>Ga0335071_10002293_pt1 | contig 20584 bp, 17 predicted proteins | sample Lox_Sample_15_FD_206724 | JGI IMG/M metagenome (GOLD analysis project Ga0335071, IMG submission 206724) | Soil microbial communities from Loxahatchee National Wildlife Refuge, Florida, United States - Lox_Sample_1.5 | ecosystem: Environmental > Terrestrial > Soil > Wetlands | place: USA...
CGGCCACCTGCCGCATGGCGGTCTGGGAGGAGGACGATGGGAGCGTGACCTTGAATGCGGTCGACCTGCTCCCGGCCATCGCCGCGGCCGAGCCCGACCTCCGGCCCTGGCCGAGGAATACGGGCGTCGCGGGAGCGGGCGGGCCGCCGTCAGAGGTCTGCCCGCCCTCACCCGCGGGTGGAGAGCACCCGCTTCTCATGGGCTCGGACGGCATCGAGCCAGGCGCCGCTCACGGGCACTCCCTTGCGCTGGCAGTAGGCATCCCAGACTGCGCCCCAGGGAAGCGACTTCTGCTCCTCGAGGAGCGCCAGCCGGGCGGTGTGGTCCCGGCGCGCCTCCGCCTCGGCCAGCCGCGCCGCGGGCTCGAGCAGTGCCTGAGGAGTGCCCGACGGACGTTGCGCGTGCCGATGACCCAGGCCGCCACCCGGTTGATGCTGGCGTCGAAGAAATCCAGGGCGATGGTCACCCGATCGAGCACCCGGCCCCGCACCAGTTCCGAGCACACCGCCTGGACCTCGTCGTCGAGCAGCACCACGTGGTCGCTGTCCCAGCGCACCGACCGGCTGAGGTGAAGCAGGACGCCGTCCGCGAAGTCCACCACCGAGGAGATCTTGTCGGCTACCGACTCGGTGGGGTGGAAGTGGCCGGTGTCCAGGCAGAGCATCACCCGGCGGGTAGCGGCGTAGGCCAGGTACAGCTCGTGCGAGCCGACGGTGTAGGCCTCCATCCCCAGCCCGAAGAGCTTGCCTTCCACCGCGTCCCGGTGGTGCTCGCGCGGCAGCTTCTGGGCCAGCATCTCGTCGAGCGCCTCCACCAGGCGACGCCGCGGACCGAAGCGGTCGTAGGGCAGGTCCTTGCTGCCGTCGGGGATCCAGGTGTCCATCACCGACGGTGTCCCCAGGGACCTGCCGAAGTGCGCGCTCACCAGCCGGCTGGCCTTGCCGTGGTCGATCCAGAAGCGGCGGATGCCTGGGTCGGGGTGGGAGAGGGTGGCCTCCTCGCTCTTGGGGTGTGAGAAGAAGGTGGGGTTGAAGTCGAGGCCGATCCCCAGCCGACGCGCCCAGTCCACCCACCGCTGGAAGTGCTCGGGGCGAATGTCGGTCCGCTCCACCGGCCGGGGTGCCTCCAGGTAGATGGCATGGAGGTTGAAGCGCTGGGGCCCGGGGATCTGGGCCATGGCCACCTCCACGTCGGCGCGCAGCTCGTCGGCATTTCGTGCCCGTCCCGGGTAGTTGCCGGTGGCGGAGATGCCGCCGGTCAGTTGCCCCGCTGGGTTCTCGAATCCGTGCACGTCGTCGCCCTGCCAGCAGTGCATGGAAATGGCGATCTGGTCGAGCCGCGCCAACGCCTCCTCGGCATCGACCCCGACCGCTCCATAGGCATCGCGCGCCCGCTCATAGGAGGACTCCACCGTGGACCGGGTCATCTGGGCTCTCCTTCGCGTGGCCGGCCGGCTCGATGCCGGAAGGGCCTTCGGCATCTCTAGCCGGCCCCTCCCCCGTCGCGCGCGCCTTTCCTCCGGCGATTCTTGAGGCCCCCGCTCCAGGGCACGAGGCGAAACCGCTGTGCAACCAGTCGGCCGGTTTACGCAGTGCCGCGCCGGGTGAAGTGGCACCGGCCGAGGCGACCGTTGCTGCCATGCCCGCGGGGGTGACATAGTCGAACCGCATGGATGGGCTGCCAGGAGGGCGCTGGTGAGCGCCGGTATGGCCAGTTCTGGCTGGCCGGTCCCCCGGACCAACAAGTGGCTGGTGACCGTCTCCGTCACCTTCGGCACGTTGATGGGCACGATCGACGCGTCGATCGTCAACGTCGCCCTCCCCCACATCCGGGGCTCTGTCGGGGCGACGGTGGAGGAGATCACCTGGATCACCACCGGCTTCATCATCGCCAACGTCATCGTCATGCCCCTCACCGGCTTCCTGGGCCGGATGTTCGGACAGAAGCGCGTCTACCTGTTTTCTCTGGGGGTGTTCCTCCTCGGCTCCGCGCTGTGCGGGACCGCCCATTCCCTGGAGACGCTCGTGGCCTGGCGCGTGCTGCAGGGCCTGGGCGCGGGCGCGCTCCAGCCGACCGAGCAGGCCATCCTCCGCCAGACCTTCCCGCCCCAGGAGCAGGGAATGGCCATGGCCGTCTTCGGGATGGCGGTGGTGATCGGGCCAGCGCTGGGTCCCACCCTGGGCGGCTACATCACCGACAGCTACTCCTGGCCGTGGATCTTCTACATCAACCTGCCGGTCGGGCTGCTCGGAATGGTGATGGTGGCCTCCTTCGTCCACGAGGACCACGACCTTGCCCGGCGGAACCACGCGCTGGCGCTCGCCCAGCGACGCAACGTCGACTGGGCCGGGATCGCCCTCCTGGTGATCGGCCTCTCCGCCCTCCAGTACTTCCTCGAGGAGGGGACGCGCTACGACTGGTTCGACGACCGGATCATCACCGTCTGCTTCTGGGTGGCGGCGATCGGCCTCGCCGCCTTCGTCTGGCGCGAGCTGACGGCCAGGGTCCCGGTCGTGAACCTGCGCCTCTTCCGCGACGCCACCTTCCTTTCGGGCACCCTCATCGGCTCGGTCATGTTCGCCATGCTCATGGCCAGCATGTTCATGCTCCCGCTCTTCATGCAGGAGATGCTCGGGTTCACCGCCACGCAATCTGGCCTGGCGCTCATGCCCCGGGCGCTCGTGACCCTGGTCTGCACGCCGGTGGTGGGCCGGCTCTACAACTCCGTCTCGCCGCGGATCCTGGTGGGGTTCGGGATCACCGTGGTCTCGCTGGGCGCCCTCCTCCAGTCCCGCTTCACCCTGGACACCTCTCAGGCCGGCGTGGTCACCTGCACCGCCATCCAGGGGGTGGGATTCGCTTGCCTGTTCGTCCCGCTCACCGCCGCGGCCCTCTCCGGCATCCCCCGCCATCAGCTACCCGACGCCACTGGCCTCAACTCTCTGTTCCGCCAGGTGGGTGGCTCGATCGGCCTGGCGGTGTTCGCCACCGTGTTGACGCGCGGCGCCGCCCCGGCCCGCTACGCCATCGCCGCGCATCTCGCCGAGACCGATGCCCTGACCCGCGATCGCCTGGCCCAGATCGTCCAGGGGATGATCCAGCGCGGGCTCCACCCCGCCCAGGCCGCCGCCGCGGCCCGGGGCATCCTCCAGGGCTTGATGGCCCGCCAGGCCATGGTACTGGCCTTCGAGAAGGTGTTCCTCCTCGTGGGCCTGATGTTCATGGGGGTGGTGCCGTTGCTCCTCTTCCTCCGCTCCGCTCATCACGGGCATGCCCCCGCGTCCGTTCACGCCGAGTGATCGATGGAACCAACGCTCAAGAACGACCTCGCCCCCGAACCCCTTCCCCCTTCGCCGGGCGAGGTCGCTGGCCGCGCCTCTCGCCGCCGCCGCCCCTTCCTCATCCTGGCTGGCCTGCTCCTGCTCGGGGCGGTCGGCGTCGCCGTCCACGCTTTGCTGGTGGCCGGCCAGGAGGAGACCGATGACGCGCAGGTCGAGGGCGATGTGATCCCGCTGGGGCCACGCGTCCCTGGCCAGGTGCTCTCGGTGGCGGTGGCCGAGAACCAGGCCGTCCGCCGTGGCGACCTGGTCCTACAGATCGACCCGGCCGATTACCAAGCGCGGGTGGCCCAGGCCGAGGCGGAGCTGTCCACCGCCCGCGCCCAGGCCGAGGTGGCCGAGGCCCAGGAACAGGTGGTGGGCGCCACCGCCACGGGCGGGCTTGCCTCGGCCGAGGCGGCGGTCTCCGGATCGTCGATGGCCGCCGCCAATGCCGAGTCTCAGGTGACCGCCGCCCGGGCGGCGGTGGGCCGGGCCGAGGCCGACACCCGGCGAGCAGACCTCGATTTGGCCCGCGCCCGCCAGCTGGCCGAGGCCCGGGTCATCGCCCAGGAGGCCCTCGATCACGCCGAGTCCAGCGCGCAGGCCGCCCATGCCGCCCTGGCCCAGGCGGAGGCGCTCCTCGGCGGTGCGCAGGAGGCGCGGCGGGCGGCGGAGGCGCGGGTGGTGGAGGCGCGGGGGCGGTTGCGGCAGTCGTCGCCGGTCGGAGCGCAGCTGGCGGCCGCGCACGCCGCCGCGGAGCTGGCCCGAGCGCGGGTGAAGAGCGCCGAGGCGGCCCTCAGGCTGTCCAGCCTGCAGCTCTCCTACACCCGGGTGTTGGTGCCGGAGGACGGAGTGGTCTCGCGGCTCGGTGTCCACGAGGGGCAGATCGTGCAGGGTGGGCAGCCGGTGGTGGAACTGGTCCCCGCTCGCACCTACGTGGTGGCCAACTTCAAGGAGACGCAGGTCGGGGACATGCGCCCGGGCCAGCGGGCTCGCATCCGCATCGACGCCTTCCCCGGCCGCGTCTTCGAGGGCAAGGTGGAGAGCCGCTCCGGCGGCACCGGGGCCCGGTTCGCGCTGGTCCCGCCCGACAACGCCTCGGGAAACTTCGTGAAGGTGGTGCAGCGGGTCCCGGTCCGCATCGCCTGGGTGGTTCCGCCCGACGGGCCCCTGGCCGCGGGCCTCTCCGCCGATGTGGTGGTCGAGGTGCGCTGATCCCTGACGACCCTCGCCGCCGCGAAGCTCCCAGGCACCGTCAGCGCCGCGATCCCTGCTCCGCAAGCAGCCGTGCCCGGGCCAGGTGCTCTTCCACCTCGGCGCCGGCCTTGAGGTCGAGCCTTAGCCGCTGGACCTCGCCGGCAAGCTCGGGCGGGCGGGCCTCGTCGGCGCCGGAGCGGGCCACCGCCAGGCGGAGCGCCTCGAGCTGGTGCAGCAGGGTCCGCTCGCGCGCCTCGAGCCGGGCCGCCGTTTCGGCGGCTTCCCTCAACGAGTCCAGCCGCTCGCCGACGCTGCGGGCCTGCTCCCGCAGCGCCTCGACGGTGCGCGGGTCTTTGGCGGCAGCGGCCTGGGAGAGTGCCCGATCACGCTCCTCGGCCAGCCGGGCCTGGGCGGCCGGATCGGCGAGGCCCAGGAGCGAGAGATGGCGCCGGCGCAGCTCCTCGGCGGCGGAACGCAGCGCCGGGATGTCGACCGCACCGGGGAGGTCGCGGGAGGAGGCAGCTCGCTCGAGATCGCCGAGCACCGTATCCAGCTCGGTCAGGAAGGGATCCGCTTCCCGGGCGGGCCCGGCCGCCGCCTCCGCCTGGCCGGCCAGGGGTGGCGGACCAGGCGTCCGCCGCCGGAAGAGCTTGGGCACGGTGGACAGGGCATGCAGGCCCACCGCGAGCCCCCAGAACTTCACCGCCACAGGCGGCAGGTTGAAGAAGTAGCTCACCGCGGCCCAGACCGCGGCGTGCTGAACGACGCCGAGGAGCACCGCCCCGCGCCCCCCATCCCCGTGGTTCTCCACGGTGGGGGGGGCCAAGAGGACCGGCACCTCACCCAGGGGCTTCCACTGCGAGTCACCAAGCGGTCGGACCAGGCTGTCCGCGTGGAGTCGCCCTCTGGCCAGCTTGCGCCGGATGCGCTCCGTGCCGTACACCCGCACCCGCCGACGCCGCCGGATTTCCCACAGGTCCATGAGGGCGGATGGTACCGCCTCCCCGCCGAGGGTTGAACCGCCCCGCGACTCCTTGGCGCCTTTGGGGGCCGCCTCCTTGGAGCGTACACGTTGTAGTCGCCGCAGTTCAGCCGCGCTTCCTTCGAGTCCTTGATCATCCAGAGCTTATCGGCGCTGCACGGTCCGGTACCCCACGAGCTCAGGGGCTGGTCGGACCGCTGCTTCTTTGCCAGGCTCGAAGTGACGTGGGGGGTTGCCGGGCGACGGGAGGGCTTGCATGATCCCCGGCCATGCTCGTCACCTCTTCCGCCGACGATCCGCTGGCTGAGATCCCGCTCTTTGCCGGGCTCGACGCGGCCGCTCGGGAGCGGGTGGGCCGCCGGCTGGCGGAGCGGATTCTGGCGCCGGGTGAGACCCTGTTCCGCGAGGGCGATCCGGGCGGATCGCTGGCGGTGGTGCTGGAGGGGGAACTCGAGGTGTTCACCGCTCACCATGGCCGTGAGCAGCACCTCGCCAAGATAGGCCCCGGGGGCCACGTCGGCGAGTTGTCCGTCCTGGACGGCGCCCCGCGCTCGGCCACCGCCCGGGCCCTCCGGCCCACCCGCCTCGCCTCGCTCTCCTCGGTGGTGGTGCGCGAGGAGGTGATCGCCTCGCCCGGCGCCGCCCAAGCCATGCTGGTCGAGCTGGCCCGTCGCCTGCGGCGAGCCACGGTGCAGATCGGCGAGCACGTGGCGCGCAACGCCGTTCGCGAGGTCGAGGATCGGATGAGCTGGAGCGAGCGATTGGCCGACCGCATCGCCCTGGTGAACGGGAGCTGGGTGTTCATCTTCGCGCTCCTGGTGCTCACCGGGGTGTGGGCGCTCGCCAACGCCGCGCTGGCGGCCCGGGCCTTCGATCCCTACCCCTACGTGTTCTTCAACCTGCTGCTGGGGATCGCCGTCTCGCTGCAGGGACCGCTCATCATGATGAGCCAGAACCGCCAGGCCTCGAAGGACCGGGCCCAGGCGGTGGCGGACTACGACGTCAACTTGAAGAACGAGCTGGGCATCCAGGCGCTGCAGCGGGACCTGGCCCGGCTGGATCGCAAGCTGGAAGAGCTGAGGGCGGAAGGGGCGAAGGGAAGCTAGCGTCCCCCCTGCCGCGGAAGCCGTCCACTGCCGGAAGCGACGGTGGTCGAGACGCCGCTTCGGGCCGTCGAAGGTGCGGCCGCCGCGCGCACCGTGGCCGACCTGATGAAGCGGCCGCTCGGGCAATGATGGGTCCCGGGGCCCTTCCGAGCCCCCCCGGCGCGGGCGCCGCCGGCCGCCCCGGAGTACATCGGACGGCGCCGATGGCGACTCCTCCCGCCCCCTCCTGGCCGGATCTACCTCTCGCTCCCTGGCGCGCGACACGCGACACCCTGCACATGTGGACCCAGGTGGTAGGCAAGACCTTGCTCGCCTCCCCATCCCAGAACCACTGGTGGCACACTGCGCTTCGGGTCTCGGCCCGTGGGCTCGCCACGCCTTTCCCCATCCTTGCAGGCGAGCGCTCGTTCGAGGTCGAGCTGGACCTCGTGGAGCACCTGCTCTGGGTGCGGAGCGATCGCCGGACCATCTTCACGCCGCTCGGGCCGCGGACGGTGCGGTCCTTCTATCGTGAGTACCTGGAGTTGGTCCGCGCCGTGGGTGGGGAAGCACACCTCTGGACGCGGCCGGTCGAGGTCCCCGACCCCGTCGACTTCGACCGGGACGAGGTCCACCGCGATTACGACCCCGTGGCCGCCAATCGCTTCTTCGCGGTCCTCCTCCGTTGCCAGGATGTGTTCCGGGGGCTGGCCGACTCGTTCCTGGGGAAGCAAAGCCCGGTCCAGTTCTGGTGGGGCAGCTTCGATCTCGCCACCTCGCGCTTCTCCGGAAGGCGCGCCCCGGAGCGTCCGGGCGCCGACCGCATCACCCGCGAAGGCTACTCGCACGAGCTCGTCGCCTTCGGCTTCTGGCCGGGCGGCGCGCTGCCCGGGGGTGCGAGCGTAGACGAGCCGCTCTTCTACGCCTACGCAGCGCCAGAGCCGGAGGGGTTCAGCCGCGCGGTGGTCGGCCCGAACGGCGCCCGGTACGACGAGCGTCTTCACGAGTTCGTGCTCCCCTACCAGACGGTCCGGTGCGCCCCCGACCCAGTGGCGGCCCTGCGCGAGTTCTGCGAGGGCACGTACCGCGCCGGCGCGGCGCTCGGGAAATGGGACCGCGATGTCCTGGAGCGCCGCTGAGGGAGGGGAGACATGTGCCACCACCTGGCCGTGTTGGAGCGGGGGCGATCGACACCGGTGCAGCCGAGCTCTCACGGGTGCCGGGAATGCCTGGAGGCGGGGGATTCGTGGGTTCACCTCCGGCTGTGCATGACCTGCGGGCATGTGGGGTGCTGCGACTCCTCGCCGAACCGCCATGCCACTCGCCACCACCACGCCACCGGGCACCCGGTGATCAAGTCGTTCGAGCCCGGCGAGGACTGGGCCTTCTGCTACGCGCACCAGGACATGATCGAGGCCATCCCCGCCTTTCCGGAGGAATCGCCGCGGCGGCACTATGACCCATCGGACGCCCGCCCTTGACGCGGGCCGGCCGTCGAGCGGCGCCCCGGCTGCGGCCCCGTCCCAGGGCCATTACGTACACGGGCGAATGCTGCTCAGGGGCACGGGTGTCTCGGCAGGGGTAGCCAAGGGGACGGCGCTCGTCCTCTCCGCCGGACACCGATCCGCCGCGCCCCGTCGCGAGATCACCGGGCCCGAGGTAGCGGCGGAGCGGGCGCGGTTCGAGGCGGCGCTGGCCCGGGCCGCAGCGGAGCTGACCGCCCTCCAGAAAGAGGTACGGGAGCAACTCGGCCCCACCCAGGCCGACGTCTTCGGCGCCCAGCTGCTGGCGCTCGCCGACCGGGATCTCCGCGACCGGGTGCTGGGCACTCTGGAGGAGCAGCGCGTCAACGCCGAGGCGGTACTCTGTGAGGTGATCGACGGGTACACGCGGCGGCTCGACGCGGTCTCCGACCCTTACCTCCGCGAGCGGGCCGCCGACGTCCGGGATGTGGGGCGCCGCGTGCTGGCGGCGCTCATGGCGGGGGAAGGCCCCGACGGCCCCGAGATCCCCGAGGGCGCCATCGTGGTTGCGGAGGAGCTGTTGCCCTCGGCCACCGCCCGCCTCCAGCTCGACCACGTCGGAGCCCTGGTGACCGAGCGTGGGCACCGGTTCTCGCACACTGCCATCCTGGCGCGATCCCTGGGGACCCCGGCGGTGGTCGGCGTCGCCGAGGCCGGGCTGCGGATCCGGACGGGCGACCGGCTGGTGGTCGATGGCCTGGCCGGGGTGGTGTTCGTCGACCCCGAGCCGTCGGTGGAGCGTGAGTACGATCGGCTGGAGGCGGAGCTGCGGGCGCACAAGGAAGCGCTCCGCGAGCTGGTCGTCCGGCCCTCGGTCACCGGTGACGGCACGGCCATCCCCCTCCTCGCCAACGTCAACAAGTTCGCCGACACCGAGGCCGCCCTGCTCTACGGGGCAGAAGGAGTTGGGCTCTATCGGACCGAGTTCGCCTTCTCCATCCGGCCCCGGTTCCCCACCGAGGAGGAGCAATACGAGTTTCTGGCGCGGGCGGCGGAGCGTCTCCACCCGCGCCGGATCGCGTTTCGGCTGCTCGACATCGGTGGCGACAAGACCCTGCCCTACTTTCCCCTGCCTCCCTCGCGCAACCCGTCCCTGGGTGAGCGGGGCATCCGGCTCCTCCTGCGCCATCTCGAGCTGCTCAAGACCCAGTTGCGGGCCTTCCTCCGCGTCAGCGCCGACCACCCCGTCTCCATCCTCCTCCCGGTGGTGGGCGGTGTGGAGGAGGTGCGCGCGGCCCGCGCCGTGCTCCGCCAGGTGCAGGACGAGCTGTCGGCGGCCGAACGCCGGTTCGACCCGGACCTGCCCGTCGGTGCGATGGTCGAGGTCCCTTCGGCGGCGCTCCTGGCCGGGAAGCTCGCCCAGGAGGTCGACTTCCTGAGCCTGGGCACGAATGACCTCGTCCAGTACGTACTCTCGGCCGATCGAGAGGACGAAGGCGTTGCACCCTACTACCAACCCACCCACCCGGCGGTCCTCGGCCTGATCCACTCCGTCGCCGAGGCGACCGGCCGCGCCGGGCGCACCCTCGGCATTTGTGGGGAGATGGCCGGTGACCCGCGGCTCACCCCGCTCCTGCTCGGCCTGGGGTTGCGGGAGCTGAGCGTCGCACCGGGGCAGCTGCTGGAGGTGAAGCGCGCCGTCCGCTCGACCCGGCTGGGGGAGGCTCGAGAACTGGCCCGCCAGACCCTGGAGCTCGGGACGGTGAGCGAGGTCGAGGATCTGCTGAATCACCAGCGCGGCGCGGCGGAGGCCGGCCCGGCGCCCGAGCCAACGGGTGAGAACCGGCCCGAGAGGAGCATCGCATGACCCGAAAGATGAGGGCCTTCGAGGTCGCCCACCCCGGGGCACCCTTCACCCTCTCCGAGAGGCCCATTCCGGAGCCCGGGGCAGGAGAGGTGAGGATCGCCGTCGAGGCATGCGGAATCTGCCACTCCGACCAGCTCGTCAAGGACGGCCACTGGCCGGGGCTCGACTACCCTCGTGTCCCCGGGCACGAGGTGGTGGGGCGTGTCGATGCGGTCGGGACAGGGGTGGCCGCGTGGAGCGTCGGCCAACGCGTCGGGGTCGGATGGCACGGTGGCCACTGCTTCGTCTGCGAAGCCTGCCGCTCGGGGGACTTCGTCTGCTGCGAGCGCGAGCAGGTGAGCGGCATCAGTCGCGACGGCGGTTATGCCGAGTTCATGCTTGCCCGCCAGGAAGCGCTGGCTGCCGTGCCGGGAGCGCTCGACCCGGTCGCCGCCGCCCCGCTGCTCTGCGCGGGGGTGACCACCTTCAACTCCCTGCGGAACAGTGGCGCACGGACGGGCGAGCTGGTCGCGGTCCAGGGCATCGGCGGGCTCGGCCACCTGGGAATCCAGTACGCGCGCAAGCTGGGGTTTCACACGGTCGCGCTTTCGCATGGCGCCGACAAGCGCGCCCTGGCGCTCGAACTGGGTGCCCACGCCTATCTCGACCAGGAGGCCGGCGAGGATCTGGCGGAGCTACGTAGGCTGGGCGGCGCACGCGTCATCCTGGCGACGGCCCCGAACGCGCAACTCATGACGCGGCTGATCGACGGCCTCGGACGCAACGGCATCCTGCTGGTGGTCGGAGCGGTGCCCGACCCCATCCAGGTCTCGCCCTTGCAGCTCATTGGCGGCCGGAAACGGGTGCAGGGGTGGCCGAGCGGGAGCGCCAAGGACTCGGAGGAGACGCTGGCCTTCAGCGCGCTCCACGGGGTGGCCTCCCACAACGAAGTGTTCCCCCTCGAGCGAGCCAACGAGGCCTACGCGCGGATGATGAGCAACAAGGCCCGGTTCCGGGCGGTCCTCCGGGTAGCATGACCGGGATGGCAGTCCGGGGAGAGCGCCACTTCCACCCCGCGGGAGAGTCGGTGACCCGCTGCCGCCGCCCCATGGCAAGACACGGCAGATCAAGAAGCGCTGGCCGGCCCCGTACCGGCCCACCCTAGATCAGGTCCACCTCCAGATCGAAGGCCCTTGCCGCGATGCCCAGCTCGACGCTCCGCTCACCGGTGGTGAAGATCTGGTGGTGCGAGACCAGCCGGTCCATCATCGCCCGTCCGTTGCGAACCCTCAACAGGCCGCCGTTCCGACAGTCCGAGCCGGGATAGCTGGCATAGCCCTCGAGCACCGCCGGTGTCACCTGCAGGCTGTGGAGCTTGGGATCGAGTTTGGCCATGGTGATGGGCCCGACCGGCAGGCGTGCGTCGATGGCCGTGGCCTGCTCGTCGACGATGGCCAGTACCTTGGGGCGGAGCTTCCATTCCGAGGCCATCCTGGCCGGGAGGAGTCCGAAATACCCGCAGTGCACGACCAGGGCATGGTTCTCCGGCTCGGGCACCTCCGGGAACTTGGTGATCTTCTCGTGCTTCAGCGCGGCCCAGCCCATCAGGAACGGGTAGACGTTGCTCATCATGACGTCGCTCTGAAGCGATTCCCGGAGGATGTACTCGGTCAGCAGCGACATGGTATCCGCCTCGCAAGCCCAGAGGAGGCCGGTGTCCTCGTAGAGCCAGTTCCAGGCGAGGCAGGGCGTGCTGTTCGAGTGGAACGACTCGTTCAGGCAGTTGATCCCGGCGCCGCGGACGTTCCGGTCGCCGCCGATCTCCTCCTGGATGGCTAGGTACACCTTGGCTGCGGCGCGGAGCGCCGGATTGCTCGCGTCGGTGGGGAACGGGCGCGCGCGGAGCACCTGGTCCGCGGCGGCATCGGGCAGCTCCTTGGCCCGGGCGCCCAGCCGCTTGAAGCTCCGCTTTTCGACGCGCAGGCCGTACTTCCGTTGCATGCGATCGGTGCAGGCCTGCTCCCACCAGTAGAACCGCTTGAAGATCGAGGCCTGCATGCCCTCGCCGGGATCGTCCTGGAACATGAGGAAGGTGGAGCCGCGAAGCGCGCGGTGCGCCGCCAGGGCGCGACAGGCGACCTTGGCCTGTTCGAGGGTGTAGGGCGTGAACACGCGGGCGCCCTCGGCCTTGAGCAAGCTGACGATCTCCCAGTCCCACATGGCCACGGTGCCGAACTCCGAGGTCATGACCAGGAACGGAACCCGTAGCGCCTTCAGCTGATCGAGCTGCTTGAAGGCATCGCCGATGAGTTGTGGGAAGAGCACCGCGTCGGCCTCGGGGAGCGGCGATCCCAGCGGAACCGGCTCGAGAACCTCGGCCTCGTCCGCCAGGAGGGCCGTCACCGTCGCAAGCTGCGAGCGGAACTCGTCGTCTACACCGGACTGGAAGTAGATGGGTACGAGGCGCGCCTTCATTGGGGTCTCCTGTGAGAATCGGTGATTCCGTTCGAATCTAGCACACCGGGTTACGATTATACTATCGGCTAGTGTTGCTTTACTATCGTTTTTCGGCGTAACATGTCGCCTCCGTGCGGCGCAGTCGCATCCGAGGCAAACTTCGGGCGACGGGGAGCGCCCGGAACACGCGAGAGGAGACATTGCCATGTTGAAGGTCGGGATCGACAGCTACTGCTACCACCGCATGTTCGGTGAGGTGTACGACGATCAGAAACCGCCGCCGCGCAAGCTGACGCTGGAGCAGTTCATCGGCCGCGCCAAGGAGTTGGGCGTGGACGGTGTCTCGCTGGAGTCTTGCTTCATCCCGCGCTTCGACGCCTCCTACCTCTCCGAGGTGAAGGGCCGCCTCGATGCCGCCAAGCTCGATCGCGTGTTTGCCTGGGGCCACCCCGACGGGCTGGAGGGCGGCCGCAACGAGAAGGCCTTCGAGGACATGATGCGTTCGATGGAGTACGCCAAGGCCATCGGCGCCGACGTGATGCGCGTCTGCGGCGCCAGCCTCATGTTCCGCAACCATCCGCACAAGCCCATGCTGGAGAAGCTCACGGAGATGTTCCGCAAGGCGGCCAAGCAGGCGGAAGGGATGGGCATCAAGATCGCCGACGAGAACCACATCGACTTCGACTCGGACGAGATGGTCCAACTGATCCAGTCGGTCGGCTCGCCCAACTTCGGCATCAACTTCGACACCGGCAATTTCATGCGGGTGCAGGACGATCCCGTCGAGGGGATGAAGAAGCTGGCCAAGTACACCTTCGCCACCCACGTGAAGGATCTCAAGCCGATGAAGGGTGTGTCGGTGAAGAGCTGGCACTTCTTCGCCAGCACCCCGACCGGCGATGGCTACGTGGACAACCTGGCCCTGGCCAGGCTCCTCAAGGAGGCCGGCTACAAGGGGTTCCTGGCCATGGAGATCGACTTCTTGCACCCCGACTACAACGACGACGAGGACGCGGCCGTGGCGAAGAGCGTGAAGGAGCTGAAGCGCATCGCGGCAGCGGTCGGCTGACCGGGGGAGGCCGTCATGAAAAAGCTCAACGTGGCCCTCATCGGCCACAACTTCATGGGCAAGGCGCATAGCAACGCCTGGCGTCAGGCGAAGTACTTCTTCGACCTGACCGCGGAGCCGGTGCTGAAGGTGGCCTGCGGCCGCAACGAGGGGTCGCTCAGGGAATTCGCGGCCCGCTGGGGCTGGGAACGGTGCGAGACCGACTGGAAGAAGGCGGTCCGGGCCGACGACGTCGACATCGTCGACGTGTCCACGCCCACCTACCTGCACCATCCCATCGTCCTCGAGGCGGCCAAGGCCGGGAAGCACATCTTCTGCGAGAAGCCGGTGGCGCTCACCTTCCCCCAGGCGCGCGAGATGTACGAGGCCGCCGAGAGGGCCAAGGTGAAGCACTTCCTCAACCACAACTACCGCCGCGTCCCGGCGGTGCGCCTCGCCAAGCGGCTCATCGACGAGGGCAGGGTGGGACGCATCTTTCACTGGCGCGGCGCCTACCTCCAGTCGTGGATCGTGGACCCGAGCTTCCCGCTCACCTGGCACCTCCAGAAGGAGACGGCCGGGTACGGACCGCACGCCGACCTGGGATCGCACAGTGTCGACCTGGCACGTTACCTGGTGGGGGAGATCCGGTCGGTGACCGGCATGACCAGCCAGTTCATCGCCGACCGCCCGCTGCCGGGCGCCGCGGCCGGGACCTTCACCGCCAAGGCCGGTGAGGCCGGCCGGGGCAAGGTCACCGTCGAGGACGCCTCGTTCATGGTGGCCGAGTTCGCCAACGGCGCGCTGGGTTCCTTCGAGATGACCCGCTTCGCGCCGGGCCGGAAGAACTACAACCTCTTCGAGATCTACGGCGAGAAGGGGAGCATCCTCTTCGACTTCGAGCGCATGAACGAACTGCAGTTCTTCTCCGCTGCCGATCCCGAGTACGCCCAAGGCTTCCGCACCATCCTGGCCACCGAGTCCTGCCACGACTACATCGCCAACTGGTGGCCGCCGGGCCACACCATTGGCTATGAGCACGAGTTCGTACACGGGGTCGTCGACTTCCTCGACGCGATCGTGAACGACAAGAAGATCGATCCCAACCTGTACGACGGCATGCGAAACGCCGAGATCCTCGACGCGGGGATCCGCTCCGCGGCCACGGGAGCCCGGGTCAGCATCGGGTGATCTTCCGGGCGGGGCGGCGGCGCCGCCCCGCCCGAGCCGCCCCCTCGGAACTCCGCCTGGGGGCTGTCGGAGCCAGAGCCAGTGTCGTTGCGACCGTAAATCGATACGAAACGACAGGTTTCTCTTTCGCAAACGACAGTAACGCGCTAGCATCCAGGCTGATGAGGCATGGAAATCTAGGGATCGCCGTCGTCGGCTCCGGGCGCGCCGGCATGATCCACGCACGGAACTTCGCGGCCGGCATCGAGGGCGCCCGCCTGGTCGCCATGGTCGACCCGGTGGCCGAGGCCCGTGCCGCCGCCCTGGACGAGCTGGGAATCGACAAGGGGTACGCGGACTACCGCCAGGCGCTGGCCGATCCCGCCGTGCAGGCGGTGGTGGTGGTCACGCCCACGGCCTTTCACCGGGACATCGTGATCGCGGCGGCGGCGGCGGGCCGGCACGTGCTCTGCGAGAAGCCCATGGCCATGACGGCGGAGGAGTGTACCGCCATGATCGCGGCCTGCGACCGGGCCCGTGTCAAGCTGCAGATCGGGTTCATGCGCCGCTTCCACCGGGACTTCGTGGCCGCCAAGGAAGCGCTCGACTCCGGCGCCATCGGCAAGCTGGTGCTGGTGAAGTCGCTCACCCGCGGACCGAGCGTGCCGCAGCCCTGGATGTACGACATCGCCAAGAGCAACGGCCCCCTGGCCGAGGTGAACAGCCACGACATCGACACCCTCCGCTGGTTCGCGGGCGACGACTTCGCCGAGGTGTACGCCATCGGCGGGAACTACCGGTCGCCGGAGGCACGGGCGCAGTACCCGGACTTCTACGACAACGTGGCCATGACCATTCGCTTCACGGGTGGTGCCCAGGGGATGATCGATGGCGCCCAGGGGGTGGGGTACGGGTACGACGCACGCCTGGAGGTGCTCGGAACGAACGGGGTGCTCCTCGTCGGATCGCTCTCGGCCTCGAGCATGGTGGTCTGCGGCAGCGACTCCCGGATGATCACCCCTGCGGTCCGCAGCTGGCGCGATCTGTTCGCCGACGCCTACCGCGAGGAGGACCGGGCCTTCGTCCGCTGCATCCTCGACGATGCTCCGCCCAGCCCCTCCGGGCGAGACGGGCGCGAGGCCGTGAAGGCGGTCAATGCCGGCAATCGTTCCATCGCGACCGGCGCACCGGTGCGGCTGGCGGAGGTGGCTCCATGAAGGCGGCCAGGCTGGCAGGGAAGGAGGATCTGCAGGTCGTATCGATCCCGGAGCCGAGGATCGGCCCGGGAGAGCTACTGGTCCGGGTTCGTTCGGCGATGATCTGCGGGACCGACGTCCGGATGCTCAAGAACGGGGCCAAGGTCCTGCCCATCACCCTGGGGCACGAGTTGGCCGGCGAGATCGCCGAGGTGGGCTTGGCCGTGCACGGCTACCGGCCCGGCCAGGCGGTGGCGGTGGCCCCCAACTACGGCTGCGGGGTCTGCGACCAATGTGTCGCTGGCCGCACCCAGCACTGTCCGGAACTTCGGGCCATCGGCATCCACGACGACGGCGGGTTCGCCGAGTACGTCCGTGTCCCGGCGGCGGCGGTGGCGCAGGGCAACGTCTGTCCCATCCCCGAGGGCCTCTCCTTCGCCGAGGCGGCCTTGGCCGAGCCGCTCTCCTGCGTCTATGCCTCGTTCGAGCGCGCCCACCTGGTGCCCGGGGACGCGGTGCTGGTGATCGGCGCCGGCCCCATTGGCCTGCTGCACGCCAAGCTCTATCGGATGGCCGGCGCCGGGCTGGTCATGATCCACGACCTCAACGAGCAGCGTCTGGCGGAGTGTGCGCGGCAGGATCCCTCCTTCGTGACCCTCGGGCCTGACCGGATGAAGGAGCGCGTGGCCGAACTCACCGGTGGGCGCGGTGCGGACATCATCGTCACCGCCGCGTCCAGCGCGGCCACGCAGCAGCTGGCCTTTGAGCTTCCTGCCCTGGATGCCCGGGTGATCTTCTTCGGCGGGCTCCCCGCCGGGAAGGAGATCGTGGCCCTCGACACCAACGTCATCCACTACAAGCAGATCACGGTCACCGGCACCACCCGGCAGACACTGGCGCAGTACCGGCGGTGCCTGAGCCTGCTCGGGACCGGCCGACTCTCGGTCCGGAGCGTGATCACCGCTACCTACCCCATCGATAGGGCAGCCGAGGCCTTCTCCGCCGCGGCGCGGGGGGAGGGGCTCAAGTCCGGCTTCGAGCTGGCGTGAGGCAGAGCTATGGCAGCAGCACGCGACGTCGTCATCGGGGTCGACATCGGAACCCAGGGGACCCGGGCCGCGCTGCACGCGACCGACGGGACGCTCCTGGCCGAGGCCGACGAGGGCTCCAACCTGATCCGCCCCGGCCCAGGCATGGTCGAGGAGGACCCGGAGCGGCAGTTTGGTTCGACCTGCCGCACCATCGGCGCCTGCCTGGAGAAGGCGGCAATCGATCCGGCCCGGGTGGCGGCGGTGGCCATCGACGGCCAGATGGCCGGGGTCATCGGGGTCGGCCAGGACGGCCGGGCGGTCACGCCCTACGACTCCTGGCTCGACACCCGCTGCGCCCCCTGCATTGACGTCATGCAGCGGCGCGCCGGACGGGCCATCCTGGAGCGGACCGGGAACGTACCCAGCATCAACCACGGGCCCAAGATCCTCTGGTGGCTCACCGAGCGCCCCGAGATCTACGCACGGGTGGCGGCCTTCGTGCAGCCGGGCGGGTACGCCGCCATGCGGCTGTGCGGACTCACCGGTGGCCAGGCCTTCATCGACGATACCTACCTCCACTTCTCCGGCTTCGCCCACAACGCCCAGCGCCGCTGGGACGCCCACCTCTGCGCCGAGTTCGAGGTCGACCTCACCAAGCTCCCGCGCATCGCCAGCCCGCTCGAGGTGGTGGGCAAGGTGACCTCCGAGGCGGCGCGCGCCTCCGGCCTCCTCGCTGGCACCCCGGTTGCTGCCGGATTGGGCGACACCGCTGCCTCCTTCCTCTCCTGCGGTGCGGTTGAGCCCGGGATCTGCGTGGACGTGGCCGGCACCGCCTCGGTGTTCGCGGCCACCGTTCCCGGCTTCGCTGCCGACGTGGCCTCGGGCGTGCTCGGCTGCGGGCGATCGGCGGTGCCGGGCCTGTGGCACCCGTACGCCTACATCAACGGCGGCGGGCTGAACCTGAACTGGTTCGTCGAGCAGATCGCCGGCGCGGGGCCGGCGGAAGCCGGGTCGCTGGCCGAGGTGGTGGGCCGCCTCGGGGCGACTCTCTCCGGCCTCGAGCCCCGGATCGACGATCCCTACTTCATCCCGCACATGGAGGGCCGGGTGATGCCCAGCACCCCCCACATGCGCGGCGCCTGGTTCGGCATCACCCGCGCCCACGGCGTACCCAGGCTGTACCACAGCCTTCTCGAGGGCGTGGCCCTGGAGTACGCGCTCTACCGCGACGCGGTGCTGGCCCTCCACCCCGGCATCTCCCTGACCGAGCTCCGCGCCACCGGCGGCGGCTCGCGCGACGCCGCCTGGAACGCACTCAAGGCCGAGGTGCTGGACATGCCCCTTTGGGCGGTGCAACGCGGCGGAGGCGCCCCCATGGGCGCGGCCCTGGTGGCTGCCGCCGCAGCCGGTGTGGTGTCGGACCTCGCCTCCTCGGCCCGGAGCTGGGTGAAGCTCGGGCCGGCGATCCGTCCCACCGGCCGGCACCGCGCCCTCTATCGTGCGCGCACTGCTCGCTATCACACCCTGCTCGAGGCGTTGGCCGCCATCTCGCGCGACCCCGACCCCAGCCCAGAGGAGAAGCGCCCGTGAACGTCGAAGAGCTCACCCCCGCCCGGAAGCCCAGCTTCTACTTCGTGGGCGTCACCACCGCCAAGTCGTCGATCATGCGGGTGTTCCCGCGCTGGGCCGAGTACCTGAGGCTCGGTGACGTCGAGATCCGCGGCATTGACTGCAAGTGGCACGACGACCCCTCCGTCTACCGCAGGGTGGTGCGCTTCCTCAAGGAGGACCCGCTCTCGCTGGGCGGACTGGTCACCACGCACAAGATGGACCTGCTCGAGGCCGCCCGCGCCGACTTCGAGTTCCTCGATCCCTATGCCGAACTGCTGGCGGAGATCTCCTCCATCTCCAAGCAGGGTGGCAAGCTGTGCGGCCACGCCAAGGATCCCATCACCAGCGGCCTGTCCCTGGAGGCGTTCCTGCCGCCCGGCCACTGGCAGCGCACCGGGGCGGAGATGTGCCTGCTCGGCGCCGGCGGGTCCTCGTTGGCCCTCACCTGTTACTTCATGAAGCAGAAGCCGCGCAGCGAGTGGCCCAGCCGGATCGTGGTCACCAACCGCAGCCCCAAGCGGCTCGCCCATATGCGCGAGGTGCACCAGCTCATCAACCCTGGAATGAAGCTCGAGTACGTCCTCGCCGAGACACCCGACAAGAACGACCGGGTGGTCAGCGCACTCCGGCCGGGCTCGCTGGTGGTGAACGCGACCGGCCTGGGCAAGGACGCACCGGGGTCGCCTCTCACCGACGCGGTCCGGTTCCCCCAGGACGGCTTGATCTGGGAGTACAACTATCGCGGCGAGCTGGTCTTCCTGGACCAAGCCCGGTCCCAGCAGAAGGCCCGCAACCTGACCATCGAGGATGGCTGGGTCTACTTCATCCACGGCTGGACGCGCGTCATCGCCGAGGTCTTCCACTGCGACATTCCCGCCAGCGGCCCCGCCTTCGACGAGCTGTGCCGCATCGCTGCCTCCGCCCGCTGAGGAAGGCGATACCGACATGACCACTTCCAACCCGTCCCCTCCTGCCCAGGCCACCTCGAAGCTCATCCAGCCCTTCTCGGCGCTCATCGACCTGGCCGAGGGGGCGATGACCGACTTCACCCGGCGCACGGAGCGCCGCGCTTCCTCCATGCGCGGCCACTACGCCGACGCGAGGGCGCTGGAGCAACTCATCGCCCGGGGCGACCCGCTCCACTACGAGGTGTTCGAGAAGCCGGTCCCGGAGGAGTACGGTCACGACATGTACTGCATCTCCCGCCTCCAGCCGGGACTGGTCGGCAACGAGTACTTCATGACCAAGGGCCACTACCACTCGATCATCCAGACCGCGGAGATCTACCTGTGTCTGCGTGGTCAAGGCTACATGGTCATGAAGACCAAGGACGGCGGCTTCGCCGCGGAGCGGATGGAGCGCGGGCGGATGGTCTACGTCCCGCCCTTCTGGGCTCACCGCTCGGTGAACACCGGCGACGAGCCGCTGGTCTCCTTCTGCGTCTACAACGCCGAAGCAGGTCACAACTACGGCGACATCGAGACCGAGGGATTCGTGAAACGGGTGCTGCGCCAGGACGGCAAGCCCGTCATCCGCTGAGGTCGCGCCGGGGTGGTCGGCGCCAGCCGGCAGGAGGCCGCTCGTGGACAAGGTGATCGTCACGCCGCGCTCGCTTTCCAAGGGCGGGCACCCGCTCCTGGAGCGTATCCGGACCGCCGGCTACGAACTTTCCTTCCCCAGCCCTGGCGCTCAGCCCACCGAGGAGCAACTGCTGGCGGCCATCGGCGACGCGGTCGGGTACCTGGCCGGCGTTGAGCGGGTGAGCGCGACGGTGCTGGCCCGGGCCGCGCACCTGCGGGTCATCAGCCGGAACGGTACCGGCGTGGACAACGTCGACCTCGCGGCCGCGGAGGCGCGCGGCGTGATCGTTCGCCGGGCCGAGGGGGCCAACGCCCGAGGGGTGGCCGAGCTGGCCTTCGGCCACATCCTCGCTGCGGTACGCGGGATCGCCTCGGCCGACGCCGCGCTCAAGGCCGGCCGGTGGACGCGGGAGAAGGGGTTCGAGCTGGAGGGCCGCACCCTGGGTCTGGTGGGGTGCGGCCGGATCGGCAAGCAGGTGGCGCGCTTCGCGCTGGCGTTTGACATGCGGGTGCTGGCCCACGACCCTTTCCCAGACCCCCGCTTTTCCCCTTCCCCGGCGTTCGCCTACGCGCCCCTTCCCGACGTCCTGCGCCAGGC
>Ga0335071_10002294_pt1 | contig 20578 bp, 18 predicted proteins | sample Lox_Sample_15_FD_206724 | JGI IMG/M metagenome (GOLD analysis project Ga0335071, IMG submission 206724) | Soil microbial communities from Loxahatchee National Wildlife Refuge, Florida, United States - Lox_Sample_1.5 | ecosystem: Environmental > Terrestrial > Soil > Wetlands | place: USA...
TGAAAAGACTCCCGTCGATCCCTGTTAAATCGCCTTCGAAGAGGAGCGAGACGAGTCCGTCACTGCCCTGCATCATGCCAAGGCCATAAGGTTTCCCGTCGGAGGCGTGGACTGTCCATGCGGCTGCGCCAATTAGCCCGATGGCCATGCCTGTGAACTGCCATTTCCATCCGCCTTGGTAAGGATGATTGCGAACCTTCAATACCCATATGCTTACGGCGAGGATAAATACTATCACAAAGAGCATGCGATTTATATCAAGCGCATTATAAAAGGTTGTAGAAAAACCCTTGTTGTAAAAGAATTGATGAACGGGCTTGACTATCCAGTCATTGCTGAACCATACTCCGACAGCAAATGCCCCTATTACCCAGAGATAATCGAGTTTGCCTTCGCCGGCGCGGTAGAAGATGGCCCCTGCGCAACCCACCGAAAGCACCATGCCTATACCAAAAACGAATCCTGCAGCCATTGTCGCAAAACCGAAGTTCGAAGGCACCGTCACTCGCAGATATCCGAATTCCACCAGCAGATTGACTGCAAGCATCTGCACCAGTATGGCCAGAAGGTATGTCCTTAGCATGTACGGCTCACGGCCGGTTACGACCTCGTAAGAGGCGGAGAGCATTCAGAATCGCCCTCGCTGCGATGCGTAACCGAATGCCACGCCGACAACAAGACCAAGCAGGATCGATAAAATCATGTTTTAATTATATCTTAAGACCGGCATTTAAATAGGCTTGTTTCTATTTATCTATTCTATAAAGAACTTTTTTTATATCAAAATAGTCAGGGAGCCTAATCGAAAGATGGCAATTTTTTGCTTATTGCTTTCACCTACCTATACGTAACATAATCTGATTTCGCTATTGATATTAATGTCTTAAGTTGTGTTTAAGATTTCATAGTTTCGCTCTCTCGTCAAGGATTATCTGGGTTGCAAGCCGTTCGTTGCATGATCACCTCCATGGCTTTAAAGTAATCTCTCTGCACTTTGATGTTTGATACGCGGCAGTACCGTTGCGTCGTTCTGATTGAGTTGTGTCCTAAGAGGTCCTGGATGGTGGAGAGATCAGCATCGGCATTCAACATCTGAGTGGCCATCGTATGACGGAGATGATGACAGGAGGTTCTCAAGTTGGTTTTGTGAGCGTAATATTCCATCCGCTTCTGTATGGCACGTATGGATAAAGGCTGACCGGTGAGAGGACCTTTCTCCACTAGGAAGACCTTCTTCACTTTGTTTGCAGGCCTTACCATGAGATATGCAAGGAGAGCACCAAGGGCATCGTTGCTGATATAGACAATCCGGTCCTTGGCGCCCTTGCCGTCCTGGATGTGCAATATTCTGCGCTTGATATCTATGCTGCCGAGGGAAAGATGGGCAACTTCTTCTACCCGTAATCCGCACCGCAGCATGAGCATAAACATGGCTTTATCCCGCCGGCCTTTCAGATTATTGAAGAGGATTTCTATGTGTTCATCGCTCAGATGCCTGGGAAGTCCCCTGGGCAGTTTCATGATATTCGGTTTCTTTACAGGGTTGACGATCTGGAATCCCTCTTCTTCGATGAGGTAGTGATAGAACTGGCACACCGTATTCAGATAACAGTTGACGGTCTTCGGCCTTAAACGCTGGCTGAGCAAACAATCTATATACTCTGTTATCTTCCGGTATGTAACATCCTCGATCGGGGCATCGAGCCAGAGAACAAAGTGCTTCAGGCCGTTCATATAACTTTTAACGGTATTCGGTGAGACGTTCCTTCTCTTCAATAAGCGCCTGTATCTGATGATTGCGTCGGTGATGGACATCCTTCTCTCCCTTTTCTATAATCGTCATCGCTCTGAAGTACTCTTCCTCCCTGGTCCTGTCCGTGAGCCTTGCATAGCGCCGCGTCACATCCAGAGAGCTGTGCCCCATCAACGGCTGGAGACACTCTATCCGCATGCCTGCATTGAGAAGCTCACTGGCAAAGGTGTGTCGAAGCGCATGCAGCGAATAACCCTTATGAGTGAGACCGGCTCTCGTGAGACACCGTTCAAAGATAAGGTAGGCCGTACTGTAGGACATGCTCTTCCTACCCTGAGCGTAAAAGAGGAACACCTCTTGATGATCTCTCATTTTTAGCCATGCCTTCAAAGCGCTCATCGCATCATCGCTGAGATACACGACCCTTCCCAGACGGTTCTTCTCCCCTTCGTAAATATCAATCCTGCGATCCCTGAGGTGAAGATCCGGCATCTTCGTCTTGAGCAACTCGCCGATTCTCATTCCCGTTCGCAAAAGAACCATGATCATGGCCCGATCTTTCGGATTGTCGATAACGGAAAGTAGTTGCTTCACGTCGTCCGGGTCCATGGCCCGAGGCAACGTCTCGGGCTTTCTCAGGCGGATCCTTCTCGCCAGGACATCACTGCTTACAACCCCTGCTTCCATAGCAAAGCCCAAGAAAGCATTGACGCAGTGCAGCTTCGTCCGCACCGTCGATAGCATCATGCCTCGATCCTGCTCGTGTTCAATGAAAGCTTCAATGTCATTCTTGGTGATCTCTTCCAGGGTGGTCTTGCCCGAATCCCTGATAATAGTGAGAAAGATATAAATCGCCGTCAGAGCGCTGAAGTATGTTTTGGGCCGGAAGTTCCGCCGGTACATGTGACGAATATATTCCTCCACATGCTCTTTGCCCAGCAAGTCCCAGTCCGCAAGGCGATTCAGCGCCCACTGAAGGGCTTTCGCCTCCTGAGTGTATTCGGGATAAAATACCTTTCCCGGTCTTCCTCTATAGATCTCGGGTAAAATAATGGAGGGAAGAAACCCTGCATGCAGACCGTTGCTTCCAAAATCCGCCGGGGTTTCTTTCTCTGATATGTTACTGAAGTTTTCTGTGGCCATCTGGTCCATCGCTATCTCCTTTCCTCTAATTCAACAGGAAATACAGATAGATGATGAACCTTATAAGCTTAAGTTTCAATCACCATTTTGTTACGTATAGCACCTACGAGTCTTCAGGTGCGATCCAACCAACTCACTGCGGATTACCAGTTCAAATCATGAAATAACCGGAAGGGATGGATGCAATGTCTCTCGGGCATATGATCAGGAGTGTTGTGACGTGGCGGCAATCCCCACGCCCTACGGGAAAGCGAATTTCAACGCCATCAGCCACGTGCATTGGTCGGGTTAGTGTAGAAGGAAATATTACTGCTCTCTGCCTGGTGTGCTTGCCAGCTCAATGGCAGGTTGAGCTGGTAAGCAGCAAGGACCGCCGCGCGAATCAAAATTTCGGCGTAGGTCGGAAATGAGACCGCAACGCGCGCCAGTTCGTCCACCTGCATCCCGGAGGCCATGGCGATCGCTGCCACCTGGGTGATATCCACGGCCCGCTCACCGACCACATGACAGCCCAGTATCCGATAGGTTTTGCGGTCGGCAATCAGCTTGCAAAAGCCGAACGTTCGCCCCTCTATGATCGTGCGCACGGTCTCGTCGAAATGCACCACCGCGGTTACGACATCATGGGTTTCACGGGCTCTGGCCTCGGTGAGGCCCACTTGGGCATACTCAGGGTCCGTGAAGCTGCCGGAGGGGCTTATACGTTGGCCAAGCGGGTGTGTGGGGCCTTGTACGGCGTTGGTCCCCGCCACGAAGCCGTCCTCGACCGCCCCCGGGACCAGCATCAGGCGACCGGTCACGTCCCCGGCCGCGAAAATGTGGGGAACTGAGGTCCGCAGATACTCATCCACCTTGATGAACCCACGCGGATTGACCTCAACGCCCGCCGCAGCGAGGTTCAGGTGGGTGGTATCGGCTACCCAGCCCACGGCGACGACGGCGAGCGCTGCCTCGGCACTATCGCATCGGCCATTCTTGCAGTATTTCATGCGCACCCCCGTCGGCGTCTTCTCGAACGAGTCGATGGCGCCGAACTGCTCTTGCACCACCATGCCCGACGCCCGCAATGCGCTCCTGACCGCGGCTGCGATGTCTTCTTCCTCCGTCGGCAGGATGCGCGGGCCGGCCTCGAATAGTTGAATGTGTGTGCCGAATGCATGGAAAATGGAGGCTACCTGGACCCCCGTGTTCCCAGCACCAATGACCAGCATCGAAGCCGGGACTGCGGTCAACTTCCAGGCGTCGCTGTGGGTGCCCGTCAACTCGAAGCCGGGGATGGGGAGCCGCCGGCTCACGCCGCCCGTGCAAATGATGAACGTTTCCGCCTGCAACCGAAGCCCGCGTTCGGTTTCGATGGTGTGCGGGTCCGCGAAGCGCGCAGCGCCGGCCTGCTCGTGGACGGTCACTCCCAGGGCATCGATCCTCTGGCGCAGGGCAGAGCGCCTGCGTACGTCGTGGACGACCTCGTGCACCCGCCCCAGCAGCCGGTTATAATCCAGCACCGGCTCGCTTATGCTGATACCATATTGAGACAACTGTCGCGCGTCGCGGATCAGCCGGGCGGCATGGGCCAGCACCCGCACCGGAACCGGTCCGTCGTTGGCCGCCATGCCTCCAAATTCCCCGCTGGATACGAGCTGGGTGCGCGCGCCAAGCTCCGCTGCACGAAGGGCGGCAAGCACTCCCGCCGGCCCCGCGCCAATCACAACGATATCTGTCATCTTAGGTTACTCCTCACGAAGACCGTATAGCGATGCGGAGTGACACCCTATAGCTTGCCCAACATGTCGGTAGAGAACATGCCTCGCTCAGTGAGCGCGCCATCCACGACATGGACATACCCCTCACGTACTATGCAGCATCCGAGCACCGGTACAGCACCGGTCCACTTGAGGCCGCGGAGGGCCCTGTAATCTCGATCCCGCCAGTATAGGCATTGAAGGAGTGCCAATCCCAGACCCCGTCAGGATCGGGATCAGGTCTAGAGATCGGCGATCCACCGCAGGGCCCGCAGGCCGGGCATGAAACAGTACTCGCCGCCCCGGTTGATCACGAACCGGGGCAACCCCGTCAGGCGGCGTCGGATCGGCTGCTGCGGGACGGTGAACCGGCCGCTCCCATCGTGCGGCCCGACCAGCGGGTCCATCTCGTCGGGCGTGCCGAAGAAATTGCCTTCATTGATCCACTGCGTCTTGACGAATTCGAACTGCCGGGCGATGTTCGCTCCGAGGCAGACGAACAGGATACCGCGATCGGCGCCGTCGTCCTCCAGGGTACCCTCGGGCAGCATCGGGCCGTAGCTGGAGCTGCGCCGAATTATCCGGTGCATTCGGGCCTTGCCGATGATGGCCGAGTCACGTGGGTTCGTCCGACGGGCGTGGGCGCCCAGTGGGCACTTGAGCCCCCGAGGATCGTCTCTGGCATAGAGAAAAGCGTTGTTCCGCCCAGGATCGGCCCCCACCTCTGGGTCGTCATGCTCCGGTGCCAGTAGTAGCGGCGTGCCGCTCGGCCAGCGGCCGATGAACTTGGCCGCCAGCAATTCCTCCTCGGCACGGCTCGCGGCACGGGCACGCAGATACTGGCGGAATGCTGCTACGCGGGTCTGGAGCTTGCGGAAAACGATGTAGGTGCCGTTGCGGCCGAACACCTCCGGCTGGGGCATCTGGGGCAGGTCTCCGTTCTCGTTCGTGTAGCCAAGGACAAATTCGCCGGCTTTGAGCGGTTCCTCGTGGGGGTTGGTTCCGAGGACGCCGCTGCCCTCGATGGCTGGGTTGCTGATACCGTCCTTGAATCCGAACGAGGTTCGCTCGTTCGGCAGCATGTACGTGTCCTGTTGCCAAATCGGCGGAACGCCGTGCAGATCCCGCAGGCCGGCGCGTGCCATGCCGAGCACCGCATCCAGGCGCGGGGCATCCGGAGCTAGCGCGTAGATGGCCAGGTGCACCTCCGGTCGCCCGAGCGGTGGTTCCCACTGCACGGGTGCGCTTTCGCCGGTGTCGCCTAGGGCGTCCGCTCTCGCGGCCATTCCCAGTTGGAACTCCTGCGGGAAGCTGTCAAGGGTGTCCTCTGGTATGCCCAGAGCTCTGAGGCCCTGGAAGCTCAGCGCCACGGCGGCCCAGGCATCCCTCTTCGGGTCCGGCGAGCCGGCAGCGGAGGGGATGAATGGAATGAGACGGCGCAGCAATTCACGGCCGTCTCGCCGGTCGTCGACGCGCACTAGAATGAGGGTGCCGACGTACGGCGAGGGACGGGGGTGCAACAGCGGGGCCTGTATGTCGTCGAGTTCGAGCGTGGCGGCCGGCTGTCCGGTCATGGTCCCCCTCCTTTCGGCGGCGGGGAGTTGTGCGGCGCGTCGGTCCGCAGACCGACCAGCGCGGCCACCCCCTCGACTTGGCCGGGCGGCAGCGGGGGATTAGGCCCCGCCAGGTATGGGAAGACATCGGACGCCCGCGCCGTCGCCTGATGCACGCCGTCGCTGATGCGCGGCCCGTTCCCCGCGTTGACGAGCAGGGTGTAGATGGTGTCCATCACGCCGTCATTGAACGAGCGGCCCCCGCACGTCTCGTGCGGGCGTTCGCGGAGGATCGCCCGTTCGATCTCGAAGTAGCTGTCCCCAGCATACGGCTTCGAGACGTCCACCACCAGGTAGTCGGCGAGCAGCAGCTCGGTCAGCGGGTGGGAGCCGTCTGGCCCGAGCGGCCAGTCCGTCTTGCCGTCTAGGCGGTCGATCGCGGCGAGATTGGCGTTGAGCCGGGCGCGGTAGGCGCCGCAGTAGTCCTTGCTCATGTGGAAGGCGTCTTCCAAGTTGTAGAGATCGCGGACCTCCAGATCGCGATTGACCTGGTCGAACTGCTTATTCCCCATGATCACGTTCTTGATTTCGGGGCGGCCGACCCGTTCGATGCGGATCGGGAGCTTGCCGGCAACCACCGTCTCGCCAACCACGGCGAGCAGTGGCGTCCCGGTGCGCTGGAGCAGCGGCGCGCAGTCGGCCTCGACTACGATGGCCAGGGCGTTCAAGCCGGCAAGGCTGTTCTGCCCCTGCTCCTTGAAGGCAAGCCGCCCGGTATTGATCGACTCCAGATAGGCTGGCAGGTCGATGAAGAACGGGTCCGAGCGCAGGCCGGCGTAGATGCGCACGCCGTTCCCGCTCACGTCCCGTTCGTCGGCCACGCGAAAACGCACCGTCTCGCCGTACGGCGCGATGCAGTAGCCGCTTTGCAGCGGCCTGGCTCCATCCGGTCCAGGTTGCGCGGCGTCGAAGGTGCAGGCGAAGACGAGCTCCGAGTCCTCCGGGCCGAAAGGAAACGCCCGTCCAGCAGGCGCGATGGTCACTGGGCGCAAGCGGAAGCGGTAGACGATCGCGTCCGAGAAAGACGACGCTGGCGTGGCCAGCGGCTGGACGGTCATCGCCAACACGAGGTGTCCCGGCCGTTCTGGGCAGGGAAAGGCATAAACGTCACAGATGTCGCCGGCTGGTCCGGCAATCGCCCTGGGTCCTGAGAAATGGTCTGACATAGGTCACTCCTTTCTGACATAGGTCACTCCTCAAAGCGACACTCCGTACGGAGGCCGAGGCGGGCAGCTGGGCGCTTAGTCGGTTTGCCGCGATCGGGGGTAGGTCTTGACATCAGTCGGCCGCCAGGTCGAGCAGCGGCTTCAGGGCCGGGTGCTTGATCGCCTCGGCGGCGGCAGGGTTGTCCAGCACCTGCTGGAACGCCTGCTGAACGGCCAGCGCTCTCAAGACCTGCTTTACCGTCGGCTCGGGATAGGCGCAAAGAAAGTTGCCCGCTTCAATCGCGTGCGCCATGAACCAGTCTTTGACGGCGGGGGACCTGACGCCCGGATACCCATGGACGTGATTCCAGGACTCGTCGAAGTTCAGTCCGATCGCCGTGGTGGCGAAGTCGTCGATGTACTTGTCCCAATCCCCATCAAAGCTGCTGGCGAACATGAGACGCTTGCCACCGTCGAGCATCACAAACCGCGCTTCATGCAAGGTGCCGATCTCGTTGATGGCCTCCTGGGTACGCGGGTTGGCCGCGTGCGCCTTCAGGACTTGGCGCAGCGCTTCTTCGTGTCCCGGGATGACGTCCCCGATGACGAGGAACTCCGTCCTCGCTCCGCATTTCAGTCCCGTCCGCTTCGGATGTGCCATGTCACTCTTTCCCTGGATGTTTTCCCTCTTCATCTTTCATACCTCCTTTTTTTATCTGCCGGTCACTGATGCGATTTTCACTATCGCCTATTTACCCATGCGCAAAGGACCAGCCTCATGCCCGTCAGGTGAAGTACCTGTGGGTCTGACATGGATCATCACACGTCGTGGCCTTTCAACCCCGTCAGCAGCGCCGGATAGCCGCGCGTCAACGAACCGCCGTCGATCACGATCGTGTGGCCGTTAATCGATCTGGCTTTATCCGACGCGAGAAACACGGCGGCCTCAGCAATCTCTTCTGCTCCAACCGCCCGCTTCATTGGGATAACGTCCATGAAGAGCTCGCGCATAGCCGGATTTTCCAATTCCTTCCTCGTCAACGGCGTCTCCACGAGACCTGGCGCGATGCCGATCACACGGATACCGCGACTGCCGAGTTCCAAGGCGCCGCAGCGGGTGATCATGTCCACGCCGGCCTTCGCCGCACAATAAGCGACCTGCCCTTCACCCGCCTGCTGTCCGTTCACGGACGATATATTGATAATGACGCCGGGCCGTCCTTGCTCAAGCATCTGCCGGGCCCCGTGCTTCACGCCGTAGAAGACTCCGCCGAGAGTCACTGCCTGAACGGATTTCCACTTGTCGGCGGTCAGCTCAGTAAGCGGCATAATCGCACCAAAGCCTGCGCAGTTAACCACGATATCCAATGACCCAAATGCATCGCGCGCATCGCGCATCGCTCCTTCGACCTGACTCTCGTCCGACACGTCGGTGACGCGACCGATCGCATGATCGCCAAGTTCGCGGGCGGCATCATCGAGTACTTTCGCATTCAGATCGCAGAGCAACACGCTCGCGCCCGCTTCGATAAACGCCGTCGCGATCGCTTTGCCAATGCCAGACGCAGCGCCGGTCACAACCGCTCCTTTTCCGTTCAACACATCCATATTCAACCTCTCAAAAATGCCGGCAGATGCAGGTCGGTTCGCTTGTTAGGCTCGCGCACGTAAGGAAAGGTCCTGCTGGCCAGCTTCGTGGGAGCATCGACCCCATCGCCGAACCGCTCGCCTCGCCCACCATTCACGAAGAGCGTCAGCATTTCGTCGAGAATGTCTTCATTGAGCCAGCGGCCGCCCGCGCTTTTGTGAGGTTGGTCAGCGAGTATTGACCGCTCAATCTCCAGGAAATTGCCGGGTCCGAACGAATCCGCGAGGTCCAGGATCAAATAATCATTGATGAGCAGATCGCGTAACGGATGGCGCCCGTCTGGGCCGAGCGGCCACGCAGTTTTGCCGTCGAGACCATCCAACATTGTAAGGTTAGCGTCGAGACGCGACTCATAGAGTGGCCGATATTCCTTGGAGAGGACAAACGCGTCCTCTTTATTGTAGAGATCGCGAAGCTCTACGCCCTTCGTGCGCGGATCGTAAGTCGTGTTTTGCAGGACGAAGTTCTTGATCTCCGGCCTCCCGAGACGTTCGATTCGGATCGGCTTGCCGCGGCGCGTGACAATGTTCTCCGCGACGGTGCCAACCAGTGTATTGCCATCGAAGCGTTTGACAATCGGAGCAAACGGGACCTCGACGACGATCGACAAGATGTCGCGAAGCTGAACGGTGTTTGCGCCTTTCTTTACAAAGGATAGTTTTCCCGAATTAGTCGTCCGGAGAGCGGCCTCGACATCCATGAAGAAAGGGTCGCTGACAAGTCCCGCGAAGAAGCGCATGCCATCCCGCTCGAACGGTTCGCCAACTACGAAGCTCGCCTGGCGTCCGTCCGATGCGACGATGTTGCCTTTCTGAACCGATTCCGGCACATCACTGAAGCTGATGTTGATCGTATGTTCTTCCGTACCGTGCGTGACGCTGCCGCCCGACCGTGTTAACGGCCGCAGTCGAAAGCGGTAAGTGAGGACATCGCTGAAGAAAGCCTGCGGGGTCGCCATGGGAAATACATCCATAATGAGGACGAGATTGCCCGGACGTTCGGGGCTGGGAAACGCGTAGAAGTCGGTCATATCCACTGCTGGATCGCCCATCACCGCAGGACCACTGAAATGGTCTGACATGGTAGTTTACCTCCCGGTGTTCAGAATTTTTGCTCGATCAAGCCCTCGAGCGCTTTCAACCCGGGAACGAACAGATATTCGCCACCCTTTACTTTGATGAAGGTGGGCAGATCGAACAGGAACGGTTGCTTGGCGCCGGGGACAGACATTTGCGAACCTTCGCCGCCGATACCGTTGATCGGGTCCTGCTCGTTGGGATCGAGTCCAAGGAACTCGCCGCCGTGCATCCATTCCTTCTGCACGAACTCGAACTGCCGTTCGATGTCGGCCTGTATGAACATATTGATCAGGCCGCGATCGACGCCGTCGTCCTCCAGCACACCGTCCTGAAGATGTGGGCCGTACTCGACGCCACGCCTAATCAACCGGTGACGCCTCACCGCGGTCGCGCGTTTCAACGGAGTCGCCCGCGGGTTGCTCCGACGCAAATGCGCACCAATTGGGCACCGCAGCCCTTGCTCGTCGCCTGCATAGGTGAAGTTGTTGCGATGCTCAGGATCCGCCGCGATCGCGAGATCGTCCTTATCGGGCGACAGATCGAGCGGACACCCGCTTCGCCAGCGACCCATCATTTTAGCCGCGACTAAGTCCTGGTGATATTGGTCGTCGGAACCGTAGAGTGCCTTCGCGGCCGTTGCCAAATATCGCCGAAACGCCGCAACGTCTTGATAGAGTTTGCGGAACACCAGGTACGTTCCGTTCAGCCGCAGCTCGAACGGTTCAGGGAACTGTGCAACCTCGCCGGCCTCATCCTCATATCCTAGCAGGAACTCGCCTGGTTTCAGGGGACGCCACCTGCCATCCGGTTCAAGCACGCCATCGCCAGGATACCACGGCGTGTCCGTGCCCTCGATCGGCGGCTGCGAGATTGGATCAGCAAAGCCGAAATGCTCGCCCTCGGACCCGATGCCGTTTTCATGCGCCAGCGCCATCGTATCCTGAACGAAGCGGATTTCAATGCCACCGGTCGCCTCCATTTCCTCGCGAAAGATCCGAGTTGCCTCTTCACGGCCTTCGTCAGAGTCGGTTCGGAGCCAAGCCATCGCGTGAATATCGGGACCGCCGAGACCGCCCTCCCAATGCTCCGGCGCGTGCGGCCCGAGATCGCCCACGATATGGGCACGGCCCCGCATACCGGTCCGAAACGCCTCGGGGAAGCTGTCGAGCGACCGCTGAGACAGTCCGAGCGCCTTTAGCCCTTCGTAGGTGAATCCAATATTGACTGTAAATCGTGTCCCATGCTCTTCCGGCCGGGCGTTGACGCGCTTGAACATGTTGCGCAACCACGCCCGGCCTTTAGCGCCATCGGTAAACTTCACGAAGATCTGGCGCCCATACCTCATCAGGATCCACGCCACGACGTTGTCCTGAATATCATGAAGGTTGTTCTTCAGGTCAGGAGATGTTAAACTTTGCCTAGAAGTTAGATTTCGCATTGTCCCTCCTTTGACGCAAGAATACTCACCAACGCCGCGTTGGCAGATTCGCCGGGTTTCGTCACATCAACACCCGCGATGGTGCCCACCCACATCCGGACATTCAGGTACTACGCCGATTACTTCACCTTGACGCGTTCGGCCACATCCTCGTACTGCCACTGGCGGGCCACATCCGTATCGATCATGGCGTCGCTCGGCACGGGTTCGTAGGGTGCGGCTAACTCCTTAAAGAAGGCGTTCACCTTGTCCTCAAGGTTGCCCTCGCCTTTGGCAACCGCACGCTGGAACTTCTGTGTCTTTTCGTACCAGTCAGCCGCCTTATAGATCTGGCCGATGCTGAGGCTCGGAAAAACGTCATAAACGGCCAAGGTTTTGATCTGACCGCGCGCGATGTACTGAACGACGTCGCGCGCGGTCACATTCGGACCGGTCGGGCAACCGACACATTGGCCCCAGATCGCTTGCAAGTTGTCCTTCCCGTTGAGAACGAAGTCGTCGAAGTACTTCTCCAAGCTGCCATCGAACTGAGAGATGAAGAACAGGGTATACCCGTCGAAGTACTGAGTTCTCGCAACGAACCAGCGCGCCGTTCGGATGAGGCCGAGCTTTGTGGTCATCGTCGAGAACGATTCACCCGGTGGGTTGATCCAACCGCCCGGGGCCAACGTCTTGGTAAACGCCACCAGGTCGGCGTCTGGCTTGAGAGGCCACATGCCAGTGAACTCCTTAACCTCGTTCCTACCGCCTTTGCCCATGAGAAGGCCTGAGTAACGCAGGCCCCACGAACCAGCGCTCGTGCTTGGTCCTGACTGGGTTGTTTTTGGATTCTGAGTCATTTTTGAAAACCCTCCTTTACAGTGTCAATTGATGGTTGATGGATTGATCCAATCGATCATCTTCGAAGGTAACGGCTTCAGCTCGCATAACTCATAAGGCTGGTCGAGCAACACGTACCTTAAGCTGATTTCTCGGACCACGCTGTCCACTGGGCCAGCTTCATATTCTTGAAGGTATTCTCATAAGAGGCCTTGTTGAAATCAATCATCTTCTTGAGCGTCTCTTTGGATTGCATCATCATCTGTTTTTGTCCCTTTGTTTTTCTGGCAGGATCGAGATCGCATTCTAGAACCCCTCCGTCATGGCCTTTCCTGTTGCGGCAGGTCATGGCTCCGGCCTTGATGATCTTCCCAACGGCATCCTCATCATTGCGGGCATCTATGCGGATCACCCGTGTGCAGGGGGCAGGACATGAGAAGGTATAGGTCATTGCCGACACTCCTTTAGTCAACGAGATGCTTCTCTGTGCCTTCATTTTTGAATATTCTGCAAGTCCCCGTCAATCGGTCATACGATGAATTACACGGCTGCAATGCCTTAGCGCGTGCTCATCAAAAGGAGGAAAGATACGCTCCAGTTCCTGAATTCTCTGCTTGCCATGAGGGAAAGATGCCTCTCCCGCATCTCTTTCGTCCAGCCGATAAACCAGTCACGGCTGCCGATGTGACGGGGAGGCGATGACCAGGCAAGACAAGCGATGGGTCTGTCCTTTGCAACAACGATGTATTTAAGCTGGTCCCCTACAGGATGGCAATAGCCCAGATAATGGTACTGTTCGATCAAACTGTTGAACACCGTCTCTGATGATGTCCGTGGGCTGAATGTCTGATATAGTTGCAGATACGGGGGTTTGGTCAATCTCAATCCTGATAAGTTTTTTGCGACTCACGAGGGGATTGTTGATAGCGCATATTGGGGGAGGTAGCTTGACGTGTCCGCCCCTGTCGCCTTCAAGCATAAGGCCCCGGCACGTCGATAAGGATTACCGTTTGAAAGAAAGTATGCAAGTCAAAATTATGAGACGCTTGACTTCAGGAAGAAGTTAATACTCTACTTGACACCCACTGTCAGGTCACTTTCTGTTTGGGGCATTTTATTATTGACGAGCTGTTTTTAGTCTAATCTCCTTCGTGGCTGTATTCCTTGTATGCACCGCAGCATATAATGAGGTCATCCTCTTTCTCGCAGTAAGTCGTCTTATGCTCGTATTCTTTTGTTTCCGGATTCATATACACATAATCGACCCATCCGGAACCCTTCGAGTTCGCCTTTTCCACAATCTCCTTCCGGAACAACTTCCCTTCGCTGTCCGGAACGGCGACCAGATTTTTTCCGATCAGTGACGGATTTTTCGGGTGAGCAAGCATAACGCCCTGAAGATCGTACGCGAATACATATGTTTCGCCCTTGTCAAACATCCCCCTGGGCTTATTGATTTCTGCAATCGCCTTCTCTTTACCCTGATATTTCGCATAAGCAACCGCTTTCTTCACCAGGGTCTTTGCTTCGTCTTTACCGGAACTACATGATAAAACTGTGAATACTAATAATCCGATCAATCCAATTACAAATGAGACCGCTACAGCTTTTTTCATGGTTGTCTCCTTGGCTTATTTTTAATTTGCGGACGACTATGATAAACGCACAACACATCAAGCCCGATCTTATTACCTCGACTTAGGCGCCTTGATGCCTTCAACAATCAGTTCGGGCTCTTCCGCTTCGAGATCAGTTTCAGCGTTCAGTATCCGCGTCATCCTGTTCTTATCGAGTTCCTTCTCCCAGCTGGAGACAACGAGAGTAGCCACACCATTACCGACCAGGTTGGTCAACGCACGCGCCTCAGACATGAAACGGTCGACGCCCAGGATCAGGGCCAGACCGGCCACAGGGATGGTCGGAATGGCAGCAAATGTTGCTGCCAGGGTAATGAAGCCGCTGCCTGTAACCCCGGCCGCACCCTTTGAAGTCAGCAACAGCACACCCAGAATGGTAAGGGTCTGGGTAAAGGTCAGCGGTGTGTTGGTGGCCTGTGCCACGAAGACCGCCGCCATGGTCAGGTAGATGGAGGTGCCGTCAAGGTTGAAGGAGTAGCCGGTGGGAATGACCAGGCCGACCACCGGCTTGGAGCAGCCAAGATTCTCCAGCTTGGCCATCATGCGCGGCAGAACCGACTCTGATGAGGAGGTCCCAAGTACGATCAACAGCTCCTCCTTGATGTACTTGATGAATTTGAGGATATTGAACCCGCACAGTTTTCCGATTGCGCCCAGGACTATGAAGATGAACAGCAGGCATGTCAGATAGAAGCTTCCCATCAGCATACCCAGCTTGGTAAGTGAGCCAAGCCCGAATTTGCCGATGGTAAAGGCCATGGCGCCGAAGGCGCCTACGGGAGCGACCTTCATGATAACGTTTACGATGCCGAACAGCACATGTGTAACCTCGTCGATCAGATTAAAGACCGGCTTGCCGCGCTGACCAAGCATGGAAAGCGCAAAGCCGAACAGGAGAGAAAAGAAGAGCACCTGCAGAATGTCACCTTTGGCAAAGGCGTCAATTACAGTGCTGGGAATAATGTTCATCAAGAAGTCAACCGTGCTCTGCGAATCTGCCTTCGCTGTGTAAGTCGTCAACGCCCTGGTATCCAGCTTGGAGACATCGGCATTCATGCCCACCCCCGGCTGAATGATGCTGACCACCAGCAGACCGATTGCTAATGCAACAGTCGAAACGACTTCGAAATAGAGCAGCGCCTTGGCGCCGACACGACCGACTTTCTTCATATCTTCCATGCCGGCGATGCCGGTTACCACCGTACAAAAGATAACCGGTGCGATTATCATCTTGATCAACTTGATGAAGCCGTCGCCAAGCGGTTTCATCGACGCGCCTGTTTCCGGGTAGAAATGCCCGAGCAGAATACCTATGGAGATTGCAGACAACACCTGGAAGTACAGATGCTGATAAATTTTTCTTCCTTTCATAGCGTATCCTCCCACGTCATTGATATGATTGAAGCTCTCCGCAGCAAGCTGCGGAGATTCTTCGATTCGCAAGGAATAGTACCGTTCGGCATTCGCTCGCTTACCCCGCAGCAAGCTACGGGGAATTGCGCTCGCTACCGATTTCAACAGCCTGAGTTCGGTCTATCTTGGTGCAGGTATGATACTTTCCTCATTTACGACACGCGCACAGGATTCCCTAAAATCGTTGATAAGATATTGCTTTTTTACAGTGGGAGTATATGAAGAAGGATTTTGTGTGTCAATGGAATTGTGGCCAGATGCGGCGGGACCGGCGTAAATCCTCACGCATTGAAATCTTGCATCCCTGCATAAAAAAACGGGGAAGGGCAACATAGCTGCCGCCTTCCCCGCCAGGTAAGATATGATTAGATGACTTACTTGTAGTAGCCGCAGATAATTATCACGTCACCGATTCTTTCAAAAAAAGTCGACTTCTGCTCGATCTTCTTCGTCTGGGGATTCATCCACTTGTAGTCCATGATCCCCTTGTTATTCACCTTTGTATCATCGATTATGGCCTTGATGAACTTTTTCCCGGCGGCGTCTTTACGATCGATCAGGCTTTCGCCGATCAGTTTGGCATCTGCGCCATGGGACAGAATTTTGCCCTCGGGATCAATCGCGTATATGTAAAGGTCGCTATTGACAAACCTGCCCGTGGTCTTGTTGAATTCGGCAAAGGCCTTGTCCCTGCCGTTTGCCTTATAGTAGGCAACGGCTCTGGAAAGCAGGGCCTTCGCTTCATTTGCCGTTCCTTTCTCCTGTGCATAAGCAAAGCTCACACATAGAATCCCTACCAGGATCCCCATTAGAGTTATTTTCACAATTCCCATTTTTTTGAACGTCGTTACGGTCTGCATTTTCCGTCCTCCTGAACTATAATACGCATGAGTCATATAATTGTTAATATATTACTGAAAACTTAGTTGTCAAATACGGAATTGCAGACATATCCGCAATCAGGTGCATGCTGGTTTGAGGCATCGACACATCTGCGGATAGCGTAAATCAGATTTTAATTTCCTGGAGAAGGATCTCCATGCGATCTGCAATATCAAGAATGGACGGTTCATAACTGACAGGATATCCAAGCGAGGCAAAGATGCGCTTCATCCCTTCGTTCCGGTAATCGAGAAGTATTTCGATGCTGTCTATACCCTTTGACCTGGCGATGTCGACAACCCTTGTCACCATTAGCTTCCCCAGGCCTTTCCTTTGCCAGTCATCCCTCAAGACGACGGTAAGCTCTGCGTGATTCGTGTTCCCTTTGACGATGTAACGGCAGGTGCCGATGATGGATTCCTTTTTGTCTACTGTAATAAGTGCAGCGAGGGCAAAATGGCTCTCGTAGTCAATCTCTACAAGTTGCTTCAGCATCTCCGGCTGCAGCTTTTCCAAATGGGTCAGGAAGCGAAAGTAGATGGTTTCCCGTGACAGGCTTTTAAAAAGATCCAGAAGGAGCGGACCGTCGGTCGGCTTGATCGGCCGGAGGAAGACGGCGGAACCGTCCTTGAGGGTGATCCATTCCTCATAATAGTAGGGATATTGACGATAGACTCTGAAGGCTTCCATTCTTAGAGGGGAACCCTCCCTAATTCGTGGATAAAAGCCATGTTCTGTTTACAGCTCTGAAGCCAAGTCCGACCGAAAATGATGCGGGCATATTTGCTTGACAACGCTATTTCGCCTATATATCGTATATAAAACGCCCGTGTGCAAGCAATTTTGACGGATGCCAAATGGAAACTTAACGAACAAGGACTGGGAGGTAAAATATGAGCACACCGATCGATCAATACTGGGAATTGAGACTTGCTGATCTCAAGAAGGCGCTGGAGGCAAATAACTTTGAGGTCTTCCTGGCGAACAACGGCGATGAAGTGAAAAAAATTGTCTTCGAGCAGATCATACCAGCGGTGAAGCCTGCGGTCGTCTCCTGGGGCACGTCCATGACGTCCATGGAAACAGGCCTTCATGCCGCCCTCAAGGCCGATACTTCATTCAAGACGATAGAGACATCGGACAAGACCATTACCTGGGATGAGAATGTTGAAAGGCGCAGACAGTCACTCCAGGCTGATTTATTCATCCTGGCGACCAATGCCATAACGGAAAACGGCGAGCTTGTGAACCTGGACGGGACGGGGAACCGCGTTGCGGGTCTTACGTTCGGCCCCAAAAACGTCATTGTCCTTGCAAGCCGCAACAAAGTCGTTGCCGATTTGGACGAGGCTTTTAGACGCATCAAGAATTACGCGGCGCCAGTCAATGCCATACGCCTGAACAGAAAGACACCCTGCGTCAAAACATCCTACTGTGAGGAGTGCAAGAGCGCGGAGCGCATCTGCAATACCTGGACGATCACCGAGAAATCGGCTCCGAAGGGAAGGGTGAAAGTTATTTTGATTAACCAGAACTTTGGCCTGTAGCAGAACCAGCACATAAAGAGGGAGCAAAAAATATCTATGGCGGAAAATTTGGACTTGGCAAATTGGATGGAGAGTGTCATCCGTGATTTTATCAACACGTCTCCGGAGAATACCCTTAAAAATGAGACTAATGAAAAGGCATGGAGCGACCCGCTCGTGGGATTCTCGCGGGGAGATGATCCGCTCTTTGAGGACTACAAGAAACTTGTAGGGCCTTTTCACTGGACACCGTTGGAGATCTTTAAGCAGACATTCCCGGATGCCAACGTGACCGCTAAAGACCTCAGCGTCATTACCTGGATTCTCCCGCAGACGGAAGCAACCAAGGCGGATACCCGGAAAGAAAAGGAACTCCCGCCGGAGCGCTGGGCCAGGGCGCGCCTCTATGGCGAAGAGGTCAATGATAAGCTCCGCAGGCATGTTGTGGCTGCCCTGCAAGGAAAGGGATACAGGGCTGTTGCGCCAGTGCTTTCGCCGCAATTTTCGCGGCAGATGTCCGAGATATACGGCTTTGCCTCGAACTGGTCGGAAAGGCATGCGGCCTATGCAGCGGGTCTGGGCACGTTCGGCCTGTGTGACGGCTTGATTACGCCGCGAGGAAAGGCGATCCGTGTGGGCTCCGTAGTGGCGCAAATCCGGATACCCGCAACCGCCCGGCCTTATGACGATCACCATGCATACTGCCTCTTTTATAGCCAGGGCGCCTGCAAGAGCTGCATCGCCCGCTGTCCAGTGGGAGCATTGAGCGAGGCCGGCCATGATAAGATGAAGTGTTACAGTCATTCATACGGCACTTCATTGAATCACATAAAAGCCGTTCATGGTTTTGAAGTCGGGTCCTGCGGCCTATGTCAGACGAAGGTTCCCTGCGAGTCCCGTATTCCCAAGAAGGCCGCGGGAAAAAAATAAGGGTCTGTCATTTCGGTGAGCCGAAGCCCTGAGCATAGCGAAGGGGCAGCGAGAAATCTATTACATTAGTGCAGACCTTCAGGTCTGCTGAATCAGGCACACTGAAGGAGCAGGACTAAAGTCCCGCACTACATTAAAACTACCTGCTTCGCTCCTTCGAAATGACAAGTATTACGGAAAGCGAACATGACTATTGAGATACGGGTCTTTTCCGACTATGTCTGACCCTTCTGCTACATTGGCAAGGGCATTGTCGACTCATTAAAAAAAGAACTTGATATCAAGGATGACTGGCTGAGCTTTGAGCTGCATCCGGAGACGCCTCCCGAGGGGATATCCTACGCAAAGAGGTTCCCCGGCGCAGATGTAGAAAACATGTACGAAAACATCCGAAAGAGGGGCGACGAATTCGGCATCAAGTTCGGGCCGCGGCTCCTGCTCTCCAATTCCCGCATGTCTCTCGAAGCAAGCGAATACGCCCGCGATATGGGAAAGTATCAACTTTTTCATGAGCGGATGTTTTATACATATTTCACGGAATCAAAGGACATAGGCAGTCTTGAGGTGCTCACGGAGAGCGCTCGTGTCTGCGGGCTCGATGCGGATGAACTCCTGCGAGCCCTGAAAGAACGGCGCTACGCCCATCGGCTCGAGGAATCAAGGAGGGAGGCCGCAAATATCCATCTGTCAGGAGTCCCTACCTTTATCATCGATGGGAAAACGAAGGTCGTCGGTGCGCAGCAGATAGCCGTCTTTAGAGACATACTTAGGAAAAAGGGGTGAGCGGTTATGCGTTACGTAAAATTGGCAAAGACAGGTTTGAAAGTTTCGGAGGTGGGGTTTGGCGGAATTCCTATTATCCGTCTGGACACAGATACGGCAGTAAAAGTGCTCCGCCGCGCTTATGAGCAAGGAATTACCTTCTACGACACAGCCAATATTTATCGCGACAGCGAGGAGAAGATCGGGCGCGCTTTTGACGGTATGCGGAAAAAAATTGTGCTCGCAACCAAGACATTCCTGAGGGACGCCGACAAAGCGATGAAACACATCGAAAATAGTTTGCGCATGCTGAAGACGGATCATATCGATCTGTACCAGCTCCACCAGGTGGCCCAGGAGAAGGATCTGCTTGCCGTCACTGCCCCCAAGGGAGCTCTGGAAGCCGTGACGAAGGCCCAGAAACAGGGAAAGGTGAGGTTTATCGGCGTTACTTCGCACAACCTTGCCATGGCCGTGAAACTGGTCAAGAGCGGCCTCTTTTCCACTATTCAGTTTCCGTTTAATTTCATCGAGGATGAACCAAAGGGCGAACTGCACCGAGAGGCGCGCGAGCGGGGCATCGGCATTCTGGGGATGAAGCCTTTTGCCGGCGGCGTGATCGACAATGCCAGGATCGCCATCAAATTCCTGCGCCAGCATCATGACGTCATTCCCCTTGTGGGTTTCGATTCGGTGGCGTCTGTGGACGAAGTGGTCTCTTTTTACGGACGCGCAAACAGGGTAACCAAGAAAGACCGGGAGCTCATGGAGAAATATCGCATTGAGCTTGGCAAGAAGTTTTGCCACAGGTGCGAATATTGCCAGCCATGTCCTCACGGCGTAATGATTACACCGGCCATGGCTTACAGTATCGTTGCTGCCAGGATGTCGCCGGCCGTCGCCGTTGATTTTTCCCGGGTGATGATGGAAAGCGTGAAGCTGTGTGAGGAATGCGGGGAGTGCGAGGAGCGCTGTCCTTATGAGCTGCCAGTCCAGGAGATGCTCAAGGCCAATTACGATCTTTACGAACGGCACCGCGCCGGGCTCAAGT
>Ga0335071_10002295_pt1 | contig 20569 bp, 21 predicted proteins | sample Lox_Sample_15_FD_206724 | JGI IMG/M metagenome (GOLD analysis project Ga0335071, IMG submission 206724) | Soil microbial communities from Loxahatchee National Wildlife Refuge, Florida, United States - Lox_Sample_1.5 | ecosystem: Environmental > Terrestrial > Soil > Wetlands | place: USA...
GTCTCCGGACTCAGCACCGTCGACGCGATCCAACGCCGGATGACAGCTTACGTCCGTCTGCATGCACCTTTCACCTGCAATAGCCCCGATTTTCAACAGCATTGATGCCACGCTCCCCTTCTAGGTAAACCTCGAAGTGCGCGACCGCGACTGCGAACTGCCCCTCGCAAATGCTGGTTGCCTCGCGGATGCCGATTCGCTGCTCGTCCAGAAGCAGTTCCATGTGTTCCTGAAGCGTCACGGCTCGTCGCAAGCGTGCGAGGAATCCGTCCAGCAGGGTCCGACGTCGACTAGTCGTCGCCACAGAGCTGCTTCAGGTACGCGAGCCGTTTCTTGCGCGCGTCGGCGTGCACGGTTCGACCTCGCAGGACTTTGGCAAGGGTCTCAGGTACATCACCGCGTTCAAGGCGGCTGTCGACCTCGACCATGCCTCTGACTAGGCTGGCTGGAAGGCGCGAGGTCCTCCGGTCTACTGGACCACTTGCCGACCTATCCCTGGGAAGTCCATACTGATAATCATAGACTAGCGCGAAGAGGGTGTAGAACCAGGTGATCGTGCGGAACTTCGTGTGCACGATCTTGTCTCCTGCCACCGCATCAAGAGACTGAAGCACATCACGGAAGTTTCTTTCGTACTTGTCGCGGAAATGGAACTCATCCTCGCCCTCCTTGTAGAGTCTGTCGAGCGAGGGCTGTGACTTGCCAACCACACCCACCTGCAGCAGTTGGACAAGTTCAGTGGTCAATTCTACTTCCTGCATTCGGGCCAGTTGTTGCTCCGAAAATATGCCCCACTTCCTCCAGAGCGGGAGAGACTCGGCTGCGAGGTCGAACATGGAGGACTTGAACTCCCCGAAGAAGCGGGCGTTACGCAACTCCTGTGGATTCAGCTTGACGCCGGTCGAGTTCATGCGAGCGAATATTTGATAGACCTCCCGGTCCTCCGTTCCGGCCTCAAGTGTGTGCACGCTTAGCTCGTACGACAGGATTCTGCGTTGGAGGTCCCGATCCAGGTCCCTGAATGCGCTTCCAGCCAGTTCCTTGTTGTGGGCTTTCCTGATGGAAAAGCCGTCTCTTAGCGGGTCATAGTCCTGCATGACGCTCGGGTCTATGAACGCGAATAGTGTTCGCAGTCTCTGCTGTCCGTCGACTACCTCGCGCAGCGGCTCCACGGACCCTCGGTCTAGTCTGATTATGTCGCGCAGTATGATGATCGGCATGGGCATGTTTCGGATGATGGTGTCGACCAAGTACGACTTCTCGATTGGGCGCCACACCGACCTGCGCTGGAAGTTAGGGCTGAGCGAGAGGTTGCCAGCCCTCTGCCAAGAGACGAAATCGCTGACCTTGTAAACGGTCTTGGTGACGTGTTTGGGTGTGGCCATCTCAATCCTCCTTGGTGTCGAGTAGGACTCCCTTCGCGCTTCCGCCCGGCGCGCAGGTTCGGCGGCATGCGGACTTCATTGCGGTCATTCTATCGTCGCCACCTGCCGGCGGATTTGGGCTTGCGGGGTGGACGGTCATAGACGGCGAATGGCTCTTCGTCGACAGTGCGGGTGGAATCGGCACGCTTCCTGAGCACCAGGATCTTCTCAACTTTGGTGGTGCACGTGCGGCGGCGGGAGCGACGGATGTCGGGTATCTCGTCTCGGACGAGATGGCGAACCCGCAGGCGCGATTCGGTCACTGACTCAGCCAGCTCGCCAATGAGGTCAGCAGTCCGCCGGCTCTTGCCGTCTCGCTCGACGTCACCGAGCACGAGTACGCAGTGCCGACCCGGCTTGAGCACACGTTCCATCTCCTTGAGGCACTCCGTCATCTGCGGGATGTATACTTCGTCCCGCGCCGTCAGTGAGCGGTCAAGCGTTTTCCAGTCCTTGGAGCCGAGGAACCACAGTCGGAGTCGGTTGTCGCGTGCATAGTCGAGTGCTCCGAAGTAGGGCGGGCTGGACAGCACGAGGTCTACGGACTCGTCGGGCAGCGAGAGGTGCATTGAGTTCTCGCAGAGCACTTGGTAGTCGGTAGAGTGCCAGGGCTTGGCGACCATGGTGCGTCGAAAGGCGCGGCGCACCTTGGCTATGAGGCGGGGCCGAACCGGCCGGTACGCGTACATCGAGGCGTACTCGTCGCGGGGGTACTTCTTCTCACGGAGGTAGGGAGTAAGGTGACTCGCCGGGTAGGAAAGGAATCCGGGGCGGACATGGTGCAGTATGCCCATGAGGCAGGACAGAAGGAAGTGCTCATTTCGGCTGGTGAGTACCTCGAATGCGGCGGCAGTCTCCAGGAGGGTGTCCGGGTGAAAGAAGGCGCGTATGTAGTCAGGGAAGTCTGAGGAGCGGAGTTCCTTGGCGCGGGTCTCCGCCGCATCCATCGCTGCCGTCGCGCGGGTCAGGGCTTCGGACTCTGACCTTGGCACCGCGAGTTTGCCAAGCGTCAGGTGAAAGGCGTACGGACTGAGGTCGTTCCCGATGGCGCGCCGGCCGTGAAGCAGGGCCTCCAGAGGGACGACGCCAGAGCCACAGAATGGGTCGAGCACCCAGTCGCCTTCCTGCGAGTACAGCCGCAGGAGAGTCTGCACCATGCCTGACTTGAGCTTCCCAACGTAGGGTGAGAGTTGCTGGAGAGTGCTTTCCTTGCCGTTGAACGAGCCATGCCAGAGCCGCGGGTCAAGCCGCTTCGGTTCAGTGTCGAAGGAGAGCTCTTGCTGGATCATGTCACGAACTGGGCTTGTCACGCAGGCGCGGCGCGTCACGGAAGATGTGCTCACCGCGTGTTATCTTGATGTCCTTCTGCTCAAGCACGGCTTCGCCCTGGTAGACCGTTACCCGGCGCATGGGCACGGACTTGTATTGAGTCGAGTCCTTGCGATAGACTTCGATTCCGACACGCTTCACATGAACGTCCCACGCGGCCTCTTTCACCCCGGTCAAGTTCAGCATTGCCGTGATGAACCTGACCTCGTCAAGGCGTGCAAGACGCGGGGAAGGTTCATCGGCGGTAGGCACGCCGCGGGGCAGCAGGAAGACGCAGGGCGACGGAATCTGTCCAATCCCATCACCGGGCATCTTGGGACACGGCCGGATGCTCGTGCCGCAGAATCGGTCCCACACGACATACGCATCTACCCGCTTGCGGTTGGCGACTATCTCGGCGCTAAGTCGGGTGAAGAAGTTCGCCGACGCGCCGTAGTCAGGCTGGTTTACTATCGAGCCGTCGAGATGGCCCCAGATGACGTATTCATCCGACCAGTTAGGCCGGTCGCCGATGTTGAAGCTGTTGCCTTCGCCGCCCTTACTCTCGACTGCGACATGCCAGTCGCCGCGTCCCTTCGGGAGTACCAGATTGTAGTCGCACCGGCCACGGCCACCGATGGATTGCCAGTCCTTCAGCAGTCCGGCATCCTTCATCCGGGCCAGAATGGCGTTGGTGAACTGGGCGCGTGGGCTTGTAGTGGCCGCGAACGTACCGCGAATGCTCTCGATGGCAGAACGGAACACCATGCTCCCGTGATAGTCAGCAGGCACGATGCCCTCGGCACGCAGAATGTCAGGGTGCTTTGTGTCCAGCTTAGTGAGCAGGTCGCGTGTGGGAGCGATTTGACGCATGAGCTTCTCTGGATGCCGACAAGGCAGGATTGGCATGGCTCCAATATAGGCGGGATGAACCGAAATGTCAACGCCGCGGCGACGGTTCATCTGTGTCCATCCGCGTTCATCCATGGTTGTTCCTGAGAGACGGCACCCGCCTGGGTTTGACAAGCAAGGGCTTGCTGTTTACCATCAGTCTCCAAATGTCGCATATCAAACGCGTCAGGGATGAGCTGGAGAAGCGGAACAGGGCCGCGCAACTGGGCGGCGGCGAAGAGGCCATCGCCAAGCAGCACGCTGCCGGCAAGCTGACCGCACGCGAGCGCATAGACATCCTGCTGGATAAGGGCAGCTTCGTGGAACTGGACCGGCTCCGTGTCCATGACTGCCACGACTTTGGGATGGAGAAGCGCAGGATTCCCGGTGACGCGGTCGTGACCGGACACGGCACTATCAACGGTAGGCAGGTGGCAGTCTTCTCCCAGGATTTCACAGTGTTCGGCGGCACACTCTCGCGCGTGTTCGGAGAGAAGATATGCAAGGTGATGGACATGGCGATGCGGACAGGTATGCCTGTTGTCGGCATCAATGACTCGGGCGGGGCGCGGATTCAGGAAGGCGTGGACAGCCTCGGCGCGTACGCCGACATCTTCCTGCGCAACACGCTGGCCTCAGGCGTGATTCCCCAGATATCGGTCGTGCTCGGGCCGACTGCCGGCGGCGCGGTCTACTCTCCCGCCCTGACTGATTTCATCATCATGTCCGAGCGGACCAGCTACATGTTCATCACCGGGCCAGAGGTTATCAAGGCGGTGACCAGGGAAGAGGTGACCAAGGAGAAGCTGGGCGGAGCTGGTACGCACAATGAAACCTCGGGCGTGGCCCATTTCAAGGCGATTGACGACAAGGACTCACTGGAGCTGTGCCGCAAGCTGCTTTCGTACCTGCCGCAGAACAACCGCGAGAAGGCGCCTATGGAGTCGCAGCTTGACGACCCGAATCGGCCGTGCGAGGGTATCGACGAGATAATCCCGGACGACACGCGCAAGCCGTACGACATGACCCAGATAATCCATAAGGTCGTTGACCGGGGCAGCTTCTTCGAGGTGCAGAAGTTCTGGGCGAAGAACATCGTCATCGGGTTCGCACGGATGAATGGCGAGGTCATCGGCATCGTGGCGAACCAGCCGAAGTTCCTTGCCGGTTGTCTTGATATCGATGCCTCGTGTAAGGCAGGCAGGTTCGTTCGGTTCCTCGACTGCTTCAACATCCCGATTCTGACATTCGTGGACGTGCCCGGATTCCTGCCCGGCACCAACCAGGAGTATGGCGGAATCATCCGGCATGGGGCCAAGCTGCTCTACGCCTTCTGCGAGGCGACCGTGCCCAAGGTGACAGTCATCACGCGCCGGGCATACGGCGGAGCGTATGATGTCATGTCGTCCAAGCACATCCGTGGGGACTTTAACTTCGCATGGCCGACGGCTGAGATTGCGGTGATGGGTTCGGACGGGGCGGTGAACATCATCCATCGGAAGAAGATTGCCGAGTCGGCTGACCCGGAAGGCACGCGCAAGAAGCTGGTTGAGGACTACGAAGAGACGTTTGGCAACCCGTTCAAGGCTGCTGAACTCGGGTTTGTGGATGAGGTGATCGAGTTCGAAGATACGCGGCGCCGGGTCGGGGAGTCGTTCCGGATACTTAGGGACAAGCAGGCGTCGAATCCGCCGCGCAAGCACGGGAACATTCCGCTATGAGCGAATGACGAATGACGAAGTGCGAATGACGAATGAAGGACCGGAGGGAAACCGCCAAGGTCGCCAAGAACGCCAAGCGTCGGACCCCGATCCCCGACCCCCAATTCCTGGTCCCTTGTCAGCGATTGTACAGAAGTGGGAGCAAGAGGCCGTAGCGCCGGTACTTAAGAGGTCGCCGGAGCGGGCTGAGGCGGCGGAGACGGTTTCGGGCTTGCCGTTGAAACGGGCATACACACCGGAGGACTGGGGCGAGAAGAACTACCCAGAGCAGCTTGGGATGCCTGGGAGCTTTCCATTCACGCGCGGGGTACAGCCGACCATGTATCGCAGTCGGTTCTGGACCATGCGCCAATACGCGGGGTTCGGTTCAGCCGAGGACACGAACAAGCGCTATCATTACCTGCTCGGGCAGGGACAGACCGGGCTGTCGGTCGCGTTCGACCTGCCGACCCAGATGGGGTACGACTCGGATTCGGCCATGGCCAGGGGCGAGGTCGGCAAGGTCGGGGTCGCCATCTCGTCGCTTGAGGACATGGAAGCTCTGTTCGCGGGAATCCCGCTCGACAAGGTCTCGACCTCGATGACCATCAATGCCACTGCCGGCATCCTGCTCGCCATGTATTGCGTGATCGCGGAGAAGCAGGGCAAGAGCATCACGGGTCTGCAGGGCACGATACAGAATGACATTCTGAAGGAATACGTTGCGCGCGGGACGTACATCTTCCCGCCAAGACCGTCGCTGCGGCTCGTCACGGACATCATCGCCTGGTGTGCGGAGAACGTGCCGAAGTGGAACACCGTGAGCGTATCCGGCTATCACATGCGCGAGGCAGGCGCGACGGCGGTTCAAGAGGTCGCATTCACTATTGCGGACGGGCTCGAGTACATCAAGGCTGCGCTGAACGCGGGGCTCGCGATAGACAAGTTCGCCCCGAGGCTGTCGTTCTTTTTCGCCGCGCACTCTAACATCCTTGAAGAAGTCGCGAAGTTCCGGGCCGCACGCAGACTTTGGGCGCGGCTGCTCCGCGAGCGGTGGAATGCCTCGGACGAGTCGTGCAAGCTAAGGTTCCACACCCAGACCGGCGGCGTGACCCTGACTGCCCAGCAGCCGGAGAACAACGTCATTCGGGTCGCGTTCCAGGCCTTGGCTGCGGCGCTGGGCGGAACCCAGAGCCTGCACACGAACTCGCGTGACGAGGCACTGGCCCTGCCCAGCGAGGAATCGGTGTTGATCGCTCTGCGAACCCAGCAGATTGTGGCGCACGAGTCGGGTGTGGCGGACACGGTTGACCCGCTGGCCGGGTCGTATGCGGTCGAGTCTCTAGCTGACGAGATTGAGAACCGGGCGCGGGAGCTGATCGGCAAGGTCGAGCAGATGGGCGGCGTGGTGGCGGCCATCGAGCAGGGATTCATGCAGAATGAGATTGCCGACAGTGCTTACAATTACCAGCAGGCGGTGGAGAAGGGGCAGAGGATTGTGGTCGGGGTGAACAAGTACCATGAAGTGGTCCAGCGGTCTAGTGGTCAAGTGGTCGAGTGCGGGGGCAGGACCGAGACAGGATTCAAGCTGTTGAAGGTGGACCCGGAGCTGGGCAACCGCAGGACAGCGGAACTGGAGCGGTTCAAGCGGACTCGGGATTGCGGACAGGTCAAGCAGGCTCTGGCCCGCGTGGGCGAAACTGCGGCCGCTACAGGAAACCTGATGGAGCCCATCGTCGCAGCAGTGCGCCTTGGTTGCACGGTCGGCGAGATTTCTGACGCGCTCCGCGGTGTCTTCGGGGAATATGACCGGATGCGCTAGGAGAGTTGCATGGTCAAGAGAGTATCTCATGTCGCGATCGCCGTTGGCAATGTGGATGAAGCTGCGAGGTTCTATACTGAAAAGTTGGGGCTGGCCGTCAGCGGCAAGGAAGTAGTCGCCGGGTCCAAGGTAAGGGTGGGGTTCATTCCGGTGGGCGAGACCCGGATCGAGCTGGTCCAGCCCGACTCGCCTGATTCGCCCATCGCCAAGTTTCTTGAGACTCGCGGGCCCGGCCTTCAGCATATCTGCTTTGAGGTGGATGATGTGGCGGCAGAGCTGAAGCGGTTGGACGCGGCGGGCGTCAAACTTATAGATAAAGTGCCACACCCAGGAGCGCACGGAACGATGGTCGGATTCATCCACCCGGCAGCGACTGGTGGTGTGCTGGTGGAACTGAGCGAACAGAAGTGAATGTAGAATACAAGGACTACTACGAGGTCCTGGGAGTGCCCAAGGACGCAGACGAGAAGGCGATCAAGGCCGCTTACAGGAAGCTGGCGAGGAAGTATCACCCTGATGTCAACCCGAATGGCAAGGCAGAGGCCGAAAGTAAGTTCAAGGAGATAAACGAGGCCTACGAGGTGCTCTCCGACAAGGAGAAGCGGGCCAAGTACGACCAGTTCGGCGCCGACTGGCAGCGGGCCCAGCAGTCCGGGCAGACAGGTGACTTTGACTGGAGCCGGTATCAAACCGGACAACAAGAGGGCGGATACACAAGGTACACAAACGAAGACCTGCAGGACCTGTTTGGCGAGGGAGCACCGTTCTCGGACTTCTTTACGCACCTGTTCGGAGCAGGTGCCACGCAGGCTCAGCCGCGCGCAACTCGCGGCCGAGACATCGAGCAGCCGGTAACCGTTACCCTGGCCGAGGCATATAAGGGCACTGTCCGTAGGCTTAAGCGCTCCGACGGACCGACAATAGAGGTGAAGATACCGCGCGGCGTCGACAATGGGTCGCGTATGCGAGTGAGGGGCCAGGGTATGCCCGGCCGACGAGGACAGCCCGGCGACCTGTGGATCGTGATTGCAGTTGAGGACGACCCTCGGTTTGTCCGTGAGGGCAATGACCTGCATACCCGGGTTCAGGTTCCTTTGTACACAGCGCTGCTCGGCGGCGAGGTGACCGTCCCGCTGCTCGAGGGCAAGGCACGGCTCAAGATACCGGCCGAGACGCAGATTGGAAACGAGCTTCGGCTCAAAGGTCAGGGCATGCCGGTTAACGGTGATGCCGGCGCGCGCGGTGACTTGTACGTCGCTATCGACGTCCGGCTGCCGGTTCGGCTATCCGAGAAGGAGCGAGCGCTGCTCAAGGAGCTTGCCGGGATGCGACCGGAGGAGAAGTAATGCCGGGCTACGAAATCCAGGTACTGGTTGAGATGACTGGTCTCGACGAACTCATCATTGTCGAGTGTGTACAGCGTGAAGTCGTTCACGCCAGGACCGCCGAGGCCGGCCGGCTGTTTTTGGATGATTCCGACCTTGCCCGACTGCGCCGTATTCACCGGCTGATGACCGACTTCGACATCGGGCTCGACGCAGTCGAACTGATACTGAGTCTGCAGGACGAGATCAATCGCCTGCGCGATGGAAGTCCCGAATCCCGAGGAACATAGGAGAAGTCAAATATTTGCTCGTGTCGTACCCCAGTATTGATACAATGTAACTCTAAGGAGCATCAAAATGACGCTTAAGGGCAGCAAGACCGAAAAGAACCTGCTGGCCGCCTTCGCGGGCGAGTCACAGGCACGCAACCGTTATACCTACTTCGCCAGTCAGGCCCGCAACGATGGCTTGATGCAGATGGCCCAGATCTTTGAAGAGACCGCCAACCAGGAGAAGGAGCACGCAAAGCGGTTCTTCAAGTTCCTCGAAGGCGGCGACGTCACGATCCAGGCGGCGTACCCGGCAGGCAAGGTAGGCACGACTCTCGATAACCTCAAGGCAGCAGCCGCAGGCGAGATGTTCGAGTGGGGAACGCTCTATCCCGACTTTGCGAAGACCGCACAGGATGAGGGCTTCAACGAGGTAGCCACCGTGTTCCGCAACATCGCGGTTGCCGAGAAGCAGCACCAGAAGCGCTACAGCGACTTGGCCGCGAACCTCGAGGCGGGCCGGGTCTTCAAGCGCGGGAACAAGGTGGTTTGGCGCTGCCTGAACTGCGGCTACCTGCATGAGGGGACGGAAGCCCCGCAGCAGTGCCCGGCCTGTGCCCATCCCCAGGCCTACTTCGAGTTGCTGGGCGAGAACTGGTAGAACAGGTCACGCGGTCCGGTGCAGTAAAGGGCAGGGCCAGATAGAGGAGAGTACAATGACTGAACGTCCGGGAGCAGTGGTCTTCGGCGGCAAGCCGGCGACTCTGGTCGGCAAGGAGCTGAATGTCGGGGATGAGGCGCCCGATTTCACCGCGGTCGGCAATGACATGAAGCCGGTGTCGTTGTCTCAGTTCAAGGGCAAGGTCGTGGTCATCGCGTCGGTGCCGTCGCTCGACACACCGGTCTGCGACATTGAGACCAGGCGCTTCAACGCCGAGGCGTCCAAGCTGGGGAGCGATGTAGTGATTCTGACGGTCAGCATGGATCTGCCTTTCGCCCAGAAGCGGTGGTGTGGTGCGGCTGGCGTCGACCGAGTAGTCGCTGTGTCCGACCATCGCGACGCCTCGTTCGGCACGGCCTACGGCGTGCTGGTCAAAGATGCACGCCTGCTGGCGCGCGCAGTGTTCGTCGTAGACCGCCAAGGTGTCATCCGCTATGTACAACTTGTGAAGGATACAGGCTCGCAGCCTGACTTCGCTCCGGTGCTGCAGGTGGTCAAGGACCTGCAGTGATTCCGACATCGGAAAGGAGTCTTTGATGACTGCTAGGCAACAGGTATACAGTTGTTCAGTATGTGGGCAGATTATTGCGGTTGTTCATCAGGGTGGGGGCAGGCTCGTGTGCTGCGGCCAGCCGATGATGCTGGCCGGTGAGGAGGCTGCGAGCGCAACTCCGGCCCGGACTCCGATCCGGCAACAGCCGGTGTCGCAGCAGCCGGCGCCGTCCGATGCCCCGTACTGGCAGTGCAGCAAGTGCCACTACGTCCTGCAGGCGGCGCAGCCGCCGGAGACGTGCCCGTCCTGCCACGAGCATTGTCAGTTCACGAATGTGACCTGCTACATCCCGGAATGCGGGTTCAGCGGGATCGATACGAGACTGGTTGGGCAGTAATCCCTGCGGGTTTGAAATAGGAGGAAGCTAATATGGCAAAGCGTCTGGAAGTCTATAGATGTGAAGTCTGCGGGAATATCGTCGAAGTCCTGGATGGCGGGGCCGGGCAACTCGTTTGCTGCGGCAAGCCGATGAAGCTGCTGGTCGAGAACACGACCGACGCGTCAAGAGAGAAGCATGTGCCGGTGATCGAGAAGGTCGCGGGCGGGTACAAGGTGAAGGTCGGCAGCGTCCCGCACCCGATGGAAGAGAAGCACTTCATCGAGTGGATTGAACTCGTGGCCGATGATAAGGCATACCGGCAGTTCCTGTCACCGGGGCAGGCGCCCGAGGCCTTGTTCTCGGTCGAGGCGAAGACGGTCTTCGCGCGCGAGTACTGCAATCTCCACGGCCTGTGGAAGGGAGCGTGAGCATGGTCCCGAAGAAGATCGAAGAGGCCTTCAGCGAGCAGATCAAGTACGAGCTGGAGTCAGCCTACATCTACCTTTCGATGGCTGCGTACTTCGACGCGGATGGCTTTCCTGGTATGGGCCAGTGGATGCGTGCCCAGGTGCAGGAAGAGGTCACGCACGCGATGCGGTTCTACAAGCACATCGTTGAGCGGGGCGGGCACGTCCAGTTCCACCCGATTGCGGCGCCGCCGCAGGCCTGGAAGTCCCCGCTTGCCGCATTCGAGGCCGCCTACGAGCACGAGAAGTTCATTACCGCGAAGATCGACGGGCTGGTGAAGCTGTCCCTGGCTGAGAACGACCATGCTTCGCGAACCCTGCTACAGTGGTTTGTGGATGAGCAGGTCGAGGAGGAGGCGAACACCTCCAAGGTCGCGCAGGACCTCAAGCTGGTCGGGAACGACGGACGCGGAATCCTGATGCTCGACCGAGAACTCGGGACGCGGACCTTCGTGCTTGCACCGGAGCTGGCGGCACTGTACGCGCAGCCGGCCGCGGCCGGAGCTGGCGCTTAGGAGAAGAGCAGTCAGTCGGGAAAGAGCGGTCCAACGGAGGAATAATGGCTGGTAGCGGGTTCTCGGCGATCAAAGTCAGTGAGCACGTCTGGTGGGTCGGTGCAGTCGACTGGGCGCTGCGAGATTTTCACGGCTATTCAACCCAGCGAGGCACGACCTACAACGCCTATCTGGTGATGGGCGACTACCCGGTGCTCATCGACACCGTGAAGGCACCTTTCCGGGACGAGATGCTCGCGCGCGTGGCCTCAGTCGTGAACCCGTCCGAGGTCAAGGTGATAGTCTCGCACCACGCCGAGATGGACCACTCCGGTGCCCTCCCACAGGTCATCGACGTTATCAAGCCCGACAAAGTCTACGCGTCGCAGATGGGCGTGAAGAACCTGCACGACCAGCAACTCGACCGGCAGGAGATCACCGCAGTCAAGGACACGGAACTGCTCAGGCTCGGCGGTCTGAACTTCACTTTCCTCGAAACAAGGATGCTTCACTGGCCGGACTCGATGATCTCATATCTTCACGAGGACGAATTGGTCTTCTCTCAGGATGGCTTCGGGATGCACCTCGCGACGCCGAGGCTCTTTGCGGACGAGAATGACCTGGCCGTGCTGCTGGATGAGGGAAAGAGGTACTTTGCCAACATCCTGCTGCCGTACTCGCCTTTGATCCTGAAGCTGCTGGACCGCATCGAGACGCTCGGCATCAGCATCAAGACGATCGCGCCGGACCATGGTCCGGTCTGGCGCAGGGACTTCGACACGTTGCTTGGCTGGTACGCGAAGTGGGCTACGCAGAAGCCGGAAAACCGGGCCGTGGTCGCTTATGACACCATGTGGCAGAGCACGGCAACCATGGCGCGTTCGATTGCTGACGGGCTGCGCGACGGCGGGACCGACGCGGTGGTCATGCCGATGAGCTGCATGACTCGCGCGGACGTGATAACCGATCTGGTCTGCGCGGGCGCATTTCTCGTGGGGTCTCCGACCATCAACAACACTGTCTTTCCGACTCTGGCTGATGTGCTCGCATACGTGCGCGGACTGAAGCCGAAGAACCTCATCGGCGCCGCGTTCGGTTCCTACGGTTGGAGCGGCGAGGCCTGCGCCCAGGTTGAAGCTGCGTTGCGCGAGATGGGAGTCGAGATTGCGCTGCCCGCCCTGAGGCTCAAGTTCGTCCCCGACGCGGCCGCGCTGATTCAGTGTCGCGAGTTCGGCAAGACGGTCGCCGGCAGATTGAGAGAGCGGGTCGGCGCATGATCGAGCAGGCCGGAACCGGTGCTCACTGCGAGATCGACCGTTCCAGGATCAACCCCGCTGTCTTCAACACAATCACCTACGGTCTCTACGTCGTCACGGCTCGCGATGGAGAGAAGCGAAACGGCTGTGTCATCAACACCCTGGTCCAGGTTGCCATCGCTCCGTGCCAGGTTACCGTCAGCGTGAACAAGGCCAATCTTACTCATGAGATGATCATGAAGACCGGTCTCTTCGCCGTCTCGGTTCTCGAACAGGAGACACCGCTTCAGTTCATAGGCGTCTTCGGATTCCGCTCGGGCCGCGAGTACGACAAGTTCGCTCATGCCGGGTACCGCGACGGCATTACCGGCTGTCCTCTCCTGACCGAACACGCCCTGGCAGTGGTCGAGGCCAGGGTCAGGACCGCGGTCGACTGCGGTTCACACACCATGTTTGTCGCCGACGTGGTGGCCAGCGAGTTGGTGCGGCAGGGCACGCCTCTGACCTATGCCTACTACCACGAGGTAAAGGGCGGAAAGACGGGCAAGAACGCACCGACCTATGCGGCGACGATGGCCGCGAAGAACGCTGAGGACTCTGAAAGGACTAACAAGATGAAGAAGTACGTTTGCCAGGTATGCGGTTACGTGTATGACCCGGCGGCCGGCGATCCGGACAACGGAGTTCCGGCCGGAACGCCTTTTGAGAAGCTGCCGGCGGACTGGGTCTGCCCGGTTTGCGGGGCGGGCAAGGACCAGTTTGAGCCGGAAGCCTAGCTGCTAGCCAGGGACGAAGTCAGAATGAAAAAGTGAGGATGCGGAGCTAGAAGACTACTGAGCTTTGCGCTGCAGCCGTCTGAGGATGTACTCCGGCGGCTGCTTTGTTCGCACGGTCTGCTCGGTGATGACGCACTCTTCGACGTCGGGCTGAGAGGGCAGCTCGAACATGATGTTCAGCATCGTCTCCTCAAGCACTGCGCGCAGAGCACGGGCGCCGGTCTTGCGAGCGGCGGCGATTTCCGCCACCGCGCCCAATGCCTCCGGAGTGAACGTCAGTTTGACGCCCTCCATCTCAAAGTAGAAGGCGAACTGCCGGGTGAGGGCGTTGCGGGGTTTGGTGAGAATGTCGATCAGCGCTTCCTTGGAAAGGCTGTGGAGTCCGGCGATGACCGGCAGCCGGCCGACCAGTTCCGGTATCAGCCCGTACTTGATGAGATCGTCCGGTTCGACCAGCGGGAGCAGATCATCGGAAGTTCGCTGCCTGCGCTGAGAGATGTCCGCACCAAAACCGAGGGTACTGGAGTGGATGCGACGTTCCACGACGTTTTCCAGGCCGTTGAACATCCCGCCGCAGATGAAGAGTATGTGCCGCGTGTCGATGGGGATGTACTGCTGTTCCGGGTGTTTCCTGCCGCCCTGCGGCGGAACGTTGGCGACCGTTCCTTCGAGAATCTTGAGCAGAGCCTGCTGTACGCCCTCGCCGGACACGTCACGGGTGATGGAAGGCGAGTCCTGCTTTCTGCCCAGCTTGTCGATCTCATCGAGGTAGATAATCCCGGTCTCGGCCCTGCGGACGTCACCGCCAGCGGCCTGAAGCAGGCGCAGGAGGATGTTCTCCACGTCCTCACCGACGTAGCCGGCCTCGGTCAGCGGCGTGGCATCGGAAATCGAGAATGGGACGTGCAGGAACCGGGCAAGGGTCTCGGCAATCAGCGTCTTGCCCACGCCGGTCGGGCCGATGAGCAGGATGTTCGATTTCTCGACGTCGATGTCGGTGCGGGGCGTAAAGACGCGCTTGTAGTGATTGTAGACCGCGACCGAGATGACCTTCTTGGCGTGCTCCTGTCCGATGACGTATTCGTCGAGGAAGGACTTGATTTCGGCCGGCTTGGGAACGGACGCGGGCGCGCCCGGTGCCGTGGCCTCGGCCTGTTCGTGGAACAGGCCGGAAATGGTCGCGGTGCAACGCTCACAGATGCGGCCGGTACGTCCCTGGACAAGCTTCACCCCGGGGCCGGCCTCGACGCCGCAGAACGAGCAGCGGTTGCGGGTCGTCCGCCGCTTCGGGCCGGTCGTCATTTCCGCTTCTCGATTACGTCGTCAATCAGCCCGTAGGCTTTGGCTTCTTCCGCGGACATGAAGAAGTTGCGGTCAGAGTCCTCGACAATCTTCTCGAACGGTTGGCCGGTATGCTTGGCCATGATCTGCGACAGCTCTTCCTTCAGCTTGTGTATCTCGCGGGCATGGATTTCGATGTCGGTTGCCTGGCCGGAGATGCCCGAGGCTGAGGGCTGGTGAATCATGACCCGGGCGTTGGGCAGCGCGAATCGCTTGCCCTTCTCGCCCGCGGCGAGCAGGAGCGCGGCAATCGAGGCGGCCTCGCCGATGCAGGTGGTCGAGACCTTGGCCTTGATGTAGCGCATCGTGTCGTAGATGGCGAGGCCCGAGGAGACCACGCCGCCGGGTGAATTGACATAGAGGTTGATGTCCTTCTCCGAGTCTTCGGCCTCGAGGAAGAGCAACTGGGCGACGATGAGATTGGCGACGTTGTCGTCAATCGGCGAGCCAAGGAAGATGATGCGCTCCTTCAGCAGCCGGGAGTAGATATCGTACGCGCGTTCTCCGCGGCCGGTCTGTTCGATGACCATCGGTATCAACACGGGGACCTCCAACTCATTTTCGATTGTCGATGTGCGACTTACGATTTCCGCTTGCAGGGCCGAGGACTGAAAACTGGAAACTGGTAACTGGGAACTCGGCTTCACGTCACATTGGCCTTGTCCACGACCAGCTTGAGCACCTTCTCGCGCAGGAGCTGGTTCTTATAGACCGCGCTGCCGAGCATCGACTCGACCTCTTCGACCGGCCGCTTCGACTCCTCGGCCACTTCCTGCGCCTGCTGCTTCAGTTCTTCATCGGTCACGGTGAGGCTTTCCTTCTCGGCAATCTTCGCGACGATGCAGTCGAACTTCGCCCACTTCTGTGCCACCGGCATCAGTTTCTCCCGGGTCGCGTCGTCCTCCGGCAGGTTGTACTGCGTACGCAGGCGGTCGAGCGACGACTCGACCCATGACTCGGGCGGCTCGAACTGGTGCTCGGCGGTCAGGAAGTCAAATGCCTGGTTCTTCAGCCCGTTCTGCACAAGCCGCTTCCGGTCAAGCAGGATCGACTCATTGATCTCAATTCGGAGCTTGTCCATGCTCTCGAATCCCAGGTCGGTGGCGAACTCCTCGTTCACCTCGGGCAGAATCCGCTCCTTCACGTCGCGGACCACGAACTTGTAGGTCAGGGTCTTGCCCGCCAGCTTCTGGTCCGAATGGTCGGCCGGGAACGTTGTCGTCGCGGTGCGCTCATCGCCGGGCCGGGCGCCGACCAGCGCCGCATTGACCTCGGCCGAGTTCATCTCGTCGCCGAGTTCCATCATTACATTCGTGCGCGGCTTGCCGGTCTCAGTGTCACCGACAGATGTCTTGTAGTCTACCACGACGAAATCATGTTCCTGCGCGGCCCGGCCGATCGGCTTGAAGGTCGCGCACTTCTCGCGCAGCTCCTGCAGCCGGCGCTCGAACTCGGCCTCGAACCCGGTCGGCTCCTCTTTCTTGAGTGTGAGACCGGTGTACTCCTTTAGCTGGAACTCGGGAATTACCTCAAATGAGAGCTGGAACTTGATGGTTTTGTCGGGTGCGATTTCGAGGTTGGCGAACTTGGGCTCGGTGATGGGCTTGATTGCGTCGTCGGCCAGCACCTCGCGGATTGCGTCCTCGACCAGGTCCTCGGCTGATGTGCTCTCCACTTGGCTGCCGACGCGGCGTTCGAGCAATGCGCGCGGCACGTGGCCCACCCGGAATCCGGGGACCACGGCCTTGGGCTGTAGTTCGACGAAGGATTCCTCGATCTTCGCCTTCAGCTTCTCGGGCTCAATTGTTACCTCAATCTCGCGCAGCCACTCTTTCGGTGACCGGACTATCTTTTCCAAAAGCACTCCTACAAAAGGTCGAGGTTCAGGTTAAGGTCCAGGTGAAGGTTCGCGGAAGGCCGTGGCTTCGGTTTCGACCTCAACCTCAGCCTCAACCTTCTCCTTGGTTGCATGCGAGGAGGGGGAGTTGAACCCCCATCCCGTTAAGGACTGGATCCTAAATCCAGCGCGTATGCCAGTTCCGCCACCCTCGCATGGCCGGTCAGTATAGCCAAGACAGAGGCGGAAGTCAAAGACAGGGGAGAGGCCGCGGCCGCCAGCCGCTTGGGCCCGGTTCCAGGCGGCCGAGGCCGGGTCGGGCCGAATCCTGTACCGGGGTCCGGCCAGGTGCGGACAGCGCGTCGGCAGGTATCCCGACCTAGAGCTTCAGAAGCACCGCCGTCGCGCGGTGGTCGCCGGCATCGAGTCGACAGAAATACGTGCCGGCCGGCACCGTGCGGCCCTCGTCGTTTCGGCCATCCCAGCTCAGCCGGTACTCTCCGGCTGCAGTGATGCCGTGCCGGAGCTTCCGGACCATCGCTCCGGTCGCGTCATAGACCGAAAGCGACACGTCGGCCTGGTGCGGCAGCGCAAAGGCCACAGCCACGCTCCGGCTGAAGATACTCGGGCGCGGCACGTCGAAACGGAATTCGAGCGGGACTGTTACTGCCTCGGCCACGCCCGCGGCCCTTGTCACTACGACTTGCCGGCTCATCGTGTCGTCGCTCGATGGTATTGTGTCACCGGCCAGCGACAGCGAACACCTGACCACGTGGCTGCCCACCAGCTTGGGAGCCCAGGCCGCGAAGTTGACCGACATGCCCTGACGGGATGGAACCGACACCTGTGTCATTCGGGAATACCCCTCGTCGGGAATGCGCATCGTGGCGGTGACGAGCTCGGTCTGGCTGCCGTAGTTCCAGACGCGGACCTGAGGACGGACGACGGTTCCTGAGTCGACTGTGTCGCTGGGCGAGACGATGTCAGTCAGGCCGACATCGTGGAAGATGGCCCAGACCAATGCGGTGCTCACATCGTCTCCCTCGTACTGGTCCCCGACGAGGGCGGTCGAGCACCGGACCGTGGCGAAGCAGCGCTGCGGTGCTATCCATGACTTGAACTGGACCGTGTCGGCGTGCCCGGGCTGCAGCCCCGTCACCTGCACGGTATCGGCATAGCCGGTGCTGATGGTGAGCCGGACCGGGAAGCTGGCTGCCGAGTTGCCGTAGTTCCGGACCTCGGCTCTGGGCACATACGAACTGTCCGCTTTGACGACTCCGTTCGGCGTGAATATCCAGTTGGCCGCGACGTCTTTATCCTTGTTAATCTCCCAGATGCGATGGCCGACTGCGACCACATCTCCGTTGGCCGGGATACTCTCCGGGGTTGACCTCGAGAAGAAGAGCGTATCCCAGTCAAGATACTGAACCGACGAGCTGAGGACGGCGCCGGCCTTGCCGTCCCCTGCGGACGTGACGAAGTAGATCGAGTCGGTCTGGCCGTTCTTGATGTATGAAGCGCCGTCGTGGACCTTGCCGGAATCGTCGACCATGTACGTCAGGTCGAACACCATGCTGTTGGCCGGGAAGGGTTGGTCGGTTGACGGGTGGCACCACGTGCGGAAGTCGTACAGCCAAAGCGGATTCGCGCGATCACCAATCGAGAACTCGATTCCGACCCGTTCGCGGGCCGGGTGGCTGAGTTGCACCCGGGCCAGAAGCTTCGGCGAGTACCCGGCCGTGTCAGTCATGTACCCCGCTGTCTGGCTGCTCAGGTAGCCGTCCATCACCGCCTGGTAGGACATCCAGAAATAGCCCGATTGACCCCAACCCGTGCCCCAGGAGTTGACCATTCTGAAGGCGCCCTTGCCGTCGTGCGTAGTCAGCGTGTCGTTGTAGCCGACGAAAGTCACCAGGTGCCCGCCCCGGTTGTTGCCAGTCCGGTCGGATGCGCAGTACGTGTAGTTGTAGCTGGCGATATTGTCGAAGTTACCATAGACCGCTATCCCCAGACACGCAGTGCTGCCGTTCGCCAGCAGTTGCTTGATCATGTCGATGCCGGTCGTATCGGCGGTGCCGAACCACGCCCAGGTCCTGGCGCGGAAAGGAATGGCGTGGGAGTAGGCCGACTCTGAGGGCCAACTGGTGCAGTCGCCGTCGTTGTACGGGCAGTCGACCAGGTTTGCGCAGCCCTGCTCACAGATGAGCGGCATGTTATCGTCGAAGCTCGAGCCGTTGTCGCCGCCGCCATTGACCTGATTGTACGCAAAGGCCGCGCTGAACTGGTGATGCGGGTCGGTCAGGTCCCAGTGCCGCTCGTGGTACTCAAGCTGCGAGCGGTGATAGTAGGCGATGGCCCACGAGGCGCACGAACCCTGCTGCCCCTGGTTACCGACCGGCGGCATTTCGCTCGTGAGGTCCGCAGACGTGAGGTCGTGGAAGGACCTCGCAGCCAGCCCGACCGGCACGCTCGTCACCTTGTGTCCGGGTGCGAGCTTATCCAGGTTCCTCGTTATGAACCCGAGGCGGTGCAACTCGGCGCGAGCGCTCGCGGCTCCGGTCAGCATCCAACAGCACAGCAATACAGCGAAACTTCGCGACATTGTTCCTCCTTTAGACCACAGGGGCGGGCTCGTTCCGGCAGATTCTGCTGCCTCGACAGGAAGCCGGCGTCATCCTCAACCGCCGGAATCGTCCTCTCGCCCGACGCAACTAGCTTATTGCCGGAATGGGACGAGTCAAGGCAAGGAAGGGTCGAGGGATGAGGGGCGAGGGGTTAGGGGCTAGGGATTGACCGTTGCGCGGCTGTGAGCTCTCAGCTTGTGCTTTGGCTGCGACGCAGTTCCCCCATCTTAGCCTCGACCTCAACCTTAGTCTCGCGGCGGAGCCGCTCCAATCTACAATCGCCAATCTAAAATCGGAAATCCCTTGGCTTGAGGCTTGCTGCTGCCACAAGGCCACACTCTCTTGACGCGCTTCGGATTGAGATAAGTAATGTGTCCCCTTTTCTCCCTGTCCCCTTTTCTCCCAAACTGCAGGGGAGAGTGGCGAGAGAGCGGACGAAGTCAGAAGCCACAACCTTGATGACAGAAGCTGAAGGCGGTCAGCACGTTTTCTCTTCGTCGCCACGCATCCATCCCCAGGTCATGTCCGGCGTGGCGTGGCCGAGGCCGATGTCGCCTTTGCGGTCGAGGGCGATGACACCGACGTGGCGGGAGCCGCGCAAGGCGATGTCGACTGCCGCCTGCGTCCGGTGTGCGGCGAGCAGGTCGCAGACCCGCCGGCTCAGACCGAGGCGAATGACCTCCTCGCCCAGACCGGTTGCAGAGGCGCCACCGTTCCGGTCGGCAAACGTGCCCGCACCGTAGAGCGCGGTGTCGCCGATGCGGCCGGGTAGCTTGCCGCGTACTCCGCCCGTCGATGTGGCGACCGCAATCCGTCGATACCGGTCGAGCGCCACCGCGCCGACCGTGCCAAATGACAGGTAATGTCGCTGGCGCGCGTAGTAAGGCGAACCGGCCCGGCGCAGCGCCTTCAGCTTCCGGCGTTCGGCTGGGGTGATGGGGTCATACTTCGGGAAACCCCAGAACCGGGCGAGCCGGGTCGCCCAGTTGCCGCAGATAAGGAGATGGTCGGTATCGGTCATAACTTTGCAAGCGACATCTATCGGATGCCGGACGCCTTCAAGCGCGCCCACCGCGCCGAACCGGCCGTCCGAGAGCATCACCGATGCATCCATCAGGCACCGCCCGTTCAGGGCGAGCGAAGAACCTGTGCCGGCGTTGAAGTCCGGGTCGTCCTCCATTGCGTGCACTGCGGCGAGTGCGCCATCGAGGGCGCTGCCGGTCTTGCGCAGCGCCTGGAATCCGAGGTGCAGCGCGGCCTGGATGCTCGCGCGGGAGCCGATCGAGTCGCCAAGCCTCCACGCGCCGCCGTGAATGACGATTGTCTCGATCCTAGTGTAGTGCGTCACACGCTTCTTTGCATTTGGCTATCTTGCGCATGATGCTTTCGACGGTGGCGATCCAGACGAATATGTGCGGGTTCTGGTTGCTGGTGGCGATGTA
>Ga0335071_10002296_pt1 | contig 20553 bp, 21 predicted proteins | sample Lox_Sample_15_FD_206724 | JGI IMG/M metagenome (GOLD analysis project Ga0335071, IMG submission 206724) | Soil microbial communities from Loxahatchee National Wildlife Refuge, Florida, United States - Lox_Sample_1.5 | ecosystem: Environmental > Terrestrial > Soil > Wetlands | place: USA...
TTTTTATACAAGCCTCTAGCCTCTGAATACTAAAATATCTCATAAATATTTAAGGATACTTTATAGCCCGGTCTGGTCGCCATGTATTTTATGCGATTTTCATGCCCTGATAACTTTATAATACTTTATTTTGGCCTCGTTATGTTCTAACAAAGATATATATCGCTTGTCACTCATTATCCATATATATGTCCGTCGAGTCCATGCGTATACGGCTATTCACGCTCATATTAGCCTTATCGCTGGCTTCGGTTTTATTATTCACATCTTTACCCGTTTTTGCATCGAGCATAGTCCACGGCAACGTCTACGACTGGTCGACCTTCGACACGATAAGATCGGCGCAGGTGACGGTGAACTCCATCCCGCAGCAGATCATGGTCTCGAAGAACGGCTCCTATTCGTTTAGCCTGGAGAAGGGCACTTACGTTATTTCGGCGCATGCGGGCGGGAACGGCGTGGATGCCATCGATGCCCGGGAGAACGTCACGATCACTCAGGACGGCGGCGACTATGTCATCGATCTCATATTATTCCCGTCTACCGATTTCAGTGACCTGGGATTGCTGGACGAGAATACGACGCCCATCGTGACGGGCGAGCCCCAGGACCTGCCGACAGCCCAGCCGACGACCTCGCCTTCACAGCAGCCGCAAAGTTTGGGCTTATTCTTTTTATTAGCGATAGTCATCGGAGTTCTGGTACTCGGAATAGGCGCATTCCTCCTGCTACGTAAGAAAAAGGTGCTGCCTCCGCCACCGGAGCCTGAAGAGCCCGAGGCCATGGTGGAGCCCGAAGAGCCGAAGCTTCCACCCCTGACTCCGACTGCATCTACGGACGTGACCCTTCCCGACGATCTCAGAGAAGTGCTCCGCATTATTGAGAAGAGCGGCGGACGCATAACCCAGCTAGACCTGAGAAAGGCATTGCCGTACTCCGAAGCAAAGGTCAGCCTAATGATCACCGACCTGGAGAGCCGGGGCATCGTCAAGAAGGTCAAGAAGGGAAGAGGCAACGTCATCATCCTCAACCATCCGGGCGAACCACGGTGACACGGAGGCACCACGGAGGTCACGGTTAATTTTCACCACGGCGACACGGCGAACACGGCGCTTTTTTATTTCCTAAAGGGGGCTGATGCCCCCTCAGAGACCCCCATTTTGCTTATTAAAAACTTGACCACGGGACGCACGGAGGCACCACGGAGGGCACGGTTTAATATTAACCACGGAATCGTTGATGACCGGGTCCTTGGTCAGATATAAATGATGAAAATTTCGTAAAATAAGAACAAGCCCCATGTTTGCCGAAGTGCTAAAAATTTTTCATGGGAGGGCACGGAGGACTTTTATTTCTTGAAGGGGATTGACTCCGCGCGGAGCGCTCTTGCTTACCCCTCGGAGACCCCCTGCTTAATGATATTATCTGAAAGCCGTGTTCGCCGTGCGTCCGCCGTGCCGAATTTTAAAGAGCGCCGTGTTCGCCGTGTTCGCCGTGGTGAACAAAGCGCTGTGCACTCCGTGGTGCCTCCGTGTCGCCGTGGTGAAACCCAAATTACGTTTGATGGTAAATAATATATCGGGGTAATCGAATTACTCCGTGGTAATCATCATGCTGACTTTTATCGGGCTGGGTCTGTGGGAAGAGAAGGACATATCCCTGAAGGGGCTGGAAGCCATCAGGGAAGCGGACGTCATCTATGCGGAGTTTTACACGTCCAGGCTCATGGGCACGACACCGAAGAAAATGGAAACGCTCTATGGTAAGCCTATTCACGTACTGGTAAGGGAGGACGTGGAGCAGCGCCCGAAGGACTCAGTTTTAAAGGATGCCATCGATAAGAAGGTCGTTTTTTTAACGGGGGGCGATGCTATGGTGGCAACTACGCACGTCGATCTGAGACTCAGGGCCCAAAAAATGGGCATCGAGACGGCTGTCATTCACGGAGCATCGATCTCCTCGGCAGTATGCGGCGCAACGGGACTACAGAACTACCGCTTCGGTAAGTCGGCGACCATCGCCTTCCCCTACAAGAACATCATTTCCGACACGCCCTACGATACGATCAAGATGAACAGGGCCAATGGGCTGCATACGCTCCTGTTCCTTGACATCGACCGCGAAAAGGGCTATATGACGGTCAACCGTGGCGTAGATCTGTTACTGGCAGTGGAAGAGCGCCGTAAGGAAGGCGTACTCGCTAATGCACTGGGCGTGGGCGTTGCCCGTGCCGGTTCTCCTTCACCATGCGTGAAGGCGGCTAAGCTTAAGGACCTTAAGGCTTATGACTTTGGGGCGCCGCTCCACATCATGGTCGTGCCCACGGAGCTCCACTTCCTGGAGGAAGAGGCGCTCGAGGCGCTCGCCGGTTATAAGCCCTAATCGTCAAAGACGTTCCAGGAGTTGTTTGTATAGCGCTTCACCATGCTTGTATACTCGGACTTGGCGGGGTCATTATTCATGTCGATGCCGGGCGTCATAGTCGTATATAGCCAGCCCGAATTCGATGAGGTCTCCGGTGCTGAATTCAGGTAGAAGTTAAAGAGATGGTCCTGCGTTGTCGGCGAATTCAAATTATTTACAGTCGTTTCCTTCACGTTGACTCCGGGGACCGTACTCAAGCTCTCCCATAAAAAGTCGTTGGTCTTCAGGCCGGGGGCCTGGGCATGGCTAAACGTGGGGGCAGGGACATCAGTGAACATGCTGGTCATGCTGGAGAAGTACGCATATGTCTGGCAGGCCCCGGCCGCCGCGACAAGTATAACGCCGGCGAGCAATAGACCTGCCCTTAACCCTCGATTTCTCATAATACCCACCTACGATCACGAGAGCTATTGCTCTCTAAATGTCTATATAAAAAATTATATATATATAAATTTAATCGAAAATTAATCATCCGCTCCCGTAGAACAAGGTTATTATAGAAGGGGCTATACACAAATACACGTAATGATAGGCTCGGTAGGGGTAATTTTCGGGGAAACCGGGTCGCATACGTTCAGGTTCGCGGTCACTGACCCGGCCGACGTTAAGCGTACTGATTACGTAAAGGTCTGGCATCAGACAGACGGGTGGGTCCTGGGGCAGATCCTGTCCATGAGCAGGACGGCCGGCAGCGACAACAGGGACCGGCTGGTGGCCACAGTATCCGTTATTGGCGCCAGGGACAGCGCAGGCCTGCTGAGGTCGCCCAAGACGCCGTTCCGCCCGGGCGATAAGATCTATAAGGCCGAAGAAGAGCTGATCGTCGATACGCTCGGCCTTTCCGAAGGCGGCGCATACCTCGGCGTTTTGGACGGCACCGACATACCCGTGACCGTCGACCGCAACAAGCTCATCCAGAAGCACTGCAGCATCCTGGCCATGACGGGCAGCGGTAAATCGTACACGGCCGCGGTCATAATGGAAGAGATGATGGAGCGGGACGTGCCTTTGCTCATCATCGACCCGCACGGTGAATATTCAACGTTCAAAGAGCCGAATGACGACCCGGACATGAAAGAGCTGGCGGAGAAGTTCGGCATCGAGCCCCGCGGGTTCCGGAACGTCTTCATATATACGCCCGGGAACAAGAAGCTCTGCGAGTATGCGGATCGCGTATTTCGGCTGAACGGCCTGAACTTGAAGCCGAAGGAGATCATCGAGTACGTGCCGTCGGACCTGAATAACACGGAGATCGGCCTGATATACGAGGCTGTGAACGCCCTGAAAAATGATAATATCCTTAATTATACGATCAAGGACGTGCTCATGGAGATCCGTGCGTCCAACAGCGCCACCAAGTGGGGCGTATATAACAAGCTGGAGCCGCTCCTGGAATCGGAGTTCCTGTCGGATAAGGCGACGCCGCTCGTCGAGCTATTCACCCGGGGCCGCACGAGCATCATTGACATGAAGGGCATTCATCCCGAAGTGCAGCAGACCATCGTGGCCAAGCTGCTGTCGAACTTATTCGAGGCCCGTAAGGCCGGGGCCGTACCTCCGGGCATGATCGTGGTCGAGGAAGCCCACAATTTCTGCCCCGAGAAGGGCTTTTCGAAGACCACCTGCAGTGACGTTCTGCGGTCCATCGCGTCAGAGGGCAGAAAATTCGGCCTGGGAATGCTCATCATCTCCCAGCGTCCGGCAAAAGTGGACAAGAACGTCTTATCCCAGTGTAACACTCAGATCATCATGCGCGTCACCAACCCGAACGATATCCGCGCAATTACCAAGAGCCTGGAAGGGATCAGCTCCGAGATCGAGGAAGAGATCAAGCGCCTTCCGCCGGGCGTGGCCATGCTCGTGAGTCCCGACATTCCAAGGGCGGTCATGATCCAGGTCAGGGCCAGGAAAAGCAAGCACGGCGGCGCCTCGAAAGAAATATCCGAAGATATAGGGCCCGAATTCGAGGAAGAGGAGGAAGAGGAAGAGTTCGAGGAAGAAGAGCGGCCTTCCATGGGTGGAAGCATTTTCAGGAAACTTTTCGGGAGATGATGCGCATGGCCGCCGACCTCGTTGAAAAGTCAGACCGCTATCAGCGCCTTTTAAGGGAAGCGCTGGACGATGCGAAGAAAGTGCCCGGCATAGACCCTATGCTCGATCATATTGCGGACGACTTCTATAATATGGCCGAGAGCTACTACAAGGACGGCTCTCACTTTTTAAATATCGGCGACCGCGTGAACGCTCTGGTCTGCTTTAGCTATGGGCATGCCTGGCTCGATGCCGGCGTGAGGCTGGGCATTTTTAGCGTGACGAAAAAGGACCTTTTCGCTGTATAAAGTCTCATATTACGCGAGAATAGGGTTAAATATTAGCGGCTGATATGTATGCCTGTCACTATTTTATAGGAAGCGAGATGGGTAAAAGAGGAAGAGAAAATGTCAGATTACAAGGTGGTGCTGGAAGCCGCCTGGGTCGTAAAGGATGTCGAATCTGTCGACGACGCGATGAGCGTGGCCATCTCGGAGGCCGGCAAGAGGCTCAACCCGAAGATGGACTATGTAGAGGTCTCGGTCGGGTCGACGTTCTGCCCGTTCTGCGGAGAGCCATTCGACAGCGTATTCGTAGTGGCAAACACGGGCATCGTCGGGCTGCTTCTTGAGATGAAGGTCTTCAACGCGGAAAGCAAAGAGCACGCGGAGCGCATAGCGAAAAAAGAGATCGGCAAAGCCCTGAAGGACGTGCCGCTCAAAGTGCTCGAGATTACCGAGCCGGGCCCGGAAGATAAAAAAGGCCACTAGCAGGGATCGACATGTCAGAGAATTATTGGGCCCGGGCTATTGCCAGGATCAAGCGATTACGCCCGAGAAGAGGAAAACAGAAGTCAATGGGCATGGAAGAACAGCTTGCCAGCTATGCCGAATACTTTTTCGTGGCGCCGGACATTAAGCTATCTCTGGGTTTAGCTCTAGTTCTCTCAGTCGTCTTTGGCGCAATATCGTTCCCGTTCACGCTATTGGAAAACATAGTGGCCGGGCTTTTACTATTTTTCCTGCCGGCCTTTCTGTCTGCATTCTTGACTAAGGTCATGTCGAACGTATTCGGCGAGAACGTGAACTACGATCGCTCCGCTCTGATATCGCTCGTCATGCTCGTCATGGTAGTCGTTATTACGCTGGCCGTGAATGTGGTCTCTTACCTGGCTCACGTTCCTTACACGTATCTGGGCTTCGTGCTGGCGCTTTCGACGATATTCGCTTTCCGTATGCTCGTGCTCATGGGCATTTCGGTGAACAGCCTGCCCAAGGTCATCGTGCCGGCATCGATCCAGACGCTCTTCAGCGCTATCGCACTACTATATTACACCAGGTCCCCTGCGCTTTATATCGACATGGCCATATCAAGTATTATATTCGTCACAGCGGCTTATGCGTTCGTGCGATACGTCGACCACCCGATGGTCAAGTCATTCGGGGTGAGCAGCCTGGACTTCATCCAGGACTTCATCGCCCACCTGACCGAGGGCTCGCCCGCCATGGAGGAGTTCTTCGAGAAGATCGGCGAGTCCATCGATGCCCCGGTGAACGTGTTGAGCTTCAAGCGTATGAACGACTCCATCAAGGCCATCATCATCACGCCATACGTGCATCCAGGCCCGATGGGCGAGATCGGCGGTGGAAACCTGCCGACCATCGTTTCGGGGGCCTTCAACGAAGGCCTGATCATCGTCCCGCACGGCACTGCCTATCACGACTTTAACCTTGTCAGCGCTGATGAGTCCGTGAAGATCATTAGTGCGGCCAAGACGGCCCTGGCGCGAGTAAATTATAGCACTCAGGCATCCAAGTCGAATCGCATAGCTGTGGGAAACACGAAGATACTGGGCCAGCGTTTCAATGACTCGGTATTACTTGTATCGACGCAGGCTCCGACGTCCACGGAGGACATCGAGTTCGCGGTGGGCTTCACTGCCATGGCCGAGAGCAGGGTAGCAGGTGCCCGTTATTCGACTATCATAGACGCCCATAATTGTACCGAGCCTTTCGCCACGGCCATCGAGCCGGGGACCAGGGATTCATATAATATTATCCGGGCGGCCGAGAACTCGTCTAAAGCTCTTTTGTCAATGCCCATGGGCGACATCAGGCTGGGCGTCGCCAGCTCTCCGCCGATCTGCACGAGGCTCGAGGGCATGGGCGACCTGGGCATCAGCGTGGCGGTCGTCGAGGTGCTGGGCCAGCGCACGGCGTACATCGTCATCGACGGCAACAACATGGTAAATGGCCTGCGCGAAGATATCATTGCCAGGTTGCCCGTCGACGAGGCGGAGGTCATGACCACCGATACGCACGTCGTGAACACGCTATCGGGCGCTAACTACGTGGGCCAGCATATGGATTGCGACCTTCTGGTGAATACGATCGCTCAGCTCGTGGATAAGGCTATCGCGGACCTGGAGCCGGTGAAGGCAGGCATGGAGAGCGAGCTTGCAATGGATGTGAATGTGTTCGGCTCGCATAAGATAGCTAAGCTGGCGAGTACCGCTAATACGATGGTCGCTATGGGAGGCGCCTTCGCCGTCGCTATTATGATCGCTGCCCTGTCACTTACGCTGCTGATCATAATTGTGATCCCGCCGGTTTAATACTACATTTTTTCTTATACAGTGTAAGCGACCCTGAGGATGCCATATCTCATATTTAGGTACATCTCAAATACTAGCAAATTGATATTGTCCTGATATGGACCCCGACTCAGAACGCATGGTGCAAATCCTTAATAAGATCGACGACGTCCTGCATTGCCCCCGCTGCGACCTCAAGTTATCGCGAACCCGCGTCGTGATAGGTTCAGGGCCTCTCCATGCGAAGATCATGCTGATCGGCGAAGCTCCGGGAAAAAACGAGGACAAGAAGGGCCAGCCTTTCGTAGGGGCCGCGGGCAGGAACCTGAACGGCCTCCTGGAGGAGAGCGGCATCGACCGTAAGGACGTCTACATCACGAACATCGTGAAGTGCCGGCCGCCGGAGAACCGGACGCCATATGATTATGAGGTCGAGGCCTGCCATCCGTACCTGCAAAAACAGTTAGAGGTCATCAAGCCCGGAGGCGTCGTGCTTTTAGGCAAGACGGCCGCCGAGACGATGCTTCAGCGCAAGGTGGAGATGGGCAGGGAGCACGGTACCGTAGTCACGAAAGACGGCATACGGTACTTGATCACTTATCACCCTGCCGCCATGATCTATAAGCGGACGCTGAAGGACACGCTCGTCGAGGATTATAAAAAGATCAGCGCTTTACTGGCGGAGTGACCGCTTCAACGGCTATCTGGGGCCGGCTCAGGAGCACCTTTTGCACCGGGTACGGGATCTCGATCTTATCTGCGGCAAAGCGCTTGAGCGTCTCGCGGTAGATATGGTCGGGCACGTCCCAGCTCAATTTATAATCCTTTACCCAGACGTGCATGATAAGATTCACGGAGAAGTCGCCCAGGTCTTTCACGTATACTTGAGGCGCCGGGTCTCCGAGCACGCCGGTAGTATGGGCCGCAATGTCCTTTAAGATCGAGGATGCCTTTTCGACATCAGCATCGTAGGCGATGCCGACCTTGATATCGAAGCGTATCCTGGAATCGGGTAAAGAGTAGTTGATGATGTTTGAATTGGAGATGTCCGAGTTGGGCACCACGATTAGGCGGCTGTCGAGCGTTCTGATGCGCGTGCTCCGCAGGCCGATCTCTACCACGTCGCCCACCATGCCGCTGGAAAGCTCGATGCGGTCGCCGATCTTATACGGCCTATCCGAGAGGACCGCAAAAGCGCCAAACAAGTTCGACAGCAGCTCCTGTGCTGCCAGGGCGACCGCGATGCCGCCCACGCCTAATGTGGCGATGAGCGGCGTGATATCGATGCGGAGTATCGCCAGCACCATAAGGGTAGCCAGCATGAAGACGATGATCCAGACCGCCTTTCCCAGGAAAGACATGAGAGAGTCGTCCAGGTCCGAATCCGTTTTCGGGGCGATGTCTTCCTTGTACCAGTTTATTAATGCGCCTGTTACATTCGATATGAGATAGGCGGCGATAAAGATCAATACGATGGTCAGCACCGTGACGAGGTTATCGGAGACCTGTCCCGGCATCTCGTTCAGCGTGGCACACGCCAGGTAGATGCCGACGGTAAAAATGAAGACCTGTAGAGGGCCGTTGACGGCTTTTAAGATATGATCGTCCAGCGTCGTCGGAGTCTTAGAGACTAGGTGGGGGGCGACATCCTTGATGAAATACTTCGCAGCCTGGGCGAGTAAATACGCCAGCACGATGATCGATACGGCGACGATCATGTCGGACCATCCCTGGCTGAGCCCGGTGGCCTGCCTGACGCCATTCTCGATGCCCTGGATGAAGGTATAGTGGCTGATGCTGTCGATCATGCTCGTGCTATTATCGGCCATGGTGTCCTACTATTATGGCATTACCGTATTTAAATTTGGTGCATAAAGCCCGTCCGGAAAAGGCATGATTTTTTCACTGGCTGTTTAAAAAAGTCTTTGCATCGAATCGATCGCCATGCCCTGGCAGTATAGTCCTGGCATTCATTCCTTTTAATAGTTCAACGCTGGCACTGGCCGCCGATCTGTCGTCCATGATCGAGTTTAGCTCTGGCTTGCCCATGTTAGTGAGCAGGTCGCCACAGAAGAGGTCGCCTTCATCGGTCAAGATACCAATAGAGCCTGCCGAATGGCCGGGGAGGCGAATTACTGAAGCCTTTAGCCCATATTTTGTAAGGTCAAAGCCTTCGTCTAATGCAAGGTCCGGCCGGAAGCCCTCGTATCTGCTCGAATCGCTGAACAACGATATCATCCCGAATAGCAGCGGCATTCTTTTAAGAAGCATTGCGAGTATGATGTTCGGCTTCCGGCCATAGCTCATGTCTCCTCGTCCGGCCATTCCCATATCGCCCACGTGCATGGCGATCGGCGCGCCATATTTTTTATGTACGTAAGCGCAGTTGCCCGTATGGTCGATGTCGCCATGCGTAAGTATGACCAGCTTCAAGTTACCCGGCCTGCAGCCTTCGATCTCCAGCTCCCGGTCCAGAAAGTTTCGAGACGTGGAATAGCCGGTGTCTATCAGTATAAAGCCTGCATCCGTCTCGATCAAGTAGCAGTTCACGCCGCCCAACCGGGACTTTATGCGTATTGTCGAAATTTCGTGCAAAACGTTCACCTATCATCTTTTGCTCTGCTTTATCATGTCCGCCAATCTCACGTCGGGATGATGATAGCGGCGCCCGTTCGGGAGCTCCGCATATCCGTGGATTGCCTTTTGCGGGCACCAGTTGATGCATGCCAGGCAATTCTCGCAGCGATGCTGCCATACGGGCTTTTCTTCGGTAATTATAATGTTATGGACGGGGCAGACCTGTGCACAGATACCGCAGTGGCTACAGTGCCCATCGGCATAGTAACTCCGGTCTAAGAAGGGCGTGACATCTGAAAATGGAATGCTAAAATCCGTCCGGCATCCGGCCATAGCATATATTTTCTTAATAAAAAATGGCCGTAGCACGGGGATATTCATCAACGATATGAGAATTTCCACGACTGGCTTACTGAATAATCCGTCCGAATCAAAATGGCCTACTTTTTTCGCTACCAGATATTCATAAACTGAATCGAGCTTCTTCGCTCTCCAGTTATTGAAGAGCTTCTCTCTGTTTTCCAGCGGCTTATTAAAAGCGTTTTGAGGCATTTGAACGCCGAAGCCGGCCGCCAGCCGGCCGCCGCGCGATCTCAGGGCTTCGTCGAGTAATTTTAACGTCGGGCCGGATCCCCCGCCGAACGTACAGACCGCAAAAATATATTTCGCCTCGATGTTCTCCAGTTTCATCACGAATCTTCTGACGATGGAGGGGAGATTCGCCAGCCCGACATAATAGACGGGAAATACGATACCAATGACGTCCGCATCGATCACGATACGCTCATTGTCGATAACGGAAGACAAAGAGACGAGCCGCGCGTCGATCCTGGCGGCTATGTCCCGTGCGACGGCCAGCGAATTACCAGTCCCAGAAAAATAATAGACCTCTGTGCCCATGGCTTAATCCGCCCCCGGCCGGAGCATTTCCGCATACGACCTTATCCGGGCCCGGGCTGCCTTTGCATTACGTTCCAGGTTCTCCGGCCGGCTAAAGTCAAAGATGAACGTCTCGAAGTACCAGTAGACAAGGTATGAGATTAAGAACGTTGACATTGTCCTCGCATCGCACGGCCTGATCTTACCTTTTGCGATGAGTTTTTTAAATAGCACTTCAGTCTCGTCGACCGGCCTCTCGAATAGCTCTTTCCTGACGTAGTTACGGATCTTTTCGTTGTGGTACATCTCGATGACCATGATGCGGGTGATCTTGGTCAGGTATGGATCGGCCATCATTGCCCGGGGCATGCTTTCTAGCATCTCCTCGAACGATAGCGTGTCGACGATGGCATCTATGCTGCCCTCCGAAGCCTGCGGGTAGATCCGGTTTTCCACATAGGAAAAGATCGAGTCGAGGAGCTCTTCTTTGCGGGCATAGTGCTTGTAGACGGCACCTTCCGTGACGCCTACGGCACGGGCGATGTCCCGGATGGATACGCCGTCATAGCCTTTTTCGGAGAACAGGTCGATCGCCTTATCGAATATCCTGTCTTTAGTGCTCCTCTCGCCCGGTACCTTCACGGGCCGCCCGGCTTTAGGCTTTATTCGTTTAATGCTCATGCCTTTGCCTTCGTCGCCACTTCCGCCGCCCATTTCCGGATTGCGGGGAAGTCCCGTGTATCATAGGGTTTGCTCGTATCCGCGCCCTTCTTTTCCAGGTCTTTCTTCATGGCATTCGCGATAAAGCTGGCGAAGAACGTCGGGTGTACGATATCGACATAGCCGCCGAAATAGGCCAGGGCCAGCGGCTTGATAACCGGATACTTAGCGGCCGTCTTCTCGATGCTCGTGCGGGCGAATTCCGCCTTTTCCGGGTCGTTGCCTGCCAGACCCGACGAGAACAAAGCGACTTTTTTACCGGCAAGCTTCTTCTCGTTCCGCCTCATGAAGCGGCTCGCCTGCCACTTCCACATGCCCGCCCAGACCGAGCTGCCGACGACGATGAGGTCATATGCGTCCACGTCGATGCCTTTCGACCTTTTTGCATCCTCGACCGTCGCATCATAGCCCTGCTCGCCCAGTACTTTTCCGATCTCTTCTGCGATCTGCTTCGTCGCCCCGCCCCGCGTTCCATAAATGACTAAAGCCTTCATATGAGGATCACCATTATGTAAGTAAACGTTAACTTACTTTAAAACATTTAACATGCTTACTATATTAATGTATTGTTTTGCACTACCTACGAATGGTCATGAAATGCTTGATATAAGCAGACTAAAAAATATACTCAGTTAAATTGCTCCGGGCGCTTAAAATGAGGTATTCAATACAGTAAAAATGTTAAAATAACTTACTGATCTGTCCCACGAGGTCGGCGATCTTCTCGTCCCGGCCCCCCGCAGCGCCCCAGACCATGATGGAAGACCCAACGACAGTTCCGCCTTTGGATTCGACGGCCTTTTTCATTTGCGATATCGCGTTGTTCCCGCCAGTCCACTTAAAAGGCAATCCTTTTGTAACGAACAGGGCGACTTTCTCGCCATTCAACGCCGGTAACTGGAGCAGATACGCTTTCATGACGGGCGACACGGAAAACGCCTGTACAGGAGCGGCGAGGACGAGCGCATCGTAGGCGCTCAGGTCAGGAACCTTTTGTATCTTTACCTTTTTAGCAACGGTTTGTTTCGGGTCTTCGGGCGTGATCCGTTCGATATTGACGGAGTGCCCCGCAGTCGCCAGTTTAGCTTTGAGCGCCTCCGCTACGGAAAGCGTATTGCCTGTCTGAGAGTGGACTATGATGCCGATTTTCATGATATAACACTAAGTATCGAGGTGTTATTAAGAGTTACCATATACTCTGAATAAAAGGAAAAAGGTTTTTAAGTTATGGCCATGTTAGTCCCCGCTAGCTATATTTATCAAGGCTTAACAGGAGTTATAAATAGAAACCATAGCGAAAATTGTATTATTACCTGCTATAAAGTATTTACCGAGGTCAAATATGGAATCCGGCGAAGACTATGAGATCGAAATATGGCTTAAACGCTCGACGGCCGAACTATTAAAAAATTTTAGGGACGAATATGGATTTGCGGATAACGATGAGGCCGTTATTAGTTTAATCAAGAGGTATGAGGCGAATAATTAGCCTGAATCCGCCACTACATTTTTTTAATATGAATGGCCGGACCATAGAGAATTGTATTGAAGATGTTATGGTTCGGCCATTTTGCCCTGCAAACCGGAAGGTATGGGTGACCCTCGGGCAGCATTATAATGGGTTTGCAGAATGCAGGCGTGGATAGGTTGATTCTTTATTCCCTTGCTCCAATAGCACTTATTGAAGTACGTAATCGTAAACTTAATCTTTATATTCTATTGAGTATTATATTGTAAAATTTATATTAATATTGTCCATAGACAATGTGGTGGCATAGCATGCTATCGATGAATGAGGAGATTAGCGAGGCTGAGCGGGAATTATTGAAGCTATTGAAAAATCCGAAAGTAGTTGAGAGGCTTCAATTGCTAGCTAATGAATAATTATAATAACATTTTAATCTTATTTTTTGATAGACAAATGTCATCCCTAATTACGTTAATATGGTATTTCAATTAATTCCGTTGGGTTATATATCCGTGGAATGGGGATTCTTTTCCATCAACAGTATCATCTGATAGAACCAATTGTTTGAAATTTTGTAATGAATATTGGTTATTTATATTTTGTAGATACATTATAGTTTTATTGCTGCCATATAGCAAGTAGTATATGTTGTTATCTTCTTTCCATTCTGCGGATTTATTTATACTATAAGTGTAAGAACTTTCGTCCGAATATATGGTTTCATCCCATGTTATGGTGCATATACCGTCATTCGTAAAAGTAAACGTCGCGCCTACTGTGGAATTAGACGCACTATCAAAATAATCGATATTACCTTTCCACGTGCCGAGAATTGGTTGATTCGGATAGATATTAAAAACTGCCAACAGGTATAATGCAATAGGAGTTGCTAATACTAAAAATATAAAGACACCTATCATTGTTAGTTTTTCATCAGAACTACTCAAACATTATCCGACCATAATAACTATGGATTGATAAACAAATGATAATGATATAATGTAAAATTATATTATTGCTTATAGACTGTATAGGACTATATAGCAAGCATTTTAGACTTTATCGCATGGCCGACCGGAAATTATTGGATCTATTGAAAAATCCAAAAGTTATCGAGAAACTTCAAATGATGGCTGAGAGCGAGCAATAATTTAGTATTTTTCTCTATGGGTAGGCGGTCCTTGTCATTTATAAACATGGTCTTTAAAAGCGTCTAACCCCTTAACTAATTTTAGACTTACCCCCATGAATTTTAATGTCGTTCATAATTAATATGCGGTTAACATAATTCTCTCTATCAATAACAGCGCATTTATTAATGGCTTCTTTCAAGATCTAATACTCTAGATCTAAAATTTGCATTGTCTGCCTAATCTCAAATATAATTGCTTTTAGTTTGATATCAAAAGCTGGATCCTCAGTCATAAATAAGCCTTATAATCGCTAATATTTAACTAATACTAAAAAAATAATCGTAAAGTCTTAAAAGGTAATTGTATATATTAAATGTCTGTATAGATATCAAGTCAGCATGACCCAAGTCAAATTTCACTAATATTATCATATTATTGTAGTTACATATTTTTTATTGTGAATTCCTGGCCCGCGAAGAGGCGCCTGCCAAACCGGTACCAGTGATGGCCTAAGATGTGGTAATGCATGTGTAACACCTGTGCTATACATAGTATATCCTGCTTAAGGGGTTTTTGTGATAAAAGATAGCAATGTACATTGAAAATTTCATTCTTGTGTTGCTTATTCTTGATAGATTAGAATACTTATAGGTACATATTTAATAATATTTTTTAATTATGTTGTAATTATTTACAATAGCTATTTATATAAGATATGCATAGATAAGCGCTTAGTACCATTATCCAACGGCCATTATTTTGCCATTGGACGATATTTATTTGTAAAAACACCAGGTAATAAGTAAATATCGTCTATTTAATGGATGGTCCAAGGTCAAAGACCTTGATGGGATAATGGGGGGTGACTATAGATGAAAGACTTTGGAGTCATCGGCCTGGGTTCAGTTGGCTGGTCCGTTATACATGGGCTTAGTCAATTCTATTCTTATGCTGGATATGATATTTTATACCACTATAAGTGGGAATCGATTCTGAACACAAAGCTTGTCTTTATCTGCGTTGATACGCCGATGGGGGCAGACGGGCGATTAGACAATCACAATGTCCGAGACTCATTAAAAAAATTATCCGACGACCATTATACAGGGATTGTTGTCGTTAAAAGTACTGTGTTTGTCGGTTTCATGGATTGTGCGACAAGGGAGTTCCCGGGTTTAAGGCTTACCTATATGCCTGAATTTCTTAGGGAAAAGAACAGCTATTCATGGTTCATCGAGCCGGATCGGATCGTTATATCGGGTGAACAAGACGACATCGACGAAGTCCTTTCCTATTTCTCGTGGGTTGAGAACGCGGTGATCATTAAGACCGATTTCAAGACCGCCGAGCTCGGAAAGCTGGCGCATAACTCGTATATTGCTACGAAAGTAAGTTTTACCAATGAGATGGAAAATATTAGCCACTCTTGCGGGGCAAATCCATTAGATGTAATGAAAATCGTCTCTACCGATCGCAGAGTCATGTGTAGTGAGCATCTGACTCCAGGTATGGGGCCTTACGGCGGTAAGTGTGTACTTAAAGACATGAATGAACTTACCAATTCAACTCACAGCGATTTTCTTACATCCGTACGCATGGTGAACGATAGATGTATAACGCCAGAGACAATAAACAGCTTTAATCCTGTAATTGCAATTATCCCGACAATCAATCGGCCAATGACGTTGCGGAGAGCATTATCCTCGATTGCTAATCAAACATATATGCCAGAATTAGTCATCGTGGTCAATGACACAGGAAACGAGGCTACGGAAGCTGCAGATAAAATTGTTCAAGAATTTTCACTTAAATTGCCAATAAAGCATTTAGTAAACAACCATTCAAAAAACATTTCCGGGGCGATCAATACAGGCCTCGAGTACGTCAAGTCCAGATCCGATATCGGCGATTGTTATATAGCATTGCTTGACGACGATGATTGGTGGGATAGAAAATACCTTGAGAATTGCGTCAAATTCGCACAGGAATATGATTGTGATTGGGTGATATCTGGGCTGGTCCGCCACGACAGGCGCTTCCCCGATGGGTCCTTCCAAGACATACCCAATGCCATTAGCGTTTCGAGATTCCTAGTCACCAACCCCAACATACAGAATTCCAATCTATTCATTAGGGCTAATATGCTCATCGCTATTGGAGGATACGATGAGAACCTTGTAAGTACGACTGACCGCGACGTTTGCATTCGCCTATTACAACTGCCGGGAATTCGGTATTCCTTCCTCAGGAATCACCTGGTCCATCACGATGCGACTGACGACTCCGGCCGATTATCCTGCCCCGGCTCTATGAAAAAAATGATGGGTCTCAACGAATTCTACCATAAATATTCCCCAATGATGACATGCGACCAAAAAGTCCAGTTCAAGGAACGGGCAAGAACTCTGTTTAAAGTGGAGATACTGGAGGTGGGATAATGGATACCTATTGTCCAGACCTCTGGGATAGCCTCACGATCGATAATCGCGGGAATATATACAGTTGCTGCCTTATCAAGCCTGTCTGTTTTGGAAATATATACCAATCAGAACTCAAGAATCTGGTAAATGATCAGGCAATCGTAACTGAAAGAGAAAATTCATTGAATGGAACACTAAAATGTTATTCCGAATGTAACTGGGTCGATAAGACTGCATTTCACAGGGAACGTATCGCCGATAGCCATGTGGATTATGAAAAAATGTCCTACCTTCATTTGAACTTCGGCGAGAGATGCAATATTTCCTGTATCATGTGCCGCCAAAGGGAACGATACGCATCAAATCCCCGGATATTAGACCCTGAAGTCCTTAAGGAAAAAATCGACGTAAAACCGTTCACCGATATTGTGATACAGGGAGGAGAGCCACTTTTTATCGCCGAATGCCTGGAATATATGCGATATCTGGGCAGTATCGGGAAGAAATATACCTTATTAACCAACGGCTTATTGATAGATGACCGACTGGCAAATCAATTATCAAAAGATGCCAAGATCGTCTGTATCTCTATAAATGCTGCGACAAAAAAGACTCATGAACATGTTAATAGGGGCTCAAGATGGGATGCGGTATTGAATAATATAAACCGATTAAAAGCTGCGCGCTCCCGGAATAATACAAGCTTGGAATTATGGGGTCGAATGACGATTACTGTCCCGGCCATACTAGAAATACCAATATATTTGAGTATATGGCAATCGCTGGGATTTGACCATATTAATTTCGGATATGATCGCCTGACAGTGCCTGCTTTCCTTAAAAATAATCCTGATATTTATCGACGATTAAAGGAAGATGTAACATCTTCGCTAATAGGTGCCGATCCGAAACTGATGGATACATATCGGCTCAAGTGTCTTGGCCTTGTCGCAGAAGGCGTATAATATGGACATTTCCATTGTCATACGCTGTGGAGATGATCGGCGAGTCTTCGACTGTATTCAAAGCATCGATGAGAACGTCGAGATCATTGTGGCTTTGAGTGATAATAGAGCACTTCAGAAGGAGCTTGAAGATAGACATATCAAATATTGTATGACGCCAAGGCATAATCTATCGCAGACCTCCAATATCGGGATAAATCATGCCTCATGTGATAAAGTCATATTAACAGACTCGGATACACTTTTCGATCCTGGTTGCATACGCGAGCTTTATCATGCCCTGGATCAATACCAGATTGCCAGGGCCCGAATAACTTTTCAGACCGATAACGGTAAATTTACTTCCTGGCTAGTTTCAGAAGCTCGTGATTACGTAAATTCGCTCCCCCTCGTTTACACTCCCGGTATCGCATTCCATAAAGACATCATGGCAGATATAGGCGGATTCATGTTCAACGATCGAGTCCCATATGCTGTCGACGCCGACCTGAGCTATCGGTTGAGTAAAACCTGCATTCCGGTCAAGTTCATTGATTCTGTCGGAATACGGCATAATGCCGAGAGCTTGAGACACGACCTCAAAGCCTCTTTTAGAATTGGCCAGGGCTGTGCGATAAGCTATCTGAGCCTAAGGCAGATTAAGTCATACTCCGGTATTAGATGGGATGACCTGAAAGGGGTAAAGTTTAGCCACCTCGGAGATGTTCTTGCAAAAAAAGGCGTCTTTATTGCACTTTACCAAATCATATGGGATTTATTTTATTGGTCGGGTTACATTGACCAATGGTTAAAGGAGGTGTGACACCTGACAGATTCAACTATAATTTCATCAGAAGAAGCCCGCTATGACTCCACGCTTTCCTTAATGAAACAACAATATCCTTCTGCAGATTTCCATATACTAGGGAGCGGCCGGGAATCAGTAATTATTACCGATCACAAATATATCTATAAAATATTCGATAATACGGACTTTAATTATCGGCATCTGTTAGATGATTTTAAAGTACGGTTCAGCGATTCGAAACGATTCCTTCCTATTCTCGATGTACTGGAAGCAGGGGATATTCCCATAATCAAATACGATTATGAAGAATCGGAAGAATACATCGGCGGATGTGAAGATGAGCTCATCGATTTCCTTGTAGAGTGTAAAAAGTTAGGCGTTGTATGCTGGGATGTGAAACCACGGAACTTCCGGGTTTTTAATGACGGTCTGAAATTTATCGACTATGGCTGGGATATTAAGCCATATAATTTTAAAGATTTTGTCTATATGGCCCAGCGGACATACCTAAGCTTCAAATATCCCACTGTAGCTAATTTTAAAGAGATCGCCCAGCGAGCATTAACAGATTGGGAAATCCCCGAGCTTGACAACTTCCCAAAATTTTTTAATAAAGTCCACAGGCAGGCATGGATTACTAGGACTGACTGCGAAAGCCCGATCATATACGATCGCCGGAATGAATACCAGGCAAAAATAAGTGACCTAATTAACAGGTATGTGGCAGATAGCCAAATTATCATCGAGCATACCGACTACCGGCACGAATCATTAGTGACTGATGTCCATTCTATTATAACAGCGGGTCCTATCGAGGGTATAGCTCAATATGCACCCGTTGGCGCTATTGTATCCAATCATATTATTAGTTATAAAGCGGATGAACTGGCAGACTATCTATCATCGGTTAAAAAATATTTGAAGACCGATGGACTTTTTATATTGATCCTTGAGAATATTTTCTTCGAGAATTGCGAGGACGATTACGCGCTATTCGACATCCTAACACAGGTAACGAATGCCGGTTTTAGAATTCTTGATCAGAGCGAATCGCCATATTATACTGATGTTCAAGGTAATTTTAAAGCAGATTCTTTAATATTAACTACAAGATTAGCCCGAACGGGGATCGAGCCTGTCAGTCTGGTAATAAAAGCCTGCTATCAGGATGGCGCGAACCTGGAACGACAAGTACGGCACATAGTATCACAATGTAAGCAGCCCCATTCTTTTAAGGAAATTATCGTTGTCGTTGATCCAAAGAAAGATGATTTCTTGCGGCAGTACGACGATCCTTCTATTGAAAAAACATATCGCGCACTTGAAGAGCTAAAGGCGCATTCGATCATCGACGAGTATTATACAGCTCCGGCAGATGCGGAATCAATTCGTGAATTAAATTATCGATGGTTTGGTATAGACTGTGAAAATTCGCATAGTGTTCACAATATCCCGGTAACGCCTCAATTGTATGCATTCGAGCTGGCGCAAGGCGACTATATATTACAGGTCGATTGTGACGCCATGATATGCCGCAGGGATAGAGATCATGACTTTATCGGCGATATGATTTCGGCGTTAAAAAATAATCTTCGAGCTATCTCTGTCTCATGTAACATCGCCCATTCACCCGGCTCGGAATTAAAATTTTATACATCACCAGGAAACGGCGAGTATAAGCCCGAAGTTCGCTTTTGCCTTTTTGAAAAAGAACGCCTGATGAAGCTGCGGCCGTTCCCGAATGAGCTTGTCAACTATAAATTACTATGGTCATGGTACCAGTCAATATACGAATTCCAGAAAATGAAGGGTTTCGTATCCTTACGAGGAGGAGATCCACGATCGTTCTATATCCACCCGCCAAACACCTATAAACATAATGTTTTCGAATGGCTATCGATGATTGAAAGGGTCGAATCGGGCAATATACCCGACATACAACTTGAAAATGTTGACCTTATTGGGGCATTTAAAGACTGGTGTATCCCAAAACGGGAAGAGCAATATATCTTTATTATCTGTGGTCGAAACCTCACTCCCGCAAGATTTTATCGCTGCTGGCAATCCCTAATCTGCCAATCACGGCCCTACTGGGGAGCTATTATTATTGACGATGCATCGACGAACGGTTTACAAGATTATATTAGCCTCCTAGTAAAGCCATACCAGGATAAAATAACATACGTCAGGAATCCTGTGCGTCGAGGCGTACTACAGAACATTTATACCGCAATAAACAATTACTGCACTAATCCATATTCGGTCATTATTATACTAGATGCTGATGACATGCTCGTTGGTAACAGCGTGCTTAATACGGTACATCGTCACTACCTCGCCGGAGCCGATATGACTTGCGGCTCGACCATACGAATGGATAAAGGATATTATGAGTATGAGCCGAATTTCGAGCACCCGAGAGACAAGCGCGGTGGCGACGTCTGGATGCATTTGAGAACGTTCAGAAAATATCTCTTCGACCGTATATCCAGAGATGACCTTATCAATAACGGCCACTGGATCGATAAATTCACAGAGATGACCTATATGGTGCCA
>Ga0335071_10002297_pt1 | contig 20548 bp, 23 predicted proteins | sample Lox_Sample_15_FD_206724 | JGI IMG/M metagenome (GOLD analysis project Ga0335071, IMG submission 206724) | Soil microbial communities from Loxahatchee National Wildlife Refuge, Florida, United States - Lox_Sample_1.5 | ecosystem: Environmental > Terrestrial > Soil > Wetlands | place: USA...
ACCTCGCCGGGGAACGCCATGACGGTGTCCTTGAAGGCGTTTTGCTCGTACATGAGGTACGGGCGCTTGCTCTCGTCCCCCGGCTGCACCCGACGGCCCGTGAACATGAGCTTGTCGACCTGGGGCGGCGACACGCTGGTGTCGATCTGGTCGGCCGCGAACGGCTGGCGGTCGAGCACCTGGAACTGTACGAGGTGGATATGGATCGGGTGGCCGTCTCCCGTGGTGTTGATGAGCCGCCAGACCTCGACCGATCCTGCCCGTGGTGTTTCCGTGACGGGCATGGTCCACGGGTCCTCAACGGTCGGAGGCGTGCCGCGCGCGTCGATCCGCCCGATGATCGGGTTGCCGAAGGGATCGGCAGAATCCAGCTCGCTCAGGACCAGGTCTCTGGTGGTGACCCCTTGCGGATCGAGTGCGTGCTCGGGTCCCAGGATCCGCGGCAGCGAGCTCGTGTCCGGCTTGAGCAGCTTCCGCGTCACCTTGAAGAGCATCACCTTGTCCGGCACGACGTCGCCACCGTCGGGAAACGGCGCGGCCCCGTCGTTGCTCAGCACGAAGGACTTCCCGTAGGTGCCCGAGAAGTCGATGACGATATCGTGGCGCTCCGCCGGCGCCGTCAGGATCTCCGTGGCCTTGACGGGATACGGCCGGAGGCCGCCGTCCGTTCCGATGATGTTGAACACGGGGCCCCGCTTGCCGTTCGGGCTCCCGTTCGGTCCCGCCTCGTTCAGCGTGAGGTGATACCAGCGGGCGTTCGAGCCGTTGAGCATCCGGAACCGGTACTTCCGGGGCTCCACCTCGAGGTACGGCCACACCCTGCCGTTGACCAGCACGGTGTCGCCGAAGAACTCGGGGACCCAGACAGACGGAACCCGCTGCTCCGGATCCCCGCCGGTGTCGATGACTGGGTAATAGAGCGAACCGTTGCGTGCGAAGGACCGATCCTGGATCATCAGCGGGATCTCGTAGTCGCCGCGCGGCAGGTTGAGCCAGTCCTCGTGATCGTCGCGCACGAAGTAGAAGCCGGCCAGCCCGGCATAGACGTTCAGCCGTGTCGTGCCGAGCCCATGATCGTGATACCAGAGCCCGGTGGCCCGTTCCTCGTTGGGATAGCGGTAGATCCGAGTGGAGAAGGACGGGCCGACCTTCGCGAAGCCCCGGGTGAACCATGCTTCCGGATACCCGTCGCTCTCCGGGGCCACCTTGGCGCCGTGGAGATGCACGACTGTGCGCACGGCCGGCTGCCCGGGCTCGTCGCCGTGCAGGGTGTCGTCGATGGGAAACATGCCCGTGTCCGGGAGGTTGTTCATCCATTGCACGTTGATGGCGTCTCCCCGACGGACTTCGAAGGTGGGGCCCGGGAAGACGCCGTTATATCCCCAGAGCGGGGTGGGGGAGAGATCGCGATGCAGCTTCTGCTTGAAGGCCTGCATGGTGACGCTGTAGAGCGGCTCCCCCCGGAAGTATCCGCTCGGGCGAATGACATCGGGGATCGGAAGGGGATCGACGAAGGGAGCGAGCGGGACCTGTGCCTCCAGGGACCGCGACGGCAGCCACACGCCGGCTCCGAGCGCCAGCGCGCCGCCGCCCGCCCCCATGGCCTTCAAGAAAGTGCGCCTGGCCACTTCTTTTTTCCGCGGTGAGACGCTCATGGTGCCTCCTCGAGAGTTCGACAGGCCTAATGTCTGGACCGCCATCGGACACGGTGGCTCCGTCGCGGTCTCAGACGCTGGTCCGCGATCGGGCCGGTCGAGCGGCTCAGCCGGTGCGCGGCGAAGAGAATAGGCAGGGCGAGGCCCGGCAGCCAGTGCAGCAGGGAGATCACGGAGCGGGCCTGCTCGTTGCCGAGGTAGTAGAGGAGATATCCGCCCGTGGTCAGCCAGATCAGGCTGCCGGCGAGCCACCCGCCCGATCTCCGGCGCTGGCTGCCGGACCATCCCGGGGCGATGTGAGCGCCCCACAGGAGTCCGAGCATCCAGATGGCGCCGAAGGCGAACGCACCGTGCAGCCTGAGCCACCACGGCTCGAGGGGATGCATGCCGGGTCCGAACTCGCCCGGCTGGCGCAGGCCGTAGTGGAAGACGAGCCAGAGCGCGCCGGTCAGCCAGAGGCCGAAACCCACCGCATAGAGGGATACGTGCCGAGCCCGCGAGAGGCGGAGCGAGACCGGCGAGGGCGGGGCATGCTGCCGCATCAGTGGGCTCCCGCTCCCAGGGTGCGCCACTCGCGATGGGGATCCCGCACGTGAGCCGTCGCCCGGTAGCGTCGAAGGAGGGCCTCGCTGCGCGGACCCAGCGCGAGCACGACCTTGGTCAGCGCATCGGCCACCACGCAGCGCTCGGCAACGACGGAGACGAAGGTCCGGGCGCCCACAGGATGTCGCTCCGTGCCATGGACGTGCGGTCCGACGGCGCCTTGGCGGCCCTTCCGCACGACCTGCCCACCGCTGCTGGCCACGCTCGCGTTCGCGATCTCGAGAACAGGCACGCGGTGATCCCGCCGGTGTCGCGGGTCGAGATGCACGCGCCTGACCTCCGATCCGAGCACTCTGAGATCGCCCCCGGCGTTGACGCAGGCCCGGGCGACCTCGGCCGCGCGCAGGCGTTCGATGGCGCGATCGACCGCGTAGCCTTTCGCGATCCCGCCCAGGTCGATCCACAGGGGGCGATGAAAGCGGACGGTGCCGTCCGGAAGGGACTCCACGTCGCGCCACGACCCCCGGCCGTCGGGCTGGTAGCGCGAGTCGGGCCGGGGGAGCAGCCCCCAGTCGACGAGCTCGGCGGCCACCGTGATGTCGAAGCCTCCGTCGGACGCCTCCGCGAACCGTCGGGACCACTCGAGGACCTCGAGCGTCTGCGGGTCCACGGCAACCGGCCGGAACAGCGCGCCCCGGTTGAGCCGGCTCACGTCGCTGCCGCTCTCGTGAAAGCTCATCAGGCGGTGGACTTCGGCCACCGCCTCGAAGGCCCGCTCGATGGCGGCATGCAGGCGATCCTGGAGCGCGCCGCCGGCGGTTACCTCGACGAAGGTGCCGAGGAGCGGCCGGGACCGCCGCGCGTTATCGGAGGCAGGTGTCATAGACGGCCAGGATCCGCTTGACGCCTTCCGTGACGTGCTGGGACGAGAGCGTGGCGCCGGAGATGTTGCGGATGTCCTTGTCCACGGCGACGGGATCGCGGCCGGTCTTGCCCGCGAACTGCCGGAGCCAGCTGTGGCTGGTGATCTCGCTGCCGTAGGCCTCGCGATACTCGAGCACCTCGACGGCCCGGACCCGGCCGTCCGGCTCGAGGGCCACGCTGTAGTCGATCGCGAGATGCTTGCCGATCACGTAGTCCACCACGAAGAAGCCCAGGAGGCGGCCGCCCGCGAGGGCTCTCCAGACCTGCTGGCCGCGCGTGCGCACGCGCTGGCCGGAGAGCGTCTCGATCGCCGCGATCTCGGCGGGACGGAAGACGATGTGAGCCTCCGCGAACTGCGTGGCCTCGGGAAAGGCCAGATGCTGAGCCTCCTCCACGGTGAGGTACCGGTTCGCGTGCGCCAGGGGCGCGATCGACATGACGATCGCCGCTGGCGCCGCCATCCGGACCCAGTCCGCCGTGGAGTGCCGTGGCATCAGTTGATGAAGAAGCCGACGCCGCCCAGCACGTAGTCACACTTGCACCCACCCCGCTGCTGATCGATCACGTTCTGGTATGTGAGCTTGAGGACCAGCTTCCGGGTCGGGAAGACGGCGAGCCCCATGGTCTGGATCTGCTGCTGGCCGGAGCCCGTGGGCTGATTGAGGTCGGAGCCGCGGTAGCCGCCGGTCTGGAGGTTCTGGTACGTGTACCGGTAGAAGGGGACCGCCTCCCACTCCGCGCCGAGCGCCTGGCCGAGCGGAATGTGGTACGCGAGCTCCCCGCTCATCCCGTACATGGCCCGCCCGACGTTGTTCGTGGGATCGGAGTCGTTGTTGGCGCGCAGGTTCTTGTTGTTCCCGAAGAAGACGCCCACGTACTCGGCGCGGAACTCGAAGCCGGTCTCGGGCACGCGGTAGCGCAGCTCCGTGTCGACCAGCGTCAGGCTGTTGTGCCGGAGCGGCAGTCCCGTGTCCGAATACGCGCCGCGCGGGGTCGTGTTCGGCGTGTAGTAGAGGCTCGTGCTGCCGGCGAGCCCCGGCACGAAGGGCGGCGTGTAGCTGAGCCGTCCCGCCGTGGCGAGGACGTTGCTCAGCTGGCGAAAGTCGCCGTTGGGCGCCCGCGCGAACTGAAGGGCGTCCTTGCCGCTGATGCCGGGCGCATAGCCCTCGGGGAACGGGGGCACGGAGTTGCTGTCGGGCCGCGACTGGATGCCGTTGCCGAAGTCCTCGAGGCTGGTGCTGACCTGCAGCTGGTAGTTGAGGTTCTCGACGACCTTGCCGTAGACGCTCATCGCCGGCTGGAACCACGTGGTGGGGACGAGGCCGTTGGCCAGGGCGGGCCGGTTCACGCTGTAGAACAGGGTGGGCTCGTGGTAGAGGTTCGTGTAACCCACCGGGATGAGGTCGATGCCCGGCGCCCGGACGTTGAAGTGGGGATCGATCCGGAAGTCCACCCACGCCTGCTCGACCTCGACCGATCCGTTCGACTTGTCGTCCTCGTCGCCTGCGATGCCGCCGTGCTCGAACTCGATCTCGGCATTGAGGACGATGCTGTCCGTGAACTGGTACGACGGCATCAGTACGATCCTCGCCATGTCGGCGCCGAGCTGCCACTGGCCGTTCGCGTCCGGGTTCTGCACCTTGCCGAACTTGAACTCGCCGTACATGCCGATCCTGAGACCTTCGAGCGGAGAGGGCAGGAGGCCGAAGAGCTCTTTGTTTGGGGTCGAGGGCATTGCGCCCGGGGGCACGACCTGGGGCGCGAGCTGAGCGGCCGGCGGCGGCGGAGCCTCGGAGGAGGGGGCCGGAGCGGCCGCCGGGGCCGGCGCGGGCGCTGGTGCCGGCGCGTTCTTCACGGCCTCCAGCTGCTGCCGGAGGCTCCGCACCTCGTTCTCGAGCGCCTGCAGCTTCTGGTTGATCTCCTCCGGCGTCAGCGCGGCGGCGGGCGTGACCGGCCCGGCGACCAGCGCGGCCAGCAACCCGATCGCGACGAATCCGAGACTCGTGTACTTGGCCATGAGCTCCCCCTGTCACACGGGCCGCGCCCGCGTCATGTGCTCGTCGTCGGAGCCCGCAGCCCGGGACCCTCGCGCCACGAGCCGGCCGCGGCGCAGGCGAGGCTTCGCCCACATCACGAGCCCCGTGAACACCAGGAGGAGGAGCGGCAGGCCGGCGGCGGCCGTGAGCGTCTTCTTGAAGCCGAAGTAGTTGAGCTGGTGCAGGTTGGTGACGAACGTGTGGATCCGCCGTCCGGTGTCCTCGTCGGCGAGGATGACGCCGGTGTCCCGGTGAATCACGATCTCGGGGTTGCGTGTCTGCCTGAACCGCACGCGGTAGGCCGGCGTGGCCCTCGCGGAGCCCGCGCGGGCGAGGAAACGCTCCTCGAAGACGACCTCGGCCACCGGAGGCTTGCCGCGGACGTACTGCGTCGCGATAACGGCGGCCTGCTCCGCGCTGAGGGGGGACAGCGTCTCGCCGGTGACGGCGTCCATCAGGAAAGGCTGGGCGTCCTCCCCGCGGACCTGGACCTCCCAGAGAAGGCGGCCGAAGTCGGACCTGAGCGTCGCCAACTGGACCTGGCCGCGTCGGCCCGCCTGCCGCGCGGCAGCCATGGCGTCCCGCGCGGTCACGACGGCCTCGGTGAGCGCCGGTCCCGCTATCGGCGCCTTCTTTCGCATGTAGCCTTCGTCCAGGTAGAGGTATGACGAGTAGGCCCACAGCAGGCCGGAGGTGGCGCTCGAGACGATCACGACGGCCGACAGGATGGCGATGACGCGGTGGACGCGGCGCGAGGCGGGAAGGCCCATGAAGACGCGGTCCCGGCGCCTAGTGGTGCGTGAGCTCGAAGCGGATCGGCAACGTCACCCACACCGCCACGGCTTCGCGGCCGCGGCGCGCCGGCTCGAAGCGCCAGCGCTGGACCGCGGTCACCGCGGCGCGATCCAGGTCCTCGTGACCGGCGGACCTCTCCACGGTCACCTTGTCGACCCTTCCCTGCGTGTTGATCTCGAAGCGCAGGAGGCTCGTGCCCTCGATCCCCGCGCGTCGGGCGGACTCCGGATACACGGGCTTCATCTGGTAGCCGCCCTTGGGAATGGCGAAGCTGGTGAGCGTGCCCGTGCCCTCCGCGCCCAGGGCCGAGGTGCTCGGGCCCACCGCGGCGAGGTTCTGTCCCCCCTTGGCGCCGGTGCTGCCGCCGCGGCCGAGGTCGAGATCGCCGCCCGCGAAGGTTTCGGTTCCCGCGGTGGGCGTCGTGCTCGGCGACCCGGACTTGGCTGGTGGTGCCGGCGGCGCGACCGGGGGCTCGGTCTTCGCGACAGGAGGCGGAGTCGGATCCGGCGCGGCCGCCGGCATCGGCACGACCTTGGGGCTGCGGTGTGGAACCAGCGCGTGCTTGACGGCGGCGAGGCCCCGCTGCACGGGCCTGGGCGGCGTTGCGGGTGGCGGGGGCTCCGCCGTCACCACCTCCACGGTCACCAGCTTCGGCGGCGCGAGGACGGCCGTGGTCACCGGCCCGAGCGCGGCCACGCCCGCCAGCGCGAGCAGGTGTAGGGCCACGGACCCGGCGAGAGGCGACGCGACGAGGCCGCTCCGCTCTGGCATCAGCGCTGGTTCGCCGGCTGGACGGCTATCGCCAGCTTGACGATGCCGGCCGTCCGCGCCGCATCCATGGCGTCGACCACCCGGCGATGAGCGACGTCTCCGTCGGCGCTGACGACCACGACGATGTCCGGATCCAGCTCGCGCAGCGCGCGCAGCCGCCCGGCGAGGTCGCCCGGCTCGACCTGGTCTCGGTTCAGGTATATCACCCCGTCGCGGGTCACGGAGATCGAGACGCGGTCCTGGCGCGGCTCGCCGCTCGACGCCCTGGGCAGGCTCAGGGTCATGCCGCGGTACACCGTCATGGAGAGGCTCGCCATCATGAAGAAGACGAGCAGGAAGAAGACCGTGTCGATCATGGGGACGATCTCGATGCGGGCCTTCTTCGGCGGTCGCGGTGCGAGCTTCACGGAATCCGGTGCTCGGCGAGCACCTGCTCGATGCGCGAGCCGAATCGCTCCATCGTCTCCGCGGCGCGCTCGACCCTGGCGGAGAAGTAGTTGTAGGGGACGAGCGTGGCGATGGCGATGCCCAGACCCACCGCCGTCGCGATGAGCGCCTCGGCCACGCCGCCGGTGATCGCCGTGGGCTGGTTCATGCCGCTCGCGGAGAGCACGCCGAAGGCCGCGATCATGCCCGTCACCGTGCCGAGAAGCCCGAGGAGCGGCGACAGCGTGATGATGGTGTCGAGCACGGGCAGATAGCGCCGCGCCAGGCCCAGCTCTTCTTGCGCCGCCAGCTCCATGGCCTTGGTGGCGCCGCCGTCGCGATGCATGAGCCCGGCCGTGATCACCCGCGCGCCGGGGGCGCGCGAGACGCCGGCGATCTCTGCCGCTTCCTCGAACTTGCCGTAGACGGCGAGGCGGAGCGCGCGCTCCGCGGACCCTGCGTCGCGCCGGCGCCACCAGAAGCTCCACCGGTCGATGACGACGGACACGGCCAGGACCGAACAGATCAGCAGGGGAACCATGACGAGCCCGCCCTTGGCGAGCGAGGCGATCAGTGAGCCGAGGTGGAACACGAGCCCCTCACGACCGGTCGGGTCTTGCAACCCCCGGTGCTTGTCGGCTCGCTGCCTAGAGCGGGAAGGCCTTCGGTGGCTGGCTTGGGAACGGCTATTTGGTCAGGATCAGCTTGTCCGCCTTCGTGATGTGCAAGCGGTACTCGGTGCCGCGGTGGACGATGACGATCTCGCGCCGGCCGTGGAAGAGCTCGGTGCTCACGATGCGGGCCGGGGAGAGCACGTGTGCCTTGTCCGGCGCGACCTCCGTGCCGTCGCTCACTTGCGGTCTCCCGGCGCGCCCACGGGCAGCAGCGCATCCTCGACGAGCGCGGTGACCAGCTGGCAGCAGGCGCCGCAGTCCGTGCCGGCGCCGCAGGCGCGGGCGATGTCGCCGGCCGTCTTGGCCCCGGCCGCCACGATGCCCTGGATGTGTCGCTCGGAGACGCCGCGGCAGAGGCAGACGATCATGAGCGCGTCGGGCTCGGGACGGCGACGCCGCCCGGCGTGCGCCGGACGAAGAGGAGCACGCCGACCACCACCACGTAGGCGAGGTAGGCGATCACCTCGGGGAGGGTCGGCTCGGACCGGTAGCCCACGAGCCCGGAGAGGAAGCTGCCGATCACGCTCTGGTCGCTCAGGAGCCAGGAGGTGTCCCAGAGCGGCTCGCTCACCGGCAGGATGCCCATGCCGCCCAGGCGCGCCACGCCGGTGCTGAAGAGGCCCGCGGCCAGCAGCATGATGAAGATCGTGGTCACGGAAAAGAAGGCGGAGAGACTGAGACGCTGGCCGCCGCGGAAGATGATCCAGCCGATGCCGGCGGCGCATCCGACCCCCGCAACCCCGCCCACCACGCTGCCCCAGCCGCCGCCTCCGGCCTGCGCCACGATGCCCCACAGGAAGAGCACGGTCTCCGCGCCTTCGCGAAAGACGGCGGTGAAGGCGATGAGCCCCACGACCCAGAGGCGATTGGCGGCCCGCGCCTCATCGATGCGGTGCTGCATCTGCCCCTTGATGAGCCGTGCGTGCTGCTGCATCCACCAGGCATGCCACGAGAGGAGGCCCACGGCGGCGAAGATGACGACGACGGTGACGAGGTCCGGCCCCATGTCCAGGAGCGGCCCCGAGAGGTAGCCGACGCCGATCCCCATGCCCACGCTCGCCAGCAGGCCGAGCGCGCCGCCGCGCGTGACGTAGCGGAAGCCGTCGCGGGCGTCGATCTTCTCGAGGTAGCTGTAGACGATCCCCAGGATCAGGGCGGCCTCGAAGGCCTCGCGCAGCGTGACGATGAAGGTGGCGCCCATGGGCTACTCCGCGACGAGGGTCGCCTTCGCGGTGTCGGCGTGGTACTCGCCCACGAACGGGTACTTGCCGGGCTTGAGGGCCGGAATCCTCACGCGCACCGTCTTGCCGGCCGGGATGACCTTCTCGATGCGCGGGTTCTGCATGTCGAACTCTTCCGGGCCCTTGTCCTTGTTGGTGATCACGAGGACGAACGGGGCGCCCGCCTTCACGTTGATGACCTCGGCGTCGAAGCGGTTCTTCTCGATCACCAGCTTGTGCTCGGGGTCGGCGGCCCGGGCGGGGCCCGCGAGCCCGGCCATCATGACGAGAACGGCCACCAGCGTCAGGCACTGCGTCGTTACCGCACGCTTCATCGACGTCTCCTTGAGGGTGACTGGGTTGCCGGCCAAGCGAGAATTAGACTAGCCTAAGTTAAAATATTTCGTCAACCGTAAAAATGGCGGCTGGAACGGCTCAGCAGGCTGGGAGGGCGCCGCTCGGGGCGCGAGCGCGGCAGGCCGGGCCCGCTCAGGCGGGCCCGGCCCCTTCGTGCTTTCTCGAGAGATCGAGGTCTAACCGGGAAGGATCGTTAGCCGTTTTCCTTGATCTGCTGCGCGAGGTAGTTGGCCTCCCCGGCCTGGCGGATGAGCTCGAGCTGGGCTTCGATCCAGTCGATGTGCTCTTCCTCGGAGATGAGAATGCCCTCGAGCAGCTCGCGGCTGCCGTTGTCGCCGAGACCCCGGCAGCGCTCGATGCCGTTGTTGAGCGCGATGACGGCGGCGCGCTCGAGCTCGAGGTCCAGGCGGAGCTGCTCGGGGACCGACTGGCCCACGTTGACCTTGCCGAGCCGCTGCACGTTGGGGACGCCGTCGAGATAGAGGATGCGGGCGATGAGGCGGTCGGCGTGGCGCATCTCGCCGATCGACTCCTCGCGGAGCTTCTTCCACAGCCGCTCGTAGCCCCAGTTCTCGCACATGCGCGCGTGGATGAAGTACTGGTTGATGGCGGTGAGCTCGGCCGTGAGGACGTCGTTCAGGGTCGTGATGACATCGTCGTGTCCCTTCATGTGCGCTCTCCTGATGTGCGGCGGGGTCAGAGAACGTGGAGCAGGGGGCGGGCAGTCAGGGTGCCGGGCTTCCAGAGGGAGCTGGCCTCGAGCTCGGCCAGGGCCGTGGCGGGGTCGGGCGAGCGCATGAGCGCCCACGTGTCGCCGCCGGGGAAGAAGCCGCCGAACGCCATTCGCCCCGCCCCGCGCGCCTCGATCAGGGCGAAGGACGCCATCTCCGGGTCCGGGGTGAAGCCTTCGACGATGGTGACGGCGCGCGAGCCGTCGAGCACGACGGGCGGCATCTCCCACGGCTCGATGAACTGCGAGAAATCCCGCGGTGCCCACGCCTTCCATACGCCGCCGGTCCAGTACGGATCCTCCTCGACGAGGCGCTGGATGGCCCCGGGCCCGGGCACGCGGTACACGAGGTCTGCGGTCTTGCCGTCGGGAGCGGGGCCGCCGCCCAGCACGAAGCCGCGCTGGCGCAGCTCGACGATGCGCTCGATGTGCGCGGCCCGGTGCGCGCCGCGCCGCTCGAGGTAGTCGTCGGCGGCCGTGATGGCCACGCGGCAGACGATCACGGCGTTACCCAGCCGCCCGCGAACGGCACCACCTGGCCCACGAAGAAGTCGGCGTCCTCGGACGCGAGGTACACGACGAGGCGGGCCGATTCCTCGCTGCGGGCGAGGCGGCCGGCGGGAATGTTCTTGACCATGCGCGCGAGCTTCTCCGGGTCCCCCGTGAGCGAGGGCGGGAAGTAGGTGGGATTCTCCACGTAGTTCTGGGCGACCGCGTTGACCTGGATGCCGTCGCGCGCCACCTCGCGGCCCACCGCCCGGGTGAGCCCGTTCACGCCGGCCCGCGCCGCCGAGTACGCGGCGTAGTTCGCCAGGCCGGGGAACGCCGCGGCCGACGACATGTTGATGATCTTCCCGCGCCGGGCCGGCCGCATCACGCGGAGCGCCGCCCGCAGGCAGTAGAACGGCTCGTCGAGGAGCCGGGCCGTCATCTCTCGCCACTCTGCATCGGTGACGCGCTCCGTGGGGCTGCCCGTGGGAGGATTGGCGCTGTTGTTCACGAGGATGTCGAGGTGGCCGAAGCGCGCGACGGTCATCTCCACCACGCGATCGGCCTCGGACGATCGCGTGAGGTCGCCGCCCAGCGTGAGGGTGTCGCGGCCCATGGCGGCGGCCATGGCGCCGATCTTCCTGGCCGCCGCCTCGTCGCGATCGTGCAGGGCCAGCGTGGCGCCTTCGCGCGCGAACTCCTCCGTGATGGCGGGGCCCATGAACTCGCTGACGTTGGTGACGAGCGCGACCTTTCCCGTGAGCTTCATCGGGCGGCGACTTTCATGGCGTAGAGCCTAAGCGGGATTTCCCGTCGCTGCAAGACCGTGCTACTGTGAGCCTGCGGCGAGGGAGGCCGAGAGTGACCGAGGAGCTGCTGCAGTCCTTCAAGGCCCGGTACCCCTTCCCCCTGGACCCCTTCCAGCTGGACGCCATTCGCGCCATCATCGAGGACAAGTCCGTCATCGTGTCCGCGCCTACGGGCTCGGGCAAGACCCTCGTGGCGGAGTTCGCCATCCACGCGGCCCTCGCGCGCCAGCGCCGGATCGCTTACACCACGCCGCTCAAGGCGCTGTCCAACCAGAAGTACGCGGACTTCTGCCGGCAGTTCGGCGCCGAGCACGTGGGCATCCTCACCGGCGACGTCAAGGTCAACGCGCGCGCGCCCGTCATCGTCATGACCACCGAGATCCTGCGCAACATGTTCTACACGGGCGGGCTCGCCGGTCTCGAGTTCGTCGTGCTCGACGAGTGCCACTACATGGGCGACGAAGGGCGCGGCACGGTGTGGGAGGAGATCATCGTCAATGCGCCGAAGGACGTGGCGCTGGTGGGGCTGTCCGCCACTGTCCGGAACATCGCCGAGATCGCCGACTGGATCAGCATCGTCCACCGCCCGATCGTGCCGGTCACGCATCCGCACCGGAGCGTGCCGCTGCAGTACCTCGTGGCGGACCTCTCGGGCGAGATCCACACCTACGACGCCGTCCGCCGCGGCAAGGTCCGGCTCCTGGGCCAGGAGCGCGAGGGCGGCTACACGGACAAGGGCCGCTGGTACACGCGCCGCGTGGTCGACCCCACCGTGATGCTGGACGAGCTCGAGACGCGGGGATGGCTCCCGGCCATCTATTTCATCTTCAGCCGCGCCGGCTGCGAGCGCGCCATGGAGACGGTGCTCGCGGAGGGCAAGCCGCTCCTGAGCAAGGGCGAGCAGCAGCAGGTGGACGAGGCGATCCGCGAGGCGGCGGGCGACAACCCGACCATCGCGGAGTCTCCGCTGAACCAGACCATCTTCCAGGCCCTCGGCATGGGCGTGGGGCTGCACCACGCGGGGGTCCTGCCGTCGGTGAAGCGGCTCATCGAGCTCCTCTTCGAGCGCGGGCTCTGCAAGGTGGTCTTCGCCACCGAGACGATGTCGCTGGGCATCCACATGCCGGCCAAGAGCGTGGCGCTCCAGTCCCTGACCAAGCGGACGGATCGCGGGTTCCGCTCCCTCACGCACAACGAGCTGACCCAGATGGCCGGACGGGCGGGGCGCCGGGGCATCGATCCCGAAGGCAAGTGCGTGATGGCGCTCGACGTACGCGATGGGCTCGAGGACATGATGCGCGTGGTCGACGGCCCGCCCGAGCCCATCCTGAGCCAGTTCAAGCTGGGCTACGGATCCGTGGCGCTCCTGCTGGCCACGGGCCAGGACATGGCGACCATCCGCCGCACCGTGGAGTCGTCCTTCGGCCAGTACCAGAATCTCCGGAAGATTCGCGGGCTCGAAGCCGAGGTCGCGAGCCTCGACACGGCCGTGGCGGACGCCCGGCGCTTCGACGCGCCCTGCGGCGACTTCTCGCGCATCGGCCGATACCGCTCGGCGCGCGCCAAGCTCGAGCAGCATCGCATGGCGCGCGGGAAGAGCGGGCGCGCCGGCCGGTCTGCCGCCGACGCCGAGCCTGGGCGCCTGGTGCTCGTGCGGCGCAAGAGCGGCGCCTCCCTGGGCCTCGTGTGCGGGCTCGACCGCCGGCGCCATCGTCTGCTCGTGACCGTCCTCCTCCCGCACGGCGTGAGCGTCCAGATGAAGGAAGGCAACATCAAGCGCATCTTCTGGCAGACGCCGCCGCTTCACCTGCCGCGCGACTGGGAGCGGCGCACCCGGAGCCTTTCCGAGCAGCTCGAGCGGCTGTCCATCCCTGAGCTCATCGAGCGGGAGCGCAGCCAGGGGCCGGAGGCCGAGCTGGCCGCCATCGAATGCCACCGGTGCCCATGGGGCAGCCAGACCCGGTGCGACCAGGCTTTCCGGGGCATCGAGGCGCTCGAGGGCCGGCTCGGCCAGAAGCGGGAGATGCTGGACGCCTTCCGCAACGCGTACTGGCAGGAGTTCTGCCGCGTCGTGGCCGTGCTCGAGCGCTTCGACGCCGTCCAGGACGGCAAGCTCCTCGCGAAGGGGCAGCTGATCGCCGGGTTCCGCCACGACAACGAGCTGCTCGTGGCCGAGATGGTGGACCGGGGCATCCTCGAGGACACGACGCTCGCCGAGGCGGCCGCGCTCTGCTCCTGCCTGATCGAGGAATCGCGCTCGGGCGACTCCACGGTGGCGCGCCTGTTCCTCCGCAAGCGTCCCAAGCTCAAGCGCAAGCTCCAGGACCTGGAGGCAGTGGCCCACACCGTGCTGGAGGTCCAGCGCCATCACCACCTGCCCATGCCCGTCGGCGTGTCCACCGGCTTCATGCCGTCGGTCTTTCGCTGGGCTTCCGGCGAAGATGACTGGGCTGGTATCGTAGAGGAGTCGTTCGGCGGCCACGAGGGCGATCTCATCCGGGCGCTCAGGCGGCTCATCGATCTCCTGAGACAGCTCGCCGAGGCGCCCGAGGTGCCCGCCGTGCTGGCCTCCCTGCTGGGTCGGGCGGCCAGGGTCGTGGATCGCGGCATCGTGCTCGAATCGGCGCTGATCTAATCTCCGTCGTTGGTCGCCCAGGGAGGATGGGGGATGGCGCAGAGACTGTGGACCGGAGCCATGGTGGTGGCCGCGGTGCTCGTGGGTGGCTGCGCGTCGTCGCCGCCCGTGTTCGAGAACACGACCCGCGGGCCCATGTCGGCCGAGATGCAAATCGTGCGGTCCTTCGTCGCCAACGGCCGGGAGCCGGGCTGGGACGAGAAGCGGCAGTACAACGACCAGCTCGACGAGAAGGTCTTCAAGTATCTCCGCGAGCACCCCGAGATCGAGCAGGACAACCGGTACATGAGCTTCCGCTTCTGGCGCCAGGTGTCCATCGGCAGCACCAAGGAAGAGGTCATCATCCTCCTCGAGGAGCCGGACTCGAGGACCATCGATCCGGCGCTCATGGCGGCGCTGTCACGCCGGCACTGGCAGCAGGTGCAGGGAAAGGCCAAGGAGGCCTGGGTCTACCCGCTCGGCTGGGTGCTGTACTTGGACGACAAGGCCGTGGTCAGCATGATCCGAGAGCGAGGGGCCTGGGACAAGCACGACGACCAGTAGCCGGGCCCGCGTTCTCGTCCCGACCGACGGCGGTGTGTGGAGCCGCCGGCCCCATCCATTCCCGCTCGCCGAAGGAGGCCCCATGATCCGCTCCATGACGGTGACCACGAAGCGCACGCCGGTGGCCACTCGCGGCATGGTGGTGGCCGAGCATCCGCTGGGCGCCGAGGTCGGCGCCGGCATCCTCAAGCGGGGCGGCAATGCCATCGACGCGGCCGTGGCCACGGCCTTCGCCATGCCGGTGGTCGAGCCCTTCATGTCGAGCCTGGGCGGCGGCGGGACCATGCTCGTGCACATGGCCAGGCGCGGCGAGACCGTCTGCGTGGACTTCAACGTGGAGGCGCCGGCCTCGGCGCACGAGACCTCCTACGAGCTCGCCGAGGGCGTGTCTGGCGCGATCTTCCCGTGGCGGCGCGTGGTCGGCGACGCCAACGTCTTCGGCCCGCGCTCCGTGGCGGTGCCCGGCACGGTGGCCGGTCTCACGCTGGCGCTCGAGCGCTGGGGGACGATGGACCTGCGGGACGTGCTGGCGCCCGCCATTCGGCTGGCGGAGGAAGGCTTCGTGCCGGACTGGTACGTGGCGCTCAACACGGCGGTGCTCTGCCAGGAGCTGGCGGCGTTCCCCGAGACCGCGCGCACCTATCTGCGCGACGGCCACTACATCTACCGGACGCCTTCGATGGAAGGTGGCGACGTGCTGCGACAGCCCGATCTCGGCCGGAGCCTCAGGCTGATCGCGAAGGAGGGGCCGAGCGCCTTCTACCGCGGCGCGATCGCCCACGCCATTCACGAGGAGATGTGGATGAAGGGCGGCCTGCTCACCAAGGAGGATCTCGCGGGCTATGCTCCGCGCGTCCTGCCCGCCCTGCACGGGGAGTACCGGGGCCTCGAGCTCGCGTTCTCGCCGGGCGCGACGGGCGGCACCACCGCGCTCGAGATGCTGGGCATCCTCGCGCAGTTTCCCAAGGCCCGGACCACCTGGAAGACGGCGGGCGGGCTTCACGTGCGCGCCGAGGCGGTGCGCCGCGCGTTCCTCGACCGGTTCGAGCACCTGGGGGATGCCGAGCGCGTCAAGAGCCCGTGGGGACCGCTCGTCTCGCGTGAATACGCGGCCGCCGTCGCGAAGACGCTCAAGCCGAACGGCCCGCGAAACGGCCGCGCGGTTCCCGATCCCTGGCGCTACGACCCGGGAGGCCAGGTCGACTGCACCACGCATCTGTGCACGGTGGATCGCCAGCGCAACATGGTGTCACTCACGAACACGGCGGTGTCCCTCTGGGGCTCGCGGATGGTCGCGCCGGGCACCGGCATCCTCCTCCAGAACGGGATGGTCTGGTTCGATCCGGAGCCGGGGCGCGCGAACTCGGTGGGGCCCGGCAAGCGGCCGCTCGTGAACATGGTGCCGGTGCTGGGCTTCCGGAAAGGCGAGCCCTATCTCACGGTGGGCGCGCCCGGTGGGCGCAAGATCGTCTCGGCCATTCCGCAGGTCATCGCGAACATGGTGGATCTGGGCGACGGGCCGCAGGCCGCCATCGAGGCGCCGCGGCTGCATACGGAGGGCGGCGACCTCTGGGTCGACGATCGCGTCGGCGAGGCGTCCCTCAAGGCGCTCGGGAAGATGGGACATCCTGTCGTGCCGAAGCGGGCGGAGCCGGGCACGCTCTACTTCTCCCGCCCCGTGGCCATCCGCGTGACGAAGCGCGGGCTGGAGGCAGGGCTCGAGCCGCTGCACGACGCGGCGGCGGCCGGCATCTAGAGGAGAGAGGCATGGCGGATATTCGCCTGACCACGGGATTCTCCACCGTCATGGGACCGGACCAGGAGGCCATCACGCGGCTTCTCACCGAGACCATCGAGCAGATCGCCCAGGACGACCAGAGCTTCACGCGGGCCAAGATCGTCTTCACCGAATCGGATGAGCGATGCGGCCTCACGGCCGAGCTGGACGGGATCAAGAAAGAAGGCGTGCCGCTCCAGCTCGATCTGGAGCAGCTCGAGGACGCCCAGACGCAGCCGGGCGCGCGCGCCCAGCTCAAGGAAGCGCTTCGGCTCTACTTCCGGAAGGTGAAGGGCACGGCGTGAGCCCTGCGGCGAAGGTGCTCATCGTCAACGCCGACGACTTCGGGCTCACCCCCGGCGTGAGCCGCGGCATTCTCGAGGCGCATGCCCGGGGCATCGTGACCAGCACGACCCTCCTCGTGAACCGGGAGATTCCGCCCACGCAGATCGAGGCGCTCCACGCCTCCGGCCTGGGCGTCGGCGTGCACCTGAACCTGACGCTGGGCGTCCCCGTCTCGAATCCGCGCCGCGTGTCCTCGCTGCTCGACACCGAGGGCCGCTTCATCCGGGACGCGCGCGAAGCGGTCTCGCGCGCCCGGACCGACGAGGCGCGCATCGAGCTGGGGAGCCAGATCGACGCGTTCCGGAAGATCATGGGGCGCTTCCCCACGCATCTCGACACGCATCACCACGTCGGCCGGCACGATCCCATCCTCGATCTCGTGCTGGACTTCGCGCGGGCCCTCAAGGTGCCGGTGCGGAGCCAGGACGCGACCGTGCGCGCGGCCGCGCGCCGGCTGGGACTGCGCACGCCCGACCACTTCATGGGCGAGTCCGGCCCCGAGCCCTACTGGTCGCGCGAGCGCACGCTCGAGCACCTGGCCGCGCTGCCGGGGGGTCTCTCGGAGTTCATGACGCATCCCGGCTACTTCGACGACGACCTGGCGTACAGCCGCTACGGACGCCAGCGCGAGATGGAGCTGGCCGGCCTCACGGACGCGGAGTGCCGGCGCGCGGTGGAGCAGCACGGGATAAAGCTCGTCCACTTCGGCACCTGCTGATCTCCGCGGCGGGCCGGCCGGCGTGCGTCAGAGCTTGACCGGCGTGAACTCCAGCGTGTAGCTGTCCTGGAGCGGCACGCGCGTCTTGAGCACGCCCACCTCCAAGAGCGTGTCCTGCATGAACCTGAAGGCGTCGAGGTCCATGCGCCCGTCCGTGGAGAGGAGCGGGCGGAGCAGCTCGTAGGCGCGCCGCGTGGCCGGCTCGGGCCAGCCGATGGTCTTGGAGGCGATCTTGATGCTCTCGTCGGCGTTGTCCCGGCAAAACCGTGCCCCCTGGAAGATGCCCTTGAGCGTCCGCTGAAGCACGTCTTTCTTGGTCTTGATGATCTCGTCGGTCGAGTAGGCGACGAGGCTGATCCACTTCGGCGTCAGCTCGTCGAGGCGCATGAGGATGTGGCCCGCGCCTTCGGCCTCGAGGACCACGCCCGCGTCGCCGAAGATGCTGCCCTGGACCTCGCCGCGCTTGAGGGCGGCCATCTGGGCATCGAGCCCGCCCACGCCGATGATGCGCACGTCCTTCTCCGGATCCCAGCTCATCTTCTTGGCGAGCATGCGGGCGAAGACCCACGTGGTGGAGCCGACCACCGTGACGCCGATGGTGCCGCCCTTCAGGTCCTCGAGCCGCTTGACCTTGGGCACGACGGTGAGGGTGAAGTGATTCTTCTCGACGATGGTGGCGAGGGCACGGATCGGCGTCCCGCGCTCGCGGAACACGAGCGGATCGGTGGCGCCGGTGATGCCGATATCTGCGGAGCCCGAGAGCACGCCCTTGAGCAGGTCCGGCCCGCCCTTGAAGGGGATGAGCTCGGCATCGAGCCCGAGCTGCTTGAAGTAGCCCTTCTCGATGGCGACCTGGGTCGGCGTCACCACCCCGAAGTCGCCCAGCACCACCGCGCCCACCTTCACGGGCGTCATCGACTGGGCCGGCGCGCGACCGGCCCGCCCCGCCGCCGCCATGGCCACCGCACCCGCCGTCGCCTTGAGGAAGCCGCGCCTCGTCGTCATGGATGACTCTCCTGTGGGCGAAGGGGCCTCACCGCCAGCGGCCCAGGCGCCGGTTGAGATGCTCGAGGAACAGCACGACCGCAATGGACACTACCGAGACGATCACCGTGGCCGCGAAGAGCTCGGGCGCCCGGAAGGCGAGCGCCATGCGCTGCATCTGGAAGCCCATGCCGCGATTGCCCGCCAGCATCTCCGCGATCAGGGCGCCCAGCAGCGCGAAGACCATGGCGACGCGCATCGCCGTCAGCACCGAGGGCAGGACCGCGGGCAGGAGCACCTTGCGGGTGATCTGCCAGCGGCCGGCGCCCATGGACGCCGCCACCGTCACCAGCGTGGGATCGACGTCGCGCGTGCCGGCGGCGACGAGCACCACCACGGGAAAGATCGCGAACACGGTCGCCGAGAGCGCCGCCGTGGAGAGACCGATGCCGAAGATCAGCGCGATCCAGGGGAGGACGAGGATCTTCGGGATGCCGTAGAGCGCGACCAGGAAGGGCATGACCACGGCGTGAGCCATGGGTCGCGAGCCCAGCACGAGCCCGACCGGCACCCCGACGCCCACGGCGAGCGCGTAGCCCACGAGGGTTTTCAGGAGCGTGTCGGCCAGGCGGGGCAGCGCGTCGCCGCCCGTGGCGCGCAGGGCGCCCAGGACAGCGGACGGCGCCGGGACGAAGAGCGGGTCGACCACGCGCCACCGCACTGCGGCCTCCCAGGCGAGGACGAGGGCCGCCACGGACAGCGCCTGCCAGGTGAGGAGCCTCAGCCGGTCCACGTCTTCACCCGCTGCTCGGCGAGGGCGGCGGCGCCGTCCAGCAGCAGCACCGCCACCGCCACGAGCACGACGAGGGCCGCGTACTCGGCCGTCATCATGAGGCCGTACGCGTAGTTGATGACGTAGCCGAGCCCGGCCCGCGCGCCCAGGAGCTCGCCCACGAGGACACCCACCACGGACAGCGCGAGCCCGGTGCGCAGCCCGCCGGCCAGGGTCGAGACCATGGCGGGCAGCATGACCTTGCGGAACACGGTCCACTGGCCTGCGCCCATCGACACGGCCACCGTGATGAGCGTGGCCGGGACCTGGCGAATGCCCGCGAGAACGGCCAGCGTCAGGGGAAAGAACCCGAGGAGGAACCCGAACGCGATCTTCGAGGCAGGGCCGAGCCCGAGGAAGAGCATCAGCGAGGGATACCAGATCACGCTGGGCACGGCGTAGAGCGTCGAGAGGAGCGGCTCGTAGACGCGGCCGACCGTCTGCTTCAACCCGAGCACGAAGCCGACCCAGAGCCCGCCCGCGATGGCGAGCGCATAGGCGACGGCGATCTCGACGAGCGTGAGCCAGAGATGCCCGGGAAGCGGCGGCAGGTCGCGCGTGGCGAGCACACGGCCGAGCGCGGCGGGCAGGCGCGACGGGCCCACGTAGAGCATGGGGTTGAGCATCCGCGCCGAGATCTCCCACGCCGCCAGGGCGACGAGCAGGAGGGCCGCGCGCCACAGCCAGACCTTCACGCCGTGCCCTCCATGGCGCGGAGAGACTCCTCGCGGATCTTGGCCCAGAGCTTGGCGTGGAGCGCCACCGCGTCGGGGCCGTCGAGGGCGCGCGGGTAGGGCAGGGGCACCTCGACGACGTCCTTGATCCGCCCGGGGCGCGCCGTCATGACCGCGATGCGATCCGAGAGCGCGATGGCCTCGTGCAGGCTGTGGGTGACGAACACGATGGTCCGCTCGGTGCGGCGGCGCACCTCCACCAGCCACTCGCCCATGAGGAGCCGCGTCTGCTCGTCGAGGGCGCCGAACGGCTCGTCCATCAGGAGAATGGGCGTGTTCAGCGCGAGCGCGCGCGCGATGGCGACGCGCTGGCGCATCCCGCCCGACAGCTCTCGCGGGTATCTGGCCTCGAAGCCCTTGAGGCCCATGGGGCCGAGGAGGCCCAGCGCGATCTCGCGGCGGCGCGCCGCGGGCACGCCCAGGAGCTCGAGACCGAACCCCACGTTGTCGAGAGCCGTGCGCCAGGGGAAGAGGCCGGGGTCCTGGAAAACCAGCGCGACCTTGGTCGGCGTGGGGCCAGATATGGGCGAGCCATCGATCAGGATGCGGCC
>Ga0335071_10002298_pt1 | contig 20542 bp, 18 predicted proteins | sample Lox_Sample_15_FD_206724 | JGI IMG/M metagenome (GOLD analysis project Ga0335071, IMG submission 206724) | Soil microbial communities from Loxahatchee National Wildlife Refuge, Florida, United States - Lox_Sample_1.5 | ecosystem: Environmental > Terrestrial > Soil > Wetlands | place: USA...
TGTCTTGGGGATATCTCGTTCCGGTAGGATTTCCCGATCTGGACAGCGCCGAAGGGGAGCTTGTCGCGGTAGAACCGGAGCAGCCGCTGGAAATCGGTGAACATTCCCTGTGCCGTCTCAGGTCTTAAATATCCCGTACGTTGCGATCCGGGCCCGATACTTGTCTGGAACATCAGGTTGAAGTTGAATATATCGACTTTTCCGAGGACTTCCCCACACGCTGGGCACGGGAGCGTTGCCAGTACTTCCTGGAGTTGCTCGGAACTCATGGTCGATGCTCCGGCAACGCCACCCCCCTCGGCTGCGTGGTCTGCCCGTGAATATTCCCCGCAGCGGGTACACTGGAACATCTTGTCTGAAAATCCCTTTACATGACCGGATGCGATAAAAATCGATTCCTGTCCGATCGTGGGGCATTCGATCTCGTAGTAGCCCTCCTGGATGACATAAAAGGAACGCCAGATGTCTTCGATCCTGCGCTTCATCATGGAGCCGAGAGGACCGTAATCGATAAAACCTGCGACGGCGCCATAGCACTCGGATGTAGGCCATACAAAACCGCGACGTTTTGTGAGGTCGTTTATCTTATCATATATATCACTCACGTGACCACCGTTTTATCCAAAGATTGTTGAACCCGGGGGACGAAAAAGCTGTTTCAAACCGGATCCCTGCCTGGTTTTTTCTCTGCACGTACTGTTTTTTCCAGGATCCTCAATCAGGCGACCGGAAAGTCCCCTGTTACCGAATCTAGTAATTTACGCCGGTCAAAGAGATAAAGTTGGCGCTCCTGTAACTCCCGAATCCGGTCAATACCCGGAAATTCCGGGGGAAACCACGCGGGTTACAGGCAAATATGGATAGTATTAAATAGACAGGGGGGCATGTAATCGGGTAATCCCACAGAGTGGTTTCACCCATGCCGGAAGACAAGCGTAAGATTCAGCTTCTGGAACTGTTCACCAACATTACCAGCAAAACGAAAATCGTAGAGCCGATGAAAAAGATTCACGGGTCCCTCAGGGACCGTGATGCGGTGGAACGGGAGATCGCCCTCGTTATGCGTGAAATCCTTGACCAGGGCTTTTTCAAGACCAAGTTAAAGCCGATCCAACTTGCAAGACTGGTCTCCGCCTACTATCTCGGGAAAAACGATACAGAGATCGCCAGGGAACTCGGGGATGAGAAGCTCTCGAAGACCGTTGCGAGGGCCCGTGTACGTCTGAAACTGTTCAGGGACCTCGACTTCAAGATGCCGTTCGACCGGGAGAAAATGGAAGCGCTGATGCAGTCAGGGAAGACCATGAAGGAGATCAGCGAAGAGCTCGGTGTCAGCCCGTCCACCCTCAGGGAGTACCGCCACGTCATCGACCAGCGGGACGACCACACCATCGACCATTACCTCGAACGGATACGGGACGTCATGGAGGACCGGGACTTGAGCGAGCAGATGACCCGGAGTGCAACGAAAGACGGTCTCGGGGACTCGATCGATATCACAGAAGCTGAATTGATAGACATTGCCTGAACAGCACGTCCAGGCAGGTAATCAGAGGAGGGATTTTTGAGTGACGGCCCTCACACTCTTTTTTTTCAGAAACTTGCATTCGAAAGAGGTAATTTTTTCATAGTTGCAGCGATCAGGTACTTGGTATGCAGCTTACCTGGCTTGGGCATTCATGCGTCCTCATAACCGGTTCTTCCCGGGTACTCGTGGATCCGTTCATCGGTGACGGCGTCCCGGTCCGGGAGGTCCCGGATATCGTTGCAGTTACCCATGGGCATGCCGATCATGTTGGGGAGACACTGCACCTGGCCAAGAAGACGGTCGCTATCAACGAGATCGCAAAATACCTGAAGAAGCAGGGAATCCCGGCTGAGGGGATGAATATCGGCGGTACGATCGATGTCGATGGCGTACGGTTCACCATGACCCCTGCGGTTCACTCCGCCTGGTTAGAACCGGCAGCGCCAGGGTACTGCGGCGGAGCGGCTGCCGGGTATGTCATAACGATGGACGGGAAGAGAATATATCATGCAGGGGACACCGCGCTTTTCTCAGACATGAAACTGATAGGACAGCTCTACAAACCCGATGTGGCGTGTCTCCCCATCGGGGGAAGGTTCACGATGGGTCCCGACGAGGCGATGATGGCTGCCCAGTTTGTCGGAGCACCCTTAGTCATCCCAATCCATTACAATACATGGCCTGCGATCGCAGTGGACCCTTCGTCGTTCCGGCGAGCGATTGAACGGACAACCGATATCAAAGTGGCAGTTCTGTCGCCCGGAGAATCCGTTGAGATGTGAATGGATTTTGGTTAAGAGCTACGCTACCCGATCTGAAACACAATAATCGAACCCCCTGACACTTCGTTTTACCTGATCCACCAGCCGAGGCAGACGATAAACCCGCATAGGTATCCGAACAGGAACACGATGCACAGGGCGATCCAAATCCTCACCTGCTCGCATGTCAGGGGTCTATTCCAGACGCTCGTGTGGGTCTCCATACCTGAGTTCCATGGGGAATAACACGTTTACGATAATAAGGTGTTCTATTTACCGTCACGGGGATGTCAACCGGGCAGGAAAGTCCTTTTCAGGCTCTTAGCCAGTTCATTTCGGTCCTGCAGGTCTTTCTGCATCTGCAGGCACAGGGACAGTGTCCCGATCTCTATTCTGTCAGCCCTTTTAAGCACAGGTTCATTGCAACCTTATCATCAGGGGCTTCGAAAATGAGCGTGGTATCGTACATTCCATGTGTCCAATATATATTCAGGTACCGTGCCGGTCCCTTTGTATCGGCCTCGAGGTCTTTAAGTTCTGTTCGGCAACCTCTTAACTGAGCTTTGTTTTAAATTTTGCCAGGCAATGAAAAGCATTCTTTATTTCTTACTTGATTTTGGTAATAGCAGTGCGGGAACTATTTATAATAAATTAATGCAGGATCACAGCCTGCTGTCAATAATGTAGGAATACCCGGAAACCGGAAAAAAGGGACTGGTGCACAACTGTTCCCTGTCGTTTGACAGGATATTCTCTGGAAAATGAAGGTTTCAAAATGGTTCGGATATTAGTTTCACGACACTGCAATTCCAACCATTGTCAGGCCGAACATGATTAGGAAGCCTGATACCATCATCATTATTGCAGTTAACCGGCATCTGATGGAATAATCATAGTAGATGAATAACGCGATACCGATAACGGAAATTACGATATAAAATACCCCTGCAGGATCGACGATGTTCCCTGGAATCAGAAACTGAAAAGCCTGATATCCGTCGGCGACAATATTTACCGCTATCGCGGATAACAAGCCCGATGCCAGTCCTGTTGCAAAAAATATCAGGTTATGCGTTTCTCCCTCGTACATTGTCATTCAATATCTCATTACATCCTCATGGCTGATACAGGTTTTTGGCATGAGAGGCTCGTCCCTCAGGAGATCCAGTATCAAAAATATATTGAAGTCAATATCCTCATTATTTTATCAACTTGGCCGCAATTAATAAAAATTAGTTGGGGATGATCGTTTTCGATCCCCTGATCGTCCGGAAAGGGCTCTTTTTGTCTTTTAGATTTTTTTGAGGGAGTCTATTGCCACCCCGTACTGCGGCCCGGCATGGTGCCAGGTAAGTTCGAGAACATTTCCCGATGTCAGGAACCCGGTAGAGTACCCGTCATCTTCTTCGGCGGTTGACAAGGTCGTCCCATCAGGACCGATGACACCTGCGAAACCCTCGGTAGTCATAGTCCCGTTCGTTGTCCAGACGTAATGGCCTGAAAAGATCCGTCCCTGTTGTCCGGTTACGATCATCGTCATCGTCTGGTTATGATAGTCTGAAAAGCCTGTTCCCTGCTCGTACCCCTGCATGGTACCGGTCCAGGTACCGGTAATGTTCGGGATGACAGGACTCTGCGCTACGGCTGGCGAAGCCTGGACCGTCTGCTGGGTTGATACCGGGATGGTGGTGGTTGTCGTGCAGCCGGTTGCAAGCACTGCTGTAACAACGATTACGATAAGCATGGTCAATACGAACTTCATGATCCAGACTTAGACCTGAAGAGGAGATAAAAGCTGGTTATGGTTTTATCGGTCTCGCAGGGTCCGGTGCGGTCGAATGTCTCACCGATCGATTTACGTTATCCGCATTCCGGCCAAAATCGAAGATATTTTCTGATCGCTCCGGTTTGACCTGCACCATTACATCCATTGATAAACGTTCGGACCCGAAACAATATCGAAATGAGATACCTGGCTGTTATCGTCCTGGGTCTGCTGGTGCTCTTAAGTGGAGCAGCGTATGCAGGGTGGATACCAGGTTTTCCGGTTATGCAACCCGGCAAACCGGCGGTCACCACCGAAAGCACGTCTGCCCCTTCTACCGTAAACTGGATATCTTCGCCACAAAAGGGGTCTTCAGGCGAAGCGCTCCTGATGGCGGGAAAAATTCTCTTGAAAAATATCTACACGTACAAACAGGGTGCACCAGACTATCTTCCCGAGTCCTATTCCGGTGAGAAAACCGGTCAGAACGCCTATCTGATCCACTCGAATGTCAGCACCTCGGTCGTCTGGCCTGCGGCCGGCAACAGCCAGGTCACCTGGGAAAGTAGCCCAAAGGGATCGCCGTTGGGATGGAGCGGGACAGTCGTGATTGCGGGGCCGGTAACCGTTAATGGATCCCCGTCTCCCGTCGTGGTGAAAACCGATTGCAGCGGTTTAATCACCTCGCTCTTCTCTTACGCGAACACCCAACACCAGACCGCTTTCACCGGATGGAAGGTGAATTCCCTAATTCCCGAGGCCGGTTGTTTCAACCCCCAGGGGGCCCGGAATAAGCCCAACCCGCTGAATTATTATAACCTGTTCGTCAGCGGCCAGAACGACTGGTTCAAGAGTGTCCCGCTTTCCGATTTACAGCCCGGAGATATCATCGCCTATGCAAATACCAATAACAGAAAAGACAGCGGGCACGTCATGCTCGTTGCAGCGGTCTCGAACGGCACGATGAATTCCATGTCGAGACAAGTCGTAGTCATCGATGAGACCGGGAGCGTGCACAGTTCCGATACGCGACACGTCAGTGTTCTTCCATCCGGCCAGAAAACAGGGGCTGGAATCGGGATGGGGTACATCAGACTTGCTGCCCTGCCGAACGGGACGCTCCAGTTTTACTGGGGATTAACGAGCCCCGGACCTGAAATCGGATCGGTGGCCCTGGGAAGGGCATTATAACATTTTAATAAATTTACCGGCTCATTCTCACCAGCTTGAAAAGATCCTCATTTTCATTAAACCAGTTTTCCTGGTATAGATTAAAAAAAAGCATTCAATGAAAATAAATTTTGAATGGTACTTAGAGTTATGTTGAAAATCCCAATCTTGTTTTAGTGGATTTCTATATTGCATCAGCACTGGGTCCTGCCATTAAACCCCACAGGAACAAACCGGCCCAATCAAATATTGATGCCCCAAAAGTGGGGTTTGCATTGTAAAGCTGGCTATATCCGGTATACATCAGGATAGCAACAACAATGAGAAAACCCCCAAATGCTGATATGAATAATCTCACATCTGCCCAACTCGGCCACCAATCAGGAAGCAGGTGTTCCGGGGCTGAATAGTTCAATCTTATTGATAGCTTTAGCTCCGTTATCTACAAAGGGCTTTTTTTCAATTTCATTCTTTAATTCTTTCAAATTTTGTTGTAGGAAAGATACTGTATTCTGAATTTTGGAAACATCAAGTTTATGATCCTTCAGTTCTTCTTGAATTTTATCTCGATTTTGAGCATCTGATTTGGGGATAAGAATCAGGGCAATTCAAGATTTTTCGGATATCTGAAGGTGAAACAGGGAAATTCCTGAAATTTGAAAAGCAGAAATCACCTGGTGGAAACCTCATCATCACCGGATGCTGATGCCACTCCTACTGCGTGGGTGGCTGCGGAGCGGCAGGACCCGTGGTCCCGGAGGCAGGGCAGAGGGAGATCCCGGCCATCTGAAGGGGTGATGGTCCGGGGCCTTTGCCCCGATTTTTATGCTTGATAATTACAGGCATATTTCAAGAACGAATGTAAAATCATGGAATGAGATAACACACAAATAAAAAAATCAAAAAAAAAAAATATTAAAAGTCTGTCATAACCCTGAACTGGTCGATCTCTTCCCTGTTCAGGTTCTCGAGGAAGATTTCAGCGGCAGACCTGATGTCTTTGCTTGCCGTTATTGCCCTGCCTACGACGAGAATATCGGCACCCGACTTGATCGCCTGCTTGACGACATCGGAACGTATGCCGCCAGCTGTCGCCACGAGAAGTTTTCCGCCCGCTGCCTTCTTCAGCTGGGCGATGTTACCCCAGGCATGGGCAGAACTTTCGGCATCGATGGCCCTGTGGAGCTCGACGATATTGGGCTTCACGGACAGCGTCTCGATCAGCTTGACGGGGTCGGGGACGTTCAGCATGTCGATGACCGAATAAATCCCGGTCTTTTTCGCCTCGACGATCGCCTTCTCGATCGTGGAGATGGGTGCAAGGCCCGAGATAACGACTGCATCTGCCGATGCATCGGCTGCCATCCTTGCTTCGAGGTTCCCTGTGTCGAGGATCTTTAAGTCGGCAATGATGAACGCGTTCGGGCGTATCTTTCTCATTTCCGAGATGACGGAGAGGCCGAACCGCTTGATCAGTGGCGTCCCCGCCTCGATGATCAGGTGGTCGTTCTCGGGCAGCTCGGTGAGGACCTGCTTCACCTTGTTCATGTCGACGAGGTCGAGGGCGACCTGAAGGTACGGCGGGTCCCATAGACGCTGCACTTTGAACCCCATGACCGCATGCATCGCCCGGTCTTTCTCGTAGACAAGGGTCTTCCTGTCCGGGAACTGGTCGAATGCCCTGCTGATAGCGAGCTTGGTCGCCCCGTAGTTGTACCGGTATATCTTATTGTAGTCGGTCGCCTCGGGGTCCAGGTAGGCGCTCGCGAGGATCACCATTGACTCGATGTCGTAGTCCCCGAAAACGCCTTCTTCCACCGAATCCGCGACAGCTTTCGCGACCGCTGCCTGGACCGGGCCGAACATCTCCCTGATCTGGGTCACTTTCCTGATCGTGACTTTCGGTATGACAAGCGTGGCCGGTTTCGTCAGAAGGTTCGGCCTGACGACCGCCAGGAGCGGCGTGTGCCCGGCCGATAGTTGCGACAGGGCATTGACGAATGCCGATCCAACCGGGCCTTCCTTATCCCCGATTACGAGGTCTATATGAGCGAGTTCCGCTCCGTCCCCAACGAGTGCTTCTCCAATCAGATACATGAAATCCTCACGTGATATGAGTAGTAATGAGGTGGCAAGATATAAAAAAGCCAGCGGGATAACCGGCTCCGTTCCTTTCCCATCGGAAATTGCGCCCCTAATAGGCAATATTTACCATAATACGCGTGAAATGTCGGGAAGTTGCCATCCTGACCGATCAGGATCGTTGATCGAAGGTCTTTTGAGAAAAATGTAATACCGGGCCGATCGGGGCCGTATTGAGTCAGGTTCTCCCTGGCAATTTGCAATCGGGGATGTGAAGTTCCCTCCCGGTCGTAACGTGACACCTTAAGTAAGAATGAGGATTCTATTGAACGGAACAACCGAAGACCAGCCGATCCCTGTCGTTCTAATGTTCCTGAAAAATGTGGGGTCGGTGAGATTTGAACTCACGATCGACGGGTCTCTCCGACATGCGTCAGTGCTCCAACGGATCATCACTATTCAGAAGACCCATTGTTCATCATCCACACCGAGACGCGAAAGACCGCTGGAGCCCGTCGCCATTCCGGACTAGGCCACGACCCCGATGATGTAAAATAAATCGCATTATCGAGATTTAAGTGTTCGCATAAAAAATCAGTAATCATATATTCTCTTCGGATGCTATACTTTGATCAATGGTGAAAATAAGTTACGATTGCGGAACCTCTTCTTTTCCCCTTATCGGCGAGACTGTCGGGTATATGTTCAACCGTATTGCGAACGAAAACCCTGATAACGACGCCGTTGTCTCCGTCCACCAGGGGATACGCTGGACGTACAGGGAATTCCAGGAACGCGTCGACAGCCTGGCCAGGGGACTGATGGCGATGGGCGTCGACAAGGGCCACCGGGTCGGCATCTGGGCGATGAACTATGCCGAATGGATCCAGGTTCAGTTCGCCACGGCACAGATCGGGGCCATTATGGTTAATATCAACCCGGCGTACCGGACCTACGAACTCGAATATGTCCTGAAGCAGGCCGAGATCCAGACCCTGATCCTGCAGGGGAGGTTCAAGACATCGGACTATGTGGGTATGTTCTACGAGGCCTGCCCCGAGGCCTACGAGGCCCGCCCGGGCCATATCAAGAGCGAAAAGTTCCCCTTCTTAAAAAACGTCATTTTCATGGGTGATATCCCCTACAACGGGATGTTCGTGTGGGAGGACTGCATCAGGAAAGGCGACGAAATAAGCCGCGACGAGGTCATCGAGCGGGAGGAGTCGCTCGAGTTCGATGACGCGATCAATATCCAGTATACGAGCGGGACCACCGGTTTTCCGAAAGGTGTCGTCCTCAGCCATCACTCGATCATGAACAACGGGTACATCATCGGGGAAGGGATGGGTTTCACCCCTAGGGACCGACTCTGCATCCCCGTTCCCTTCTATCACTGTTTCGGCATGGTGCTCTCCAACCTCGCCTGCGTCACGCACGGTTCGACGATGGTCCTCCCGTCCCCGGCGTTCGATGCCGAGGAAGTCTTAAAAACCATCCAGAACGAGAAATGCACCGCGGTGCATGGCGTTCCGACAATGTTTATTGCCGAACTTGCACACCCGAATTTTTCCCGCTATTCGATGAGTTCTCTCCGGACCGGCATCATGGCTGGTTCGCCGTGCCCGATTGAGGTGATGAAGGAAGTAAATCAGAAGATGAACATGACCGATATCGTCATCGTTTACGGGCAGACCGAGACTGCCCCGGGCGTGACGATGACCACGACGAAAGACCCGCTCGAGAGGCGCGTTTCCACGGTCGGAAAACTGTTCCCTCACACCGAGCTTAAATTCATCGACCAGAAGACCCAGAAGATCGTCCCGAGGGGCGAGATCGGGGAGATCTGCGCACGGGGTTACATGACGATGAAATGTTACTACAACAACCCGAATGCGACACATGCGACGCTCGATCACAACGGCTGGAACCATACCGGGGACCTCGGCACGATCGACGACGAGGGTTATGTCAAGATCGTCGGCCGCTTAAAAGACATGGTCATCAGGGGCGGTGAAAATATTTACCCCCGCGAGATAGAGGAATTCCTCCACCACCACCCGAAGATCGCAGATGTGTATGTCATAGGCGTGCCTGATGTGAAATACGGCGAAGAACTTGCAGCCTGGGTCAAGGTTGCACCCGGCCAGACGATGACCGAAGACGAGGTCAAGGACTTCTGCCGGGGTAAGATCGCCCACTTCAAGATACCGCGGTATATCAGGTTCACCGAGGACTTCCCGGTCACCATATCGGGCAAGATCCAGAAGTTCAAGATGCGCGAAATTTCCGTAAAAGAACTCCACCTGGAAGACGCCGAAAATATCGAGACGGCCTGATTAAAGGAGTAATTTCTTTTGGTCTCTCAATAAATCGATAATTGTTCGAATTCCCTGGTTCAACGTTAAAGTAAGAATGATGTAAGATACCCTTCGACAGGAGGGGTTCCACCCCCTCCCTGACCCTCCCCCAGTGGGATAGCCTGTGGACAGGGTACATTTTTGTTAGATTAATCAGGTCCAGAACAGTCCCTATCGCACCCGGGGTCGCCACAGTTGCAGGGCAGAGCCCCGGGGGGTCAGAATGGCGCCGATTTCTCACCGGGGATTCCAAAAAAGCCAAGGTTGCCCGTTTGATATCGTGTTGCGATTGACGCCCCCGCCCCCGAAGGGCGCCCCGGCGGCGGTTCGAAGAATTGATTGAGGTACATTAGACCCTGAAATCATTATATACATGATACTTTCTATCCCACCCGTCGGTAAATTTCCGGGAAAAAATAAAGGACAAATCTGTTTCAATCACCCTGTTTTTTTACCCGGCAGCTGGTGAGGCCGGGGCCGTGGCATACGAAGTTCCATACATCCCGCCTCGTGCGGTTGTTATCGAATACTTCATTCCGTCAGACTGGAGGACGATTGTCCCGTCCTGGTCGGTCCTGAACACGATCGCTCCTGCATTCTCCAGGCGGTTCAAGGTGGCCGGGGTCGGATGGCCATAGGGGTTATCCGCGCCAACCGAAATGATCGCAACTTCCGGGTTGACCCGGCCGAGAAATGAACTGCCCGTCCCATGGGTGCTTCCGTGGTGGGCGACTTTTAAGACCTGGCTTTCGAGAGGGAGGCCCGATCCGAGCATCCTGTCTTCGACGGCTGTGCCTGCATCGCCCTCGAAGAGGATGCTGATCCGGCCGTAGGTCGCTCTTAATACGATCGACGCGTCGTTGAGGTCGTCGTCGGTCGCAGACGCCCCGTTCCCGGGAGGAGCGTTCAGGACAAGGAATGACAGATCGGGCACAGGGCTGATGACATCACCGGTATGCACGGTTTTGTAAGGAATTTTCTGCCGGGCGATCATCTCAAGGAATTTCCGGTAGGTCGCCGTGGTATGGGGCATCGCCGTATCGATCACCTCGTGCACGGTAACGTTCGCGAGAACGTCCTGCATGCCGCCGATGTGGTCTGCATGGGGGTGCGTGGCAACGAGGATGTCGATATCGGTGATCCCGAGTCCTTTCAGCGTCGAGACGACCCGCGGACCGGCATCGGGGTCTCCTGCGTCGACAAGCATCGTGAAATTGCCATACGTGATGAGCTCGGAATCGCCCTGGCCCACGTCAATGAAGTATACCTTCAGCTGGCCTGAATTCTGTGCATAATACGGGGGAATGACCGGGACCACCCCATGCGTCCCGAAGCGGCTTAAGGTGCACCCTGCACCGGCGCAGAGCAGAACGACCAGGAGGACCGCGAAAAAGGAATATAGCCGGATATTCTTCATGGGCAGTCCGGTTATGAGGATAACGTCCTCTGTACCAGGGACTGTGCGGCCCGGGAAGCTCCCTCCAGTATTGCGTCTTCGTGGAGTACCGACCGTTCGTACATAAGGACCCTGCCGTTACAGATCGTCGTGGCAACCGCCCCCCCGTTGCAGGAATACACGAGGTTTGAGTCCTGGTTGTGGAGGGGGGTATTGCAGGTCTTATCCGTACTGACGAGAATGATATCGGCCGGCGACCCGGGCTGCAGGGTTCCCGGACCGAAGCCGAGCGCCCGGCAACCGTTCCCGGTGGCCATCCTGACCGCATCGCCTGCCGGCAGGACAGTCGGGTTGTTCCAGTAAAACTTCTGGAGGAGGGCTGAAATTTTCATTTCTTCAAACATGTCGAGGTTGTTATTGGACGCACAGCCATCGGTGCCAAGACACACGTTGGCCCCGGAAGCAACCAGTTCCCTGTATGGCAACGCCCGGTTCGTTGCAAGTTTCATGTTGCTCGAAGGGTTGAAGGAGACATTGACGCCCTTATGCCCCACCGTCAGGCAGTCGTCGTCGTTAAGCCAGCAGCAATGGGCCGCTATGGTCGTTTTGGTTAATATGCCGCATTCGTCGAGGAGGGCCGGCGGGCGTTTTCCGTACCGGTCGACGCAGTCCACGACCTCTTTTTCTGTTTCGGAAAGGTGGATATGAGTGGGAATGCCCTCTTCTTTTGCAAAACCGGCACACCACCGTAGCCCCTCTGGCGATACCGTGTACACCGCGTGCGGTCCCACTGCCGCCCTGATCCGCGGATTGTTCATACCTTTTATGGATGAAACCAGGGATTCGGTGGCTTTACATTCTGCTTCGCGTTTCCCGGCGTCGTCAAGGTCTATAAACCCATGGCACAGGAGTGCCCGGACCCCGGCCTCGTCGACCGCCCGGGCGGCATCTTCCATGAAAAAGTACATGTCATTGAAGGCGGTTGTCCCGGTCCTGATCATCTCGAGACAGGCAAGCCTCGTCCCCCAGTACACGTCGTCACCGGTGAGGTGTGCTTCGAGCGGCCAGATCTTCTGCGTGAGCCAGTCCCCGAGAACCATGTCGTCGGCATATCCCCGAAGCAACGTCATCGCCGCATGGGTATGGGTGTTGACAAGACCCGGGAGCGCGACCCTGAAGCTGCCGTCGATAACAAATGCTGCACTGCTCTCGTATTTGCGGGCGATGCCGTTACCGACCGCTTCGATCGTCCCGGTCTCACCGATAAAAATATCGGTCTTCCGGCCGCCGGTAAGTACGTCCCGTATCAGGAACGGACCTGTCCTGTTTAGTATCTCCTCTGGTTTCATGGTTTCAGCCAAAACGTTCGATTATAGTCCCGATCATTTCCCGGGTCCGCTCCGAGAATTTTTTCGAAGTCTCGAGGACCTGTTCCCAGCTCATCGGTTCTTCGGAGATCCCGTTTGCATAGTTGTCGACCGTGCAGATGGCGGCAAATTCCATCCCGAGCTCACGTGCGAGGGTCGCTTCGCTTCCCAACGTCATCCCGACAATATCCGCGATTCGCGCCAGCGCTTTTACCTCTGCCACAGTCTCCAGCCTCGGTCCCCGGGTCTGGACATAGGTGCCTCCTGCAATGGCCTGTGGGAATACCGCGGCGAGTTCGCAGGCGAAGCGGGCAGAGATCTCGGGCATGATATGGGTGATCGCATGGTCATGGACCGAGGGGATCTCGAACTGGCTGATGAAATCCGAAGGGATGACCAGGCTGCCCGGTGGAATCTCCAATTTGAGCGACCCCGACGAGCCGAATGCGACGATGCGGTCGACACCGAGGATCGCCAGGGCTGCAAGGTTCGCGCAATGGTTGATCCTGTGGGGCGGTGAATTTCCCTGGTGCCGCTGGAGGATGACCACCTCTCCGCAGAGGGCTTCTGCCTTCCCGTACGGCGTACTGATCGTCCTCTCTTCGAAGGACGGCAGACTGGAGAACCGGATTGACGTCCCCCCGATTATGGCAAGTGTCATCTCGTTTCCTCTCCCGGCAACCGGAATGTAATTTTCCACAAGGCTGTTACATCAGACAAAGGAGACCTGTGGAATATCATTAACAGGTATCTCCGGTGCGGATATTATCCCTATCCATTGGAGGCCGGGATTATTCCCGTATCGTAATATCCTGTCACGCCGAACTGGTATACATGGGCATCTTTGAGACGGTGGACGACGAGACGATCAGGAACGGTGGTTGTACAGATATTTACTTCGTGCGATGCGAGGAGATCCTGAAAAAAGAGGGAATTAACCCCGATGTCGTGATGGAAGTCACGGCACCGTCACTTCCGGACCCGTGGGGGGTCTTCTGCGGACTTTCCGATGTCATCGGCCTCCTCGAAGGACTGCCGGTCACGGTCGATGCCATGCCTGAGGGAGCTCTGTTCTTCGGGAATGAACCCGTGCTCCGCATCGCCGGGAAATACCGGGATTTCTGCCGGTTCGAAACGGCAATCCTCGGGTTTCTCTGCCATTCGTCAGGGATCGCAACTGCCGCAGCCCATATCATGATCGCTGCAGCCGGCAGGCCTGTCTATTCGTTCGGATCCAGGAGGCAGCACCCGGCCATCGCCACTATGATCGAACGATCGGCATGGATTGGTGGGGTAGACGGGGTGTCGAACACCACTGCGCCCCCAGGGATACCGGTTGTCGGCACCATGCCCCATGCGTTCGTGATGTGTTTTGAAACCCCCGAAGCGGCATGGCGATCGTTTAATACTAATGCCCCGGAGGATGTCCCGAGGGTGATGTTGTGCGATACGTATTGTGATGAGAAATCCGAATCGCTCAGGGCGGCCGGTTGTGGCGCTACCTCGGTAAGGCTCGACACCCCCCGTTCCCGCCGCGGGAACATGAAGGCGATCATCGACGAGGTCAGGTGGGAACTCGATGCCCACAACTATCAGGAAGTCAGGATCTTCCTGTCGGGAGGGATCACCAGGGACGATATCGTCGCCTATCGCGACTGTGTCGATGCCTTCGGTGTAGGAGGAGCGATCGCAAATGCCCAGGTCATTGATTTTGGTATGGATATCGTGCTTAAAAACGGGTTGCCGCTCGCAAAAAGGGGTAAGAGGAGCGGCGTGAAGCAGGTCTACCGGCTGACCGACGGGAGCCGCCTGGTCCTTCCTGAAGGGAACCGTGCCCCGGAAGGTTCCCGACCGGTCCTCGAGCGATATATCGAAGGAGGCAGGATCGTCAGGAGGCCCGGGACCCGGGTCGCAAGGGACCTGGCCAGGTCGGAAATCTCCCTGTTCCCCAAAAAAGGCAACCTGTGAAGTGGGAGGCCGCCAGGGTGTCCCGGGTTGCCTTATGGAGTAACGGCCCGCGATCCCACAACAAACAACTCTTTTAACTGATCGAAACCCATAGTGTTAGAGCAGGCCGGAAGGCAGGACCGTCTGCTGCACGGCACGCAACCGATCAAAAGACCGTTATTTCCCTGAAAGGACAACGGCATTTTGCAGGGGCTGGTGGTAAAGTGGTATTACGCACCCTTGGCATGGGTGAGGCCGCGGGTTCAATTCCCGCCCAGTCCATCATTTAACGATCCCTGCATCGCCTTATGGCACCAGCTTTTTCTCGTCGCCCTTCAATAGGTAACTCTTGACCATGAGGATCCGTGATTTCATCCTCCCCGAGGATAAGGTTTTTTTCGCTCTTTTTAAGAAAATGGCTGAACAGATAGCGGAAGCATCGGCAGTCCTGAACGAGATTACTCATGAACTGCCCCAGGGGACCGAGAAGGCCCAGAAGATCCGGCAGCTGGAGCATATGGGCGACGAAATTACCAGGGAAACGTTCGAGCGTCTCAACGATTCCCTGATTACACCACTGGAACCTGATGAAATTGCAAGGCTCGCACCGGCCCTCGACGATGTGATGGACCGGATCGACTGGGTCAGCCACCAGCTGGCCAACTACGGGATACCCCAGACAAACGACCTGCTGAAGGAATATTCCTACCTGATCACCCTCTGCAGTGAGGAAATCACCCATGGGATCGACGACCTCGAGACACTCAAACGGGCCGAAGAGATAGAACGGCATGCGAGGGAGATCAACCGTATCTATAACCTTTCGTCAGAACTGCTCTCGCGGGCGGTTATCGAGCTCTTCCTGACTAAAGACCTTCTCTTAATCATCAAACTCAAGGATATCTACGAAGGGATGGCGAAAGTCATAGAAAAATATAACGATGTTGGACATGCCCTTACGGATATCGCCCGTAATCATGCATGATTTCTATGGACGCCCTCATTATTTTCGGTATTTTGCTCGCCCTGGCAATGAACTTCGTCAACGGCTTGAACGATGCGTCGCATTCGATCGCCACGGTGGTCGTGACGAAGGCCCTCTCCCCCTGGGGTGCATCGGTCTCGTCGGCCCTTGCAAATTTCGCCGGCCCGTTTATCTTCACAACGGCCGTCGCTGCAACCATAGGGACATCGATTGTGGTCAGCGGAGCACTCACTCAGGTATCTATCGTCATTGCCATGATCACGGCGATCACCCTGGTCTTCTTCGCAACCCATGTCGGGTTCCCGCTGTCGAGCAGCCAGGCCCTTATTGGCGGCCTGATCGGCGCCGGGGTCGCTGCGTACGGCCCGGGTGCCCTTATTCTCCCGCCCCAGGCGATGCTTGCGTCTCTCGGCTTATACTGCCTCGTCGGGGCGGTACTTGGTGCGATCACGCTCACGGTCCTGGCGTACTGGATGAAAGAGAATATCGTGACTGCCTTCATCCTCGGCCTGGTCTTCGGCATTGCATTCGCAGTCCCTATCCTCATGCTGACCGGGACCCTCGTCCTTACCGGTATCCTTGCCATCGTCGTGTTTATTTTCATCTCGCCGATCATTGGCTTCGAGGTCGCATTTCTCTTCGATCTCCTGGTGACCCACCTGTTCCGGTTTTCTCGCCAGGACCGCATGAAACATGTTTTCCAGCCGCTCCAGGTCCTTGCCAGCCTGTTCCAGGCGGCGGGGCATGGGGCTAATGACGGCCAGCATGCCGTGGGAGTAATAACGGCCCTCCTGGTTGCCGGAGGAGTGATCTCTTCGTTCATCGTGCCGTTCTGGGTCGTTATCGCATCGAGTGCCGCTATCGGCATCGGCACCCTGTTCGGCGGCTGGAAAGTGATCAACAAACTCGCCAGGGAGATAACAAAAATCAGGCCGTACCAGGGGTTCTGTGCCGCGACGTCGGGCGGCGCGATTATTGCGTTTGTTACCGCCCGCGGAGTCCCGGTGTCCTCGACTCAGGTGATGAGCGGGGCGATCATCGGGGTCGGTGCGACACGTGGCGTCAAGGCCGTAAAATGGGAAGTAACACGCGAAATGATGGAAGCCTGGATATTCACCATCCCTATCGCTTTCACTGTTGCCTGGTGCGGGTACATGATCGTTGCCCTCGTGTTTCACCTGCCCCTCTGAACGGGACCTTGTGAAGCGATCCAACAGGGATAAATCGCCAGATTTTTTACCTTGGCTCTCTGACTATCAAACGATTGGGTCTATGGGTTTACGGGAACTGCTGATACCACAGGACAGGATTTTTTTTGATTTATTCGAGAAACAGGTTGGGATCGTAAAAGAAAGCTCGGTCCAGCTCGTTGCACTCGCGGAAAATTTCACGGGTGTCAGCGAGAAACGCCATTCGATCGAGATGCTCGAGCACGAGGGCGACCAGGTGACCCATGACATCTACGAACAGCTGAACAGGACGTTCATCACGCCTCTCGACCCTGAAGAGATATCGGGGCTTGCCTCGGCCCTGGACGACGTCCTCGACTATATCGACGGTTCGGCCGAAAAAATGTTGTTTTACGGGATCTCCCATACCGACTCGCATATCGTCGAACTGGCAAAACTGATCCACATGTCTGCCATCGAGCTCGAGGGGGCCGTGAAGGGTATCCGGGCTATCCGCAACCCAAAGTATATCGAAGAACGCTGCATCGAAGTCAACCGCCTTGAAAACCTTGCCGACGACGTATTAGCCCATGCCCTGATGGACCTTTTCAAGACGAACGACGCTATTTCGATTATCAAATACAAGGATATTTACGAGCACCTTGAATCCGCAACCGACTATTGCGAAGATGTGGCAAATGTGTTGTCCGACATAGCAATCCGCCATTCCTGACCCATTTTCCGATGAATGAGAGAGTACTATGCTGCCACCCACCGTTACGATTGTGATAATAACTATTATTATCGCCCTTGTTTTCGATTTTACGAACGGGTTTCATGATTCTGCAAATGCGATCTCCACCGTCGTCTCGACAAAGGTGTTATCGCCCAGGAACGCCGTCGCGTTTGCTGCATTTTTCAATTTTATCGCGGCATTCGGGTTCGGAGTCGCGGTTGCGGATACCATCAGCAATATCGTTGAAAAGTCAATAGTACCGGCAGACATCATTCCTTACATCGTTCTTGCCGCTCTCGGCGGGGCGATAATCTGGAATATCACCACATGGATCTTCGGTCTCCCGACGTCTTCGTCCCACGCCCTGATCGGGGGCCTCGTCGGGGCCGGGATATCGGCTGCAGGTCTTGCGGCGATCCATTGGGCGACAGTCGAGATGGTAATCGTATTCATGTTTCTCTCGCCGATAATCGGCCTGCTTGTGGGTTTTATATTCATGATTGCCGTCCTGTGGATTACCAGGAGCGCCCAGAAGCATACCGCCGATAGCTATTTCAAGAAACTGCAGCTCGCCTCTGCAGGGGCATACAGTTTCTCACACGGGACGAACGACGCCCAGAAAACGATGGGTATCATCATCCCCCTCCTGTTCAGCATAGGATATTACGGTGCCAACGTCGATCCGAACCACCTTCCGGTCCCTTTCTGGGTGATTATGGTATCATACACGGTAATCGCGCTGGGAACCCTCTCCGGAGGCTGGAGGATCGTAAAAACCATGGGTTACAAGATCACGAGGCTCAGACCGGTCCACGGGTTTGCCGCAGAAACTGCCAGCGCCTCCACGATCATCGGGGCATCGGCATTTGGAATTCCCGTCAGCACGACCCAGGTGATATGCGCATCGATCATGGGGGTAGGGTCGAGCACCGGGACGAGTGCGGTGAAATGGGGTGTAGCCCGGAGTATCATGTGGGCCTGGATCCTGACGATACCGATAAGCGCCGCGATTGGTTTTATCGTCTTCGCCGTGTTCCGAAGTCTGGCCTGATTAGAATATTGTGGAGCCAGGCGATGAATATCAGGTCGGTTAACGATGCGTGGCTGCGATTTTATTCATTTTTTTCAGTTTCTTTTGAATTTCCCCAATATCTGGTCCTGTTGAATTCACCTGATATCTTATGGTATAACGTTGACAGAAGGGGTTTCACTCTTCCCTGTCCTACCCATTGGATGGCGGCGACAGGGTTGATCCCGGTTAATTCCCTATCCCGCCGGGGTCGCCACCAGTTCCGGGGCGGAGTTTAGGGGGTGTCAGATACCTCAAATCCCATTGTTATACCTGAGATGAAAACACAGGCAACGAAGGACACTTGCTCATAAAAAAACATTCATCTATGCCCTTCTTTTAGAAAAAACGTCCCGGTAATACCTGCAATATCGGTTGATAACGCATTCAGGGCATTTCGGACGGCGGGCGATGCAGATGCGCCGCCCGTGGCTTATGAGAAGATCAGTAATTCTCCCCCACTGGGCCCTCGGGTACGCCTTCATCAGGTCCTGTTCGACAATCGCCGGGTCGTTCTTATCCGAGAACCCGACCAACTGTGAGAGCCGCAGTACATGGGTATCCACGGCAACTCCTTCAGTTTTCCCGAAGGCGTGGAAAAGGACGATATTTGCCGTTTTCCGCCCCACACCGGGGATACGAAGGAGACCTTCCATGGAATCAGGCACGGTCCCGCCGAAATCGCGGATGATTACCGAAGAAGCTTCGATTACCCGTTTTGCTTTCATGTGATAGAACCCTGTTTTGTGGATGATTGACTCGACATCCCCGACGGGAGCCCGGGACAGGGCTTCTGCTGTTGGAAACCGGGTAAAAAGGGGGCCACTTACTTCATCGACTGCACGATCGGTCGTCTGGGCGGAGAGGATCGTGATGATCACTGCCTGGAACGGAGAGACCTTATGGCGCGGTTCTTCGCCCGCAGATGGATAAGCCTCATCGAGGGCGTGGAAAATAGCCTTTGCCTTGTCCCTGCCGATCATCAATCCAGACTCCCTAAAGGCGTTTAAGAGATAACAGAACTCATGGGGTAGGGCGGATTCGAACCGCCGTCAAAGCGTCCCAAACGCTCTAGGATGGACCAGGCTACCCTACTACCCCGGTACTGGATCTACACGTATGTCGGGGATTGTGAAATATTTACCGATTAATGGTCAGGATACGGGGGTTTATTTACGCGATATTACAGGGGGAGAAGCCCGGCGTTTTCTTCTTCGGAAACAATTGTTCCTGAATGCCTGCCCACAATGACCGCTTCGTAGAGGTTATCCGGGGACCTGCCGTCAATCACCAGCAGGGGGATCCTGCTCCGTCGTATTATCCTGGCTGCGACCGGGTCCATCACGTTGTTCGACCCGGCCCGGAGGTCGGTACTTCCCACAATTTCTGCAAGCTTTCCCGGGGTGAGGTGCGAGTATTTCAGAGCTTTCGGATCGGCCTTCGGATCGGCACTATATATCCCGTCCACGGAGGTAAGGTTTACGAGGAGGTCAGCCGAGGTCCTTTCGGCAAGAACCGCCGCAACCGCGTCGGTCGTCTGGGCAGGCGTTACCCCGCCCATTACGACGATTTTTCCCGACTCGGCATATTCAAGAGCATCAGCCTGGCCGATGGCGACTTTTGGATAGGCAGCCTGGCCAAGGCCTGCGAGGAGGAGGAACGCATTAAGCCGGGTAACCATAATGCCGATCTCATCGGCCGTGCCCTCGTCCGCCCCCGATACACGGGCCGCATCAATATAACGCCTGGCTTCCCCGCCTCCCCCGGTCACGACGAAAACACGGTGTTTCTCCCCGATTTTTTGCAATACCTGTGAATATTCACGGATGCGGTGGTCGCCGAGAGTCGGTACCAGCACGGATCCACCGAGGGAAATGACCAGTGTTTTCATTTTATAGACATGGGAAATTAGTCATTAATTAACCTGTTTGTCGCCGGCCCGAAAACCCCCCTGCGGCGATGTCGGATCGGTACCGGGGATGGAGACCCGGGAGTCGACGGAAGGCCATGGTAATTTCCCGGGATGGCAAACCAGGTGACCTTTGTATATTGGAAGAAACAATTGAAAGAACAATGATCCTTTGCTGTCCCGTTTGCCAGAGCACCGAGATCTACGAGGTGATCGGTGGCTATGGCGGCCAGGTGTACCGGTGCAAGCACTGTGGTTACCGGGGGTCGCTTATCATGGAAGTAGACGAAGAAGACCTTCG
>Ga0335071_10002299_pt1 | contig 20513 bp, 22 predicted proteins | sample Lox_Sample_15_FD_206724 | JGI IMG/M metagenome (GOLD analysis project Ga0335071, IMG submission 206724) | Soil microbial communities from Loxahatchee National Wildlife Refuge, Florida, United States - Lox_Sample_1.5 | ecosystem: Environmental > Terrestrial > Soil > Wetlands | place: USA...
TCGGGGGAGCGGTTGTAGACGGTGAGGCGGTGGCCCGCCTTCATCAGGTTCGCGGCCATGCCCTGGCCCATGTTTCCCAGGCCGATGAATCCGATGTCCATGCATCTACCCTGCCCTATAGGGCGGGCCAAGCGACGGGAGCGGCGGATGAAGCGACTCGAGGGCAAGCGGATTTTGGTGACGGGCGCGGCGTCGGGGATCGGCCAGGCCACCGCGCTGCGGCTACTGGACGAGGGCGCCACCGTGGTGGCCTCCGACATCGCCGAGGACGGCCTGGCCACCACTCGGGCCCGCGCGGACGAGGCCACAGCCGCCGACCGCCTCACCACCATGCCGATGGACGTCGGCAACGAGGATTCGGTGGTCGACGGCGTCTGCCGCGCCGTCCAGACGCTCGACGGCCTGGATTCGCTGGTCAACGCGGCCGGCATTCTGCGCGCCGCGCACACGCACGAGACCAGCCTCGAACTGTGGAATCGGATCGTCGGGGTCAACCTGACCGGGACCTTCCTCGTGGTCCGCGAAGCGCTTCCGGCGCTACTGGCGAATTCGCGCAGCGCGATCGTGAACTTCAGCTCGACGTCGGCCTCATTCGCCCATCCCTACATGGCGGCCTACGCGGCGAGCAAGGGCGGAATCCAGGCCTTCACCCATTCGCTGGCACTTGAATACGCCAAGGACGGTCTGCGGGCGGCGTGCGTGGCGCCCGGCAGCATCAAGTCCGGAATCACCGATGCCACGTTGGGTTACATTCCGAAAGACGCCGACTGGTCGTTGTTCCCGCGGCTCATGCCCATCCTGCCCACGACGGTCGAATCCAGCGGAGCCGGGATGGCGGAGCCCTCCGCGGTCGCCGGCGTCATCGCCATGCTGGTGTCCGACGACGGCGCGTGGATCACCGGCACCGAGATCCGCATCGACGGCGGCACACACGCCTAGCCGGCCGCCCAGCTAGTTAACGCAGGGCACCCCGCCGCCGTCGATCGGTTTCCCTTGATCGGGCGTCGGATAGGTGGTGGTGGTGCCGTTGTAGTAATACGTGTCGGACTTGCTGGTCGTCGTGGTGGTGGTCGCGGAGGTCGAGATGTCGTCCATAGTGGTGTCGTCCTGGGCCGGCATCGAGAAGTTGGTATCCACGGTCACCCGGATGTGTCCGGGCTGCACCGCGGCGTTCGGCTGGTTGGGCGCGTCGAGCCCGAGCAGGGTGGCCACGTTGCGCGCGTCGGTTTCCGTGCCGGCGCCGTACTCGATGGTGGTGGCGGTCGGCTCACCCGAATTCCGGTCGCGCACTTGACCCGCGGTGTAGCCGTGCTTCTTCAGGGCGCGGGATACCTCGGTGGCGAGCCCGCTCATGCTGCCGGCATTGACCACGTCGACAACGGTTGACGGGCTGGGTTTGGCGGCGGTGGTGGCGGGCGTGGTCGACGGCGGCGGTGCTCCGATCGCCGCGGCCACCTCGGCCTTGATCGCCGCCGGGTCGATGATGTTCACGTCTTGTCCGTCGATGTTGTCGTAGCGCACCACGGGCAGCGTCCGGAACTCGACGTTGCCGCTGGAGAACAGCGTGCCCAGGCGCTGGATCAGGTCCTCGTCCCAACCGGAGGACAGGACGACGTCCTTGCGCGCCACCGCCATCAGGCTCTTGAGCTTGTCCAGGTTCGTGAAGGTGCCCGAAGCCTGCAGTTCCTGCATGACCGACGAAATGAACGCCTGCTGCCGATGGGTGCGGTCCAGGTCCCCGTTCTCCAGGCCGTGCCGCTGACGGACGAACGACAGCGCCTGGGAGGCATCCAGCCGCTGTCGTCCGGCCGGGAAGTCGGCGCCGGAATACGAGTCGTAGACAGCGTGATTCAGGCAGACGTCGACCCCGCCCAGGGTCTGGGCCAAGTCATAGAAACCGGCCAGGTTGACCTCGGCGAAATAGTCGATGGGAACGCCGGTCAGGCTGCGCACCGCGCGCAGGGTCGCCGCCCGTCCCGCTTCCCGGCCCTTGGTCTCGAGTTCCTTCTGGGTGCTGGTGCCCTGGTTGGCGAGCTTGTTCGCGATGTATTGCTTGGTAAGGCCGTACGCCTCTTTGATTTTGATGTGGTTGTACCCGGGAACGCCGTTGAACGGCACCCAGTCGTCGCGGGGTATCGAGAAGGCGACGACCTTGTTGTCGGCACCGATGTGCACCAGGATCAGCGTGTTGGTGTTGTAGCCGCCGTCGTCGGAGTCGCCGGCGTGCAAGTGCTTCAGGATCGACCAGGGCAGGTCGTTGCCGTCCTGGTCTTTGCGCGAGTCCAGCCCGATGAGCAGGATGTTCATGTTGTCGCCGCTGGAACGCGGGTCCTCCGGCGACAGCGCGTCGGAGACGGTGATGCCACCCAGCGCGCCGTGGGCCACGTAGTAGCCGGCCCCCGTCATCAGCACGGCCCCCACCGACACCAGCGTCATCAACCCACGCGTCAGTGCCTTGCGGAGGCGCGACTGTTGGGTAGTGGCGCGATGGCGATGACGGGCACCGCCGGCGCGTGCCATCAAAAACCTCGTCCTAATACCAGCGCAACACCGGTCACCGCAATAGCGGCGTGTGGTGATGTCGCTTGCAACATGCCATCAAGTATGCGTTAGCGTGTTGCGAACCCCCCAATTAAGCAGGTCGATGTAACGAGGGTCACCCCCCGAAAACGGCCGCGCTTCGCCGGGTTACCCTGCCACCACCAGCGGTTTTGCTCACGACCGTGCCCCGAAAGCTCCCAACTCGTTACCAACCTGGCATCCGGCGCCGAGCCGTCGGGTCAAATTCGTCGTTCGTGACGTGTGTCGCCGAATGTTATTCAGCAATAAGGGTATTCGATGTGCCATCGGCCATTGACATAGTCGGCCCGATACTGACCGCCCAGTTGGGGATTCGCATCGCGGATGAGGCCGGAGCCCCCGACGTAGGGGGCGAATCCGGGCGGATCCCAGGTGATGGACTGTGGGTTGGGTGGCAGGTCCGGCGTGCAGTTGATCTGCTTCTTGACGTAGCCGTCGATGATCCGCTGCTCGGCGGTGGCTTGATCGCCGGCGTCGGGCGCCGGCTCAGTGGCGCACAAAGAAGCTGCGCCACAAGGGCTTTGGCGCGCGTCGGGGAGAGTGACGTCGGCGCCCGCGCCGGTCGTCGACGCGACCGTCACGAGCAGCCCCGCCACCGCCTGCACCCACATGTTGGCCTCCAGATGTCTATCGGGCCTTCTCGAGGTCCTCACCGGACGTGTAATACAAGCGAATGTTGGAGCCCGCGACGATTTCAGCGAGGTATACGCCGAACGGTTCGACTTCGTAGTAGTAGTGAACGTTGCCCTGCGGATCCACCGCGGTGGCGCACGAAAGCCCGGGCGCTCCACACCTTTGCTTCACCGGTATCCCAAGGACGGCGATGGACAGCACGGCGGCGCTTGCCACCGTCAGCGACACGCCACCCAATCCGCGACGAGTCAGCGTGGGATGCATCACGGTGGGAGTCTAGGGCCTCGCTGACCGACGTGCCGTCGAAGCAAAAGGGTGTTGCCGATCACGTTCTGGAACAGGTGGTGCGGTGCGGCACACTAGGGTCTTCTAGCTATGGCCGCTGTCAACCCGGACACGTCGCCGCACACGCGCGTCGAGATGCTGGGCAATATCGGGCCCAACTGGTTCGCCTCGGTGATGGGGACGGGCATCGTCGCCGCCGCCGGCGCCACCCTGCCCGTCCACATCGTAGGGCTGCGAGCGTTCGCCCAAGTGGTCTGGGTGATCGCCGCCGTTCTGCTGACAGTGTTGATCGTCCTGGTTGGTGGCCACTGGTTGCGCCACCCGACCGTGGCGCGCACTCATGCGCGCAATCCGCAGATGGCCCACTTCTACGGCGCCGCCCCCATGGCGCTGATGACGGTCGGCGGGGGAGCGGTGCTGGTCGGCCGCGATCTGATCGGCGACCGCGCCGCCGTCGACCTCGACTGGCCGCTCTGGGCCTTGGGCACGCTCGGCGGGCTGTTCACCGCGGTCAGCATTCCGTTCCTCATGTTCACTCAGCACGACGTCGAGCCCGACGCGGCGTTCGGCGGGTGGTTGATGCCGGTCGTTCCGCCCATGGTGTCGGCCGCGATGGGGGCGCTGCTCCTCCCGCACATGGCGGCGGGCACCGGGCGAGAGACCATGCTGTACGGCTGCTATGCGATGTTCGGGCTGTCGCTTGTCGCCTCGCTGAACATCATTGCGATGATCTGGTCCCGGCTTGTGCTCTATGGCACCTCCGGCACCGCACGAGTGCCCACCCTATGGATCGTGCTCGGCCCGCTCGGCCAATCCATAACTGCCGCGGGGCTTCTCGGAGCCACCGCAGCGCTTGCCGTCAACCGGGAGGTGGCCGAGGAGATGAACGCGTTCGCGATCCTCTACGGGGTTCCGGTATGGGGGTTCGCGATGTTGTGGATCGCGCTGGCCACCGCCCTCACCGTGCGCACGCTGCGTCGTGGCATGCCGTTCGCCCTCACGTGGTGGAGTTTGACCTTCCCGGTCGGTACCTTCGTCACGGGCACCGCACAGCTCGCCGCGCATACGCATCTGCCCGCATTCAAGGTGACCGCGGCCGTCGCCTACGCCGGTCTGCTGTTCACCTGGTTTCTGGTGGCCGCCCGCACCGCGCGGGGAAGCCTGCGCGGCAACCTGCTCAAGCTGACGCCCAGCAGCACACCCGTCAAGGCCAGCAAGCAGCGCATCTCCTAGTCGGGCCGCGCCGAAGAAAGACATGTCCCGCCCCGTTTTGATATCCGGCAGCGACGGGTAGGCAATCGTGAGCCGATTTGGAGGGCCGATGATGTTGGACACCGAACCGGAGCGTCAGACGCCCGCGTGACAGACCTGCACCGATGACGGACGGAGATAGCTATGCGCGCAGAAGAAGGCGACGAAACGGTCAAGGATTACGCCGCCGAGGGCAAGCAAACACTCGGCAGGATCAAGGACTCCCAACGCACGGGAAGCCCCGTCGGCAGGTTCGTCCGGCAGATCGCCAGGTTCTTCGGAGCCGCCTAGCAACCGCGGGAAGCACCGGGGGATTGCGAGATCGTCTTACTATCTCCTGGTGACGAGCGCACCTGAAACGTTCTCGACCCGGGGGACCGGCGGTGTTCGCATCGTCGCCGACCGTCTCGGCGACCCCCGAGCGCGCGCCGTGGTGTTTCTGCACGGCGGCGGTCAGACCCGTCGGTCGTGGGCCAAGGCGGCCGCGGCCGTCGCCAAGCGCGGCTGGCAGGCCGTCACGATCGACTTGCGCGGGCACGGGGAATCCGACTGGTCGAGCGAGGGCGACTATCGCGTGGTCAGCTTCGCCGCTGACGTGCAAGAGGTGCTGCGCACGTTGCCCCCGCAGCCGGTGTTGGTGGGCGCGTCCCTGGGGGGATTCACCTCGATGCTCCTCGAAGGCGAGCTGTCGCCGGGCACCGCCAGCGCTGTCGTCCTGGTCGACATAGTGCCCAACATGGAACAGTCCGGGGCGACCCGCATCCACAACTTCATGGCCGACAGAGTGGAGTCCGGGTTCGGCTCACTTGAAGAGGTGGCGGACGCGATCGCCGAATACAACCCGCATCGACCCCGGCCCACCGATCTCGACGGCCTGACCACCAACCTGCGCCGCCGCGGCGATCGCTGGTATTGGCATTGGGATCCGCAGTTCATCAGCGGCACGGCGCCGTTTCCCCCGTTCGAGGTCACCGACGCCGATCGCATGCACGCGGCCGTCGACGCGATACTGCGCAACGGCGTGCCGATGCTCCTGGTTCGCGGTCAGGTGAGTGACCTGGTCAGCCAGGGGCGCGCCGACGAGTTCCTCGCTCGCTTCCCGCAGGTCGAGTTCACCGATGTGCGCGGCGCGGGGCACATGGTCGCCGGCGACCGCAACGACATCTTCGCCGAGGCAGTCCTGAACTTCCTCGCCCGGCACGTCGACGCCGGCTGACGGCCCCGAGTATTCACAGGGCCGCGCGCGAGTGCCTCTGCGCCCGCGGGCAAAAAACCTCGAGAACCCGGTAGCGGGCGCTGAAGCTCGCGTGGTCGTGGTAGCCCTCCACCTCGCCGTCCAGCGCGACGGCGGTCGGCCCATCGACAGCGGTGAAGCTGAACTCGGGGACATGATATTCGTGATACAGGCGGCTGCGTTCCAGACGCCCGAGCATAAGCGCCGTCATGATCCGGAGCCTGCTCAAGCGGCGGCCCGTCTCGAGGATGCGCACGTCGAGCAGGCCGGTGTCCATCCGGTTGCGCTGCGCGGGCGCGAACCCGGACGGCACGTAGGTCGAGTTGCCCAGGAAGAACAGCGATGTCTGCATCGTCTTGCCGTCGTAGCGGATGCGCACCGGGGCCTCGCGGCGCAGGGTGCGAAACATCGCGTAGGCGGCCGCTATCGGCTTGCCGACCTTGTGCTCGAACCGTTCCCGCGTCCGCACGAATCGCGGGTAGGCGCCGATGCTCGCGGTGTTGATGACCATCCGTTCGCCGTTGAAGCAGACCAGGTCGACGCGCGAAGCGGTGCCCTCGGCGATCGCGCGGATGGTCTTGGCCTCACGATCACAACCGATGTCCTTGGCGAAGTGGTTGAAGGTGCCGGCGGGGAAGACTGCGAGAGGGCGGTCGAGGTCCGCCGCGACCGCGGCGGCGCACGCCACGGTCCCGTCGCCGCCGCCGATCCCGAGCACCTCGGCACGTTCGGCCGCCGCGCGGAGCACCTCCGCCATGTCATCGGTGGCCGTCAGTTCGATGATTTCGGCTTTCGGCAGCCTCCTTAGTACCTCGCCGCTGACGCGTTGCCCCGTCCCGCTGCCCGACGCCCGGTTGACGACCAGTACCAGGCCGGCGCCGTCTGGCCGGGGCGGCGCATCGATGCACAGCGGGTCGGCGGGCGGCAGGTCGTGCTCGACGATGGGCGGCACGAGGCGGCCGCCCAAGACCGCGACGGTGGCCCCGATGCCGAAGCCGGCCAGGACGTCGCTGGGATAGTGCGCGCCGGTCGCGACGCGCGACAAGCCGACCAGGCCGGCGAGTAGCGACAAGCCCAGCCCCAACAGCGGGCTTTGGAGTCCGACGCCGACCGCGAAGGCGGCGGCGCTCGCAGCATGACCGGACGGCAGCGAAGGCGACCTCGGGTACTTACGCAGCCGCCGCACGATCGGGACGAGGCGGTGCGGGGGCCGCTGTCGCCGCCAGACCCGCTTGGCCAGCTGGTTGGTGACCAGACTTGTCACCGCCAGGCTGGCGACGCCGCGGCCGGCTGCATGACGAGCGGAGCGATTGCCGGACAGCGCCATGGCCGCCGCGATCGCGAGCCACAGCTTGGAGTGGTCGGCGGCGCGACTCAACGCCGGCATTGCCTTGTCCAGCAGCGGGTTTCGCGTGTTAGCGATCGCCGTGAACACCTCATCGTCCAGGGTGTCGAGGCCCCGGGTGATTTCGCGCAGCCCGCGCGATCTGCTCATGCGTCATCGTCGCGGCGGCCGCAGTCCCCTGTGTAGGGTCCAAAGTCATCGACGCGCGCGCGGGCGGCACGTCATTGTCGACACTTAGTCGTCGGCGATCCCCGGTGCGCTCAGGGCCTTAACATCGTCCTCGCGATGAGTGAGCGAGCGCGCCGCGACCGAGAACTGATTGAGCTTGTCGATGACGGTTTGCCCTTCCCGTGTGTGGCCCCAGATGCTGATTCCCTGGTGGGTGGTCGGTTTCCAGGTCGCCTCGTCGACGATGATCGGGTTCCACCCGACCTCCCATTCGAACCCCGACGGGGTCAGCGCGTAGAAGGACAGCTCCTTGTCGTTGGTGTGCTGACCCACGGAAAGGGCCATGGTGAACCCCAGTTCCTTGACCCGCTGATACGAGCTGACCATGTCGTCGAGCGTGGCGACCTGGACGTTGACGTGTTGGACTCGGGTGCGAATGGGGTCGATGGGCAGGACATTCACCGACGCGATCGCCACGGAATGGTGACGTTCGTTGACCCGAAGGAATCGGATCTTGAACTTCATTCCGCTGATGGTCTCGTCGATGTAGTCCGACAGACGCGCGTCGAAGACATGGTTGAAGTAGCCACGGACCAGATGCGGTTTCTTCGCCGTGAGGGCCACGTGGCCCATTCCGCCTGCGCCCGTCAGGAACCCGCTGCCCGGTATGTCCAATGACAGCGGTGCGGTGCGGGCGGTGGTGTAGATCTCCTGGGCGAGTCCCTTGGGGCCGGGAAATCGCAGGAATCGCTCGACACCGCGCAGCTTCGCCGCTTCGTCGGTGCCCTCGACGGCCGGCACCCCGTGGTCGGCGACGCGACGACTGATCTCGTCGAACGTCGCATGGCCGTCGAGCTGCCAACCCAGCGCCACAACGTCCTCCGCGGGGCCACGCCGAAGCAGTACGCGGCATTCGTTGTCGTCGAGGCGGAATCGAACGGTGTCGGGCGCCATGTCGTCGAGGTGCATGCCGATCGCCTCGCGGCCGAAGCGTTTCCAGTCGCTGATCTTGTTGGTTTCGACGACGACGTAACCGAGGTGCACATTGCCGAACACCGAGGGCTTTACTGTGGTAGACATCTTGATCCTTGTATTCTCTTGCGGTGGTTAATGTTTGAGGAAAGCGGTGCTGACCGCGTTGAACAGTTCGGCCCGTTCCCACTGGACCCAGTGCCCGGTGTTGGCGGTGATGAGGACATCCGCATTGGGCATCCGCTCGGCCAGCATCGCCGCGCCGCTCGGTTTGTTGACCTTGTCGTCCCGCCCCCAGATGACCAGGGTGGGTGTCGCCAGGCCGCTGAGCCTGGGGTCGCGGGTGAGGTCCATCCGCCATAGGGCGCGCAGCCCCGCCGGGCGCTGCAGGGGCGGATCGGCGACGACCTCCGGGTCGATCGACGCCTGGTAGCGGGATTCGATCAGCGAGTCCGGCACGGCGTCGCCGTCATACACCAGATACGTGCGGATGAACGCGCGCAGCTTCGCCAGGTTCGGCCCGTCGCCGCCGTAGTAGGCCAGCAGATTTCTGAGACCCTCGCTGGGCAGTCCGCGGCTTGTTCCGATGCCACCGGGACCCATCAGCACGAGCTTGTCGACCCGGTGCGGGGTGTCCAGGGCCAGCCGCAGCGCACACGAACCGCCGTAGGAGTTGCCGACCAGGTGCGCCCGGTCGATGCCGAGCTCGTCGAGCATCCCTCGGATGTGATCGGCGAGGTATCCGAATGGATCTCGCCGGTCGACGCCCTTGGCAGAGCGGCCGTAACCCGGCATGTCCGGAATGATGACCCGGAAGTGCTCGGCGATCGACTCGATGTTGCGCGCGTAATTCGACACGCCCGAGGCGCCCGGCCCGCCGCCGTGCAGCAGCACCACGGGCGGGCCCGTCCCCGTTTCGGCGACGAAGATGTCTTTTCCTTTGACGCGTACGGTGCGTTCGGTGAGCGTGTTCGTAGTCACTCGGTCGTTCCTTACACCTTGAATCCGGCCGGCGGCGGCGGCAGCGGTTGGCCATCGGCGGCACCGGCATAGACGAAGCCGTCGGGCCGCACGACCACCGCCGAGGCGCCCTTCGTGGTCAGCCAGGCGTTCAGGGTTCCCTCGCTGTCGACGATGGAGTCGGCGCGCGGAGTGCTTCCGGCCTGAGTGACCTCCAGGAAGGGCACACCCGCGGCCCGCCAGTCCGGGTGCTCGGACGCGCGCCCCGTCTGCAGCACGGTCCACCGGTTGCCGATCACGTCGTCGAGACGCACCGAGTCGCCCTTCTGGTCGAGGACCCTCGGCTGCGGGATCAGCCACCCGACCGCCCCGTTTCCGTTGCGCGCCAGCAGACCCTCCTGGTAATGCGCGTCGGGGATCCAGCGGTGGTCGCGCAGCCAGGTGAGGAAGTACGGCACCTTGCTCGCCGCGCGGAAGAAGTGATTGCGGGCCGCCGCGCGGAACTTGTTGCGCTGGATGATGATTTTGCCGGTCTTGACCGCGCGGTTGGTGACTTCCTTGACGTGCGGCAGCCGCTCCGACTGGTAGGTGTCGAGCACGGACTCCGGCAGCGACCCGTTCAGCACGGCGCCCAGCTTCCAGCACAGGTTGGCCACGTCGCGCACGCCGGCGCACATGCCCTGCCCGATCCACGGCGGCATCGCGTGCGCGGCGTCGCCCGCCAGGAAGACCCGGCCCACCCGCCACCGGTCGGCGAACCGGACGTGGTGGCTGTAGCAGGCGTAGCCGAGGATTTTCACGTTCTCCGGCGTGATCCCCTGGCCGCGCAGCACCTTCCAGATCGCCTCCTCGTGCAGAAGGTCGTTTTCGTCCTCCTCGTCGCGCACCGGGAACTCCCAGCGGTGGTGTCCCAGCGGGGTGGGGCAGTCGACGGTGGGCCGCTCGGGGTTGCAGTGGAAGCGGAGCCGATCGTGGCCCGGCCACTCCTGGAGCACCTTGGTGTCGATGACGATCCAGCGCTCGCCGTAGGTGCGGCCGCCGAATCCGACACCCAGCTGGGCGCGGGCCGCACTCGACCCGCCGTCAGCGGCGATGACGTACGAAGCGCGGACCCGCCGGAACTCGTCGGTGGTGAGGTCGGCGAGCATCAACTCGACGTAGTCAGCCTTCGGGACCAGCCGCAGGCACTCGTGTTCAAGCAGGATGGTCACGTTGGGGAAGCGATCGACGCCTTCGCGCAGCACCTTCTCCAGCGCGGGCTGGTAGATGAACTGCTGCGGCGGGTGACCGTTGCCTCGCGGGGTGGGCAGCAGTTTCACGAACGGCACCCCGTTGGCGTCGACGAAGTTCGCCCCGCGCCCGGGCTGCATGTCGGCGTTGAGCCGGTCCGCCAGGCCCACCTGCTGCCAGATGCGAACGACCTCCTCGTCCGTGGAAATTGCCCGCGCCCGCGCATAGATGTTGGGGTCACGTTCTACCACAACGACATTCAGGCCGAGCTGGCCGAGCAGGTTCGCCGCGGTGCAGCCGACCGGGCCGTAGCCGACGATCGCCACGTCATAGTTTTTTTGGTCAGTCATTTCGGCCCTTCCGCCAAGACTTGTTAATGTAGTGCTCCATACATTAAGCTCTTGTAGCGTGACCGTCAACACCCAAAAGGAGGCATCGTGACCGCAGACACCGGCAGCACCGGCTCCACCGGATCCCGCGCCCGCCGGCGCACCCGGACCAATGGGGAACAGTCGCGCGAGCGGATCCTCGATGCGGCGACGGAGGTCGCCACCGAACGCGGCTACGAAGGCACCACGATCTCCCTGGTCAGCAAGAAGAGCGGCCTGCCGCCGACATCCATCTACTGGCACTTCGCCGACAAGGACGACCTGATCGCCGCCGTCATCGAGCGCAGTTTCGCCCGGTGGCTCTCGGCGCTGGACCTGCCGGGCGGTCCATTGGAGAAGGAGCGGGTCAACGAACTCGGGGCCCAGGTGGCCAAGGCGTTGCTCGACGCGCCCGACTTCCTTCGCCTGGGCCTGATGCTGGCGCTGGAGCGTCGCCCGGTCGAGCCGCGGGCGAGGGAGATGTTCCTGGAGGTGCGCGACAGGGCCTTCCACCGCTTCGAGGCGATCATGCGTGATATCGCGCCGGGGCTCGACGAGGAGGGCGTGCGCCTGCTGACCACCTATGCTATCGCCGGCGCCGACGGGCTGTTCATCGCCAAGGAGACCGGCGGCGACTCGGTCGACCTGGTCAAGCTGTTCGAACTGCACGTCCGCCTGGTGTTCGAGGCGGCGGTCGAGCTGCTGGCTTCCGAGGACGAGAAATGAGCGAGGCGTCCGCACAAGACGTGCTCCTGGAGGAGGCCGCCCGGCGGCTGTACGCCGCACAGGAGAGCAGCGCCCCCATCCCACCGCTGACCGAGACCTACCCCGGGCTGACTGTGGCCCAGGCTTATTCGGTGCAGCGGCGCAACCTCGCCCGCTACCTGAGTGCAGGCGCTTCGCTGCGCGGCCACAAGATCGGGCTGACCTCCGCGCCGATGCAAAAGCTGCTCGGTGTCAACGAGCCGGACTTCGGCTACGTCCTCGGCAATATGGTGCTGCGCGACGGTGCTTCCGTGCCGCGCAGCGCGTTCTGCGCGCCGCGGGTGGAGCCGGAAGTGGCCTTCCTGCTGAAGGCCCCGCTGCGTGGCCCGGGCGTGACCGTCGCCGACGTGATGGCCGCCACCGAGGCCGTCGCCGCCGCGCTGGAGATCGTGGACAGCCGGGTCGTCGACTGGCGAATCACTCTGGCCGACACCATCGCCGACAACGCGAGCTCCGGCGCCGTGGTGTTGGGGGAGTGGGTGCCGATCTCGGATGTGCCGCCACTGCCCGAGACCACCGGGGCCCTGTTCCTGAACGACGCGCTAGTGGAGAAGGGCCAGGGGAGCGCGGTGATGGGTGACCCGGCGGCCGCCGTCGCCTGGTTGGCCAACGCCGTGGCCGACTACGGGACCGCCATCGAGGCCGGGCAGTTCGTGATGTCCGGCTCCTACACCACAGCCGCGTTCGTCAGGGCCGGCGACCGCGCGGCGGCCACGATCACCGGCCTCGGCGCGGTCGGCCTGAGCTTCGAGTAGACCGGAAGGAAACCCCATGACCAGTCAACAATTCCCCGTGGCGATCATAGGGTCGGGCAACATCGGCACCGACCTGATGCTCAAGATTCTGCGCAGCGGCGGGCCGCTGACGATGGCGGCGATGATCGGCATCGACCCGAAGTCCGACGGGCTGGCCCGCGCCAAAAGCCTTGGCGTGCCGACGTCATCGCAGGGCGTCGACGGTCTGCTGGCCCTGCCGGGGTTCGAGCAGATCCGCCTGGTGTTCGACGCCACCTCCGCCGAGGCCCACCTCAAGCACTGGGAGGCGTTGCGGCCCACCGGTGTACGGGTGCTCGACCTCACCCCGGCCGCCGTCGGCCCGTTCTGCGTCCCCGTCGTCAACCTCGAAGACCACATCGATGCGCCGAACCTGAACATGGTGACGTGCGGCGGGCAGGCGACAGTGCCGATCGTGGCCGCGGTGAACAGGGTGGCGCCGGTGGCCTACGCCGAGATCGTGTCGTCGATCTCGTCGAAGTCCGCCGGTCCGGGCACCCGCGCCAACATCGACGAGTTCACCGAGACCACCGCCACCGCGCTGCAAGTCGTCGGCGGGGCGCAGCGGGGCAAGGCGGTGATCGTCCTCAACCCGGCCGACCCCCCGATCCTCATGCGCAACACGGTGTACTGCCTCGTGGAAGGCGACTGCGACCACGCCGCCGTCGAGGCGTCCATCGCGGCGATGATCGAGCGGGTGCAGCGCTACGTGCCGGGGTACCGGCTCAAGCAACCGGTGCAATTCGAGACCTTCGGCCCCGACAACCCGCTGCACATTCCCGAGACCGGGAAGTTCATCGGCACCAGGGTCACCACCCTGCTGCAGGTGACCGGCGCGGCGGACTACCTGCCCGACTATGCCGGCAACCTCGACATCATGACCTCCGCGGCGCTGGCCACCGCCGAAAGCATTGCCGCGCATTCGATGACGAACGTAGGAGCGTGACCAGAACTATGACGATGAGTTTCACCAAGCCCGAGCAGCTCTACATCAGCGACGTCACCTTGCGTGACGGGATGCACGCGGTGCGCCACCAATACACCCTGCGACAGGCCGCCGACATCGCCGCGGCGCTGGACGCCGCCGGAGTCGACTCCATCGAGGTCGCCCACGGTGACGGGCTGGGCGGCTCCAGCTGCGTTTACGGGTTCGGCGGCCACACCGACCTGGAGTGGATCGAGGCCGTCGCCGGTGTGGTCCGCCGCGCGAAGATCGCGACGCTGGTCCTGCCGGGGATCGGCACCATCCGGGATCTGGCCGCGGCGCACCGCGCCGGGGCCACCGTGGTGCGGGTCGCCACCCACTGCACCGAGGCCGACATCTCCGCGCACCACATCGCCGCCGCCCGCGAAATGGGCATGGACACCGTCGGCTTCTTGATGATGAGCCACATGACCACCCCGCTTGCGCTGGCCGAACAGGCCAAGTTGATGGAAGGTTTCGGAGCCGGCTGCGTGTACGTCGTCGACTCCGGCGGCGCGATGACCATGCGCGACGTCGCCGAGCGCGTCGACGCCGTGCGCCAAAGGCTTTGTCCGGAAATCGAAGTCGGCATCCACGCCCACCACAACCTTTCCCTGGGCGTGGCCAACTCGATGGTCGCCGTCGAGCACGGGTGTCGGCGCGTCGACGCATCTTTGGCCGGCATGGGCGCCGGCGCGGGCAACGCGCCGCTGGAGGTCTTCATCGCGGCCGCTACCCGGATGGGCTGGCAACACGGTTGTGATCTCAACGCCCTCGAAGACGCCGCCGACGACCTCGTCCGCCCGCTGCAGGAGCGCCCGGTGCGCGTCGATCGCGAGACGCTCACGCTCGGTTACGCCGGCGTGTACTCCAGCTTCCTGCGCCACGCGGAGGCGGCGGCCGAACGGTTCGGCGTCGACGCGCGCACGCTTCTCGTCGAGGCCGGCCGTCGCGGCATGGTCGGCGGGCAGGAGGACATGCTCGTCGACATCGCCCTTGACCTCACGGGGGGCTGCGAGGCGGCGCGCGCGTGACCTAACCCTTGGCTCGCAAGGGCTTCTGTGTCGCTCACGCCTCGTCCAGCACGGGAAAAAGCAGTTCCTGCATGAGCAGCTGCAGGGCCGCCGCGAGCGGGATCGCAACGAGCGCTCCGACCACGCCCAACCACGCGGCGCCGAGGAGCACAGCGACCACCGTGACGCCGGCCGGCACGCGCACCGCCCGGCCGATGATTCTGGGCGTCAGAAGATAGTCCTCGCCCAACCGGAACCCCATGTAGAAGGCGACCGTCGCGATGGCGACGGGGATCGAGACGCTGAGCGCCACCAAGGCGACGATGAATCCGCCGATGGCCGAGCCGTACGGGAACAGGTCCAAGACTGCCACCACGACACCGAGCAGTACCGCGTAGGGGATATGCAGGAGCGCACACCAGACGAAGGTGGCCAACCCGGCGATGACCGACGTCACGACGTTCCCGATGAGATAGGCACCGAACTTGGCCACCACCTCGTCGCCGATCAGGATGGCGCGGGGCCGCCGGGAGTTGGGCATCAGCCGGTAGAAGCCGGTGCGGATGCGGCGCATATCGGCGAGGAAGTAGACGGTGAGCATGACCACGACGCCGACGTGGGACATCACGCCGAACACCTCCGACCCGGTCCGGACGATCCCTGCGGCCGTGAAACGGCCGGACCCGTTGACCAGTTCGGTGATCCGCTGCTGCAGGTGGAGGCGCTCGTTGATCCTGCCGATGAGGGACGAGCGGTCTTGGGCGTGCTGGACGTAATGCGGCAGCTGCTCGACAAGCTGGCGAGCCTCCTGGACCAGCGGGGGGATGGTCGCGGCCAGCGTGCCGACGATGAGGGCGAAGACGACCGTCACCACGAGAGTGACCGCCGCCCAGCGCGGCAGCTTGTGGTTGACGAGCCACGACACGGCGGTCTCTAGCCCGAGCGCGAAAAACATGGCCACGCCGATCAACACCAGCACGGACGACATCGATCCGAGGACGAGCACCGCCCCATAAGTCACGGCCACGCCGGCCGACGCGGTCAACCCGATAACAAACGGAGAACGCCGGTTGAACCGCTCACCCCGCCGGCCGAAGCGATGCTCGTCGGAACGCAGTTGCGCGGCCCGCCGCTCGGCGTCGGCGATCGGTCCCTCGTCATCGCTGTGCGGTTGCCCTACCAGGCGGTGGTGGCCCCGATCGGCGAGGTGGTGTTGTGGCTCTGCGTCGTCGACCACGTGCATGCCCCGTTCATCAGCCTGGCCCGGCATCTTTTGCCCGGCGTCTTTACAGCGTGACGTCCGCGCCTGGCATGCGGTCGCAAGACACGCGATCCCGGCGGGCGTGTGCTGGCCATCCGGGGCCCGGAGCCGGCAAACTCAGATGGCTGTCGGCTCGCCGGCATCCACTCAGCGAGTCTGGCTGGACCCTTCCCCCGGCACGGCCAAGCCGGCGACCAAAGCCGTTGCGGCATAGAAGCTTCGGACCGGTCCCTGGTATGTCCGTGCTCGACTGCCACGCGCGCGTAAACCCTGATCCGCGGCGGATAAGGGGACTTTGTGCTCTAGGTCCGCGCTGCGCGGGAGCGCACGCTTTTTCGTGTCGGAGCAACAGCGCCGCCAATAGGAGGCTGGATTGGGCCGTAGCACGAGCGGAACCGGCTCGCGCCGAGGCCCAAGAACTAGCTGTTAGGAGCTGAAGATGACCACCTCGCAGACGCCGGACTTATTTCGCGACCTGTGGAAAACGGTGCTCGCGTCCGGGCTGATGGCCCTGGTCTTGGGGATTGTGATCTTGATCTGGCCCGGAAAGTCGATCCTCGTCGCGGCGGTTTTGTTCGGCGCGTACCTGGTGGTGTCGGGCATAGCGCAGGTCGCTTTCGCGTTGACGCTCGACGTTTCCGTCAGCACCCGTGTACTGATGTTCATCAGCGGGGCGCTGTCGGTGGCGCTGGGCGTGCTGGCCTTCCGCCACTTCGGCGGGGGCTACGCCGTGCTGTTGTTGGCGATCTGGATAGGTGTGGGCTTCATCTTCCAAGGCGTGGCCGAGGCCGCGCTGGCGATAAGCCATCCGGAGCTGCCGAGCCGAGGGTGGCACATCTTCTTGGGCGTCCTCACGGTGATAGCCGGCATGATCGTGCTCGCCTGGCCGTTCGACAGCATCGTCATGCTGGCGATCGTCGTCGGGGCATGGCTCGTCGTCATCGGGATCTCCCAAATAATCTGGGCATTCCAGGCACGCAGGACGGTCGAGCACGCCGATCAAACCGTTGGGCGTCTGGCCGGTGCCGCCCACTAGCCGCTGAATGATGTTGCCCCACAAGGCTTGCCGCCCCTCGGTCGCTCTACTGAATGGAGATTTGCCGTGCCCGATCTGACCGGATCCCTTCGCGAGATCATCGCCGAGCACCGCGCGGTCCGAAATACCGACGCCGCAGAGGAGTCATGCACCTGCGGAGCGGAAGGTTTGTCAGACCATTCCAGGCATGTCGCCGAGCAGATCCGCGATCGGCTGGGGCTCAGGCCCGAGGCCGTCGACGACGCAAAGAAGCGGATTCGCTATGCGACAGCGTGGCTGGACTGGGAGCTGACCATAATGGAAGGCGCGCAATGCTAGTCGGCCGTTGTGGCTCAGCGAACCGGTAGGCCCGTCATCGTGACCGGTCGCTTAGGAATCGGGTCCCGTGATTCCGCTCGGCGATAGCATTCCGGCCCGCCGGTTTCCGATTGTCAACGTTCTACTGATCGCCGCGAACTTCGCGGTCTTTTTGTTCTACGAGTTGCCGAACGGCGAGCCGGCGATCCTCCGCGCGTCGTTCTATCCGTGCAGCGTCGAAAACGCCTGCCCCACAGCAGAACCGTGGGGCCTCAGCTGGATAACAGCGATGTTCTTGCACGCCGGCTGGGATCACATTCTCGGCAACATGCTGTTCCTGGCGATCTTCGGCAAAAACGTCGAGAACGCTCTCGGACGGCTGGGCTATCTGTTGTTCTACTTCGCCGGCGGATTCGTAGCGGCGATGACACAGACCGCGATGACCTTGCTTTTCGGCACGGCATCTGACGCGCGAATACCAACTCTTGGCGCGAGCGGCGCCATCGCCGCCGTGCTGGGCGCGTATTTCGTCTTCTTTCCCGACTCGCGTGTCCTCACGTTCGTGCTGTGGTTCCCGATCAGCGTGCCGGCGTGGGTCTATCTCGGCGGCTGGTTCTTGCTGCAGTTCTTCGAGGGCAATTACGCGCTGCTCTCCGCGAAGTCGGGTGGTAGCGGTGTCGCGTTCTTCGCCCATGTGGGCGGATTTATCTTCGGCGTGCTCGTCGGCGTGATTTGCATGGCCGCCGGAAAGGTCAGGGTGCGGACCTGATATCCGCTGTGGTGGAAGGCGTATCGCCGACCCGGGATGGGCGTGCGGCAGATGACGTCGACCTGACCGCAAGTGGTCGTGCTGTTAGCATGCTGCCCTACACAAGAAGAGAGGCGGCGTGACCGTGCGTTGGTTGCGAGGGTCGGGGCTGATAGGTGCGGTGGTCATTGCCGCGACGGCGGCGGCGAACCCCGTGTGGGCCAATCCGGGGGTGGCGCCGGGCATGAAGGTCGAGGCTCAAAACAGCTCGTGCACAGCGGGCTTCGCGGCGCAAGGCAGCGACGGCGGCTATTACCTCATGACCAGTGGGCACTGCGACCAGCACGACGGCTCGCCATGGACCTACGGGGGCGACGTCCCGCTCGGGAGGATCACCGCCAGCGAGCACGAGGGCGACACGAGGGACGCCGCGATCATCCATCTTGACCCGAGCGTCGGGGCGCCCATCGGCCACGTCGGCGGCAAGTATCTGGTCCGGGATGTGTTGAGTGCGACGCAGATTCAGGTCGGCATGCCGTTCTGCAAGATCGGTGCGGTCACCGGTGAGACGTGTGGTGCCGTCAAGGACGTGGCGAACGACGTCGTGGAGGCCGGCGTGTACAGCCTCAACGGCGACAGCGGCAGCCCCGGTTTCGTGGAGAACCCGGACGGCACCGTCAGCGCGGTCGGCCTGTTGATGTCGTCACCCGACGGTGACGACTACACGACGTACTTCGTGCTCGTGAACCCACTGCTTGACCGGTGGGGCCTGCGCGTCCTGCCCTGACCACAGAGCGCGCGGAAACCGGCGTTTGCAAATGGTAAGTACGGGTATCCGCCGGACCGGCGTCGGGAGCGTGCGTCCGTAGGAGCCTGTAGACGAAAAGCAAGCGAACCAGCGACACGAAGGAGAGCGGTAGTGAAGCGTGGGATCGTGGTCGGCGTAGCGGGCGTGGCCGTGGCGGTCGCGGCGTGTGCCGGCTGCTCGAGCAACAACTCCAGTACGGGAGCGTCATCAAGCTCGAGGGCGCCGGCGGCGGCTGGCCCCCAGGTCACCGTCGACGGTCAGAATCAAAACGTCAGTGGCCAGGTCACCTGCAACACGGCCAACGGAGTCCTGACGATCGGAATCGGTGACGCGACGGCCGGAGTCGGCGCCGTGCTCAGCACCGACAATCCGCCCATTGTTCATTCGGTCGGACTGGGCAGCGTCAACGGCATCGCGCTGGGTTTTTCCGACGCCGCACCCAACCAGGCCAGCAACGCGGGAGCCGCGGTCAACGGCAAGTCCTACGCGATCAAGGGCACCGCGACGGGTACCGATATGAGCAACCCGAACCAGCCGCAGCAGGTGACCAAGCCATTCGAGATGGACGTGACCTGCCCGTAGCGCAGGCGACCGATACCCAAGAGGGGACGCAAGCGATGTCTGCTAACTCAATGAAACGTGTCGTCAGCGCGGCGGCGGTCGCCGCGGGCCTGGGCATCTCAGCGATGACGCTGAACCCGGTGTTCGCCAATTCCGCCCCCCTGGACCCGCCGCCGCCGTGCCCGAACTGCCACGGTGGCGGTGGCGGTGGCGGCGGCAACCCCGGTGGCGCGCCGGGCGGCGGCGCGCCGGCCCCGCAGAACCCACCGCAGACTCAAGCGCCGAGCACACAAAGCCAGCCGCCGGCCACCCAAACCCAGCCGCCGGCTACGCAAACCCAGCCGCCGGCCACCCAAACCCAGCCGCCGGCCACGCAAACTCAGCCGCCGGCCACCCAAAGCACACACCCGTCATGGACACGGGGCACAGAGCCGCTGCGGACGGAGACCACGCCGCCCGGCGGGCAGACCACGCCGCCGAGCGCACCAACCACCGCGCCGGCGAACGGACAAACCACCCCGCCGTCCCGCCCGGGCGAGCGCGCGGCCCTCAATGCGCCGAGCACCCAGCCTCCCCACCCGGCCTACGTTCCGCGCCGCGACCTGGTCACCGCTAGCGCGCAAGTGGGCGGCCCCGGGGGCGAGAACGTGCAATTCAGCATTGTCGGCCGGGGCGCGCCACCCCCGCCGCCGGAGCGCGGGTGGGGCTGGAATGACGGCCCGCCTCCGCACCACGCGCCACCCGGCTGGGTGGGGCCGCCGCCTCCGGGCGGGTGGGACGGTCCGCCGCCTCCCGGTGGGTGGAACCGTCCGTGGCAAGGTCCGCCGCGCGATATCGATTACGGCCGTCGGGACTTCGGCGCGTTCAACTACAACACGTTCACCGTCTTTCCGGTCTTCAACTGGTACTACGGCGGTTGGGGTTACTGGTTCTTCGGTGTCTGGGTTCCGCTCTACTGACGGGTGAGCCCTTTGTGAAGCCGCCCCGGGCGTGGCCCCGGGGCGGTTTTCCGCCTTCCATCGGAGCAGGCGTAGAAGTAGGGCATGAATACGACGGATGGACGATTTGTCAGGCTCGGCCGCGACGGCCGGTCGCTCACCATCGAGCTGGTCAACTCCAAACCGTTGAACATCTTCGGCACCGGCGCGATCGAGGAACTCACAAAGGCGTTCGGCGTCGTTGGGCGAGACGGCGACGTGCGGGTCGTCGTGTTGCGCGGAGCCGGCGAGAAGGCGTTCATCGGCGGCGCCGACATCAACGA
>Ga0335071_10002301_pt1 | contig 20494 bp, 22 predicted proteins | sample Lox_Sample_15_FD_206724 | JGI IMG/M metagenome (GOLD analysis project Ga0335071, IMG submission 206724) | Soil microbial communities from Loxahatchee National Wildlife Refuge, Florida, United States - Lox_Sample_1.5 | ecosystem: Environmental > Terrestrial > Soil > Wetlands | place: USA...
GGGCCGCGACCTCAAGGCGCTCATGGCTTTCGCCAAGCGGAACAAGATGCGCGTGCCGGTCGTCGAAGCGGCTTTCGAGAAGAACAAGGACCGTGAGGCGCTCGTCGTCAAGAGATTAATGGAGGCCTTGAAAGACCTGAGCGGCAAGCAGATGACCATTCTTGGCCTGACCTATAAACCGGGGACGCGCACTCTCCGGCGCTCCCGGGCGCTCGGTATCGCCGCCGAGCTGGCCGGGAAAGGCGTGGCGCTCCGTCTTTCCGACCCGGTCGTTCAGGAAGCGGAGCTGCCGAAGGTTCCCAAAGCGACGTTCGTCCGCGATCTTTACGCGGCGGCCGAGGGGAGCGACGTTTTCATCCTGGTGACGCCCTGGCCGGAGTTCAAGGATATCGACTTTAAGAAACTGGCCGGCGCAATGAAGAAAGGCGCGATCGTTTTCGACACGGCGAACCTGCTCCGCGACCAGAAAGGGGCGATAGAAAAATTGGGCCTGTGCTACTTCGGCGTCGGCAGATAACATGGTCCTCAAAGATAAAACAGCACTTATCACGGGCGGCAGCCGCGGTATCGGCAAGGCGGTCGCGACGGCGTTCCTGCGCGAAGGCGCGCGGGTGATGCTCGCCTCACGCTCGGTCGAAGAGCTCAAGGGCGCCCAGGCGGAGTTCGAGAAAACTTACGGGAAGGGACGGGTCCTGACTTTTCTGGCCGATGTTTCCAAAGAAGCCGATGTTAAGAAGCTCGTCAGCGAAACCGCGAAGGCGTTCGGGAAAATAGATATTCTGGTGAATGCCGCCGGTATCTATGGGCCCATCGGGCCGTCGGAGCAGGTCGATTTCGAAAAATGGAAGAACACTTTTGAAGTGAACGTTTTCGGCACTTTCAAGGTGCTTCAGGAGGTCTTGCCGTATATGATGAAAGCGAAGAAGGGGAAGGTCGTGAACTTCTCCGGCGGCGGCGACGGGCCCTTCCCGCGCTTCAGCGCTTACAATTCTTCCAAGGTGGCGGTGGTGCGTCTCTCCGAGACCTTGGCGGCCGAGATGCGCGGATATGCCATAGACATCAATGCCATCGCCCCGGGGCCGGTCAATACGGCCTTTCTCGACGAGGCCCTCGCGGCTGGCGAAGCGGCCGTCGGCAAAGAAAGATATCAGGCGCTTTTGAAGCAGAAAGCGGACGGTGGCGTGCCGCCGGAGAAGACCGCCGAGCTTTGTGTGTTCCTGGCGTCAGCCGCTTCGGACGGCCTTTCGGGGAAATTCTTGAGCGTTGTCTGGGACGACTGGAAAAAGTGGGACAAGAAAGAAATAGAGAAGATAATGGCGGGAGAACGCTTCGCGCTGCGCCGGAGAAAAGAATAAGAACATGAACATCGGCATCATCGGGGCCGGCCTCATCGGCAAGAAAAGAGCGGAAGCGATGCAGAAAACGCAGCGCGGCAAATTAGTAGCCGTGGCCGATGTCGACATCGCCCGCGCCCGGGAGCTCGCTCAAAAATACGGCGCCGAAGCGCTCGGCGACTGGAAAAAGCTCGTCGCCCGGAAAGATATCGACGCCGTTCTTGTGGCCGTGCCGAACGTCCATGTTTCCAAGATAGTGCTCGCGGCCCTGAAGAATAAAAAACATGTGCTTTGCGAGAAGCCGTTCGGTATCAGCGCGAAGGAGTCGCAGGCCATGCTGGCCGCCGCCCGGCGGGCGAAGCGGGTCGTGAAGGTCGGCTTCAATCATCGCTTCCACGCCGCCATCTTGAAGGCCCACGAGATCTTCGAAGCCGGCGGTATCGGGAAAGTCCTTTTCATTCGGGGCCGTTACGGCCACGGCGGGCGCTTGGGAATGGAGAAAGAGTGGCGTTTCGATAAAAAGATATCCGGTGGTGGCGAGCTTTTGGACCAGGGTGTTCATCTCATCGACCTTGCCCGCTGGTTCGCCGGGGATTTCGAAGGCGCCTACGGCCTTGCCGAAAATCTTTTTTGGAACACGAAGCTGGACGACAACGCCTTTGCGCTCCTCCGGAACAAGCAGGCCACCGCCTCCATTCACGTCAGCACGACGAACTGGAAGAACATCTTTTCGTTCGAGGTCTTCGGCGAACTCGGCTATCTTCAGGCGGAAGGCAAAGGCGGAAGCTACGGCCCGGAGGTCCTGACATGGGGTCGGCGGCCGGCGCAGTTCGGCGTGCCCGAGGTCCAGACGTTCGCCTTCGAACCCGGCGATGAAAGCTGGAACAGGGAATGGGATAATTTTCTTGATGCCGTCGCCGGAAAGAAAAAGGTCATCGGCGACGCCCTGGACGGTCTTCGGGCCAATCAGATAGTCGAGGCCATCTACCGTTCGACGAAAGAGCATAAAGAGATAAAGCTTCGTTGACTTGGCCGATAATGAGTCCTACAATAACGCCCATGCCGAAACCGCTCGATAAACTAAAGGTCAAGATCTTCGGGGACGGCGCCGATCTTCAGGGGATTTTAGAACTGGCCAAGAACCCGCTCATCAAGGGCTTTACGACCAACCCGACCCTGATGCGGAAGGCCGGCGTAACGGATTACGCCGCTTTCGCCAAGGAGGTTTTGAAACATATCACGAAGCATCCGGTTTCCTTCGAGGTCTTTTCCGACGATTTTTCTGAAATGGAACGGCAGGCGCGCATCATCGCCGCCTGGGCCCCGAACGTTTACGTGAAAATTCCGGTGATGAACACGAAAGGCCAGTCCTCGGCGCCGCTCGTGAAGAAGCTTTCGCACGAAGGCGTGAAACTGAATGTCACGGCGCTCTTGACGTTAGCTCAGGTCAAGGAGGTGACCGAAGCGCTTTCGCCCAAGACGCCGGCGGTCATCTCGGTCTTTGCCGGCCGCATCGCCGACACCGGCCACGATCCGAAACCAATAATGAAAGAAGCCAAGGCCATTACGTTCAAGAAGCCGAACATCGAGCTCCTCTGGGCCTCGCCGCGCGAACTTTACAATATCTATGAAGCGGACGAAGCCGGGAGCGACATCATCACCGTTTCGCACGATATTTTGAAGAAACTTGGTGGCGTGGGCACGGACCATTACGAACTTTCGCTCGCGACGGTCAAGATGTTCTACGACGACGGCCAGAAAGTGGGGTACACGCTGTACGAATCGTAGGGTTCTATACCAAGTGCGCTAAGGATTGTCAAAGTGGTAAAATAAAAGCGCAATGAACCAAAAAGGTTTTGCGTCTAGGGCCTTACTACTTTTTGTAATAGGCGCATTAGTATTTGGTGCGTGTCTTTGGTACATCGTGAATGCATATACTGGCCTACAAAATAATCGGCTTTTGAATAGTCCAATCAGCGCTCCGCGGACAGCTAATTGTAATAAAGAACTTAAGCAGTGTTCCGATGGATCTGTGGTTGGCCGCCAGGGTCCAAACTGTGAATTCGCGGCGTGTCCACCGACCACTACTTCCACAACCCCCTCGGTAACATGTGCGATCGACTTCAGTGATTTTGCAGTCCCACCACTACCGCCTGTTGGTTCCGACTGGATTCAATCAACATCAAGTGCTGGCAAATTTGTGAATTCTGATGCGTTTAGCATTTGGCCGCGGCCCTCATCTACGGGCGGTTCTTTGAGCGGAGAGAGGTGGTTTGCTAATGGTAATGGACTAGGCGGGTGGGATAGAAATTACTATTATCCGATATTGACGCGGCAGGGGTGGTCCAGAGAAACGGTGGTTGATGGTTATGAGATATATGGAATGATGGCCGATGGGTATCACGGCTCAATAGACGGCTATGTTAAGATAGCGGGCGGTTATTTGAGATCGATAACAATCAACGATTATACTTCGAACTCAACAGAGCCAAACAAGCTTATCGTATTTGCGAGCGATATCGTTCCGCTTTCGAAAATCATTCCAGACTATCAGCCGAACTGTCCAGTCGTATCACCCTCGGCGCAATTTCAAAATTATCCCTACATCCAACTTCAAATGAATGTTCCGGACGGCGTTGTTGTCGCCGATCCTTCCGGCAAACGCGTCGGCAAGGACGTGATCGCCGGCGCGACGTATAACGAAATTCCGGATGCATCATACTCCGCGTTCGGTGTGAGCCAAAACATTTTTATCCCCAATCCGATATTCGGACAGTATTCAGTCACTATCAGCGGATCTCTCTCTGGCTACAATGGATATACCGGATATGGTCTCTCGGTCTGGATCGGTGGGAATAAGAATCCAGTTCCTTTAGTTCAGGATATTGTCAATAGCGTGACGAGCGGCCAAGCGGTTGTATATGCTTTTAATTACGATTCAAGTGGCGTCACAAGTAGCACGTTATTCGTTCAAACAACATCCATTCCTGTGAATTAACTATTAACCCCCCCACCTTTTGTATCAAGTTCGTTCGAACATCCCTCCTTCGTTAAAGCTACGGACGAGCAGGCGGTAGGTAGGTCAGTGCCCATAATCAAGAGCGCCCCGCCTATAGGCGGGGCGCTCTTTCTGTCCGGCAAAGATATTACGGCAGCGCTTCGATGGTCTTCGCGATGCCTTTTTTGAACGGCATCGTCGGTTTCCAGCCGAGAATACGTCGGACGAGTTTCGTGTCCATCGATATCCGATAGGCCTCGCCGCGGCGGTAAGGGGCGTAGACGGGCTTGCCTTTGTAGCCGGTCGCGGCGGCGATGGAATCGAAGATCATCTGGTCGGTCGTCACTTTACCGGTGCCGAGGTTCATGATGACATTGTCGCCCTTCACGAAGCCGGCCATGTTGGCCCGGACGACGTCGTCCACGTAGATGTAGTCGCGGCCCTTGGTGCCATCGCCGAAGATGATGGGTTGCTTACCGTTCTTCATCAGGTCGCCGAAGATGGCCGTCACGCCGGCCTCGCCCTTCGGATTCTGGCGCGGGCCGTAGATGTTCGGGTAGCGGAAGATGACGTAGGTGAAACCGTAGTGCCGGGCGAAGAATTCGATGATGCTTTCGTCGAGCAATTTGGAAAGACCATAAGCCGACTCCGGAACTTTCGGGTCCGTTTCTTTGACCGGAATATGCTTCGGCGTGCCGTACGAAGCGCAGGAAGAAGCGAAGATGAAGCGCCGCTTCTCTTTGCCGCGGCCGTGGTTCGCGAAGGCCAAGAGGACATTCGCCGTGCCGATGAGGTTGGCGTCAAGCGAGGGGATGGGGTCGCGGAGGGATTTAACGACCTCGACTACGGCGGCGTAGTGGCTCACGAGCTCGGGCCGTTCTTTCTTGAAGATGCGGTCCATGGCCGCCCGGTCCAGGATGTCGTTCTTATAGAAACGCGCCTTCGGGTTCAGGTTCCGGCGGAAGCCCGATGATAGATTGTCGATGACGGCCACGCTGTGTCCGGCCTTGAGATACGCGTCGACCAAGTGACTGGCCACGAAACCGGCGCCGCCCGTAACAATAATGCGTTTTTTCATGGCTTCATTTTACCCCGCGCCGGTGGTTTGTAAAATGCAGGCGGGTGCGATAATGTACTGGGGCCTGGTTTCTGAACGACAAAATAAAACATAACATCCATGAAGAAAAAAGCGGCGAAAAAGAAAGCGAGCGTGAAAAAGGCGGTTCCTCATAAGAAGAACCATCGGGATTATATAGACAAGTATATGGCCGAAGTGGAGCAGGTGGCGCGCGGCATCGACCGGGCAGCCATCGATAAGGCCGTAGAAATTCTCCGGGGCGTTCAAGCGCGGAACGGCCGGTTGTTCATTTTGGGCGTCGGTGGCGGAGCGGGTCACGCGAGCCATGCCGTCTGCGATTTCCGGAAGCTGGTCGGCATCGAAGCGTACACGCCGGCCGATAACGTGACCGAACTGACGGCCCGGACGAACGATGACGGGTTCGAATCGATCTTCGTGCGCTGGCTCGAAGGCAGCCGGGTGCGAGCAGGCGATGCGATAATGATATTTTCGGTCGGCGGCGGGAACGCCGAGAGGAACGTCAGCATGAACTTGGTCCACGCTTTGAACCACGCCAAGCAGCAGGGCGCGCACATCATCGGCATCGTCGGCCGGGACGGCGGGCACACGGCCAAAGTAGCGGATGCGTGCGTTCTGGTGCCGGTCGTGAATCCCGAGAATGTGACCGCCCACACCGAAGCTTTCCAGGCGGTCGTCTGGCATCTCTTGGCATTCCATCCAAATCTACGTGTCAATGAAGGAAAGTGGGAAGGCATCCAAAAATCGAAGTAAAGAACGATCGGGTGGTCCGCGCGTGAAGCAGCCGGCCGTTTTTTTGGACCGCGACGGGACAATCATCCGTCACGTGGAACTGCTCGTTGACCTCAAGAAGGTCAAGCTTTTACCCGGCGCGGCCGATGCCATCCGACAGCTGAACAGGCTTGGCTACTTGGTCGTCATCATCACTAACCAGCCGGTCATCGCGCGGGGTCTTATCACGCCGGCGGGCGTCGACAAGATGAACATGGCCATCGTCCGGCGTCTCGAAAAGTTCGACGCGACCATCCACGGCACTTTTTATTGTCCGCATCATCCGAACGCCAATGTGAAGAAATACCGGATGGTTTGTTCGTGCCGGAAGCCGGCCCCCGGTTTGCTCCTTCAGGCGATGAAGAGGTTCGATATCGACCCGAAGAAGAGTTTTATGGTCGGGGACGCGATGATAGATATCCTGGCCGGCGCCCGCGCCGGCGTCCGGACCATCATGGTGAAGACGGGCCCAGGCCATCAGCGGGATGCCGAATTGGCCGCCGAGGCGAAACCGGATTTTATCGTGAAAGATATCCTTGCCGCCGCGCGGCTTGTCGGGCGTTTACGCAAGAGAAAGTAAATTAAAGAAAAAAGAACGCGGCCCGGCTCATGTGTGAGCAGTCGGGCCGCGGGGTGTAGCGTCGTCGCTACTTCTTGTCGTGATTGGGTCCCTCCTTGGCGCTCAGGTACTTGCCCTGAAGGAAGGCCAGAGTGCCGCGGGCCTCGTTGGCCGCCGTGCGGGCGAAGGCCTGCGAGTTCCGGATGGCCTTGATGTGTTCCGTCCAGACGTGGCCACCGATGGAGGCGAGCATGACCGCCTCGCTCTCGAAGCAGGTGGCGTTGAGGTCTCGGTACTTCTTCTCGCCGGAGACGTTCCTGGCCACGAAGGCCGCCGTTCGCGGGACGTGCACGCCGACCGTCACGATGCCGATGTCCGTGAGGCCGTGCTCGAGCGCCAGATCGAGGATGTTCACGATCTCTTGCTTGGTGTTCGAGGCGCCCTGGAAGACGCGGGTCCGCGGCCAGACGACCACCTTCGGGAACTCCCAGGCGACCGGGAAAGCATCGAGGCGGTCGAACTCCCGCTGGAGCATCTCGCTCATGACCTCGCTCTCGGATGGACCGTCCACACTCTTCAAGTAGGTGGACCGGTCGCCGTAGGCGCAGACGACCATCTTCGGGTGGTACTTGCAGATGAGCTCGAAGCCCGCCGCGAAGTTCAGATCGCCGCCGCCCACGACGCAGTGCGGATCTCGGTCGTCCGCGGGGATGCGGATGGCCAGGTGGCCCCACATTTCGTCGCAGATTTCGAGATCCTCGGTGAGAACATACGACTCGATCCTCTTCGGATCGTTCGGGCCGAGCATCTGGATGCCCCGACCCATGATGGCCAGCAAGTCCAAGAGTTACCTCCGGGGTTAGGTCTTCGGCAGAGTGCCGGAGACAATAGGAAGCGTCAATCGAACGCTGGCCAAATTATAAACGTAATTTTGTTTTTGTCAATGGAGAATAAGATTTTGTTTGGTGGGGCGGACGGCTGATGTGTTATAAATGAGTTCATGATAAAACAAGCCGTTATTCTTTCCGCCGGATTGGGCACGCGTTTGCGGCCTTACGCTGACACGATGCCGAAGCCGATGCTGCCCATCCTCGGCCGGCCGATGCTTGAGTGGCACATCATGCAGTACAAGAAGCACGGCGTCTCGGAATTCTTCTTGAACACGCATTATTTGCCGGAGGTCATCACGGATTATTTCGGCGACGGCTCGAAATTCGGCGTGAAGATGAATTATTCCTTAGAGCCGGTCATCTTGGGCACGGCCGGCGGCGTGAAGAATTTCGAAAGCCAGCTTGACGATGCCTTCTATCTTATCTACGGCGACACTTTCAGCTTGGTGGATTACACGAAGCTGGCCGCCGCTTTTGCGGCTCATCCCGACGCCATCGGTATTCAGCGGATGAAAAAAACGGACGACTACGCGGACGCCGACGTGGCCGAGATCGATCCAACGGGGAAGTTCATCGCTATCCACGCCAAACCGCATACGCAGAAGTACGCGAACGCTTACCGGATGCGCGGGGCGTTCATTCTGAAGAAAGAGATACTTTCCTTCGTACCGCCAAGCACGCCTTACGAGATAGGGAAGCAGCTTTTGCCGGATATCGTGGCCAAAGGGAAAGCGTTCTACAGCTACGAGTGCGACGATTATTCGAAAGGCATCGACACGGAAGACAAGTGGCGCGAGGTGGAGAAATATCTAGTTGAGCACAACATCGCGCCGTGGTGGCCGGCGATGGTTTAGCTCAATACGGTCATTTCCTGATTAGGCGCCGAGAGGACCGCATGCTTAACTTCTATGAGCAGCGGTTCTTTTATGAGGTAAAGAATACCGAAGTATATCCCGGCCGATATGACGATGTTCATGATGACGGGGAGGCCAAGGAAAAGCATGGCAGTCGTGGCCAGTCCCATGAAAAGACCGCTCACGATGATTTTCTTAAGCTGGGGTAAGATGGTGAAGTAATTTATCTTTTTCATGGTGTGCCACAGGTACCAGTTGACGAGGATCTGAGCAAGAAGCGTCCCAAAGGCGGAGCCGGCCATGCCGAAGGGCGGGATGAGGACGAGGTCCAGGACAACGTTCGAGATTCCCCCGATGAGCGAGGCATTGATGAGGTTCTTTTGATGATTGTAAGCGAACATAGCGGCACCGATGATGAGCGCCGGATAGTCCACGATCATTGTGAGCAAAAGGAGCTTGAGCGCCAGGCTGCCCGGTAAATAAGGGGTCCCGAAAAGGAGGCCCATTATCTGTGTTCCTAGGATCGTGCCCCCGAGCGCCATCGGTATCGAGAGGAGAAAGATGAGCCGCACGGTCCGTTCGAAGGCGCTTCGGAACTTAGCGTTGTCGTTCTTTGCGAGCCGGGATAGGACCGGCAGCGTGCTGTATTGGAAAACTACGGGGAGGACGTAGAGGATCTGGATGACGCGGATCGCGGCGGAATAGATGCCGACCTCAGAGGCCGTTCGCATCCAGCTCAAGATAATGATGTCGGTGTTCGTAAGAAGGAGACCGAGCGCGCCGGTGATGGCGAACGGCCAAGCAGAAACGATTATTGGTTTGACGAGTTTCTTGGAGAAATAGGAAAAGATGCCCGAGAGTTTTTTGCGGAGCACAAGAAAGGCGGTCCCGGCCCCGACGATGGTACCGGCGGCATAAGCCCAGCTCAGGGCAAGCGCTGTTTTTGAGAATGACATGAACAGAAAGCCAAAGAAGACGATGGCAAAGTTCGTAAGCATGAATATGCCGGCTTCCCACTCCATTTTCTCGTTCGAGCGGATGAAGGCGGAAAAGAACTCGCGTAAGCTGTCGAAAGTGACGACGACGGCGATGATCGGTATAAGCGTCGTTGCGCCCGGTAGCGTGCTGAAAAGCGGCGCGATGAACAGCACCACCAGCACGGCGGCGGCGATAAGGGCAAGTTTCATAACGAGGGTTGTTGCGAGAATGCGGCGGCTTTCTTCCGGCGTCGCTTTCGGGATCTCCCGCATAACGATAGAATTCACGCCCGGTTCGAAGAGCAACGTGAAGAATCCGGCGAGTGTGAAAGCGTAAGAGAAAACACCATAACTGGTCGTTCCCAGAACGCGCGCGCCGTAAACAATAACGATCGCCTTGAAGGCGCGCCCGCCGAAGTTGGAGAAGGTGAGCCAGAAGGTGTTCTTCGCGACCGTCTGTCGAGCCGAAGTATTATGAAAAAGGAACCCTTTTATTTTTTTAAGCATTCCGATATAGTCACTTCATCATGATGAAAGCCGTTGTCCTCGTCGGGGGATTGGGAACGCGCTTGCGCCCCATTACGTTCGAGATCCCCAAGCCGCTCATCCCGGTCAAGAAAAGACCGATCTTGAACCATACGATCGCGTGGCTCCGGCGGCACGGTATTTCCGAGGTAGCTTTGCTCGCTAGTCGAGCGCACGCCGAGGATTTCCGGCGCTGGGAACGGGCGTGGGCTGACGAACTGGACGGGGTGAAGATTACCACTTTTTTCGAGGAAAAACCACGCGGCACGCTCGGTGGTCTGCCGCTCGTTCGAGCCTGGATGGGGTCCGGACCGGTCGTCATTTCGAATGGCGACGACCTGAAAGATTTCGATGTTCAGCGCATGCTCGCGCATCATCGCCGGCTTGGCGGCTTGGCGACCGTGGCTTTGTTCCGGGTTCCCGATGCTAGACCGTACGGCGTGCCGGTGCTCGATGGCGACCGAGTCGTCGATTTTTTGGAGAAGCCGGATGTTCCGCCGTCCGATTATGTGAACGGCGGCCTTTACGTGTTCGACCCCGTGATCTTCGACGGTTTGGACTACACGAAAAACGAGTTGATGATAGAAAGAGACCTTTTGCCGATGTTGGCGAAGCGAGGCCAGCTCTTCGCTTTCCGGGATGCCGAAGCCCGGTGTTATGACTGCGGCACGCTGGAGCGTTGGGAGAAAGCCATGCGGGAGTGGTGAGGCCGTCGAGGCGCCGCCTTATCTAGTGCCTTTCGAGAGGACATAGTATCATTAGAGACATTAAGGGCGGGAATTTCCCCTTGTTCGGCTGTTCGACGAACATTCCGAGAACTATATGGCTAAGACAATAACGCAGGCAGTTATCCTGACCGCTGGCTACGGTTCGCGTTTGCGTCCGTTCACCGAGACCACGCCGAAGGTGATGATGCCGATCGGCGGTCGGCCCCTTTTAGCGCACACGGTCGAGTATCTGAAGAGCCAAGGCATCGTGAGTTTCGTGATGAATCTACACTACCTGCCGCAGCAGATAACGTCCTATTTTGGAGACGGGTCACGTTTCGGCGTGAAGATCCAGTACAGCGACGAGATGGACCGGTTGATGGATACGGCCGGCGGTCTCAAAAAAATGGAGCCATGGCTCGAAGAGAACTTCATCGTTCATTACGGCGACCGTTTGCATCGCTTCGAGTTCTATCCGGCCATCAAGCTTCATTTCGACCGCGGCGCCATCGCCACTTTGATCCTGAAGCCCGTCGGACCGTCGGACAGCGGCGAGGTGATGGAGTTCGAGAAGTCGAACGGCCGCGTGACCGGTTACCACGTGCTCTTGCCGGATGCCGGCCGCGAGAAGAAGTCCGATATGGGCCTTTTGACCGGCTTGTATATAATGAGCAAAAAGGTCCTGGCGTACGTTCCCAAAGATACGCCGGTCCACATAGACAAGCAGACCATCCCCGAACTTTTAGAGCGCAGTTTGCCGGTCTATGGTTATCCGACGGACAAGGAGATCCTCGATATCGCCACGCCGGAACATTATCAGGCCGCCGAGGAGTGGTTCCAAAGCATCGTCTTGAACAGGATTCATTAGGTCGAAAGAATAAACCAACTCGCAACAAAGATTGCGAAAATTTAATTTTTTTTTATGTCCTCCATCAAGAAGAGAGCGAAGAAGGTCAGTGTTCGGGGTGGTCGTTCAAGAAAGCGCGCCGTTCCCAAGAAGAGCGCCCGCCGGCCTGTCGTGGTCGCCGTTTCCGGCGGCTTCGACCCCATTCACGTCGGCCACGTTCGGATGTTCAACGAAGCGAAAAAATTGGGTGATAAACTGGTCGTCATTCTGAACAATGACAACTGGCTCCGGGCAAAGAAGCATCATATCTTTATGCCCGAGGAGCAGCGGAAGGAAATAATCGAAGCCATCGGTTCCGTTGACGAGGTCGTTATCACCGGACATTCCCCGGAGCCAGAAGACATGACCGTTTCCGAAGCCCTCCGCCGCGTCCGGCCGCACATTTTCGCGAACGGCGGCGACCGACCGAAGGACACGCACCCGCCGAAGGAGGTCGAGGTTTGCCGCGAGATCGGCGCTGATATGATCTTTAACGTCGGCTACGGCGGGAAGGTCCAATCGAGCTCCTGGCTTTTGGGCAATTATGTGGCGGCGGTGAGCGGCGTGAAGCCGAGCGCAGAACCGGCGGCGCCCCCGAAAAAACGCAAGAATAAATAAGAATAAAAACCCGCCGGCCGGCGGGTTTTTTATTAGCGAGGCGTGAAGATGAGCGATTTTATCGTTTTCAAAATAATGGCGGCGTCGAAGATGAGCGAACGATTTTTGAGATAATAGAGGTCGTGCTTGATCTTTTCTTCCACGTCCGTCGTGGTCGTGTCCGCCCGATAGTTTATTTGGGCCCAACCGGTGATGCCGGGGGTGATGAGATGTCGAGCATTGTAGAAGCGGACCTCTTGTTCAAGCTTCTTCACGAATTCCGGCCGTTCCGGGCGTGGACCAACGAAAGAGAGGTCGCCGCGCAGGATGTTCCAGAGCTGGGGCAGTTCATCGAGGTGCGTGGCGCGGAGAAAGCGGCCGATGGGCGTCGCCCGTTTATCGCCGAAGGGTGCCCACTGAGCCCCATTCGTTTCGGCCGAGCCGTCCGGCGCCAAGGCCGGCATCGAACGGAATTTGTAGAAAGTGAACTTTCGGCCGTGTTTACCGATCCGCGTCTGTGAATAGATGACGGGGCCGGGCGAACTGAGCTTGACGAGGATGGCGATAAGCAAGAGGAGAGGCGAGAGGATGATGGCGAGAAGAAGCGCGCCGACGATCTCCAGGCCGCGCTTCAGGTCGTCATAGAACTTGCGCTCTCCCAAGGCGTGGTCGATGAACCAAGATTCGGTGATGTCGTGGATGGGAATTTTTCGGAAGACCATCTCGTAGAAGGTCGGTACATCCCTGATCTCAATGCCGAGGCCCATGAGCTCGTAAAGTGTGCGCGTGACGGCGGCGTCGTATTTGAGATGAGCCGGTACGACAATGAGATTTATCTCATGGTCGCGGACAAGTTTCCGGAAATCCGTGTGGGCGGGGTCGTGGAAACCCTCTTTGAGCCAGAGTCGGACGTCATAACCCATCTGGGGGTGGTCTCGGAGCTCGTCGAAAAGTTCTTTGGCGCGCGGGCTGGCGTCGAGCAAGAGAACGCGCGAGAGGCCCTCTCGGAAACTGGCCCGGATGTTGAACGTCCGGCGCCACCAGGCTTCGATGATGGCGAAGACGACGAGGAAGACGAAGAGAGTCCTCTTCGGAGCGATGCCGAGAGTGGTGACCAGATAAAAGATGGCGATCGTGAGAAGGCCGCTGATCGCGATAGCGAGAAAAAGGGTCTTTAGGAAGTCCAGATTGTTGCGAAGCTTGGACAGATCATAAAGACCGGCGATGTAGAGTACCGCAAGCCACAGCGGAAGCATGAGCGTGAAAGGGAGGGCGTGGCTTTCCGAAAATTGTTGAATGAACGTATTTTGATAACGCAGAAAAAGACCGACGAGGAGGGCGGCGTAGTAGGCCGCGATATCGCCGATCACGAGGAGGCTTATCTTGATGGGGGCAGGCAATTTCATGCCGAAGCGGGCTTATCCGGCGGCCGGCGGACGTCTGTCGAGGCCCTGGTGAACGGCCGACCGGTAAAGGAAACCCAGAGATAATTTAAGGTATATCGCCAGGCCATGGCAAGGAGGCCGTCGTGAGCGAGGCGGCGGCCGGAAGAATTGATGGGCAGCTTAAAAGTGAACTTCACTTGACCTTGTTTCAGGGCCCGCCGGCCGACATCGGTATCCTCGCCGTAGAAATCGATGGTCGTATCGAAGCCCCCGGCTTTTTCCCAGGCGTTCCGGCGCAAGACGAAGTTCCCGCCTTGGACCCAGGCGCTTACGTGAAGCGTCCGGAGGATGATGTGTGTCACGAATCCAATGTGGTTGAAGACCGAGACCCAGAACTGCTGGGCGTGGGTCAGGTCGTAGTAGAAGAGGGGTCCGGAGAGGCAGACGAGGCCGGGATTTTTTTCGAACTCGCGGGCGACCGTCCGGAGCCAACCTTTCGGGAGAATATTATCGGAGTCGATGTTCGCGACGAGGTCGCCGGTCGATTCGGCAAAACCGCGGGCGCGCGCCCAGACGATGCCTTTGTGGGGCTCGGCAACGACCCGGACGCCGGGATAGCGCGCCGCCGCGGCGGCCGTGCCGTCCGTCGAGGCATTGTCGACTACCAAGATCTCGATCTCGAGGGGTGCATCCTCGATCTCACGCATTATGGCGTCGAGGCAGGCCGGCAGCTGCCGTTCTTCGTTGTGGGCCGGAATGACGAAACTAAGTTTCATGAAAAAGGCGGCGCGTCGTACCGGATGCGTTCCTCCTACTATTATAACGCTTCTTCCCTGGGGCGGTCGTCTCAGCGGATGACGCGCCACTCCTTGTCGTGCGAACGATTGAGAAGCTTTACTGAGAAATAATTAATGAACCAGTCCCAGAGGACCTTGCCCCAGCCGAGCTCGTGGGCGCGCCGGCCGGTGTGATAGACCTTGAGCGAGGTTTCGAAGCGCGTCCGCCCGATAGAAGCCAGACGCGAGAACATGTCGTTATCCTCGGCGACGGCGAGGTGCTCCCGGTAACCGTGGAGCTTGTTGAAAGCATCGGCCCGGATCATCTGGAACTCGCCGGAGGCGCTGCCGAAGCGGGTGACGTTGTTATTGAACCAATGGTCTAGGTTCACCATCCCAAAGACGATCTTGTCCATAAGCGTGGCCGTTTCCGGAAAGACCCAAAGGTTCGTTGTGAGAGCGACGATTTTCGGATCGGCGGCGAAGCGGGCGAGGGCCGTTTTGAAGAAGGCGTTCGGGTTCGGGATCTGAACATCGGCGTCGATGAAAACGTAGAACTCGCCGTGCGCCGCGGCGGCGCCCTGGTCCTTGTTCCAGGCGATGGTCTTCTTTTCTTTCCGAAGGTCGTGCTCGATGACGGTCGCATAACGGGCGGCGATGGCCTGGGTGCCGTCGGTCGAGGCGCTGTCCGTTACGATGAGCTCGAAGGGAATGTCCGTAAGGCCGTCGCGGATGGCCCGGAGGGTCGATTCAATGACGCTCTTTTCGTTGAGGGTCGGGATGATGATAGATATCATAGGAGGTTTTGGATATCCTTCCGGCGCAAGTAGCGACTGGCGCCGTAGATGAGGGCGAGGAAAATAGCGATGAAGGCGACGAGCGAGACCACGCGCAGGCCCTCGTTGACCGTTACGTATAGATTACCAAAAAAGAAGCCGACGCCCATCAGGAGGGCCGTCCAAATGAGCTGTCCCAGGGCGTTGAAGATGACGTACTTTCGGAAGGGGATGCGGGCCAGGCCGGCCGTCATGAGAACGACAAGGGCGAAGCCGAAGCCCATGGTTATCTTGGAGAGAAAGAGGATCTTGTTCTGGTGGCGATGGAAAGCGTCCTCCGTCTTGTCGATGAGCTCGGGCGTGATGCTGACGTAGTGCCCATAGCGTTCGACGAAGGGGCGGCCGCCGTAGTAGCCGACGCCGTACCAGACGATATCGGCCGCTAGGTCGCCGGTCATGAGAATAAGATAGAGCGGCCAAAAATCGAAAAATCCCAGCCGGAGAAGAAAGCCGCAGATGGTCATAATGAACGGCCCCTCGACGACGGCCAAGGGGAAAATGATGACGTAACGGTAGGTCTGGATGAGACCGAGCAGAGTGGCAAAAGCCAGCGTCATATCCTTCTATAATACCTCATTGGAACTTGGTCGGGGATGGGGATATGGTATCATGGGCCTCGAACCGATATGTTCTCTATATTCGATGCCCACCGGGGTTTTTGGACTAAAGACCGCCGGTGGTCCCTTTACCTCGGGATAATAATGCTCATCGGAGCGCTCCTCGTTCAGATGCAGGCCGGTCGATATTCGGCCGCGAAGGCGATCAGTTCTAGCTTCGTCCACGATATCATCCTCGACAACGTTCCGGTCGTGAACGTCGACTACATCATCGTTCAAGGAGCGGTAGCGATGTTCCTGCTCGCGCTCGTTCTGGGCGCCCTGCGACCGCAGTATCTTCTTTTCGGTCTTAAGGTCACGGCCTTGCTAGTGCTGGTTCGAGCCGGTTTCATCAACCTGACGAACCTTGGTCTTAATCCGAACGAGCTCATCCTCGGCGCCACCGCTTCGGCAAGCTTCCGGCTGTATCGACTAGTGGACTATCCTGGGAACTACTTTTTCTCCGGCCATACTGCGGTGCCATTCCTCTTGGCCTTGGTTTTCTGGCGCGCCCGGTTCTGGAGGATGTTCTTCTTCTTGGCCTCCGCGCTTTTCGGGGCGAGCGTCCTTTTGGCCCATATCCACTATTCTATCGACGTTTTTGCGGCGCCCTTTATCGCCTACGGCATGTTCCGCATCGCGGCCCTTATTTTCCCTGAAGATTATGCCCTGGCGGCCCATCCCCAGGGGTCCGATTGACCCCCGGCCGGGCGGTTGTTACAATTCGGTCCTATGGAAGAAAAAAACAAAACCAAAGAATCGCACGAAGAGGAGGGAGGGAAAGGAGAGAATGGACGGAAGAACGATAATTTTTTGGCGATAAGCATCATGGTTGCCGCGGTGCTCATCTCCGGGTCGCTCATCTACTCGGCCAATCGATCGCCGTCGGTCGCGACCCAGCCGACCGCGCCCAGCGCGGCGCCGACCGCGGCCGCTCCGACCCAGCAGCCGACCGGTGACACCAGTAAGATCTTGGCCATAGGTTCAAGAGATGTCGTCCTCGGCGATCCGAAAGCGCCGGTGACGGTCATCGAGTATGCCGACTACCAGTGTCCTTTTTGCGGCCGATTTTTCACTCAGGTTACTAATCCGCTTCGGGATGATTACATAAAATCCGGAAAAGTTAAGATGGTCTTCCGCGATTTTGCTTTCCTGGGGCCGGAATCAACGGCGGCGGCCGAAGCGGCGGAGTGCGCTAAGGACCAGGGTAAATACTGGCTTTTCCACGACGCCTTATTCAACGCCGAGATCGCCGATGGTCAGGAGAACAGCGGGAATCTGACCCCGACTTTGTTCTTGAAGCTGGCGAAAGATGTGGGAATGGACACGAAGGCCTTCGGAACGTGCGTGGATTCTCATAAGTACGCCGACGAGGTCCAGAAGAGTGCGGCGGATGGCCGAGCTATCGGTGTCCAGGCGACCCCGACCACCTTCGTGGACGGCCAGATGATCTCCGGGGCGATACCCTACTCTCAGTTCAAGTCGGCCATCGATGCCGAATTGGCAAAGGGTAGCTGATCGAGATAAGAGAATATCCTCTCGACGAGAACCGCCGCTCTGGCGGTTCTCGTGCATGTGGAGAACCTTGCTTTGACGTCGCAGGAAGAGCCACGCTAAAATCCAGCCATGTTGCGTTCATGGATAACGCTCGCCATCGGTGTTTGGGTCCTCCTCGCGCCGTGGCTCTTGGGCGTCTCCGGCGTGGCGGTCATCATGTGGAGCAATCTCTTGGCCGGCCTCATCCTTATCCTAATGAACCTCTGGCAGATCTTCGGACAACCGGTATCAGCTGACGGCCCGGGGTCAACGGACGGTAGCGCAGACAAGAACGGAAAGGTCGGAACGAACAATAGTAATCAAAAAGATAAATAGACAGAATGGCGAACGTTAAGATGTACACGACGCCGACGTGCGTCTATTGCAAGATGACCAAAGAGTTCTTCGCCAAGAACAATGTGAAGTTCGACGAGGTCAATGTGGCGGAGGATGAAGCGGCCTTTGAGGAGATGTTCAAGAAATCCCATCAGATGGGCGTGCCGGTCATTGATGTGGACGGCCAGATATTCATCGGTTTCGACAAAAAGGGCCTTTCGCAGGCCTTGAAGATCCAATAGAAAGCCGTGCACGGGCTAGTGGCGTTCGGAACGGGCGAACGAACGCCCATCTCTCTCTGCGGCTTTTTATTTTGTGGTAAGATATCAAGTACCTTTTCAAAAACATGTACGATCTTATCATCGTTGGTGGCGGTCCGGGCGGTGTAGCCGCTGGGGTCTATGCGGCTCGCAAAAAATTGAAAGCGGTCCTTGTGACAGAATCATTCGGCGGCCAATCCATAACGTCGGCCGAGATCCAGAATTGGATAGGCGCGAAATCCATCTCTGGTTTCGATCTGGCGAAGAGCTTGGAGGAGCACGTCCGGGCCCAGGAAGGGCTCGACATCATGGACAGCGAACGGGTCAGCGCGGTTCGGGAATTACCGGATGGCCTTGAGGTCGCTCTCGAGAACGGGAAAAAATTGGAAACGAAATATCTCCTCGTTGTTTCCGGCAGTCGGCGGCGCAAGCTCGGCGTGCCGGGCGAGCACGAGCTTGACGGACGAGGCGTGGCCTACTGCTCGACCTGCGACGCACCGGTCTTTCGGAACCGCACGGTGGCGGTCGTGGGTGGCGGGAACGCCGGTCTTGAAGCGGTCCGCGATCTTTTGCCTTATGCGGCAAAAGTGATCCTCCTTGAATTCGCCGAGACGCTCAAGGGCGATGCCGTCACTCAAGAACAGCTTAGAGCGAACCCGAAGGTCACTTTCATCACTAGAGCAAAGACAGAAGGCATCTTGGGTGAGCGCGAAGTAACCGGTCTAGAATACACCGACCTCAATACGAACGAAAAAAAGACCCTGGAAGTCGGTGGTGTCTTCGTCGAGGTTGGCATCTTGCCGAACTCGGAGTTCGTGAAGGATCTCGTCAAGCTCGACCCGTACGGGTTCATCATCGTGGACCACAAAACACAGCGGACCTCGCATCCGCGCATCTGGGCGGCGGGGGATATCACGGACCAACCCTATCGGCAGAACAACATCGCCGCTGGCGATGCTGCCAAAGCCGTCCTTTGCATTGGCGATATCATGCACGGGCATTCGGAATAGATTTTTTGAAGACCAAACCGGCTTGATATAATGAGGGCATCATTCCGGTGACTCAGCGATTATCAACCAATCTCCGCCGACCAGTAGTTTTTGGCATTCTTATTATTGGTACGCTTGCTGGGCTTTCGGTCTACGCGGCGTATCGGGCAAGCGATGTGGTGGGCCAGTTGGATGATAGCGGTCAGGTCATCTGGACGCGCGGAGGCGTGAATGGCGGTCCGAACGATCATGGACGGAGCGGGTCGGGCGGCGTGACGGTCGATCTGGTGCATCATCGTTTATTTGTGGCGGAGTTTAGTAATGCGCGCATTTTGGTCTATGCCCTGGATGGGAACAATAATCTTATAAGTCACCACGCTCAGAACGTGATCGGTCAGGTCGATTTCGTCACGGTTCGCTCCGGAGTCGGACCAGACCGGTTCTTGGTCGGCGGCAGTGTTTTTCAAGTTAATATGGCCTACGATCCGGTCCACGACCGCTTGTTCGTAGTGGACAGCGGGAACGATCGGGTCCTTGTGTTCGACACGTCGAACATCACGAACGGAATGAGTGCTAGCTATGTTATCGGGCAATCCGATCTTAACAGCGCCGGATCGCACCTTGCTCAAAATGGTTTGGGATGGCCAACGGATGTTACATACGATGCGGTTCACGATCGTCTTTTCGTTACAGATCTGTTGTACAGCCGCATCATGGTTTATGACATGACGAACTTGGGCAACGGAATGAATGCAAGCTACGTTATCGGTCAGCCCAATTTCGGGAGTGCGGGCATAGGAACTAGCTCCAGTACTTTCCAATATGTGTATGGATCAACATATGATGCGGATAACGACCGCCTGTTCGTGAGCGATTTAGGTAATCACCGGGTTCTGGTCTTCAACGTAGCATCGGGAACTATCATGAATGGAATGGGAGCAGAAAACGTCATTGGGCAAAGCACATTCACGGCCTCTGCCGCTTCCATTTCGGCAACAGGATTTGGGGAGGTTTACGGGCTCATCTACGACACCTCGAGCAAGCGCCTTTTCGCTGCCGATCACTTCGGCAATAGGGTGATGATATTTAACGCTGATCCGACGGTACTCACACCATTCGTCACTTCCACCGATGGTCCGAGCGCGATAAATGTTCTCGGGCAGACGGATTTCGTGACTGCGGCAGGCGATACGAGCCAGGTGAAATTATCGGATCCATATACGTTCGCATACGATCCCGGCAACCAGCGGTTGTATGTGTCCGAGCGGGGCAATGAGCGGGTCACGGTTTTCGATGCTTCCACTTCGACGATCGTAAACGGTGAGCCGGCTCAAGATGTCATTGGTCAGCTCGATGACAGTGGTCAGCCAAGTTATATCCAGGGCGGCTCGAACAGTGGCCCGAACCGTATCGGGTTCAATTTGACGAGTGGTTCGGAGGGGGTATTGGTCGACGATGTGGATCACCGTCTCTTCGTGAGCGATGTCACGAACCAACGAGTGCTCGTGTTCGGTCTAGATAATACGAATGCCCTTTTGGACCATCAGGCGGACTTTGTCATTGGTCAGCCGAATTTCAGCAATGGC
>Ga0335071_10002302_pt1 | contig 20490 bp, 27 predicted proteins | sample Lox_Sample_15_FD_206724 | JGI IMG/M metagenome (GOLD analysis project Ga0335071, IMG submission 206724) | Soil microbial communities from Loxahatchee National Wildlife Refuge, Florida, United States - Lox_Sample_1.5 | ecosystem: Environmental > Terrestrial > Soil > Wetlands | place: USA...
CGTCAGGGTCGCCAGCGCGGCGAGGCACATGCTGCCTTCCGGCCAGGTAGCTCAGTCGGTATGAGCGTCCGCCTGAAAAGCGGAAGGTCGGCGGTTCGATCCCGCCCCTGGCCACTAGTTAATTTGCGCAGGTGAGAAGCGTATCAGAGTGTGAATGTGGCGCCGGCGAGGCGGCCATGCGGTCCTGCCATGGGGCCATATGGGGCCATATGGGGCCACGTTGGGGCCGCACGACCTGGCTGCTGTCTGGCGGAAGGTCAGCCAGCGAGTCAGACGCACGGCAATGCTGTCGAATTGCTCGTTGGCGTAGGTGTCGGCGGTCACCGTGATCCCCGCATGGCCCATCGCCCTCCGGCAACGGCAACGTCGTGGCGGCCCTCGCGGGATGGCACGGCTTGGCGGATGACTTCTTCGGCCTCGATCGCGGCGGGGGTGATGATCATGCCCATTAGCGCGGCGGGGAACGCGAAGTGGCGGATGATGCCGTTGGCGCCGTAGTTGTACTAGTTCGGCGCCGAGGGTGAGGACGGCGAGCCCAAATACGGTGAGGGCAACCGGTCGCCACCACCGCACCGGTTTGGCTGTCTCGTCGCGGATTTCATCGGTTTCGCCGAAAATTCGTGGTTTTTCGAGGTGTGCACTAAATACCAGATGCTGGTGAGCGAAATGCGGCCAGCAGGACGACACCGGCGGTGCGGGTGGTGGTTGTGCCGATTAACGCGAGACCGGCGAGCACGGGGGTGGCGGCTAGCAGCAGCAGAATCCCGCGGGGCAGGGTGACTTTCAGCGGGAACAGTACAGCGCCCAAGCCGAGGGCCTGATTGTGGTCATGGGAATTCCCCTCTCTTGCTCAGCCGCTCTTGGAGAGCGGCGACGATCTCTTCGGTGGTCGGCAGATCGAGACGGCAGCACGCGTGGGATGCCACTGGTTGGCCGGTAAGGACGTCGCGCCCGTCAATAAGCACGCTCGGCGATGGGTAGGTGCCGACGCGTTCCCGCACCGCCGCGTTGATCCCCGATCGGGCCAGGGCGAGGCGCAGCGCCGCGCGCACCCGCTCTACGAGTGGACAGTCGGGCACCGACAACAGTTGCACCTGGAGTGCGGTGGTGATGTTCACCAGCTGCTCGCAGTCGTTGCCCACCCCAGCTCCTGCAGGCGGTTGCGGGTGATCATGAACGCCTCGGCGACCGGCCAGATCTGCCCGGTCGGGTGCTCCCCGCGCCAGGGTTCGGCGGCCGCGGCATCCGCGAAGAAATGCCCGTGATCGCACACACTCGACCGGAAGTCGTCACACCCCTGGGTGGGAGAAACTTCTGAGAGCACAGGCGATTCCGGCGTGACGCTCTCGATGCCCTGCGGTGTGACGGTCAGCCGGATGGCGGTGCCGGTGGTCGGGCAGGTCGACCGCACCGCGACGGGCCGACCCAGCATCGCAGGCAGCATGAGCGTGTCCGCCGCGCACCAAGTGAACAGCTCGCGCCCGTCGACGCAGACCCGGTGGGTAGTCGGGGCCAGGCTGAGCCCAAGTCCGATCAGGTTGCCGCCGGCGTCCCAGTCCACCCGCGGAATGCCGCGCAGCGTCGCGGCCACCTTCTCCTCAGTCCAGCCGGCGCCAGCGGCCAAGCGCCGCAATGGAACCGGGACGCCCTCGGCAAGTAGGGCGATCGCCCGGGGAAGCAAGGCCATACGGTCGTCGCCGACCAGGATTTTCCACGATGCGTTATCGGTCATGACGGATCATCTCCCCGCTCAGGTGGGGCATCGAGCGTGCGTAACAGCGGGCAGTCACGGTGAGCGCGCGGCTGCTCGCAGGTGTCGACCAGCCGGCGCAGCGCTGCCCGCATCGCCATCAGGTGCCCGATCTTGCCGTCCAGGTCGGCGATCTTCGCCGTCGCCACCGCTCGTGCCTCGGTACACGGGTCGGGGCCGCCGGCCGCGAGCTCGAGCAGCGCCTCGACCTCGCTCAGCGTGAAGCCGAGCTCCTGGGCGTGTTTGACGAACCTCACGATCTGCACCGCGTCGGGACCATATGAGCGGTAGCCGGCGGCCGAGCGGTCCGCTGGCGGCAGAAGTCCGCGCCGCTCGTAATACCGCAACGTCGGGCGCTTGACGCCCGCGGCTTCCGCGAGTTGTGCTGTGCGCATGACCCGACGGTAAGCCCGGCACCATGGTGCAAGGTCAAGGGGGCGAGCCCGGGCCAAGATGAAAACGACGGTCTTACTGGTAACCCGTCATGATATGTCCAATGTTGCCGATTGCGGTTTGAAGCGATGGCCGGTTAGTGGGCGCAGCAGTCGTCGCCGCGCCAGGATTGGATGCCTTCCCAGACGGCAGCGGTGGCGATGCCCAGGCCGATGACCGGGTCGAGCCACCAGCCGCCGGGCCAGCGGGCGGTGATCGCGAGGCCGGTGAGGACTGCGGCAGCCTGGGCGGCGCACAGGTAATTTTGGGTGCCCTCGCCGGCGGTGGCGCTCGAGCCCAGCCATGTGCCGAGTGTGTGTTTGGCGCGGCCGAGGATCGGCATGGCGAGCAGCGCGATAGCTGTCAGCACAATGCCGATCACGCTGGGTTCGGCGCGGTGCTGGTCAAGCAGGTGATGGATGGATTCGACGGCGATGTAGGGAGCCAGCAGCCAAAACGACACCGCGACCCCGCATTGGGCACGCCGTTCGGCGGTCTCGGACAGGGTGCGCGAGCCGGTGAATCGCCAGATCACAATCACGCTGGCCAGGCCCTCGACCGCACTGCCCAGCGCCCACCCAGTCAGAGCGATCGAGCCGACGATCAGGCCCTGCCAGAGCCCGACCACACCCTCGGTGAACATCCAGACCAGGCTGGCCCAGCACAGCCACCGCGCCCACCGAGCTGCGCGATGCCACTGCGCGTCAGGTGCAGGCCGCCGGGACTGTGTGGACAGGGTCGCCTCGCAGGAGATGTGCTCATCAATCGCAGCGTGGTTGGTCGGGGAGTCGGCGCTGCTCATCGGGCGCTCAAGGCTGCGCGGTTACCGAGGCCGTAGTTCGGGCATAATGCCACCGCTTGTCCGGTGGCCTCCAAGACCGTCTCGGCGCGGGCGAGCACCTCGACCAGCGCCGGTTGACTCAGCCGGAACAAGGAGGCTCGCCCCACCGGATCGGACTCCACCAGGCCGCAGTCTCGAAGGCACGCAAGGTGTTTGGACACGGTGGACTGCGCCAACCCAACGGCCTCGACAAGGTCCACCACCCGCGCCGGACCCGCCGCCAACCGTCGCAGGATGGCCAATCGAGTCGGATCACCCAGGGAACGAAACAACGCCGCAGCCGGAGCCAGCTCCACCCGCGCCACTTCACCCGTCATCGCAGTCATCGCCATTTAGCGATGTTATCGCCGAGCCGCACTCGATGATGAGGCGGGCCATCATGTCGAGCTTGCTGTACGGGTCTTGCGGCGTTGGCGAGCCCCGGCCTTCCGCCACACGCCACCAGCTGCTCACTGAGAGTGGCTAGCTGCACCTGCTAGGCCGTGGCATCGCGTGCCCTGCGGCCGACCAAGGTCCAATGGATATCGGGATTCAACCAGTCGGCAAACGCGCAAGCACAGATCCCCCACGGGGGTGTCGGCCTAGTGCCCGGCGACGATTGCGACAGCGATCTCGGACATTGGCACATCGAGGACCGCCGAAATATGGGCTCGGGCAAGTGTTTCGACGTCGTCGTATTGGCGGGCGGAAACGTGCTCGCTGAGTTCGGGGATCGCGACTTTCCACCATGAACCGTGCCGTTTGACCGAGATGTCAAAGCAGCGTTCCGGCGCCGTGGTGGATGCTGGCGTGGCTACGCGGCCGAAGAACCTGCGTTCGAGGTGGGCGAGCAGTTGCTCGAGCTCGAATGTTCGAGCCGCTGTTTGGCAATCCACCGACGCACCCGGCGCGCTTGGTCGCCTCCGTCGTGATGCGTGTTAAGCGCGGCGTGATCGGTGGCGATCTGCTCTGCGAGCTCAGCCCATCGCTGCCTGAGGAGGGCCCGAAAATACTGCGCCTGACCTTTCTCGGCGGGCGCCACGAAGGCAAGCACATTGGTGGACGCGCTGCTCATTTCGTCCACGCTAGCCAACAGCATGCGTCACGGCCAGCCAGTCAAGACCAGGCCCACCACGCTGGGCGCAGCGATTCGAGCTAATTGGGAATGTTGGGCGCGAGGGTGGCGGGGTCAGCGATCTGGTGCTGGTGGGAATTCCTCGTTGATGGGCCAACCGCGAGTTTGCAGGTATTTCTTGACACGCTCGACCTCATCGGGTGAGGGCATTTGATCGGTGATCTTGGTGATCATGACTCTGATATCGGTTGCCGCGATGGGTAAGTCGCCATGCTCGATGAGCTGGGTAGCGATCTGTATCACCTCGTCGTCGGAGAGTCGCCGGCGCAGCAGTGCTAGCAACGCGAAGGTGTCGGTCGCGGGAACGCCCTGGGGGTAGCCGGCGCGCAGGAAATTCACGATCTTGGCGATGACGTCGGAGACAGGCATCGGCACCCCTTGCGCAACGGCGACTGTCGGTGCCTCGCGGGAAGTGGCACCGGCTCGCTGTCTAGCCAACCACACCCGACGGCCACCGGCAGCGGTGAGTGATCGCGGCGTCCCGGTGATGCAGGCCAATGCAGGTCAAACACCGTGCCGGCGACTAGGATCGACCCGGTATGCGCACCGCGTTCCATGAGCAGCTTGACGCCCTGACCACCACCATCGCCGACATGTGTGGCGTGGCCGGCCAGGCGATGCAGGATGCCACCCAGGCGCTGCTCGGCGCTGATGCGGCGCTGGCCGAACGCGTCATCGGTGGCCACGACGAGATGATGCTCAACGTTGTCCGCGCTGAACAGGACGCGTTCACCTTGCTGGCATTGCAGGCCCCGGTCGCAACTGATCTGCGCGTGGTCGTGGCCTCGCTGCGCAACGTCGCCGATGCCGACCGGATGGGCGCCCTGGCGATGCACGTGGCCAAAATCGTGCGCCGCCGCCACCCCGCCCACGCCATACCCGAGGAAGTGAACAGTTTCTTCGCCGACATGGGCCGCATCGCTGTCGATCTGGGCAACACCGCCAAAGACGTTGTGCTGGCCGGCGATCCAGGCAAGGCTGCCCAATTGGACCACGATGATGACGCCATGGACGACCTGCATCGCCAGCTGTTTCGTCTGCTGATGGACCCGGAATGGAAATACGGTGTCGCCGCCGCGGTTGACGTCACCTTGCTCGGCCGCTACTACGAGCGTTTCGCTGACCATGCCGTCGAGATCGGACGCCGAGTCATCTTCCAGGCCACAGGCACCCTCAACGACTTAATCTGAGCCAGGCCCGGCACCCAGCCAGGCCCTGCCGAAGCTGAGTGACTGAGCGCTGCGAATGTCTGGCTCTTCGTAATTGAGAATGCGGTAGACGGGTCTTGCCACGTAGCGCACGCGCATTCACGCCGTTTGCTCCTACTCAAAGCCTCCAGCGGAATCATGTATCCGCAGCCAAATACGCTAGGCAACAGGCGCTTCCAGTCGCCGCTCGTTGTACGACCTGCTGATAAGTTCTGAAAGTTACGCCGTGGGATGACGGTTACTTATGTCGCGCCGAGCCGGATGCGCTTGCCGTTTTGTGAACGAAATGTGGCGCGACTGCCGAGATGGCGTGAGACGCGACGCGATGGCTTCGACGGGCGATTGGTAGTCCGGTGGGGCTTGGACGACCGCAGGTGGGGATTGGAGCCGTATCAGATGCTGAGTCGGCCATACCATTGCAGGCGGCGGACATTGGCGGCTGGTGCGGGGCCGGCCCGCGGGCGCAGCGCAGCGTCGAGTCGGACACGCACCTCGTTGGTGTCGAGGTCGATCCCGATCGTGACCAGGCAGTTGGTTGGTACCGACAGTGTTGTACTCGCAATGTGAATCGAGGTCCCGACTAGATGGACCACATAGGTCCGAACCGATGCGCGATATTGCACCGCCACCGCCCCCTTGAGCCGGTACACCCCGGCGGGCGGTTCTTCGAGCAGGTCGACAAGCACGCTTGGGTCGATGCAACCGTTGCTGGTTACGGTGGCTGAGTCGGCATGCACGTGGTTGTGGTCGGGCGCAGGAACGTTTGTCATGGTGTCGATGAATAGTTCGCGCAATGAGAGTTGGCCTGATTCGTCGTGGGACCCGGCCACGTCGTAAAGCAGCGTGGGGTCGATCTGCGCGCCGATCGCTCCCACGACGATCGCATGTGGATTGCGTTCTCGCACGCGCTGTTTGACGCGCTCAAGTGCGGCGGGACGGTAGCGTTGGGGGAATTGGTCGAGTTTGCTGACGACGACAAGTGATGCCGCACCGTAGCGTGCGGGAGCCACACTGCTGACGTCAACGGTGTCGAAGTGTGTTGCGGCATCGATGACATCGACGAGGCCCCAGAAACGCACGCCATCGACCCCGCTGAAACGGATGATCCGGGCGATCGCAACCGGGTCGGCCAAACCGCTGGCTTCGACCATGATTGCGTCCAGTCTGAGCTGGGGATCAGCGAGTTTGCTTAGCGCATCGTCGAGCCCGCTGTCATCAGGCAAGCAGCAGATGCAGCCGCCGGCGATGGAGGCAGGTTCGTCAACCTGTCCGGTCACCAGCATGGCGTCGACAGTGAGCTCACCGAAGTCGTTGATAACCACGCCGCTTTGCGCTTGCGGACTACGAAGCACGTGGTTGAGGAGACTCGTCTTGCCAGCGCCGAGGTAGCCGGTCAACGCAATGATGGGGATCGCCTGCACGCTCGTCCTTCCGAATCCAGCGGCGCCGCCGCCACAAAAATAGGCTCGGCACGGCCTGGACTCACATTATCCGCCGAAAGATCGGCGCAGGGCTGCTGTGGAGCCCTGTCCACGCAGTAGTGCGGCGGCCGAAAGGTCTTCGGCGACACGCAGGCTCGATGCGATCAGCGGCACGGTGAAGTACTCGATGCTGCGGATCGGGTGGCGCAGCATTACGGATGTCCTACCGATTCCGCGCAAGCGCATCGCGTCGCGGATGGCGCGTGCGTCGGCGGTGATCGTGGGTAGGAACCGAGGCATGACGGCACCAGAGACCGCGATCGCCTGGGAAATGCGGGCGGCGCGCAGCGCGGCGGTGAATTCGGTCGGTGTCGTCGTAGTCACCAGGTGTGTGACGATCCGCCGACGGCGGTCAGCCGCAGCAGGTAGGTGGCGATGGTGCTGATTATGCCGATCGCCGGGTGTGGAATTGCTTGCGGGAGTGAGTAGGCCGCCACGGCGGCCGCCACGGGCAGCATCACTGCTGGGAAGTCTTTATCGTGGCTGACCCGGTGCTGGTGCGGGGGCCCGGGTTGCACACTGTGCGCAGCAAAATGGTCGACCTCATGTACCCCCCGTGGCGTAGGTACCGTCGCATTCAGATTTCGGTGCACCGTGGGCAGGTTCCGTAGAAGTCGATCTCGTGGGCGAGGTCGGTGTAGCGGTGCTGCCGGGCGAGTTGGCTTGTAAAGTCTTCAATTTCGCCGGCGGCGAAGCCGATCGCGCGCCCGCACCGTCGGCATAGTAGGTAGTGGCGATGCTCGGGCGTGGCGCGCAGCCGATAAAGTGTCTCACCGTCTTCGGCGCGCTGGGTTTCGCAGATTTTCATGTCGGCGAACGCGTGCAGGATCCGGTACACGGTCACCAGCCCGACCCGGACGCTGTGGCGTTGACCGAGATCGCGATGGAGTTGTTGGGCGCTACGGAAGCGGTCGGTGCGATTGAGCAGGTCGAGCACCGCTCGTTGCTGGGCAGTCATTCGGGTCTGGCGTAGCACCTGCGGCGCGGGCATCGTTGCGCTCCTAAGCTTTCCTGCGTTACGGCGCCGCCACTGCACGCCGTGGCGGGCGGCCTCGGGCGCTTGTCACGGCGACGAACAGGTAGATCGTGGCGGCGGTGCTCATGATGGTGAAGGTGGCCGGCGCCGCCGGAACGGCGTAGGCGATGGTGACGCCAATCCAGATCGCGGCCGTGGCCAACACCGCGGACAGCCAAAACCCGCGCCAGGGCCGGGTCGTCAGCCGTGCGGCGGCGGCGGCCGGCGCGGCGAGCAGGCCGAGCACGACAAGCGCGCCGATGATCTGGGTGGCCTCGGCGACGGTGACCCCGACAATGACCAGGAAAAGCATACCCAGCAGCCGGGTCGGCACGCCGGCGGCCTGAGCGACGGCCGGATCGATGGTGGCAAACAGCAGCGGTCGGGCGATTGCGATCAGCACGACGCCCAATCCGGCGGCGACCGTGACCGCCAGGGTCCTTGCCTGGTCATTGATCCCGAAGATGCTGCCGAACAAGACATTGACGTTGGCTGTGCCGTTGTTGCCGCTGCCGTGAGTGGTGTAGTAGGTCAAAAACAGCGCACCCAACCCGAGCATCCAGGAGAAAAACGAGCCGATCGCGACGTCGTCGGCGCCGCGACGGCTGATCACGCCCAGCGCGACTCCGGCCATGATGGTGGCGGCGAACAACCCCACGCGGGGGTCCAGCCCGGCCACCAGCGCCGCCATGGCGCCGGTGTAGGCGATGTGTCCTTGTGCATCGCCGACGAACACCTGGCCGCGCAACACGAGGAAGTAGCCGGCCAGACCGCACACCACCGCCACCGCGGTCCCGGCCACCAGCGCGTGGGTGACGAAGGGGTGGCCCAGCATGTTCGCGATGCCGGTCAGCGGCCCCGCCGCGCTAGCGCACCCGTCGATTATCGTCATGCCGCCACCGCGGGCGAGACCGGGGAGTGCCGTCGGCTGATACGCCCGAGGGTCCGCTCGACGCTCGTTCGGTAGCCGGCGGCCAGCAGGTAGATGCCGAACGCGAAACTGCTCACCCAGAACCCGATCGGATACGGCGAATAGAACGCGCAGCCGATACCGACCCAGGTCACGGCGACCGCGATGAGGACCGAGATCGCAATGCCCAGCGCGGGGCGGGCGGTGAAGTGGAAGGCGGCCGCGGGCGGGGCCACCAGAAGCGCGAATACTAAGAGGCTGCCGGTGATCTGGCTGGCACCGGCCGCGGCGGCGCCGAGCACCATCAGGAATATCCCGGCGACGAGTCGGACCGGGATGCCGTTGGCGGCGGCGGCATCGGGGTCGATCGAGGCCCACAGCAGTGGTCGCCCGATCGCGGCCAGTACGATCAGGCACACCAGTGCGGCGATGAGCAGCACGTGAAGCTGCTGGGAGCTGACCCCGGCGATGGTGCCGAACAGCAGGCTGGTCAACCCGGACAGGAATCCGTGATACAGGCTGACGAACAGGAACCCGGTAGCCAGTGCGAGGGCTTGAATCGTGCCGATCCCGGCGGACGCCTCAGTGAAGCCGCCCAGCCCGCCCGCCTGGGTCGGCGCGGGCAGCAGCGCGATCGCTGCCGCGGCGCCGATGCAGGCCGCGAAGTAGCCGTAGCCGGTGGCCACGCCGAGCCAGGCCGCTGCGGCGGCGCCGGGGAAGCCGACGACGGCCAGGGTGTGTCCGGCGAAGCTTTCCTTGCGCAGCACCATCACCCAGCCGACAACACCGGCGACGACGGCGACGACGGTGCCGGCGCGCAGCGCGGTGACCATAAACGGGTAGGCCCACATCTGCTGCACATCGGTGAGCAGATTCCAGGTCAGCTGCGGATTCACCCGGTCGCTCCGTCGACGTGCATGGCGGGAACATCGGGTTGCCCGACGACGAACAGGCGCCCGGCCCGGTCATGGAGCACTTCGATCGGGATGCCGTAGAGCGCGCTGAGCTGATCGGCGGTGATCACCTCCTTGGGCGTTCCGATCACGGCCGACCCGCGGGCGATGTAAATGATGCGATCAAGGTAGGGCAGGATCGGGTTCACGTCGTGGGCCGCCATGACCACCGCGACGCGTTCCCGGCGGCAGATGTCGCGCACCAGGGCGCTGATCCCGGCCTGGCTGGGTACGTCGAGACTCTCGAGCGGTTCGTCGAGCAACAGCAGTTCTGGCCGGCGAATCAGGGCCTGCGCGATGAGCAGCCGCTGCTGTTCACCACCGGAGCAGCGGCCGATCGGTCGCCGGGCGTAGTCGGTGGCGCCGACCACCTCGATCACGTGCTCGAGGCGTCGTCGCCGTTCGGCGAACCGTCGCGGGGCCAGCAGCCGGGTCAGCCACGGTACGGGTGTTCCCCAGCGGGCGCCGTCCAATCCCATTGAGACGACGTCGATCCCGCGGATCCGCACGCTGGCGTCGAACGCGCGCCGTTGCGGCAGGTACCCGATGCGGTTGTTGCGCCGGCCGGGGCGCGCGCCTAGCACCTCAACCGTGCCGTGCGACGGTGTCTGCCCGAGCAGCACCTTGAGCAGCGTCGACTTTCCGCAGCCGTTAGGGCCGAGCACGGCGACGAATTCCCCGGCGGCGATGTCGAGGGACACATCCGACCAGACGGTCGTCCCGCCCACCACGGCCGAGGCGCCGCGCATCCGGACCGCGACCTCGTCGGCAGCCGGCGCTGGGGCGGTCTGCTGGCTGGCGTGGCCGGGGACCGTGCTGGTCACCTACTTTCCTGTCGCGGTGTGCAGAGCGTCGGCCAGGCCAGACAGCTGGGTGGATTGCCAATCTTGAAACGACGCGTTGGCCGGCGACAGTGTCTCGGTCACGGCAGTGACTGGAATGCCCTGTTTCTTGGCCGCGTCGACCTGGGCCTGCACATCCGGGTTGCTGTTTTGGCTGTTCAACACGTACACCTTGATCGCCTTGGTGGCGATCTGCTGGTCGATGGTCGCCTTGTCGGCCGGCGATGGATCGGTGCCCTCACTGATCGCCTTGAGGAATTCCGGCGGCGTGATCAGGTTCAGTCCCAACGCGTCCGAGAGCGGGGAGAAGATCGATTCGCTGGCACCGACTGGTGTCCCGGCGTACTTGGCTTTGATGCTGGCGATCAAGCCGTGGTAGTTGGACAGGGCCTGGTTGAGGAACTGCTGGTTCTGCTGATCGAAATATCCCGAGTCATTCGGGTCCGCTTTCTTGTAGGCGGCGGTGATTGCGTTGGCCACCTTGGTGACCGAGTCGGGTGAATACCACTGGTGCGGGTTGCCGCCCTGGGCAACCCCGACGGTGTCGCCGACATTGACCACTATGTGCTGCGGATTCGGGTTGGACGCAAGCATTTTGTCAGCCCAGGCGTCGTAGCCGATGCCGTTTTCGACCACGATCTTCGCGTCGGCAACCTTGCGGGCATCAGCGGCCGATGGCTCATAGCTATGCGGGTCGGTGTCGGGGTTGGTGATGATGCTGGTCGCCTGCACCCGGTCACCGCCGAGCTGTGAGGCCATGCTGCCCCACGCGTTAATCGTCGCGACAACCGCGAGTTTGGGGCCGGCCCCCGTGCTGCTTGTGCCACTGGGTCCGGATTGTGGTGCGTTGTTGCTGCTACATCCAACCGCGCCCAGCACCGCGGCCGTGCCCACCGCGACCCACATCGCCGCCCTGCGCCGACCAGGTTTACCTTCCATCAAGGCTCTCCCAGCATCCTTATTGAAAATGGTTTTCATTAATTGTGTGGCGGAATTATAGCACGACAGTGCGCGGTTCGCACCCAGCGGCCCGGACCGCCCCCAAGCAGGAGGCACCGGCGATCCTCTTTGGGCAACCTGAAGTTTGGTGTCACTGACTTGGTGAAAAGTTCTACACGGCTGGTCGCAAATGTCGATGCTGGTGACCACAGGCTTACGTCCATGTGGGGTGCTACGCGGCGCATGGGTATGGAGTGGTGCGGGGCGTGCAAGGTAGGACACGCAGATGGCCTCCGCTAGGGGAAGGTCATCGCGGCCTGACGCTCGTGGGCTAGCCGCCACCACCACCGCCGCTGCTAACGGTCCCGCCGCTGTCGGTCGACAATCGTTCGGGGCAGTAGACGCTGGCGGCCGCTTGGGCGAACTTGGCGGCACTGGCCATGGTGAATCCGGGGTTGAGATCGCGGATGTCTCTGACGATGTCGAGCTGTGAGGTACCGGAGTTGGCCAAGTCGCATACCTTTTGGCCCGCGGTAATGGCTTTCTCCGGGCTCTTGTAGCTGATGCCCGCCTGGGCGAGCGCGGCGAGGAAGCTATCGTCATCGGAGTCGGCGCGGGCTGGTATGGCCACGCCGAGTAAGGCGACGACGCTGGCCAGAAAGGGTAGGACTTTCATATCGCGGGGTCGCTGTCGCTAACCGGCCGCGGGTGGGCGCCCGACGAAGCGGGGACGGAATCCATAAATCGGGTCCGCGAACTCATCCTCCCGCGAACCTGGAATGCCTCCCAGGGGCATCCCGGGCATACCCACCGCCCCAGCCTCTTCCATCACCATCGGGGTGGCGGCGCCAAAGCTGTGGTACGCCCTCGCCCCGACCTGAGTCGTCGCCGCAACCGGGGCGATCGCTGCTCCGGTGGCGCTCCAGGCCTGCGGGACCGATAAAGCCCCAACCAGGCTCGCCTGTCCCACCCCCGCTGTTGCCGCCGCACCGGGCACGCTCACTGCCGACGCCAGCGACCCGGCATTACCAAGACCGGCGGCCAGATCCTCCAGACCCGACGTGGTAGCGCCTGTTGCACCCAGGCCGTTGAGCAGCACCATCGAATCGACGAATGTCGTCGGGTTCAGAATTCCGTTGGTGGTGAAGCCATTAGAGAGGTTTGAGACGGAGTTGTTGTTGAGGAAGGCTCCCAACAGATTCTCGTTGGAATTGCTGAGAATATTCAACAGTCCGGCGAGTCCGGTGGTCGATGAACCCGAGCCGGGCGCAAAAATGCTGCTCGAAGAACTGGTGGCGGCGGCCGCGGCGTTGTTGGTGGCGTTGAGAACCGCGTTGGCCTGCAAAGCTGTTGCGCCGGGGGTGGTGTCGGACTGTGGTTGGCTAAACGGCGTCATTTGGGTCGCTGCGCGCGAGGCGGTGGTGTAGCTGGTCATCGCGGAGGCATCTTGAGCCCACATCTCGCCGTATTGGGCCTCGGTGGCCGCGATCGCCCCGGCGTTTTGGCCGAAAATGTTGCTCGCCACCAGGTTCGCCAGCTGACTGCGGTTGGCCGCAACGACCGGCGGGGGCACCGTCGCGGCAAACGCGGCCTCATAGGCGGCTGCGGCCGCGTTGGCTTGAGCGCCGGTCTGCTCAGCCTGCACGGCGGTGGTGCTCAGCCACTCGAGATACGGTGCGATCGCCGCCGACATCCTCGTCGAGGACGGGCCGAGCCAGCCCTCGCTGGCGAGCGCCGCGATCACCGATCCATAATCGGTTGCCGCGGATCGCATTTCAGCAGAAATGGCGTTCCACGCGGCCGCGGCGGCCAGCATCGATCCCGATCCGGGGCCGGAATACATCCTGGCCGAGGTGATTTCCGGCGGCAAGCCCGCAAAAAGCGACATGACGTCTTCTCCTGAAGTCTCTTATCCGGCGGCCGGGGGACGGGGCATGACGACGGGACGGAACCCGTATTTCGGGATGGCGCGGCGTAGTCGCCTGCCCGTACCACCCATCGGTCCCGCAACGCCTCCCGGCCCGCCCGCCGCCGGGGATGTCCCGACGTCACTTAAGCCACTGACGCCACTGGCCGGCACTGCCGTTTGAGCGGGGCTGATCGTGGCTGCGTTGGTCCAGGTTGGTGGCACCGACATCGAACCCACCAGACTCGCGTGGCCAAGCCCAGCAGTCGCGCCGGTCAGACCCGCTGACCCCACCGTGTTGGATGCCAGGCTGGCGGCCGACGTGGCACCTTCGGCGCCGGCGGCGAAGTCGCCCAGGCCCGACATCGTCGTGGCCCGCGTCCCCAGGGCCCCCACTGCCGTTGCCAGGATTAATTGAGGGTTGAACGGGCCGCCGGCAATCGAACCGTTGACGACCGAGCCGGCAAAGAAGTTACTTTGCAGGAAGTTCCCCAGCGCTGAGTTGTCCGACCCGTCCAGCAAACCCGTCAGGTATCCGGTGAACGATCCGGAGGTGGGGTCGGCAGCGGCAGTGTTGGTGGATACCACCGAGTTCGCTGTCCCCGCCGGCGTCTGGGCCGCTTGGGTGACCGCCTGGTTTTGTAGGGCCACTCCGTCGGGGGTGGTGTTCGTCTGTGGCGAGGCGAACGGCGTCAACTGCGATGCGGTTGCCGAGGAGCCGGCATAGCCGTTCATCGCGGCGGCATCTTGTGCCCACATTTCGGTGTATTCGGCCTCGGTGGCCGCGATCGCCGGGGTGTTTTGCCCGAAAATGTTGGTCGCGACCAGCGTCGCCAGCTGAGTCCGGTTGGCTGCGATGACCGGCGGGGGCACCGTCATGGCAAACGCGGACTCGTAGGCGGTCGCCGCCGCGTTGGCTTGGGTGCTGGCCTGCTCGGCCTGGGTGGCGGTGGTGCTCAGCCACGCCAGGTAGGGTGCGGCCGCGACCGACATCGACATCGACGACGGACCCAGCCAGCCCCCGCTGGTCAGCTCCGAAACCACCGAACCGTAACCGGCTGCCGCCGAACGCATTTCAGCGGCCATCGTGGTCCATGCAGCGGCGGCGGCCAGCATCGGCCCCGATCCGGGGCCGGAATACATTCTGGCCGAGTTAATTTCCGGCGGTAACGCCGCGAAATCTAGCATTGGTCGCTCTGGGCGCTCAGCGGGTCGCGGCCGCGTTGGCTGCCTCGGTGGCCGCGTACGATCCGGCGCTGGTCTGCAAGGTGGCCACAAACGCCTCGTGTATCGCGTTGGCTTGGGCACTCACCGCCTGAAACGTCTGGGCGTGGCTTGCGAATTGTGCCGCCGTCAACGCCGACACCTCATCGGCGGCGGCGGGCACCACCCCAGTCATCGGGGCTGCGTTGGCAGCATTCTGGGCGGCCAGCGACGAGCCAAGCAACTGCAGGTGGCTCGCGGCGGCGGCCAGCATTTCCGGCTGCGCAGTGACATAAATCATCAGAGTTCTCCTCCCGAAAATAAGCCGAGCCCGAGGGCTGTGGTCGTGCTAGGGCGTGCCTGCCACGCGGTCGCTGTCCCCCTGAGCGGCCACAAGGACCAACTGAATACGCGTTGGCCCTCCCGGTATTGAAAACGATTATCATTAAGACGGCCTGAATGTACCGTCTCCGGTAAGCGTTGTCCACAATGATTGTCATTATCATTAAGAGGACTCGCACCTGGCAGAGGCCACGTGTCGGCCCACCGCTGGCTCCGGTAGCCCACAACTCGACTTCAACACACCGGGGTCGGCCGTCACGTTCGCGTCGACGCACCCAGGCAATTGCCGAGAGCGGCTGCGCGGGTTGCGGTAACCGGTCCCTCATCGGGTCTCGTCTTAAAGACACATTTCAGCAACGCTCGCGCCCGTCGATCCGAGTTTGACGGTTGACTGCCTACGGTGGGGCTATGCAGGACAACGGTTCATCGATCCGATCGCGATGCCGGGGCACGGTACCGCGCCGCGATGTGCTCAAGTACGCAGCCAGCGCTCCGGTGTTGTTGAGCCTGCCGACGGTGCCGCTGGTGGGCGCACCGACGGCCGGTGCGACGTCGGCGATCGCGGGCCGGATGGTGTTCCTGGATCCTGGCCACAACGGCGCCAACGACGCCTCGATAAATGAGCAGGTGACCAATGGCCGCGGGGGTACCAAGGAGTGCCAAACCACTGGTACCTCCACCGACGCCGGTTACCCCGAGCACAGCTTCAACTGGGATGTGGTGCTGCGCATTCGCGCGGCGTTGACGGCGCTCGGTGTGCGGACCGCGATGTCACGCGGAAACGACAACGCGTTGGGTCCGTGTGTGGATCAGCGCGCCGCGATGGCCAACGCCCTGCAGCCCGATGCGATCGTGAGCATCCACGCCGACGGCGGACCGCCGGATGGGCAGGGCTTTCACGTCAACTATTCCAGCCCGCCGCTCAACGAGGCCCAGGCAGGACCTGCGGTCCGCTTCGCCCACGTCATGCGCGATCAGTTGGTTAGCGCGGGACTGCGGCCGTCCACGTACCGCGGCACCAACGGGTTGTACGGGCGCGCCGACCTGGCCGGTCTGAACCTGGCCCGCTATCCGTCGGTCCTGATCGAACTCGGCAATATGAAGAACACCGCCGAGGCCGCGGTTCTGGCCAGCGCAGAGGGGCGGTCGCGCTACGCATCAGCGGTCACCCAGGGCATTGCGGCGTACCTGGGTTCCACGACTCCGGCACATCTATGAAACCCGTTGCCCCAGAGGGATTGGCTCAGAATCGTCCGGTTATACCCGTCGTTCATATCGGTAACGCCGGGAAGGGCGAAGACGTCGGCCAGGATCTGCTCAACTAGTGCGGGGTGGCGGCGCGGCCGGGTCGGCGCAGCATCGTCACGTCGATTTCGTCGGCGGTGCAGTTGACGCAACAGCGCGAGAAGGTCGTTTGCGGATGGTGCACGACACGCACCCGTGCGCGAGTTCGAGCGCAGTCTCCGTGGCCTCAACACTCCATGCTGCAGCGTCACCATCATGCGGCGCACCACGTGACCGTCGAAACGGTGCTCGACGACCAGCGCCCCACGACCGGGTCGGTGTCCTTCTGGCCGGCGATCAGGATGACGGGCGTCCGCATCAGTCCCCATGTTGGTAATCATTTTCATTAGAGGTGCGCGTACGGTACCGTCTCCGATGACGCTTTTCGGAAACAATTTTCAAATTAAGCGCACACGGGGTCAAGGAGGCTGCAGTGTCTGCTCGTTGCCAAGTCACCGGCCAGGTACCGGGTTTCGGTAACGCGGTGTCGCATTCGCATCGCCGAAGCCGTCGGAGCTGTGACGGCGGAGCAGCAGCAATTCATACTGATATCGCAATACCATTATGTTAGCTTCCTGGAGATATTCGCTAACGTGTTTGTGCCGACAGACCGGGAGGTTCAGGCAATGGCGGTCCACGGGCTACTGGCAAAGGCGGCATCGGCGGTGGTCACCGGCCTGGTCGGCGTGACGGCCTACGAGGTGGTGCGCAAGGCCGTGGCCAAGGCGCCGCTGCATGCGACCGCGGTGTCGGCGGCGGAGGTGGGGTTGCGCGGGACGCGCAAGGCGGAGGAGGCCGCGGAGTCGGCGCGGCTGAAGATCGCCGACGTCATGGCCGAGGCCCGCGAACGCATCGGCGAGGAGGCGCCCGCGCCGGCGGTCGCCGACGTCCACCAGCACGAGCACTGATCGGGCGTGCATGTCCGCCGACATTGCTGCGCTCCCCGACGTAGACACCGCAGGCGACCCTGAGCTGCTGGTGGTTTCGGATGCGGCCGGGCGCATGCGGGTTTCGGTCGGGTGGGTGCGGGGCGATTCCCGGCGTGCGGTGGCGGTCGAGGAGGCCGTCGCCAAGCAAGACGGGGTGCGCACCGTGCACGCTTACCCTCGCACCGGATCGGTGGTCGTGTGGTATTCGCCCCGGCGCTGCGACCGCCCGGCGGTGCTGGCGGCAATCGAAGGCGCCGCCCAGGTCGCCGCGGAGCTGATCCCGGCGCGCCCGCCGCATTCGTCGGAGATCCGCAACACCGATGTCCTTCGCATGGTGATCGGTGGTGCGGCGCTGGCCCTGCTCGGGGTGCGCCGCTACGTGTTCGCCCGGCCGCCGCTGCTCGGCCCGAGCGGCCGGACGTTCGCGACCGGCGTGACCGTCTTCACCGGCTATCCGTTCCTGCGGGGTGCGCTGCGTTCGCTGCGGTCCGGGCGGGCCGGCACCGATGCGCTGGTGTCGGCGGCGACCGTGGCGAGCCTGGTGTTGCGTGAGAACGTGGTCGCTCTGACCGTGCTGTGGCTGCTCAACATCGGCGAGTACCTGCAGGACCTGACCCTGCGGCGGACCCGGCGGGCCATTTCCGAGCTGCTGCGCGGCAACCAGGACACGGCCTGGATTCGGCTGACGGACGGGCCTCAAGCGGGCACCGAGGTTCAGGTGCCGATCGACACCGTGCAGATCGGCGACGAGGTGGTGGTCCACGACCACGTCGCGATCCCGGTGGACGGCGACGTGGTCGAGGGTGAGGCGATCGTCGACCAGTCCGCGATCACCGGGGAGAACCTGCCGGTTGTTGTCGTGGTCGGGGCATCCGTGCACGCCGGGTCGGTCGTGGTGCGCGGACGGCTGGTGGTGTGCGCCCGCGCCGTCGGCAATCAAACCGCGATCGGGCGCATCATCACCCGGGTCGAGGAGGCTCAGCTCGACCGGGCGCCGATCCAGACGGTCGGCGAGAACTTCTCCCGCCGTTTCGTTCCCACCTCGTTCATCGTGTCGGCCGTCACCCTGGCGGTCACCGGCGATGTCCGCCGCGCGATGACCATGCTGTTGATCGCCTGCCCCTGCGCGGTGGGCCTGTCGACCCCGACCGCGATCAGCGCGGCGATCGGCAACGGTGCACGCCGCGGCATCCTGATCAAGGGCGGATCGCACCTCGAACAGGCCGGCCGGGTCGACGCGATCGTGTTCGACAAGACCGGGACGCTGACCGTCGGGCGGCCGGTGGTCACCAATATCGTTGCGATGCATAAGGATTGGGAGCCCGAGCAGGTGCTGGCGTATGCGGCCAGCTCGGAGATCCACTCGCGTCATCCGCTGGCCGAAGCGGTGATCCGCTCGACGGAGGAACGCCGTATCAGCATCCCGCCGCATGAGGAGTGCGAGGTGCTGGTGGGCCTGGGCATGCGCACGTGGGCCGACGGCCGCACCCTGCTGCTGGGCAGTCCGTCGCTGCTGCGCGCCGAGAAGGTCAAGGTGTCGAAGAAGGCCTCGGAATGGGTGGACAAGCTGCGCCGCCAGGCCGAGACCCCGCTGCTGCTCGCCGTGGACGGGACGCTGGTGGGGTTGATCAGCCTGCGCGACGAAGTGCGGCCCGAGGCCGTCGAGGTGCTCAAAGAGCTGCGGGCCAACGGGATTCGCCGGATCGTGATGCTCACCGGCGACCATCCCGAGATCGCCGAGGTGGTCGCCGGCGAGCTCGGCATCGAGGAGTGGCGCGCCGAGGTGATGCCGGAGGACAAGCTCGAGGTGGTGCGCGGGCTGCAGGGCGAGGGCTTCGTCGTCGGCATGGTCGGCGACGGCGTCAACGACGCCCCCGCGCTGGCGGCCGCCGACATCGGGATCGCCATGGGCCTGGCCGGAACCGACGTGGCCGTCGAGACCGCCGATGTGGCGCTGTCCAACGACGACCTGCACCGCCTGCTCGACGTGCGCGACCTGGGGGCCCGCGCCGTCGACGTGATCCGCGAGAACTACGGCATGTCCATCGCGGTCAACGCCGCCGGGCTCGTCATCGGCGCGGGCGGCGCGTTGTCGCCGGTGCTGGCCGCGATCCTGCACAACGCGTCCTCGGTGGCGGTGGTGGCCAACAGCTCCCGGCTGATCCGCTACCGGCTGGACTGAGCCTTTATGCCCGTGTCATCAACGGGCACCACCACAGGGGGTAATGCGTAGCCGTCAGTGCTCGTCGTAATGCTCGCCGTGAGCCGCGTGCCGGCACCCGTCGTGCACATAGTCGACGTGATCCCGGTGCGGGATCGCGACATGGCCGCATCCTTCACCGTGGACATGGTCATGACGTTCGTGCACCGCGTGGCCGGATGGCTCACATTCGTCGTAGTGGTCCTCGTGCCGTCGGTGAAGGTGACCGTCGTGCGCGTAGTCGACGTGATCCCCGTGCGGGATCGCGACATGGCTGCATCCTTCGCCGTGCACATGATCGTGTGCGACGTGCTCGTAGTGGGTTGCGCTGGTCATCGCTTATCACCGTCCGTCCGAATTTTGACTTTTGAGCTAATGGCGCGCCGCAATTCTAATCCAGCCGCGACCGTTGTTCCCGAGAGCCATTACGGCTCGCAGCAGAGTATGGCCGCCTGTCCACGCGACGTCTGTCGGTCTCATACCAGCGCAAGAACCAGCCCTGCCGGGCACCCCGTTGGCGGTGTGGGCCAGCGCCGCGGTGATCACCTCGTGGTCGGAGGCCAGCCATCGGGACGTGATCGCTTCCAGATCTGCGACGGGTGTCGGTGCGCCAGGTTCCGGAGCGGTGGCAGTTGCGCTGACATACTGGGACGGTGGCGATGCTGAGGTCTGGGCGCAGGCTGCGCCTCGGATCCATGGAAGTGCTGGTGGGCTTTCTGTTGGCCTGCGCTTTATCGACGACGATGCTGCGGAATGCGGTCTTCGGCAGTGCGGCATTGTCGACGGCGGGCACGGTGTTCTGTGGGGTGTTCGTGCAGGCCCTTCCCTTCCTTGCGCTGGGGGTGGTGGTCAGCGGATTGATTGCGGTGTTCGTGTCGCCTGAGCGGCTGGCGCGCTGGCTACCGCGCCGCCCCGCGGTGGCGGTGTTGGCCGCCGGTGTGGGCGGGGCGGCGCTGCCGGGCTGTGAATGCGGGTCGGTGCCGGTGGCGCGGCGATTGTTTGGCGACGGGGGAGCGACGGGCGCTGCGGCTTTGACGTTCATGCTGGCCGCGCCGGCGATCAACCCGGTAGTCCTGGTGGCCACAGCGGTGGCGTTTCCCGGTGCGCCCAGGATGGTCCTGGCCCGGCTGGGGGCGTCGCT
>Ga0335071_10002303_pt1 | contig 20489 bp, 18 predicted proteins | sample Lox_Sample_15_FD_206724 | JGI IMG/M metagenome (GOLD analysis project Ga0335071, IMG submission 206724) | Soil microbial communities from Loxahatchee National Wildlife Refuge, Florida, United States - Lox_Sample_1.5 | ecosystem: Environmental > Terrestrial > Soil > Wetlands | place: USA...
GACAGTCCGCCGGCTGAGGGAAGGAGCCTGTCATCCTGAGGGGAGCGACCGTTAAAAAATTGCCCGGTGGGCAATTTCAGGGAGCTGCCAGCCTGCAGGGGCGACAGGGTAACCGACGGGATTGTCCCGACAAGTCGGAACGGACCCTTTCATCCTGAGGTTACCCAGCAAGCAAAAACAAGAAATGCAGCTGCGCTGCATTTTAATTGTTTTCAGGTGGCTGCTTTTGCAGATACACCTGCAACGCTGCCACCTGAAAGCATAAAAGCCATCCGTCGATTGACGGATGGCTTTCTTGTTTTTGCTTGCGGTGCGGACGGGACTCGAACCCGCGACCCCCGGCGTGACAGGCCGATATTCTAACCAACTGAACTACCGCACCGTTTTATTGCGATGCAAAATTAAACGAATTTTTATTTATACAAAATAGTTTCTTACAAAAATGTCCGGCTTTAGCACAGGCAGCCTTGATGATTAAACTTGACGTCAGCGAAGCGACGCACATACTCCCCTGAGATAACCGATCGATTCGGCTATACCTCCAAGAGGATCATCCATGTCCTTCTCGAACTCCAGGCTGCACATCCCGCTGTATTTCACCTTCCTCAATGCCTTAACAAATGCCGGAATGTCAATTACACCGCGCCCCATCTCAATAGTCCTGCCTTCCTTCGTTGATCCTGTCACATCCTTAATGTGTATGTCATAGATCCTGGGAGCATATTTAATCAGATCGGCTACCGCGTCGCGCCCGGCACGGGTTGTGTGACCGATGTCAAGACAGATGCCCATCCTCCTGTCAAGGCTCTTTATACGGTCCCATATAATGTCAGCTGTGGGAAAATTCTTTGTATCAGGACCATGATTGTGCATGGCAATCCTGATATCATATTGTTTTACCTTCTCCTCGACATAGCTGACAAGTGCAGGCGCCGGTTGACCGACGATCATCTTCACCCCTGCTGCCGATGCATATGCAAATGCACGATCCACATCCTCTTCCTTTTCCATCGTTATTACTCCGACCGTATAGATATTTATCCCCGCAGCCCTGAACCTGCCTGTAACCTCCTCTATCTTAACCTTTTCGCTTGAAAGCGGGAGATAGTTGTCCTTCAGCGACATATTGAGGACATTTATCCTTTTCATTATTACCAGGGCCTGCTCAAAAGAAAGGTTGTAGAAACTATAACCAGCCATGCCAAGGCTGAATGTGTCTTTAATTTTTTCTCTTTCCCCTGGTTTATTGGCCCGGATAAGCATATCGCCAGGTATTAACGCCGCGGAAGCCACACCCGTTGCAGTAAGCCTTAAGAAATCACGTCTGTTTTTCATATCTTATTTAATATTAGTCAGATGCCATAAGCCGGTAACCGGCTGCCGGTCGCCTTTATTACTTTACCACCAGCCTGTTATCTATCAACCTTTCGTTATAAGTCTGTATCACAGCCTTGAGCTTCTCCTCCATTTTTTCCTGGAGCCGCGGCTCTTTCCCTAAAAGATTGTCCAGCTGGAAACGGTCGGTCTTATAGTTAAATAGACCCATGGTCTTGTTGTCAGTCACCTCCAGAATATGATCGTCCATAAAAAGGTAGTAGTTGCTGCCAAAGGTATTGAAGCCGAAAGTTTCCTTCGATTCATCAAGCAGGTTGTTGCCAAAGGCAATGAAGTCACCATCATAATTCAGGTAGCTCAGCACTGTGGGCATAATATCAATTTGCTGCGCGATCCTGTGCTTCAGACCTTTTAAATCGCTGTTATGCCGGTAGAAAAAAATAGGTATGCTGAACTGCCCGTAAGCATTCTGGAACTCCTTATGAAATTTCTCGTTGGTATGATCGGCCGTAAATACGAACAGTGTATTGTCGAACCAAGGTTTAGCTGAGGCTACTCTGAAGAACTCCCTGAGGGCAAAATCGCTGTAGCATATTGTCTGGCATATGGGGATCGGGCCCTTCCTGAATTTCCCCTCGTATTTTTCGGGAACCTTAAAGGGATGATGTGACGACAGGGTGAAGAGCGCTGTCATGAATGGCTGGTGAAACCCGTCGAGCTTCGAGGCAAAGAACTGAAGGAAGGGTTCATCCCAGATACCCCAGACACCATCGAAATCGGAGTTGCCCGGATATTCATTCTTCCCGAAATAATCATCAAAGCCTGCCATTTTTGAAAATGAATCAAATCCCATCGAACCGTTGGGTGCACCATGAAAGAATGCTGAATAGTATCCTCTCTTCTTCAACAGCGCAGGCAGCCCGTTTATTTCATCATTTGCATAATGCGAAATTATATATGGAGTCTCCAGCGAAGGCATAGATGCCAGTATTGAAGGCATGGCGTCGATCGACTTGTTCCCGTTAGCAAGGCTCACATCAAAAGACAGGCTCTCCGACAGCAATGAATCGAGGAAGGATGTATAGCCCCTGTATGACCCTGCTTCAAGATCGTGATTAAAAAATCCGGTGTACTCTTTCGAAAAGCTCTCGAGGATGAAAATTACGATATTGACTGGCTGGAAAGGTTTATCAGGCTTATAGGAATAGTGAGGGTCATAGATCGATTTCAGCTTCGCATCATCGAAAAAATTGTATTTTACGAGGTTCTTTTTGCCGTATGTACGCAATATGCTGAAAGGGGTATTCAATACTATCGGCACATACCTGGGATTGTTAACATACCTTGCGGCATTGCTGATTGTTATAGGCCGGGTCGAATGCCTGTAACCTCCTCTGGCTGCACCTACTGCCAGCAAAAGAACAAGCGGTAGAAAGAGGAAGTTGGCCGAATGGTAAACCAGCCTGTTTTCTGTTTTTGGCTTAACAGGCTTGACCCTGGCATACAGCCAGACCATAAGAACCAGAAGGGACAGCGTTGTAAGAGTTGCCGGCCAGTATCCGACCAGGAACCTGAAAAATAGCTGCCCGTTGTTTTGTTCATTTGCAAATGTACCAAAGACATCTGCTGTAGCTCTCTTGGTGAGAAAACGGTAATATACGTAATCGGCCCCGTTCATGCAGAGCATAATCCCGTTAACTAAAAAGAAAAGATAGCTGACAATTTTTTCATAAACTGCATTATACCTGAAGTCGAACGGAACGGCTTCGAGAAGGATAATGAGCATGTTGAAATAAACCACCGCGGCAAGGTCGAATACAATGCCGCCCCTCAAAGCGTGGAGAAACTGGCTGAAAGTGATGTCGGGAAACATCATGTGGTTGAACAGGTAGAATCCTATCCTCGATAGCATAAGAAGGAACAGCACAAGTATTATCCTGTAGAAGAATACCACCATGATGTTCCGTGAAAAAATCCATTTCATAGTCAAAACATGTTGTTATATAAAAACCACAAGTGACCTGCCTTGTTCATACCGGCTGCTGCCGGTGACGAAATTAAAACAATTTTTAACCTGCTCACACTGTTCTGTCACGTAGAAAACTGAATTTTCAAAAATCAAAATGCCTTAAAAGCATAATTTTCAAACATTGATTTCTTATTTTTGGGCGGCTGATGAAGAACCTTGCATACATTTTAATCATTCTGTCAGTCCTCTCAACAGGGTGCAGGAAGTACTATGCCCGCGGCATGGACCTGCTGACTCCCGACTGGACAGCGGCTACTCACGGAGACAATGTTCCGCCCGACTATTCAACAGTATTTGATGAATCAAAGGTAAACAGGTTCGACATCGTTGTATCTAAGGATGACTGGGCGGGAATGATGGCCGATCTGAAGGCAAATGTGGGCGTCGGCAATCCTGCACCGGCGATCAGCGACTTCTGGGATCCTGTCTACGTTCCTGTTTCATTAAAATTTAATGGCATTGAGTGGTACAAGGTCGGGCTGAGGCTGAAAGGAAATTCCTGCCTTTCGTACTGTGTTAACAAAAACATAAGGAAGTATTCCTTCAAGCTTAACCTTGACCATTTCGAGGATGAATATGTTCCTATACATAACCAGAGGTTCTACGGATTCAAGGAGTTGAACCTTTTCAGCAATTTTGGCGACCCAAGCGAGATGCGCGAAAAAACAGCTGCTGACCTGTTCAGGGAATCGGGTGTAAAAGCTCCCAGGGCCGTTTTTTGTGAATTATGGATAGATACCGGAAACGGACCAGCTTATTTCGGCCTCTATACCCTGGAAGAGGAAGTTGAGAACACGGTCATCAAGACACAGTTTAAGGAAGGAGGAAATCTGTACAAGCCGGATGGAACAGCGGCGACTTTTGCAAACGGAACATATGAAACTTCACAGTTTTATAAAAAAACCAACATCTCACCTGCCGACTTTTCGGATGTTCGGGCCCTGTACGATGTCATCAACAGCGAAGCCAGGATAATAAACTACACTGGCTGGAAAAATTCCGTAAATAAAATCTTCGATACAGATGTGTTCATCAGATGGCTCGCAATCAATACAGTGATCCAGGACTGGGACACTTACGGGCTAAAGCATCATAATTACTACATCTATGATAATCCGGTGAACAGTAAGCTGACCTGGATACCTTATGATAACAGTGCTTCATTTGTAGCTGCAGGTGAAAAAACTGCACTCAGCCTTTCGCTCGACGAGGTAACTGACGGGTGGCCACTTATCAGATACCTGATCGATGAAAACGAGTACCTGCAACTCTACAGATCGTATTTGTCGGAATTCATTACCAATGCATTTTCAGTATCATCCTTCACCTCCAGAATAGATAATCAGGCTTCCCTGATAAGAGATCATGTTTTCAGCGAGAGAACCGGATATACCTTTATCAGCTCTACGACTGACTTCGAAAACGGTATTTCATTTCTCAAGTCCCATGTGGGCAGCAGGGTCGATGCCGTCTCACTTTTTCTTTCAAAATAAAATACCGGAACGGGGTGGGTTATGATCCGGAAATTTATAATTTTATACTAACCATAACCAATACGACCCTACCCCATGAAAAAGTATTTAGTATTTTTTATTGCTGCATTTATATCTGCCGCAGCCTATTCACAAAATGTTCCGGGCAACCAGCAGTCTGAGCCCCCCAAACATGCGGAATCAAAACTTAATCTTGGATTTGGCATAGGTCTCGACTACGGGGGGATTGGCGGGCGACTGGCATTTTCTCCGGATAAGCATATTGATATATTTGGAGGAGCCGGATACAATTTTCTCGGTGCAGGTTTCAATGCCGGCCTGGCCTACAAATTTTTACCGGAGTCTTTTATATGCCCCTATATTTCAGCGATGTACGGCTACAACGGGGTTATCAAGGTAACAAATGCAGCAGAGTACAACCAGACATATTACGGGCCGAGCTTTTCAATCGGCGGCCAGTTCTGGTCGCACAGGATGCCCGGCTTTTTCAACCTTGAACTCGTAATTCCTGTAAGGTCATCGGAAATGCATGACGACTACAATAAACTAAAAAATCTTGGAGCATCGATGAGTGCCCTTCTGCCGGTGGCGTTCAGCGTAGGATTCCATTTTCTCTTCTGAGAAAGAGATATTCCACACTTAGTCGGCATGCTATTTGCATATCATGAATAACCTGAAAGGGGTGTCATTCTTCTCGTAGTCTGTAATTATCGCGCAAGACTCAAACGGCCTCCCCTGTCCAGTGATCCGGAATGCGGGTAAATTTTTTACCTGGTAAAACTTTAATACCTACAATAGCCTGATGAAATACTATTTTATTGCCCAGATTAAAATCGAAGACCCTGACGAGTACGAAAAATACCTCGAGGGCTTCGATGAGGTCTTCTCAAAATATGACGGAGCCTTCCTGGTTATTGACGAGCACCCTGAAGTGCTGGAGGGAAGCTGGAATTATTCCAAGTTTGTGATTGTAAGCTTCAATTCAAGGGAAGATTTCAATGCCTGGTATTTCTCCGAAGGATACCAGGAGATATTAAAACACAGGCTGAAAGCGGCAAAATGTGATACTGTGCTTGCTGAAGGACTGGAATAAACAGGAGAAGCAAAACAGATAATACCCCAAAATGAACTTTTTTGCTTTAAGAAGCATACCGATTCTTCTTTTATGTAGTTTTTCAATTGTAAGCCTTTCGGGCCAGGACAGAAGGTTTATTGAAGGGAAAATCCTCATCACCGGTACAAATGAACCTGTCCAGTTTGCCACTGTTAGGCTGAATTCAAACAACATCGGCGTATTCGCCAACTCCGATGGTGACTTCAGGATTTCAAACAAGAGGGAGTTCCTGAACGACAGTTTGACCATAACCTGCATTGGTTACCTGAAGACTACACTGTTGTTCAGGAGCTTAAGTGACAGTTCAGAAAACAGGATCTACCTTACCCCGTCGCTTTACAACCTGAAAGAAGTAAAAGTAACATCATCCAGAAAGATTCTGGGTTCGCAGGAAATGGTACGGCTGGCGATTAAATATATGTGGAAGAACTGTCCGCGCAACGGATTCAGCTATACATGCTACTACCGCGATTACCAGAAAAAGGAGAAGCAAATTCAAAACCTTAACGAGGCAATTATACAGGTGCTCGACAAAGGCTTCAACGAGCTCTCTATCTTCAACTCCAGCCGGCTGCTCGATTTCAGGCAAAACACTGATTTCCCCAGGGTCTCACTTTCCCCCTATTATAACGAAACGGCCACATTCGACAGCTCAAAACCCTGGAAATACATACCATCTGCCAAAATGGGAGACCAGTTTGGAAATGAATTCTTCGTTCTGCAGGTTCATGATGCTATACGAAACTTCCGGGCAAGGTCTTTTTCATATATAAATACCCTCGCTGCCGATTTTATTTCAAATCATTTCTTCGGCAAACCGGAACCTGTATATGACAACAACCTGCTGCTTTACAGGATTTACTTCAACGCCAGGTCCAGGCTGACAGGAGATTCCCTCCTGGCCACAGGAGCGATATACATTCAGCCAAGGGATTTCTCAATCCATAAGCTGGAGTACACCTGCTATTACCTGACTGACGGCTGGAAGAAAAAGGAGATGTTTAACATTAAAACAGAATATGATTATGAAAACTCCATCGGTTCGAAGCTTTACCTCAAATACATTTCTTTCAACAACCTGTTCAGGGTTGCAGACCCGGCCGACACCCTCTTTTTCAGAGTTACCTCTTCATTTATGTTTCCTGAAAAAGTAAAATACAATACTGTTGTCCTTATATTTAACCACAGGATCGATCCTGTTTCAGCACAGGTAAAGGATAATTACCAGGTGTATGACGGAACGAGAGCGATGAGGATAAAAAACATTTCTGTACAGGGTAAGAGACTGATCCTTATGCTGAAGGGCAGCAAACCCGTAAAGGAAGGAGAGCTTCAGGTTTACGTGATGAACATTAAAGATGTTTCGGGGAATATTGTTAACAGAAGGAAAACTGCAGAACTCAGCCAGTACAGGGAATTGTTTGTTCAGGATCACAATCAAAACATTTCTTTCAAAGACAGCTGTTACATGCAGTACAGGCCGTTGGATAAGAACTGTATCTCGCATCCTGTAAATAATGAGAAATACTGGATGAATACACCCGGGAAGATTACAAATAATAAATAAAATATCAAAAGCCATGTACCAAGGAAGGAAGATCGCAGGTCTTATAGCGCTGATTCTGATATTTATTTTCACAGGAGCTTCAGCACAGAAGCCGAGAGCCCGTGAACTGGGCGTTCCGTTCAGCGGAACACCGGGACGATTAAATGCAATTACAGATGTTGCAGGTGTACTGGTGGGCCATGTGACCCTTGTCTCAGGAGAAGGGAAGCTGGTCGTGGGCAAGGGACCTGTTCGTACGGGCATTACTGCAATTTTTCCCAGGGGCAGGCAATATAATCCCATTTTTGCAGGTTGGGCAACCCTGAATGGAAACGGGGAGATGACCGGTACGACATGGCTGAAGGAATCGGGTTTCCTCGAAGGACCTATCCTCCTGACCAACACTCACAGTGTCGGCGTTGCAAGGGATGCATTGATTGAATGGGAGTTCCGCCATCATTACTTCGATCCATTACCCGAGGACCCGGGCCTGTTCTGGTCACTGCCTGTGGTCGCAGAAACCTATGATGGCGATCTGAACGACATAAACGGATTCCATGTGAAAAAGGAGGATGTGTTCAGGGCGCTTGAACTGGCCGACACAGGAAAAGTTGCTGAAGGTAACGTGGGTGGAGGTACGGGTATGGTATGCCATGAATTCAAAGGCGGCATCGGAACCTCCTCGAGAAAAGTACTGATCGACCAGGTTGAATATACGATCGGGGTCCTGGTCCAGGCAAATTATGGCGTCAGATCAACACTTACAATTTCAGGAGTACCTGTGGGCAGGGAAATTACCGACATGATGCCGGTTCTGAACCCAATACGAGATAGCGAAGACAGGGGATCAATAATCGCCGTTGTTGCCACCGATGCTCCCCTCCTCCCGGGTCAGCTGGAAAGGATCGCGCGTAGGGTGACTGTCGGTATCAGCAGGGTCGGCGGATATGGCGGTAACTCCTCGGGTGACCTCTTCATAGCATTTTCAACAGCTAATGAAGGAGCTGCCAAAAGAACCGGGATCCAGAATATAAGGATGCTGTCGAATGACAGGCTCTCTCCTCTTTTCGAGGCAACGGCCCAGGCGACAGAGGAGGCAATTGTAAATGCGCTTTTTGCTGCCGAGACCATGACAGGCAAGAATGGAACTAAAGTCTATTGTCTCCCTGTCGACAGGGTAATCGCGTTGCTTAAGGGATACAACCGCATAAGATAATATTGCTATTTTTGATACGCAGCACTGAAATGGATTATCATTACATACAGTTACCGTCTATTATTATGAAACAAATCTTTTATACTGCAAGGCTCTTATTTACACTTACACTGGCCTCATCATGCCTTATCCTGAATGGCCAGGATATTCCGAAAAAAATTGCAACAGAAATCTGCAACTGCGTCGACACCCTGGAAAACATGGATTCACTTGAAGCCAAGGTTGACAGGTGCGCCCAGCAGGGAATGGAGGCTGTAATTGAGGCTTCGAGTGACGAGATACAGGAAATCTACTCAAGCGAAGATGCAGTAGAAGAGGCAATTTCCAAGGCGATGGAATCCCTGATGGGCTCATGTCCGAAGATCAGGAAGTTCGTTATCCAGGACAGAAAACAGAAATTCTATACCAAATCCGCGTCCGCAGAGGCTAACAAGTACTTCGAGGATGGCAATGATCTTTTCGGAAAAAATGATTACAAGGGTGCCCTGAAGCTTTATTCCAAAGCACTTAAGTCGGACCCTAACTACATTTATGCCATCGATAATACCGGCCTTGCCTACAGGAAGATGGGAGATACAAAGAAAGCCATCAAATTCTACAAAAAATCCCTTGATATTTATCCCGAAGGCAGCTTCGCTCTGAAAAACCTGGGGTACGCCTATTCATTGTCAAACGATTTCCAGGATGCAATGCTCTGTTACCAGAAGCTTGCATTCTTCTACCCCGACGATCCTGAAGGGTATTTCGGGATCGGAAAACTCTTTGTGGCAACAGGGCAGTACGAAACAGCCATCGACTATATCTTTACTGCACACAGGATTTACAAGGCCACCGGCTCAGAGTATTCAACCGACAGCGAGAAGATGATCTCAGTTATTTATAACAAGCTCAGGGAACAGAACAAGCTGGACACATTCAACCAGAAAGCCAGTGAGTACGGCATCAACTACAATTAAATTGTTTTTAAGCCTGTTACGGTATATTTGACAGATAGTTTGTAATTTTACGGAAACAATACAGGTATGACATTCGATGCAGTTCATACTATTCTTTTCATACTCATTGTGCTGCTTGCCGGCTACATAATTTTTCTTCATACAAGGCTCATCAGGAAGGACCTCATCATTGAGAACATTGTAAGAAAGGTCTCCGGTATCGAGAAGGAACTGAGCATGGAAGAGATAAGAAAAGTTGTGAGCGAACTTCACAACTTCAGAGGAAAAGCCTTACTGCTCGATGATAAGCTTTTTGATGAAGAAGTTGCGGGATTCCTGTTCTCGGATATCAAAAGCTCAGTCAATTATATTCATTATACAAAAGATGAAGAAGTTGCCCTCAGAATTATGAAGGAAGGGTTCAGGTTTGTCGAATCGTTCTACAAGACGGCCCTGCCTCTTACAAATGACAAGCTTGATTTGATTATCAAACATAACAGCAAGAAGTTTTATGGCGATTATATTATTATCATTTGTATTGCGGATGAAATAGCAAGGTATTATTCCGCGCGGCTTTCAGAAGGAGGTATAAGGGATTTATCGCTTGAAAATGTGCTTACCGAGACACCCCCGGCGAGGAATGAGAACTCCGACAATGAATATATTCTCTCATCGCACTTTATCAAAGGTTATGTAAATTACAGGACAGGCGAAATCAGCAGAAACCCGGGTTTCAATCCTCAATTCACTTCACCGTCATTCAATGAAAACATAAGCCGGATAAAGGATACCGCAAAATCAAGCTGATCTTTCATGAAAAAATTTTACCTGCTACCTGGAATAATTCTGCTCCTTAGCCTCCGGCTCCCTGCACAGTCGCATAATCCGTTCCAGCGCGAAATAGACACGATAGAAAAAAGGTATTCAGCTAAGGCCGGAAGCGAAAACCTGGTCATATTCACAGGAAGTTCCAGTATAAGGCTTTGGAGAGATCTTGAAAGGACCTTCCCTGGAAAAAATGTTATTAATACGGGCTTTGGAGGTTCGCAGATGAGCGACCTTCTTTTCTTTGCCAGGAACACAATCCTGAAGTACAAGCCTGCCGAAGTGTTTATCTATGAAGGAGACAACGACCTGGCTGCAGGTAAGAAACCATCGCTGATTATTGCTGAGGCCGACAGCCTGATCGGGATCATCCGTGAAATACTTCCTGCAACCACGATAGTATTTCTTTCGGCAAAACCTTCGCCCTTAAGGTGGAAACTAAGGGACCATTATCTAGAGCTGAACCGGCTTTACAGCCTTCTGCCATCGAAATACAACAACCTGCGATATATCGATTTATGGACGCCGCTGATTGGCAGTGATGGAAAACCTGTCAGACAGTATTATCTTGCCGACAGCCTCCACCTTAACAGGATGGGATATTCAGTATGGGCCGAACTGGTGAAGAAGGAGATCAGATAGCCGGTCAGCTGCCTCAGTGCTTTTTAAAGTATTCCAAAAATACCCCTTACTAAAGTCGAGCCTGCAGGAACCATGGCGAGTGGTAGAAAGATTATCCATCACGCTGAATGGTGCCCTGAGAAGAGTTGCTGCTAGGGGAGCGGGAATCCCATGTTACCTGGAACCAGGTTTTATTCTTCTCCGCAAGTCAATAGTTTTAAAGGAATCTGAAAAAACCGGATTTCAGCCTATCATAAAAAATCCCTAAATTTGCGCCATCGGTTGAATACAGAGGGTTTATATCCTTAGTAATCCTAAACAAAATTTTAATGAAATGAAAAACAAGATTTTAGCAATTTCATTCTTAGCTGTTGCCTGTACCATAACAGTATCCGCACAGGTTACCGAGGGTGAAAAAGTTTTAAGGACAATGCCTGCCGATACTGCGAAAGGGTGGAAAAAGGGTGGAGTGATGGGGATAACCCTTGCTCAGACATCACTGACTAACTGGTCCGCGGGAGGGCAAAATTCGGTGTCGGTGAACGGAGTAATGAGTCTTTTTGCAAATTATCAAAAGGGTAACTCTGTCTGGGACAACTCGCTCGACATGGGCTATGGCATTATCAAGCAGGGATCGAATGATGTAAAAAAGACAGATGATAAGTTTGAGTTTCTTTCAAAATACGGGCATAAAGCATTCGGTAATGTTTACTATTCGGCGATGTTCAGCTTCAGGACGCAGATGGCAGTCGGTAAAGATGCAGCCGGAAAAGAGATATCAAATTTACTTGCACCTGGGTACATACTCGCTGCATTAGGTCTCGATTACAAGCCAAACAGCTATTTCAGCGCGTTCCTTTCACCGCTTACTTCGAAAACGACTGTTGTAAGGGACACGATGTTGTCAAATGCCGGGGCATTCGGGGTTGAAAAGGGGAAAAAGTCACTCGAGGAACTTGGAGGATATGCAAGATTCATATTCTCAAAAGGGGACTTCAAGAGTGAATTCATGAAAAATATTTCATTCACGACCAAGCTGGACCTCTTCTCAAACTACCTGAAGAATCCGCAGAATATAGTTGTAAACTGGGAAACTCTAATCCTGATGAAGGTTAACAAGTACCTCAGCATGAACCTGAATACGAACCTCATATACGACGACAAGGTAAGGTTCCCGGCTAACAACGGGACCCCGGGGGCCACTGTCCCGAAGGTCCAGTTCAAGGAGATTTTTGGTGCCGGCCTGTCATTTAAATTCTGATTATTAACCTAATACAACCTGATCATGAAAATTGTAGATGAATTCAAAGCCTTCGCGATGAAAGGCAATGTAGTCGACATGGCAGTCGGTATTATTATCGGTGCGGCCTTCGGCAAGATAGTTTCTTCGATGGTTAACGATATCATCATGCCGCCTTTAGGCCTGCTGATCGGCGGGGTCAACTTCACCGATCTCAGGGTAGTGATGAAAGCTGCCACGGATGCTCATCCGGCTGTGACCTGGAACTATGGAAACTTTCTCCAGGTTATATTCGATTTCCTGATTGTGGCCTTTTCCGTGTTCATCGTTATCAAGGCGATGAACGCTGCCAAGAAAAAGGAAGCGACCGCACCGCCTGCGGAACCGCCGGCCCCGACAAAGGAAGAGACTCTGCTTACGGAGATAAGGGATCTTCTGAAGAAATAACGGTTTTTTTAATCAGCAAATGAGGGTGTGGTCGCGCACCCTCTTTTTATTTTGTCGCGAGCATTATTTCGCTTATCCAGAGCTGTGTCGCTGACTGGTGTGAAGAGTAATCCCCATTGCCGCCTCTCATTGACGAGCCACCATGCATCCCCCCTCTTCCACGCATTCCGCCCATGCCTTCCATTCCACCCATTCCGCCCATTCCACCCATGCCACCTCTCATTCCGCCGCCCATCCTGCCCATGCCACCTCCCATTCCGCCACCTGTCGGTCCTGACATTCCTCCACGACCGTTGTTTCCGGACGGCATTCTCCCGTACTCAATTCCCAGGGTGAAAGGACTGCCTGGTTTAACTATCTCCCTCAGTCCCGGTGTCAGATTTGAATATGGTATCGAAATCCTGAGGTAAAGATCCTGGATTTTGTCGTACCAAAACCTTGCCCTGATCCCGTTTTTATTACCTGCCGGAATGATTTTAGGTGTTTCACTGCCGAATCCTATCAACAGGATGTTCCTGGCTTTCTCAATTGAAGCGTGCCCGGTTCCCTGGGGTTCTGATCCTGGTCCCTTAATCCCTTCGCGGTGCACCTGCTGGTTCCTGAAGCTATCGCTGTTAAAACCCTGAGGCGACATACCCTGGCCCGGCAGTCCCTCCTGGCCCGGACCTTCTTTTTTTCTCTCGATTACCGGGAACCTGATTCCGTCTGTCCTGTGATGTTTTCCTTCAGCCGAGAGCCAGAGTGTAAGCCCTGAAGAGAGCATCCCGTTCTGGTCCTCAATCTCCGGAACCTTCATATCGAAATAGAGACAGCTGTCATCATTTGAAATGTAAACAAGAATATGCCCTTTCCTGTAGGAATGATAATCGTCTGATGTAAGCGACCCCGCACTTTCAGGGTTCTTGCTCCAGACACAATCGAACCGGCCTTTTTGCCCTGAAGCAACAACTGAAACCAGTAAAAGAGCAGATAAAAATGCTGTTTTCATTATATGATGATTTAGATGAAGAACGTGAAATATATGCATAGACAGATAAAACCTGTAATTTATTTCAGTTTTAACATAAAGTTTTTGGAAGATGCCGGACAACATATTCCAGCCAGGGAAATGGCAAACGGGCAAAAATGAAAGAGGATGAATTCAAAAATCATCCTCTTTCCAGAAAAATGCTGCAACTGAATCAGTATATTCTGGGAACCGGCGAAAGGAGCCTGATAACCAGGAACAGTGCCATGATTCCGACTAGTACATAGCAAACCAGCTTGGCTGTTCCCGAGTTTCCTTTCAGGGCTTCAACAACACCATTGTAGAGTAACCACAGAGTGTACGCCGATACACCCAGGTTGATTATGGCACCCAGGTACATGCTCAGAACTGAGGTGAAGCTGAGAAGCGCGGCTACAGGCATGACCACCATAACCGAGGCAGTAACCCTCAGGTTGGCTTCAAAATCAGTGCTCCCGTGGCAGATTGAGGAGATTACAAGGAGTATAACGGCCCCGATGAATAACCCGATTACTGCTGAAATGATTGCATAGATGAATACCATGACACCTACTGCCCCTCCCATGATTCCGGAATAGGCTCCTATCCTAAGGAAGCTCCAGATCAGGTAAATTATCCCGGCGATAGTGCCGTAAATAACTGCTTTGATAAGCGGTTCGGTTATGCCGCCCGTGGCCTTCATCGTGGAAAAGTAGCTCTTCGGATTAAGGAGGGTTTCCCTGGATTCCGTGATAAATGCGTTGAAATCAAAAGTTCCGTTACTCATAATTCTACAGGTTATAGTTTAACATGAATCTGAAATCAGCATATTGCCAACAAGGGTAATGAAGAATGTTGGTCAGATAAAAATAATAGACCCGTACTCAATTTCCTAATTAATCTGCTGAAATTTCAGCGGATGTGCGTCTTTTAAAGCCTGTGGCTACTGTCTTCTCTTCTCTTCCTTCTTTGCTTTTTTTGCTGCTCTCTTTTCCTTCAGGCTTTTGGATGCCGTCTTTTTGTTATGCTCCTGTGCTTTGGATTTTTCGTGTGACATAGCATTGATTTTTAGGTTAGCAAAAAACTTATTGTGAATTTGAAATCATTTCTGTTTTTATAAACCTTAAAAGGCATATAATTGTTCATGCTGCTTTAGGCCCACTGGTTAAGCATTGAGGCCGCATCATTGTCGAGGTACCACTTCAGCAATCCATGTTCCGGCTCAATGGATGCTGCCGGATAATCAACTTCACCGGGACACTCGATAACTTCAGCCACAACATCGGCTTTCGAAAGTCCTGTAACAAGGAAAAAGACCCTGAAAGCGTTATTGATAACCTTACCGGTGATGGTTATCCTCTTCTGCCCGCTTACCGGATGAGTTGCAACGCAGCAGATATGTTCCGAGCGAAGGAGCCTTTTATCACCTGCGAAAATGGAGGCTGTATGACCATCATTACCCAGACCGAGCAGTACAAGATCAAAGGCGGGCCAGCCGTTTAATGCCGGCACCAGGTTACTGATCTCCGATGAGTAGCTTTTTGCCTCTTCCTCCGGAGGTGCTTCCCCATTTATCCTGTGTATGTTAGATTCCGGAATACTGATCAGGTCGAGAAGATTGCGCCTGGTCATCCCGTAGTTGCTTTCCTTATCACCCGGGGGAACGCATCTTTCGTCGGCCCAGAAAATATGCGTATGACTCCAGTCGGTGGATCTGCCAAATTTCCTGCCCAGGATGCCAAAAAGAAGCTCAGGTGTGGTTCCGCCTGAAAGAGCCATGAAAAAGGGTTTTTTCCTGCTTGCTGATTTGTTTACCAGCTCCGATATCTCGGCCGCAAGTTCATCGGCAAGGATACCCTGATCGTCCGATATCTTTATCAGTGTCTGCATCTTTTTTCCCCAATCAGATGCAAGTTAAAACTCAAATATCAACTTTCCTAAAATATAGCACCGCTGTTTCCAACAGTTATCAACCGGTACCTAAAGCTCGCAATAGAGGCCATCGTCGGCAAGGTTCTTGCACGGGTATCTCCAGGTAATATCCTTGCCTTCAATAAGATCATTGGCATTTTCCGGACCCCATGTCCCGGCAGGATACCCGAATATCTTTATATCGGGATTTGTTGCCCAGGCGGTCTGGATGGGGTCAAGGAATTTCCAGGCAGTTTCAACCGTATCATCACGTGAATAGAGAGTTGAATCACCCAGCATTGCATCGCTGAGAAGCCTCTCGTATGCCGACGGCAGCCTGATATCTGCTAGGTCGGAATAATGAAAATCCATATTCACGTTCTTCACGTTGAACCCTGCTCCTGGTTCCTTCATCCCGAATTTAAGAAGGATGCCCTCATCTGGCTGTATCCTTATAATGAGCTGGTTAACAGCCTTGTTAATATCTTCACTCCTGAAAAGGAAATGAGGTGTCTGCTTAAAGTGAATCACGATTTCAGTAACTCTTGTCGGGAGCCTTTTGCCTGTCCTGATATAGAATGGCACCCCGCCCCATCTCCAGTTGTTTATGAAAAACTTAACAGCAACATAAGTTTCTGTCCTGGAGTTGGGATCAACGCCCGGTTCCTGGCGGTAAGCAGGGAGGCATTCACCCCTGACGCGTGATGCAGTGTACTGGCCGCGGATGACGTACTTCTGAACATCCTCTTCCCGTATGGGCTGAAGGGACTGGAAAACCTTGAGAATTTCATTTCTTATAGAATCTGGATTAAGTGATGATGGAGGTTCCATTGCTGTCAGCCCTGCCATCTGCAGCAGGTGATTCTGTACCATATCGCGCAGCGCACCTGCAGAATCGTAATAGCCTCCGCGGTTTTCCACGCCAAGACTTTCAGCGGATGTAATCTCAATGTGATCGATATAGTTCCTGTTCCACAATGGTTCAAAAAGGCCGTTTGAAAACCTTGTTACCAGAAGGTTCTGCACCGTTTCCTTGCCAAGGTAATGATCGATCCGGTATATCTGGTCCTCCTTGAAAATCCTGTGAAGACTTGAGTTGAGCTGACGGCAGGAGTACAAATCGTATCCGAACGGCTTCTCAAAAATGACCCTCCTGAACCCGTCATTCTCGTCGCTCAGTCCGACGGATGCAAGGTTTCCGGCAATCGTAGTATATATATTAGGTGGTGTTGCCAGGTAAAACAGGCAGTTGCCTCCGGTGCCTGCTACCCCGGCCTTCCCTGCAAGGAAGGTTTTAAGCTTCTCAAAGTCTTTCCGTGAATCCGGGTCCATCTGCAGGTAGCTTATATTCTGCACGAATTCACCGACATCTCCGTCCCTGATGATTTTCTGATCCGAAAACTGAACTATGCCATCCTTCAACCTGGTACGGAATTCCTGGTCAGTCATATTCTTCCTTCCCGAGCCGATAATCAGGAATTTCTCAGGAAGCATACCAAGGACTTTTAACGAATATATCTCAGGTATCAGCTTCCTGTGTGTCAGGTCGCCAGAGGCCCCGAAAATTACCAGTATCTGATTATCAGGCTTCTTCATCAAAAATAAATTTCACAGTGTTAAATACGTATTCCGTTAGCAGGCAGGTCAATCCAGAATTCAGTTCCCTTTCCAGGGGCACTTGAAAAACCCGCCTTCCCGTTGAGATAGTTTTCGGTCAGCAATTTTATACTGTAGGTGCCGAATCCACGACCTGTTCCCTTGGTGGAGAATGATCTCTGGAATACCTGGTGCACTACCTCATCCGTCATCACGGCTTTGTTTTTTACACTAATCCTTATACGGTCGCCGTGGTTTTCGATACAAGTTTCAACTTCTTCGTTCTCCCCTGAAGCTTCAAGAGCGTTTTTCAGCATGTTGGCAATAACCCTTTGCAGAATCAACCTGTCACTTTTGATGCTTTCAATACCTGCTTCAGATGATACCCTGATGTTTTTTCCTGCAGCAACATCATTCTTTAAAATTTTTTCAACCTGGAGGTTCAGTAATTCATAAAGATTTATTTCCTGAAGCGTAACCCTGAGATCTCCGATCTCAGCCGATATCATATCCCTGTGTGTCAGAATCTCTTCTATCAGGTCCCTGCTCGAATCTGCCGAGAGATCAAGAAGCTCCTTTTCTTCCACGGGATTATTTGTCTCTTTAAGTAACAACAAAAATGCGTTGAGGTTGCCCGCGGAATTGAGGATATCGTGGAAAAATATCTTTTCAAGATTCTGCTTCCTCTTTTCACTGCTGATATCTTCAACGGAAAAGATGTAAAATATTTTGCCGTGAAGGACGACTGGAGAAGTTGTGACTCTCAGATCCCAGCTTACTTCCTGCCCTTCACTGACAGTGGTCAGCCGGGTCTCTCTTACCGATTTCCTGTTATTAAGCTGGCTTTCCACTATGGAGTTTATTGCACCACAGTACTGGCACGCCTGAGATGTGCCGCAACCTCCGTTCATTTCACCGGCATGTTTGCATCCAATTGCTTCGCCCGGTCTTTTTCCAACTATCAGTTCGATGCCCCTGATACCCAGGAGCCCGAGGAAGGCGTCGTTTGCATATACAATCTGCCTGTTACCGTTAATGACAGCCGAGATGCCCGAAACAGCACCAAGAACATCAAGTATGGTTTTTTCCGCTTTTAAAAGCTCTTCCTCTCTTCTAATTGTCTTGTCGTCAGATCTTTCAGGATCTGCAAAAAACGAATCTGTTGACATTACTATCCTGATGAATAAATGTTATGCCAGGAAATCCTCTGGCAAAGATAGTTAAAGAGCAAGTCATTATTTATGTAAAACGGGTACACCGCATATAATTTAACACAAAAAAATTAATGTTAATAATTTATCAATATCATTTTCTTTTATTTTAAAAGTAATTGTATTATTTTCGCCGGCAAACGTAAAGCAGAATGACGGTTGTAAGAACAACATATTTCAGGCTCTATATTCTCAGGTTTACAGGGAATGACTGAGAATGGTGTACTTTATGTTCAGGTATCGGAACCGTTCTCAGAAAGTAAGGAACGGTTTTTTTGTTTAATATAAATACAGTGTATGATGGCTAAGGAAAGGCCTTCTGACTCCGGGTTATACCGCGGTGAATTTGAGCATGACAGTTGCGGGATAGGCTTTGTTGCCCATATAAAAGGGAGGAAATCTCACTCCATAATAGAAAAAGGACTGGAGACTCTTTCGAATATGAGTCACAGGGGAGCAGAAGGTGCCGACAGCAGGACAGGTGATGGTGCCGGGATACTCATCCAGGTGCCCAGGGATTTTTTCCTGATCCAGGGATACTCACTGCCTCCTGACGGTCAATTCGGAACAGGTCTTGTTTTTTTGCCGCAGGACAGGGAGGAAGCTGCAAAATGTGAGGATATCCTTCTCAATTTTATAAAGGAAGAAGGGGTGAAATTCACGGGGTTCAGGGAAGTACCGCGTAACAACAGCGTAATCGGTGAGATTGCCCTTTCGGCAGAACCATATATCAGGCAGATTCTCGTTGAAGCCGATATGCCGCAGGAGGATCTTGAAAGGAAGCTTTATATTATACGAAAACGTGCTGAAAAGGCAGTCAGGGAATCAGATCTGGTGCAAAAGAGCTTCTTTTACCTGCCAAGTTTTTCGACGAAGGTTTTGGTTTATAAGGGAATGCTGATGTCGAACCAGCTGAGGGAGTATTTCCTCGATCTTCAGGATGAACATTTGCAGAGCGCAATAGCCCTTGTACATTCAAGGTTCAGCACTAATACCTTTCCAAGCTGGGATCTTGCCCAGCCTTTCAGGTACCTTGGTCACAACGGCGAGATAAACACTATCAGGGGAAACAGGTTCTGGATGGAAGCTCGCGAGTCGATCCTTAAGTCTGACAGGCTGGGTGATCTTTCAAGGCTCTACCCGGTTATTGAACCGGGAAAAAGCGATTCGGCATCGCTCGATAATGTCCTCGAGTTTCTGATAATGAGCGGCAAATCGCTCCCGTATGCAATGTCGATCCTTATCCCAGAATCAATCAACAAGAAGAACCCTATACCCCCGGAGCTGAGGGCATTTTACCAGTATCATTCGACTTTCATGGAACCATGGGACGGACCTGCTTCTCTCATATTTTCAGACGGCAGGTATATAGGGGGGATGCTCGACAGGAACGGGCTGCGTCCCTCAAGGTATGTGATCACGGAAAGTGACCTGATTATAATGAGCTCCGAGACGGGAGTTCAGTCATTTGAGGCTACGGAGATCAAGTCGAAGGGAAGGCTGAGACCCGGCAAAATGCTCCTGGTCGATACACAGGAAGGCAAAATCTATTATGACGAGGAGCTGAAAAAACAGCTTGCTTCAGAATATCCCTACGAAAAATGGATAGAACAGAACATGGTCAGGCTCGAAAGGATTGAAATCGGGCATCACCTGTCTCCCGACATGGGTAACCTATACCAGGAATATATTACTTCCTTCAATTATTCATCGGAGGATATTGACAAGATAATCAAAGAGATGGCCGCCACCGGGAAAGAGCCTACAGGCAGTATGGGAAATGACGTTCCTGTTGCGGTGCTTTCGAGGAAACCATACAGGCTCTTCAACTATTTCAAGCAGCTCTTTGCGCAGGTGACCAACCCACCGATAGACCCGATAAGGGAGGAGCTGGTAATGACTCTTTCGGGCTACCTGGGATCATTGCAGCAGAACCTCCTGGAGACCTCTCCCGATCACGTGAAGATGGTCAGGTTCAGCAACCC
>Ga0335071_10002304_pt1 | contig 20477 bp, 17 predicted proteins | sample Lox_Sample_15_FD_206724 | JGI IMG/M metagenome (GOLD analysis project Ga0335071, IMG submission 206724) | Soil microbial communities from Loxahatchee National Wildlife Refuge, Florida, United States - Lox_Sample_1.5 | ecosystem: Environmental > Terrestrial > Soil > Wetlands | place: USA...
ACGTGGCTTCCCCAGGTGCATGCCCGGACGATCGGGAATTGATGCCGGTGCGTGCTCCAGTCACCCCGGCGGCGCATTGGCGGTCACTGTCGTTGTTGTTGGTCGAGGACGACCGCGCCGACGCGGTACTCGTGGAAGATCTGATCGCGGACGCCGTCGCCGACATCCGGGTGATCTGGGCGCAGTCGATGGCGCACGCGGAGCGCGAGCTCGCGTCGGCGCGGCCCGACTGCGTGCTGCTGGACCTGCACCTGCCCGACGCCAGCGGAATGGACGCCCTGGACCGCATCGCCAAGCGCGACGCCACCGTTCCGATCGTCGTGCTGACCGGACTGAACGACGAATACTTCGGGGCGTCCGCCGTGGCGGCCGGGGCCCAGGACTACCTGGTGAAGGGGCGTGTCGAGCCCGAAATGCTGCGGCGCGCGCTGCTTTACGCGATCGAGCGCAAACGGGCCGAGCTCATCTCCGCCGACCTGCACGCCAGCCAGCTCCGGGCCCGCGAGAACGCGCTGCTGGAACGAGGCCTGCTGCCCTCGCCGCTGCTGCTGGACGATCCCGGCGTCGAGATCGTCGCCCGCTACCGGCCGAGCCGCGAGGACGCGTTGTTGTGCGGGGACTTCTACGACGTCGTGCAGACGCCCGACCGGGTGGTGCACGTCCTGATCGGCGACGTCGCCGGCCATGGACCGCACGAGGCGGCCCTGGGCGCGGCGCTGCGCATCGCATTTCGCGCGCTCACCTTCGCCGGCGTGCAGGGTGTCGAGCTGATGCGGCAGCTCGAACGCGTGTTGCACTCCGAACGAACCGGAACGGGCATCTTCGCGACGGTGCTCAGCCTGGAAATCCACCCCGACAGCCCGCGCGTCACCGCGGTGCGCGCCGGTCATCCCGGGATGTTGCTGCAAGACGGCGCCGGGGTCGAATGGGTCGAGCCGCCGGCCGGCCCGGCGCTGGGCCTGCACGCCGACGACTGGCCGCGGCACGAGCTGGAGCTGCCGACGGGCCAGGGGCTGCTCCTGCTGACCGACGGGCTCTTCGAGGGATATTCGGGCCAGGGCAACCAACGTCTGGGGGAGGATGGCCTGCTCGCGCTGGCGCGCAGGCACGCGCACCTGCCCGGAGCGCCGTTCGTCGACGCGCTCATCGACGGCGCCCAGCAGCTCGCCGAGCCGCGCGGCGGGCTCACCGATGACATCGCCGTGCTGCGGGTCGGGCGGACGACGGCGTGAGCCCCGCCCCGCAGCCGCCGCGCCTGGCGCAGCTCACCGTGCGCGGATGGCAGTTCCTGGTGCTGTCCACCATGGGGGTGATGGTGCTCGCCGGCGCGCTGGTCGGTTGGGCGTTGCTGCACCGCACCGACCAGATGTCGCGTGGGGTGATCGACGGCATCCAGCCGGCGCGCGTGGCCGCCTGTCAGCTGCAGGCGGCGCTTCGGGACCAGGAAACCGGCATTCGCGGTTATCTGATCAGCGACGATCGCCAGTTCCTCACCCCGTACTACGACGGGCAACACGAGGAACAGGCGGCCGGCGCCGAAATCCGGCACCGGCTGAGCCGGCGCCCCGACCTGATCGCGGATCTCGACGCGATCGAGAAGGCCGCCGCCAACTGGCGGGCGACCTATGCCGAGCCATTGATCGAGAGCGTGGCCCCGAATGGCCGCAATGTCACGAACCGCCCGGCGGCCGAACGCGGTAAGGCCGAATTCGACCACCTGCGCACGCTTTTCGACACGCAGAACGCGAACCTGGCTGCGGCATGGACGCGCGCGGCCGACGATCTCCAACACACCGACGCCTGGCGCGACAGGGTGCTGGGGGCAATGGTGTTGCTGTTCTTCGGGACGGCCGCCGCGCTCGGACTCTTGATGCGCGACACGGTCACCCGCCCGATCGCGGCGCTGGCCGCCGCGTGCCGGCGGATCACCCAGGGCAACTTCGGCGAAACCATTTCCCCGCCGAGGCGGCCCCGGGACATCCGCGATATGGCCATCGACGTGGAGAACATGCGGGAACGGCTCGTCGAGGAGCTTGAGGTATCACGCTCGGCCCGAACGCTTCTGGACGAGCAGGCGGCCGAGTTGCGGCGTTCGAACGCCGAACTCGAGCAGTTCGCCTACGTTGCGTCGCACGATCTGCAGGAACCGCTGCGAAAGGTCGCCTCGTTCTGCCAGTTGCTGGAAAAGCGATACGGCGACCAGCTCGACGGCCGCGGGATCGAATACATCGGATTCGCCGTCGACGGGGCCAAGCGCATGCAGGTGCTGATCAACGACCTGCTCACCTTCTCGCGTGTCGGCCGGCTGGGCACCATGCAAACCGAGGTCGAACTCGACACGGCGCTGGATGCCGGGCTGGCCAACCTCGCCGCAGCGATCGAGGAAACCGACGCGGAGATCGTGCGGCCGCCCCGGCCCCTCCCGCAGATCATCGGGGATCCCACGCTGCTGACGATGCTGTGGCAGAACCTGATCGGCAACGCGATCAAGTTCCGGCACAAGGACCGCCGGCCGCGCGTCGTCATCGACTGCGAACTGCGCACCGGCGAGCACGGTGACGAGTGGCTAATCAGCGTGTCGGACAACGGAATTGGCATCGCCGAAGAGTTCACCGAGAAGGTCTTCGTCATCTTCCAGCGCCTGCACGGCCGCGAGGTGTACTCCGGCACCGGTGTCGGCCTTGCGCTGTGCAAGAAGATCGTCGAGCACCACGGCGGCGCCATCTGGGTCGACACGTCCTACACCGACGGGACCCGCTTGCGGTTCACCCTGCCCGTTCCCGCGCCCGTGGGCGCGGGCGCGCCAAGCCCAGCCACTTCGCAAGGAGCCCACGAATGACATCAGCGGCATCGGCCGGTAGAGCAATCGAAATCCTGCTCGTCGAGGACGACCCGGGCGATGAGCTCATCACCCGGGAAGCGTTCGAGCACAACAAGCTCAAGAACAATTTGCACGTCGCGCACGACGGGGAGGAGGGCCTGGACTTCCTCTACCGGCGCGGCCCCTTCGACGGTGCGCCCCGGCCCGACCTGATCCTGCTCGACCTGAACCTGCCGAAATACGACGGCCGGCAGCTGCTGGAGCAGGTCAAGTCCGATCCGGATCTGGCCCGCATCCCGGTCGTCGTGCTGACCACCTCCTCGGCGGAGGAGGACATCCTGCGCAGCTACGAACTGCACGCCAACGCCTACGTCACCAAGCCGGTCGACCTCGACCAGTTCATCAACGCGGTGCGGCAGATCGACGAGTTCTTCATTCAGGTGGTGCGGCTTCCGGGCCTGTAGGCGGCGGGCCTACGACGTGCCCTCCGATGCGGTGAGAAACTCCTCGTTGTGCTGCCCCGGGGCGGGCGGGGGATCGGTGGCCGCGGCGTCGAAGCTCGAGTAGCGTGCCGGGGTGCGGATCACCGTGATGGCCCCGGTGTCCGGGTCACCGCTGCCGACCCGCAGCGCGAGCTGGTTCTCGGCGAACAGCGGGGTGTCGACGACCTGCTTCCAGGTGTAGGCCAGGCAGGCCATCAGGCCGCCCTCCTGCAGCAGCTCCACCCATTCGGCGGCCGTCTTGGCGGCCAGCGCGGACTCCAGCTCCTCGGTGAGCTCGGGGTAGTTCAGCGCCCGGGCGCGCTGGTCGACGAACCGCTCGTCCTGGATGAGCTCAGGCCGGCCGATGATCTGGCACAGCTTCGCCCAGTGCTTGGGCACGTACGCGCTGATCACCAGGTAGCCGTCGGCGGCTCTGAAGGCGTCCGATGGCTGGGTGGCGAAGCCAACCCCCTTGCGCTTCTTGGGTTTTGGTTCCGGGTCCGGTTTCGGCTCGGGCGCCTCGCTCGGCTTGTTCAGGTGCATCGTGAGCTGGTTGGCCTGCAGCCCGACCGCGACGTCGTACATGGCGACCCGGACCGTATCGGCCACCCCGTGCCGTTCGCGGTTGAGCAGCGCGGCCAGCACGGCCTGGGCCAGCACGTGACCGCTGGCGTTGTCGACGAGCTGGAACGGGATGATCTGCGGCTTGCCGTCCGGCGTGGGCATTCCGGTGGTCATGCCCGCCTCGGCGGCGACCATCAGGTCGACGCCCGGCCTGCTGCCGTTGGGGCCGTTGCCGCCGTAGGCCGAGAGGCGCGCGTAGATCAGCCTGGGATTGCGCGACCGAAGGTCGTCGGGGCCCAGGCCCATTCGTTCCATGACCCCGGGCCGAAACCCTTCCAGCACAACGTCCGCTGTGTCGGCGAGCCGCAGTATCTGCTTCTTGCCGTCCTCGGTGGTCAGGTCCACCGTGACCGACTTCTTGCCCCGGTTGTTGGGCAGAAAATACGTTGCGAGCGGCGGGCGGCCGGGCAGGACCGCGGTGATCTGCCGGGCCGCCTCACCGCCCGGCGCCTCGACCTTGATGACGTCGGCGCCGAGGTCGGCCAGCACCTGCCCGGCCAGCGGCCCGGCCACGTTCTGGGTGAAGTCGAGCACCCGGTACCCGTCAAGTGGCTTGGCGGGCTTGGTGTTTGGCCTGTCTGCCATCGTGGGGCCTTCCTTCAGCCTGCCCTGTGCAGCACCGCGGTGCAGTAGTAGTTCTGATTGAAGGGGTCGTGGTCGTCGGTGGATTGCAGCGGTAATCCGTTGTCGCCCAACAGCTGATTCAGTGAGGTGCGAACCGGTCGCCAGCCGCGGCCTTCCAGGTAGGCCGCGACGTCGTTGCGGTCGCCGGGGAAGCCCAGGTTCTGCAGCTCGACGTCGAGGCCGTTTTCTTGCCATTTCCGGGTCGCGGCGTTCAGCGCCTCCAGGTTGGCCCCCGAGTTCAGGAAGACCTCGGCCACCAGCTGGCTGCCGTCGGCGCTGAGCTCGGTGACGTTGTCCAGCAGCCGATCCTGGGCGTCGGCCGGCAGGAAGCCCAGCAGGCCCTCGGCGGCCCACGCGGCGGGGCGGGCGGTGTCGAAGCCGGCGCGCCGCAGCGCCGACGGCCAGTCGTGGCGCAGGTCGATCGGCACGGCCCGCACGTCGGCCGTGGCCTTGGCGCCGAGATCGCCGATCGTGGCGGCCTTGAACTCGATGACCCGGGGCTGGTCGATTTCGAACACCGTGGTGCCCGCCGCCCAGGGCAGCCGGTACGCGCGGGCGTCCAGGCCGGAGGCCAGGATGACCACCTGGCGGATGCCGTCCTGCTGAGCCCGGGCGAAGAACGCGTCGATGTAGCGCGTGCGCGCCGCCTGGATGTCGGTCATGCGCTGCATGCCCCACGGGGCGCCGGGCACGTCGACGTCGGCGGAGTCGAGGTCGCCGGCGGCCCAGCGGCTGAAGAAGTCGACGCCGACTGCGCGCACCAGCGGCTCGGCGAACGGGTCGTCGATCAGCGCGTCCCGGGTCGCCCGGGCCCTGCCCGCGGCCACCATGGTGGCGGTGGCTCCCACGCTGGTCGCCAGGTCCCACGTGTCGTTGTCGGTGCGTGCCATGTCTCCCCTTCTCCGGTCTACTGGTTAGCCACAATAACTGTGACCAAAGACCCCGCCGGTGGTGGCGTTGCGCCCTTATCGGCGCCACGGTCGACCTGCAGAGTCAAGGCAATGGCCGCAAAACTGCTCAGGCGTCTCGGACTGGAAACCTCGTCACTGCTGACGTATGCGCGGTCCGGGGGTCTGCGACTGATGCCACCCGGCCGGATCGTGGCGGTGCTCCGGGCCCTCGAGCGCTACGGCCTGTTGGGTGCGGCGACGGTGATCGCGGCCGCCCGGGACCGCGACGGGCTGGCGCTGATCGACGAGCGCGGACCGCTGACCTTCGGTGGGCTGGACGAGCGGACCAACTCACTGGCCAACGAGTGGCGCCGGTGCGGGCTCGGCCCGGGCGCTAGCGTGGCCATCCTGGCGGGCAATCACCGGGGCTTCCTGGAAGCGGTGTACGCGGCGGCCAAGTGCGGTGCCGGTGTGCTCCTGCTCAACACGGGCTTCGGCCACACGCAGCTCGCCGAGATGATGGCCCGCGAAGGCGCCGACCTCCTGGTGTACGACGAGGAGTACGGCGCCGTCGTCGCCGGCGTCCATCCGCGGCTGGGCCGCCTGCGCGCCTGGGCAGACACGCCGGATGCCGACACGCTGGACGCGCTGATCCAGCGCGGCGATCCCAGCCCGCCGCCCGGTTCCGGTGGCCGGCCCAAGATCGTCATCTCGACCAGCGGGACGACCGGCGTCCCCAAGGGCGCCCTGCGCTCCGAGCCCTACTCGCTGATACCGGTCGGCGGCCTGCTCGGCAAGGTGCCGTTCCGGGGCCGGGAAGTCACCGAATGCTGCGTGCCGCTGTTTCATTCGATGGGTTTCAGCCATGCGATGTACGCGATGGTGCTGGGCTCGACGCTGGTGCTACGCCGCCACTTCGATGCCGAGCGGGCCGTGGCGAGCGTGGCCGCGCGCCGGGCCAGCGCCATGATCGTCGTGCCGGTCATGCTGCGGCGCATTCTCGACCTGGGCTGGTCGACCCTCGCCGAGCACGATCTGTCCTCGTTGCGCATCGTGTTCGTCGGTGGATCGCAGCTCGGCGCCCCGCTTGCCACCCGAGCCCTGCGGGCGCTGGGGCCCATCGTCTACAACATGTACGGCTCCACCGAGGTCGCCTACGCCACCATCGCCACGCCCGCCGACCTGGCTGTCGAGCCCGGGTGCGTCGGTGCGGTGGTGCCCGGGTCGGTCGTCAAGGTGTTCACCGGCGAGGGGCGCGAGGCTCCCGCCGGGACGCCGGGGCGGATTTTCGTCGGCAACGTGCTGGCCTTCGAGGGGTACACCGGCGGCGGCACCAAGGAGTCGATCCAGGGCCTGATGTCCACCGGCGACATCGGTCATTTCGATGCGGCCGGCAGGCTGTTCATCGACGGCCGCGACGACGAGATGATCGTCTCCGGCGGGGAGAACGTCTACCCCGGCGAGGTCGAAGAGGCGCTCGCGCACCATCCCGAAATCCTCGACGTCGCGGTCGTCGGCGTCGGCGACGAGGAGTTCGGGCAGCGGCTGCGCGCCTACATCGTGCTGAGGCCGGGCGCGTCCCTGAGTGAGCACGATGTCAAAGAATATGTGCGGAATCGGTTGGCGCGCTTCAAGATTCCTCGCGATGTGCTGTTCGTCGACACGCTGCCCCGCAACGCCGGCGGGAAGGTGCTCAAACGCCTGCTCAACGGCCAAGCGCCGCAATCACTCCAGGCGGTACCGGATCAGCCGTGAGCTGTTGGCCACCACGGCCACCGACGACGCGTTGTGCAATATCGCGGCCACGACGGGCGAAAGCGCGCCGCCCGCACCGATGATCAGCCCGGCGGCGTTGACGGCGATGGACATGCCGTAGTTCTCGCGGATGACGTCCACTGCCCGCGCGCCCAGGTCCCGGACGTCGAGCAGGCGATGCAGATCGTCGTTGGCCAGCGCCACATCGGCGGTCTCGACGGCCACGTCGGTCCCGGCCAGACCCATCGCGATACCGATGTCGGCGGCGGCGAGCGCGGGGGCGTCGTTGATGCCGTCGCCGACCATGCCGACGACGAAGCCCGCGTCCTGCAGCTCGCGCACCGTGGCGAGCTTGTCCTCCGGCATCACCTCCGCGCGCCACTCGTCGATGCCCAGCTCGGAGGCGACCACCTCGGCGATGTCGGGATGGTCACCCGTCAGCATGACGATCCGGCGAATCCCATTGCCCCGCAACTCGTTCAGCACGTCGGCCGCCTCGGGCCGCACCTCGTCGCGCAGGCTGATCAGGCCGACCAGCGTGCCGTCCACGGCGAGCAGCAGCGGCGTCTCGGCCCGGCGCCGCAGCTTGTCCACCCATTCCGAGGCCTTCTTCGGCACCTTCACCTTCTCGGCGCGCAACAGCGAGGGGCTGCCCAGCAGCAGGGTCCGGCCGTCGGCCCAGGTGCGCATGCCCAGTCCCACCAGCACCTCGCACTCCTCGTGCGGCGGGATGCTGATGTGGCGCTCCTCGGTGGAGCGGATCACCGCCTCGGCCAGCGGATGACGGGAGTGGATCTCCGAGCTGGCCGCATAGGCCAGCACCTGCTCGGGTTTCCAATCCTTATGCATCGCAACGATGTTGGTGACCACCGGACGCCCGACGGTCAGGGTTCCGGTCTTGTCGAACACGATCGCGTCGACCTGACCCGCCTGTTCGAGGTGTGACCCGCCCTTGATCAGGATGCCGCGGCGCGCGCCGTTGCCGATCGCCGCGCTGATCGCGGTCGGGGTGGCCAGGCCCACCGCGCACGGGCACGCGATCAGCAGCATGGTCATCGCCCGGCGGACGTCGCCGGTGACGGCCAGGGTGACGGCCGAGACGATCAACGAGGTGGGAACGAAACGGCGGGAGAAGTTTTCGCCGACCGTCTCGATCGGCGCCCGGTCGTGCTGGGCCTCCTCGACCCGGGCGATGATGCGGCCGATGGTGGTCTGGTTGCCGACGGCGCGGGCGCGCACCACGAGGCGTCCGCGCACCACGACCGAGCCGGCGTGCACCCGCGAGTCGACCGTGACGCTGACGGGCAGGTTTTCGCCGGTGACCGCGGACTGGTCGACGATGGCCTCGCCGTCGACCACCTCGCCGTCCACCGGTATCGCCACGTGGTCGTGGACCACCACCTCGTCGCCGATCTGCACGCTGTCGATGGGCACCTGAACCTCTTGGCCGTCCGTCAGCCGGATCCACGCGGTGTCCTGGCTGCCGCGCAGCAATTCGGAGATGGCCCGCCGGGTCCGCCGCAGGGTGAGGTCCTGCAGGTACTCGCCGATGTTGAGCAGCCACAGCACGGTCAGGGCGACGACGTTCTCCCGCAACACCAGGCTCGCCACGGTGGCCGCCGAGACGAGCGCGTCGGTGCCGGCCCGGCCCGAGCGCAGCGAGCGCAGAGCGCCGCGCAGGAAGGGGTAGCCGGTGAAGACGGTGACGCCGGTGGCGAACAGCCGGCCGCTCGGGCCGAGCAGCGGCGGCCGGGCGAACACGTAGCGGCGCACGCCGAGCAGGGCCAGCGCCGCCCCGCCGATCACCATGCGCAGCACATCGGTGTTGCGGATCTCCGACGAATGCGGCGCGCGCGCCGGGATCAGCTCGGCGGCGACGTGCGCGGCACCGCCGATCGCGTCCAGCACCGCTTGGCGGTCGCCGCGCCGGGGCGAATACCAGACGACCACCGAACCGGTGCGCGGGTAGGCGTGCACGGCGCGCACGCCCTGCTGCTGGGCTATGGCCGCTACGGCCTCCTCGACCGCCACGGCACGCCGGGGGTCGCCGCGCACCCACCCGACCGACACCCGCATGCGCCCGGCCGCATCCGAAAGCACCTGCAGCGCGGGGCCTTCCGCCTGTGTCAAGCGATCAGTGCTCGTGGGTGTCGGCGACCGACGGAGTGGGCGCTTCCTCGCCGATGCGCTCGCGGGCCTCGGCCATGACGTCGGCGAGCTTGAGGCGCGCCGACTCGGCGGCCTCCTCGGCCTTGCGGGTGCCGCGCAGCCCCAGTTCCGCGGCCGACACCGCGGTCTCGTGCAGTGGCGCCTTGGCCATGGCCTTGCGCACCACCTCGTAGGCCGTCACGCCGACCAGGCCGGTGACCACCGTCCCCGCCGCCTTCGCCAAGAGCCCGTACACCGCCATCGCCTCAAACCCTCCAGTCATTGCCGCGTCGGCCCATGCTCGCACGACGTTAACATTGAAATATTGCGATATCAACATGCGTCTTCGGCCGTTGACCATTGCCCACCCCCGGCATTGAGCCTATGGTTAACGGGCGCTCGTCACTCATCGGCGGGCTCTGCCGTCTAGCAGGTGGCGGCAATCGATACCCCATGTTCCGTGGGAGGGACAACCGCGCGGCGGGACATTTCGGTTTACCGAAAGGTGCTGCCGTTCATGGCTTTTCCCATTGCGCCCGCAGATGCGGTGTTCCTGGCCGCCGAGACGGCCAACCGGCCGATGCACGTGGGCGCGCTCGCGCTGCTGAGCCCGCCGGACGGCGCCGGCCCGAGCTTTGCGCGAGACGCGTTCGCCGCCGCCGTGGATCGCGATCGGGTGGCACCGCTGTGGCGGCGGCGGCCGCGCCGCTCGGTTGGCTCGCTCGGTCCGTGGTATTGGCACACCGACGCCGCGGTCGACCTGGATTACCACGTCCGGGTCAGCGCGCTGCCGCGGCCGGGCGCCCGAAACCTGCTGTGGGACACGGTGTCCGAGCTGCACGCCGAAACGCTGGACCGGTCCCGCCCGCTGTGGCGAATGCATGTGATCGAAGGCCTCGGAGACGGTCAGTACGCCCTCTACCTGAAGATCCACCATGCGCTGGCCGACGGCGTCTCGACGATGCACCTGCTGCGGCAAACCGTCGGCCCGGACCCCGATCGGCGCGGGATGCCGGCCCTGTGGGAGGTGACCGGGCGCGCACCGAACGCCGGCGCAAACGCGCCGGCCCCCGGCGTCGGGCCCTTGGCCGCCGCCCGGCGGGTGTTCGCCGCGGCCCGCGACCTGGCGAGCGTTCCGCCGGCGCTGGCCGACACGGCGTGGCGGGCGGCGCGCCGGCGCGGCGGTCCGCTGACCCTGACCGCCCCGCGCACGCCGTTCAATGTGTCGATCGAGGGCGCCCGGTCCTTCGCCGGCCGCAGCTTCGCGATCGATCGGCTGCGGCTGGTCGCCAAGCACACCGACGCGACCCTCAACGACGTCGTGCTCGCCATGTGCGGAGGGGCGCTGCGCCGCTATCTTCTCGCCCGGCACGCGCTGCCGGGCTCGTCGCTGATGGCGACCGTGCCTGTCTCGCTGCGTGGCGACGAACCCTTCGGCGCGCCAGACCCGGTGCCGGGCAACAAGATCGGGACGCTGGCCTGCTGCCTGGGCACACACCTGGCCGACCCCGCCGAGCGGCTGGCGGCCGTGCAGGCCAGCATGCGCGAGGGAAAGGCGGCGTTGGCGGGCCGAACCCGGACGCAGGTGCTGGCGATGAGCGCGCTCGGCGCCACCCCGCTCGCGCTCGCCGTCGCGCTGGGCCGCGCGGCCGGACCGCTGCGCCCGCCGAACGTGATGATCTCCAACGTCCGGGGACCCGAGGACCCGCTGTACTGGAACGGCGCCCGCTTCGATGCGCTGTACCCGCTGTCGGTCGTGGCCGACGGCCAGGCCCTCAACATCACCTGCACGAGCATCAATCACCAGGTCTCGTTCGGATTGACGGGCTGCCGCCGCGCCGTTCCCCGGATCGACACGCTCGCCGATGCCCTCGGCCGCGAACTCGATCTGCTCGACGCCTTCCACCGGATCGGGCGGACGCGACGCGGTGGGCGCCGCGGCCCGCGACGACGCCGCATGTGACGCTCGCCGGGCCCTAGAGGACCCGGGTGACCTTTTCCGTCTCGATCCTGCGCTGCAGCGCCGCCGGGTCGGGGTTGGCCACCTGCACTAGCGACGCGCCGGCGGCCAGGATTGCCAGCAGGCCGTCCACCAGATCGCCGGGTCGCGTCCAGGACGCGCTGGACAGCACCCGGTCCGCGGCCGTCAATCCCCTTGCGGCGGCGGATCTTCGGCAATCGGCCAGGACCTCGTCCACCGAGCGTCCGGCCAGCGCGGGACCCGGGCGGCGTTCGCCGACGATCTGGTCGGCGTGGACCCGCACGGCGGTGGCGTAGTCGGTCACGCCGATCGGCACGTCCGGTGCCGGCCGGCCGAACGGGTCCAGCGACAGCACCGCCACCTCGCCGGCGCCCGTTTCGTCCGCCTCGTCGAGCCGCTCCGCGGTGCACAGCGCCAGGTCGGCGGGGCCGTCGAGCACCGCCTCGGCCCCGATCCACCACACCCCGAACAGGACGGCCGCCGTCTGCCAGTGCGCCGGCAGCAGGATCGCGACCCGGCTTTCCGGGCTGGCGCCCAGCTCGTCGCGCAACAGGTTGCCGGTCTTGGCGGCCCAGTTGGCCAGGGTCGCCGCGGACAACTCGATCCGCTCGCCGGTCGCGTCGTCGTAGTAGGTGATGCGCGGGCCGACCGGGTCGTCCCGCAGCATCGGGTCCAGGATGGCGCCGGCGAGCGTGCTCAGTTGATGCACTCGGGCTTGTCGGAGCCGGCGGTGAGGATCGGCGACGGCGGCGGCACGTTCGGGTCGGCCCCCGGTGCCGGGAAGGCCCCGGCGTTCGACACCCGGGCGGACACGGCGGAGCCGCCGCCGCCCGACAGCCCCGAGCCGGGCCCGGTGTAGTCGTTGGCCAGCACCACCCGGACCGAGCCGGGCGGCAGGGAGGGGTCGGCGACGACCGGCAGGCCGCCGAGCTCCTTGGCGACCTCCTGCGCGCCGAGGTCGTCGGTCTTGGCGGCGCGCACCTGGCTGCTCTTGACGTGGCCGCCGTCATTGTTGCCGACGGTGCCGGTGGCGAATCCCTTGGCGCTCAACACCTCTGACACCGACGCCGCCAGGCCGTTGATGTCGGTGTCGTTGACCACGCTGGCGGTGGTCTTCGCCGGGGTGTAGGCCAGTTCCTCGGTCTTGCCCTGGGCCTGGTCGTGCAGCAGGCCGGCGACCCACTCCTGTACCTGGTGCGGGTCCACCCGCACCACGCTTTGCATGCCGTCGTCGCTCCAGCCGGCCCCGTCGAGCACCGGGACGGTGGCGAAGGCGACGTTGCCGCCGGCCAGCTTCTGCATCTGCTGGACGAAATCCATGACGTCCCAACCCGAGGAGATCACCACCGAGCGCTGGACGGCCGCCTCCAGCCGGCGCACGGTGGTGGGGCTGGACAGCGTCTTGCCGGAGATGACCCGGTGGGCCAGCGACGCCATCACCACCTGCTGGCGCACCACGCGGTCCAGGTCGCCGCGCGGCAGGTCGTGGCGCTGGCGCACGAAGCTGAGCGCCTCCGGGCCGTCGAGCCGTTGCTGTCCGGCCGGGAAGTCGGCGCCCGAAAGCGGTTCGAAAACAGGCTGTTTGAGGCAGACGTCGACGCCGCCGAGCGCGTCGGTGATCAACGCGAAACCGAGCAGGCCGATCTCGGCGTAGTGGTCGACGGTGACGCCGGTGAGGTCGGCGACGGTCTTGATCAGGGCCTCGCGGCCGGCCTCGGTGCCCTGGGCCGCCGCTTCGGCGGCGGAAGCGCCGGCCTTGACGAGGCTGGCCCGCTTGGCCTCCCTGGTCTGGCCGTAGACGCCGTTGATCTTGGTCTTGCCCAGGCCGGGGGCCGCGACGTAGGAGTCCCGGGGGATCGAGATCGCGGTGGCCGACTTCCCGTTGTTCGGTATCCGGATCAGGATGATCGTGTCGGTGTTGGTGGCTTCCTCGTCGCCGGCCCGCAGGGTGGCCAGCTCCTCCTGGGACAGCGGGTTGCCGTGCGCATCGGTGCGGCTGTCCAGCCCGACCAGCAGGATGTCGATCGCGCCGTCGTCGCCGCCCTTGCCCAGCGAGGGCGCGGACATGTGGAAGATGCCGTCCTCGAAGGACCGGACATTGCCCCAGGCCATTCCGGTGCCGACGACGACCGCGGTGGTCAGGACACTGGCAACCACACGAAGCACACGTTGCACAGGCATCACACTAGGTTACTTGCGACACAGCCGCTTCGCGGGTAGCCGGGGGCGGCGTGCCCGCGCCGTGCCAAACTCGACACATGTCGGGCAGGTCGGAAAGAATCGCGATCACTGGAGCCGGGGGGCAACTGGGCAGCTGTTTGGCCGCGCTGGCGAGCGAGCGGGGGCGCGAGGTGCTCGCGCTGGCGTCGGCGCAGTGGGACATCACCGACCCGGCGGCGGCCGAACGGATCATCCGCAACGGCGACGTGGTCATCAACTGCGCGGCCTACACCGACGTCGACGGCGCCGAGAGCGACCAGGCACGCGCATACGCGGTCAACGCGACCGGGCCGGAAATCCTCGCGCGGGCGTGCGCGCGGGTCGGCGCCCGCCTGATCCACGTCTCCACCGACTACGTCTTCAGCGGCAACTTTGACGGCGGGCCGCCCCGACCCTACGAGCCGAGCGACGAAACCGACGCGCGCGGCGTCTACGGGCTGAGCAAGCTCGCCGGCGAAAACGCCGTCCTGGCGGCGCTGCCGGGGGCCCGGGACGGGATAATCGTCCGGACCGCCTGGCTCTACACCGGCGGAACCGGCAAGGACTTCGTCGCCGTCATGCGCCGCCTGGCCGCCGGGGACGGACCGGTGAACGTCGTCGACGACCAGGTCGGGTCTCCGACCTACGTGGCCGACCTGGCCGTCGCGCTGCTGCAGGTCGCCGACGAGGGCGTGCCCGGCCCCATCCTGCACGCCGCCAACGAGGGTGCGGTGTCCCGCTTCGAGCAGGCCCGCGCGGTGTTCGAGGAGTCCGGCGCCGACCCCGAGCGGGTGCGGCCCGTCAGCACCGATGAGTTTCCGCGCCCGGCGCCGCGGCCGACCTACTCCGCGCTGGGCTCCCGGGAGTCCGCCGCGGCGGGCCTGACGCCGCTAAGACCCTGGCGCGCTGCGCTTGTCGCGGCGCTGGCCGCAGCGGGCAGTGACCGACCGTTACCCTCTACGCGTGACTGACATCCTGCCGGTCGTGACGGTGACCTACTCGCCGGGCCCGCACCTGGAGCGGTTCCTGGCCTCCTTGTCGCTGGCCACCGAGCGCCCCGTCAGCGTGCTTTTGGCCGACAACGGCTCCACCGACGGAACCCCGCAGGCCGCGGTCGAGCGCTACCCGAACGTGCGGCTCTTCGAGACCGGGGCCAACCTCGGGTATGGGACGGCCGTGAACCGCGCGGTGGCGCAGCTGTCCGAGGTTGGTGGGGTCGACGACGACTGGGTGATCGTGGCCAACCCCGACGTGCAGTGGGGCCCGGGCAGCATCGACGCCCTGCTGGACGCCGCCACCCGCTGGCCGCACGCCGGCGCCCTGGGCCCGCTCATCCGGGATCCGGACGGGTCGGTGTATCCGTCGGCGCGCCACCTGCCCAGCCTGATCCGCGGCGGCATGCACGCGGTGATCGGGCCGTTCTGGAAGGCCAACCCGTGGACGGCGGCATACCGCCAGGAGCGGCTGGAGCCCAGCGAACGGGCGGTGGGCTGGTTGTCGGGGTCGTGCCTGCTGGTGCGGCGGTCGGCCTTCAGCCAGGTCGGCGGCTTCGACGAGCGCTACTTCATGTACATGGAGGACGTCGACCTGGGCGACCGGCTGGGCAAGGCGGGCTGGCTGAGCGTCTACGTGCCGTCCGCGGAAGTCCTGCACCACAAGGGTCACTCCACCGGACACGACCCGGCGAGCCACCTTGCGGCCCATCACAAAAGCACGTATTTATTCTTGGCCGATCGGAATTCCGGTCGGTGGCGCGCGCCGCTGCGCTGGACGCTGCGGGCCTCGTTGGCGGCGCGTTCGCGCCTGATGGTGCGCAGTTCGCTGCGCAGCCGGAAACGGAACCTGGCGGAAGGAGGGCCCTGAAGTGGCAGGCCCTGACGTCGACGCCGTGGTCCTGGTGGGGGGCAAGGGCACCCGGCTGCGGCCGCTGACGCTCTCGGCCCCGAAGCCGATGCTGCCCACCGCCGGGCTGCCGTTCCTGACCCACCTGCTGTCGCGGATCGCCGCGGCCGGCATCGGGCACGTCATCCTGAGCACGTCATATCAGCCCCAGGTGTTCGAGGCCGAATTCGGCGACGGCTCCAAGCTGGGCCTGCAGATGGAATACGTGACCGAGGAGAGTCCGCTGGGCACCGGCGGCGGCATCGCCAACGTCGCCGGCCACCTGCGTCACGACACCGTGATGGTGTTCAACGGCGACGTGTTGTCCGGCGCCGACCTGGGTCAGCTGCTCGAATTCCATGAGGACGAGCGCGCCGACGTCACCCTGCACCTGGTGCGCGTGGGCGACCCGCGGGCGTTCGGCTGCGTGCCCACCGAAAACGGCCGCGTCACGGCGTTTCTCGAGAAGACCCAGGATCCGCCGACCGACCAGATCAACGCCGGCTGCTATGTCTTCGAACGCGCCGTCATCGACCGGATCCCCAGGGGCCGCGAGGTCTCGGTGGAGCGCGAGGTGTTCCCGGCCCTGCTCTCCGACGCCGACGTCAAGGTCTGCGGCTACGTCGACGCCACCTACTGGCGCGATATGGGCACCCCGGAAGACTTCGTCCGCGGATCGGCGGACCTGGTCCGCGGGATCGCCCCGTCGCCGGCCCTGCACGGCCACCGCGGCGAACAGCTGGTGCACGACGGTGCGGCGGTGGCGCCGGGCGCGGTGCTGGTCGGCGGCACGGTCGTCGGGCGCGGCGCCGAGATCGGCCCCGGCGTCCGGCTGGACGGGGCGGTCATTTTCGACGGCGCCAAGGTCGAGGCCGGCAGCGTGATCGAGCGCTCGATCATCGGCTTCGGCGTGCGCATCGGTCCTCGGGCGCTGATCCGCGACGGGGTGATCGGCGACGGCGCCGACATCGGCGCCCGCTGCGAGCTGCTGCGCGGCGCCCGGGTCTGGCCCGGTGTCTCCATCCCCGACGGCGGGATCCGCTACTCGAGCGACGTCTGAGCCGAGGCCCCTCTTTCCGCCGAGATCGACGCTACCGTGACGCCCACTCGAACTTCTTCGCGCTGGCGTCGATTTCGGTGAACCTGTCGGTGGTCCCGTCCACCATCTCCTCATGGGGGAGGTGTTCTTAGGCGGCGAAGCGATCGCAGCCGCCACGTTGACCGAATACCAGCTGCGCCGGTGGTATCGGCCGATCTTTCGCGATGTCTACATCCCGAAGCGGCACGAGCCGTCGCTGGATGACCGAATCCTCGGCGCCTGGCTCTGGTCGCGCCGGCGGGCGGTGATCGCGGGGGCCGCGGCCTCCGCTCTGCACGGTGCGCGGTGGGTCGGCGCGGACACGCCCGTTGAGCTCGTCTCGAAGAACGCCCGGCCCCAGCGCGGGCTGATCGTGCGCAACGAAACGCTGGCTGCCGACGAAGTGACCGCCATCAAGCGGCTGCCGGTGACATCCGTCGCCCGCACCGCCTTCGACCTCGGTCGCCACCTGCCGCGCGGTCCCGCGCTGGCGCGACTCGACGCGCTGATGCGTGCGAAGCCGTTCTCATTCGAGGATGTCTCCATCTTGGCGAAGCGGTACAAAGGCGCACGTGGTTTGCGACGGCTTACAGATGTGCTGCCCCTGGTGGACGGCGGCGCCGCCTCGCCGAGGGAAAGCTGGCTGCGGCTGCTCCTCATCGACGCCGGCCTGCCGAAACCGACTACGCAGATACCGGTGAACGACGGCTGGCGATTAGTCGGTTTGCTGGATATGGGCTGGGAGGACTACATGGTCGCCCTGGAGTATGACGGCGACCAACACCGCACCGACCGAAGGCAATTCGTCAAGGACATCGACCGGCTGGCGAAGTTCGCCGACCTGGGCTGGACCGTGATCCGGGTCGTCGCCGAGCATCGGCCCGACGAGATTGTCCGCCGTGCGCGCGAGGCCCTCGTCCGCCGCGGCTATCGCCGAGATTGACGTCAGCGTTCGGGTTACTCGCACTTTTCCGCGCTGGCGTCGATTTCGTTGGCGCGAGCCACCAGATACGCCAGGGCGTGGTCGGTTCCGTGCGGCAGCGCATCGGCCGGCCACCACCGCAGGTCGTCGGACTCGTCGCTGATGGCGATCCGCGCGCCGGCCGGCGCGTGCACCACGAATTGCAGGTCCAAGTGGCGCGTCGGCACGCCCAGCGAGCAGGTGACGGGGTGGACGTGCACGGCGGCCAGCCTGGGATCGATGCGCAGGCCGGCGACACCGGATTCCTCGGTGGCCTCGCGCAACGCCGCCGCGACGACGTCGGCGTCGTCGTCGTCGCAGTGCCCGCCCAGCTGCACCCACCGGCCCAGCCGCGGGTGCAACGTCAGCAGCACCTGCGAAGCGGTGTGGTCGAGCACCAGCGCCGACGCCGTGACGTGGCCCGGCACGCACTCGCGGCGGCAGGCGTCGGGGCGGCCGTGCACGAAGGCCAGCACGGCGTGCCGCAGCGAATCCTGCGCCGGGCCGGGGGCCCGCCAGTTGCTCAGCAGCGAGATCGCGGATTCGCGGAGGCTCAACGGGATCCGCGCCTCGTCCGGCGATCCCGCAGCGAAACCCAGGCCGCGCGGCATGCCCCGACCACCTCGGCGGACAGGCCGAGCCCGTCGATCAGGACCTGACGGTCGACGAGGTCGAGCGCCTTGTCGATCTCGTTGGCCCGCAAGAGCAGGTCGACGTCGCAGGCGAGTTCGGCGCCGGCGTGCCGCGGCGCGGGAAGGGGAAGCTGCTCGGCTTCCGCGGGCTCCAGCTCCAAGACGCCCCCGCCGTAGCTGCGGCCGAGGATTTCGGAGAAGGCGAACGTCACGCTGTTGTGGAACACCGCGGCCAGCGCGCCCGGTTCGACACCGGGCGCAAGCCGCACCCGGTGCACGGTGTCGGTGCTCGTCGCGGCCGCCGCGTTGACGGTCAGCCGCGGGGCCCGGTGGATCTGGCGCAGCAGGAACAGGTCGGGGATCCACAGCGAGGGGGTGACCCACCACGGCTCGCGGATCGAGCACTTGTAGCCGCGGTGCACGCCGGCCGCCTCACCGGCGCCGATGTGCGCGACCAGGGCGGCGTCGCCCGGCTCGGCCGGCGCGTTGAGCAGCCAGGTCCGGTGGCCGGCGGCGACGTCGCTTGCCCGGCAGTCGGCGTCGTAGACCAGCCCGGACAGCTGCGCGCTGCGCGAGACCAGCGGCACGCAGTGGCGCCGCAGCGCGAGGTCGGCGGCTTGGGCGTCGGTGAGCGTGAAAAAGCTGTTGCGGCCCGTCACGATTCCCACGTCCACCTCGGCGACGGATCCGAGCCGGGTCATGGCGTGTGACTGCCTGAGCGTGCGCAGCATCCGGATCGCGGCGGGGTCCAGGAAGTACTTGGTCCACTTCTCCTCTTCGTGCAGCAGGGCAGGCGCTGAAGGAAGATGCGGCACGCCCAGGTCCGCGCCGGCCAGAGCGGCGGCGTCGCGGAGATGGACCGTCCGTATTCGCGCGGGACCCGCGCCGACGACGCCGCAGAACACCACGACCTCCTGCAGGATGCCGTCGAACACCAACCGCTCGAACGTCAGCAGCGTGATCTCGGAAAAGCGGCTCAGCAGATACTCGCGCAGCTGGGCGGCATAGCCGACCTGCAACAGCTCGGCCGGGAGCACCAGGCCCACCCGCCCGCCGTCGCGCACCAAGAGCGTGCTGGCGACGACGAACGGGACCCAGGCGTTGGTGAGCCTGCTGGGGCGCAAACCCTCGCGGCGCATGAGTTCCAGGGCGGGTTCCCGCTCGCCGGCGGCCCAGTTGCCGAACCGGATGTAGGGCGGGTTGCCCGCGGCGCCGTCCCAGCCGCCCGCCTCCGCGCGGGCCAGCCAGGTGAACAGGTTTTCGGCGTCGACGGGAGCGAACCGCCGGGACTTGGCCGCCTCCCGCGCGACCAGCTCCACGCCGTGCGCCCGGCTGCCGAGCTTGGCGAGCTCGCGCAAAATCTGGCCGTCGCCGCAGGAGGGCTCGACGATCCGCGGACCGGCCTCGCGGACCCAGCGGGCCAGGAACCGGGCCACCGGGGCCGGCGTGTAGTAGCCGCCGCGGACCTTGTCGGCCGACGCCGGCGTCTTGCCCGCGAAACCCATGGCCTCAAGTATCACTTGCGGATCAACAAATCCCCGGGGTCTCCCGCGTCGCGCGGCCCGGCGGGCTCCTCGGCGTAGCCGATCGCGATGGCGCCCAACGGCTCCCAGTCGGCGGGCAGCCGGAGTTCGGCGCCGACCAGCTCGGCGGCAAAGATCGTCGAGCCGATCCAGCAGCTGCCCACCCCGCGCACCGCCAGCGCGACCAGCAGGGCCTGCACGGCCGCGCCGACCGCGACCGTGAACATGGTGTGCTCGGCGCCGGTGCGGGCCGCATCGGGATAGACGTGGGCGCCCTCGGGGACCAGGAACGGGATCACCACTTCCGGTGCGTCGTAGAGGATCTGCCCGCGCGCCACCCGCCGGTCGATCGAATCGGCGGGCCGGCCGTCACCGGCGAGGTCGGAGCGCCACTTGTCCTTCATGCGGTCGAGCAGCCTCATCCGCGTGGCCGGCGTCTGCAACCACACGAACCGGACCGGCCGGGTGTGGTGGGGGGCCGGCGCGGTGAGGGCCTCGGCGACGGCCTCCTCGATCAGTCCCGGCGGCACGGGCCGGGCGCTGAACCGTCGCACCGACCGGCGCAACAGCTGGGCCTGCCGGCGGCCCAGGTCGAGGGCCTCGGCGGTGCCGAGCCAGAACAGGTCTTCCTCGCCGGGCCGCAGCAACTGCCGGGCCGTCGAACCGTCGTCGGTCACGGAAAGCCCGCGCACCACGGCCACCGGCACCGCGGTCAGTTTGCCCTTGACCAGATCGGCCGCGGCCGCGACCTCGTCGGCGATGGCGATCTCGGTGACCACCAGCTCGTTGCCGTGCGCATCGACTGCCCCGGAATAGCCGTGCAGCACCCGAAGACCGGCCGCACCGACGGCCGCGTCGGTCTGGCCGTTGCGCCAGGC
>Ga0335071_10002305_pt1 | contig 20462 bp, 20 predicted proteins | sample Lox_Sample_15_FD_206724 | JGI IMG/M metagenome (GOLD analysis project Ga0335071, IMG submission 206724) | Soil microbial communities from Loxahatchee National Wildlife Refuge, Florida, United States - Lox_Sample_1.5 | ecosystem: Environmental > Terrestrial > Soil > Wetlands | place: USA...
CCCACGGTGTTTGCCTTCGACTGCTTGTAGACGTCGATGACCACCGCCGGCACGTCGCTCACCAGGGCCAGCTTGCGCTGCTCCTCCACCCCGTCCCGCACCTCGGCCACCTGGCCGAGCAGGATGGGCACGCCGCCCCGCTGGGCCACCACCATGGAGCGGAAGCCCGAGACCTCTCGCGGCTTGCCGGCGATGCGGAGCGGCACCTCCTGCCCGCCGCGGTCGATCCGTCCCAGCGGCGTGTTCACGTTCTCGCCGGAGAGCCCGGCCACCACCTCGTCCACCCCCAGCCCCAGACCGTCCAGCCGGGCCGGGTCGAGGTCGACCGAGACCTCTCGCCTGGTGTCGCCCACCAGGTCCACCTTGCCCACGCCGGGGAGGTTCTCCAGCCGGCGCCGCACGCGCCGATCGACCAGGATGGACAGCTCGCGCGGGGTGAGCTGGGAGGAGCGGACCGCCAAGGAGACGATGGCCATCCCCGCGATGTCGAACTTCTGGATGATGGGCTCCTCCAGCCCCTGCGGGAGCTGGTTGCGGATGGCGGCGATCTTGGAGCGGGCGTCCTGGGCCACGTCGTTCACCCGGACCTCCAGCTCGAACTCGACGATGAGCGAGGACACGCCCTCGCGCGACGACGAGTAGACGTGCTTCACCCCGGCGATGGGGTTCACCGCCTGCTCCAGCTTCTTGGTGACCTCCCGCTCCACCGTCTCGGGCGAGGCCCCGGGGAAGAGGGTCACGATCGACAGCGCCGGAAACTCGATGTCCGGGAACATGTCGATGGCCAGGCGCCGGTAGGAGAAGATCCCCAGCGTCACCAGGGCGATCATCAAGACGGTGGCGAAGACCGGCCGCTTGATGGAGACGTCGGAGAGGAGCATGGCTCACACCCCCTGGGCGGCGCGGACGGCGTCGCCGTCGCGCAGGTTGAAGCCGCCCCGGGTCACCACCTCCTGCCCGCCCCGGAGGCCGCCCGCCACCTCGATGCCGTCGCCCGCGACCACGCCGGTCTGGATGCTGCGGCGGTGGGCGATGCCGCCCTCCACCACGAAGACGGTCGCGGTCCGGCCGGCGGGGTCCCAGGAGACCAGGGCCGCCCGAGGCACGGCCAGGACGCCGCTGCGGTGGCCGGTGACGATCCGCCCCTTGACGAAGAGGCCGGGCTTGAGCGCGCCCGCCTCGTTGGGCACCTCGGCCTTCACCCTCACCGTCCGGCTGGCCTCGTCGGCGGCGGGGTTGATGAAGGAGACCTTGCCCCTGAACTCCTGGCCGGGCAGGGCGTCGCTGGTGAAGACCAGCGGCTGTCCCACCTGCAGCGCGGCCATCCGCGCCGAGGGCACGCTGGCCACGAGCTCCAGCACCCGCGCGTCCACGATGCGGAACATGGGTACCGGGCTCCCCATGTTCTCCACGTAGTCGCCCACGTCGACGTTGCGCTCCGCCACCACGCCGTCGATGGGAGCGCGCAACACCGCCTTGTGCAGCCGGGTCTCGGCCACGGCCTGCTGGGCGCGGGCCGCCGCCACCCCGGCGCGCGCGGCCGCCTCGGCGGTCGCGGCCTCGTCGAGCGCCTGCTGGGTCGCCAGCCCGGCCTCCTTGAGCTTCTGGGTCCGCTCCAGCTCGCGGCCGGCGCGCTGGGCGGCCACCTCCGCCTGGAGGGTGGTGGCCCGCGCCGACTCCGCGCCTGCCACGGCCTCGCGCGCATCGAGGCGGGCCAGCGGCGTGCCCCGGGTCACCTTCACCCACTGCATCACGTGCACCTCGGTGACCACCCCGCTGTACTCGGACTTCACCTCGGCGGTGCTCCGGGCGGAGAGCGCGCCCACCACCTCGACCGACTCCTCCAGATCGGCGGTGCCCACCCTGGCCGTCTCCACCGTCACCGCCGGGCGGGCACCCTGGGTGGACGGCTTCTCGGCGGTGCGGGAGCAGGCCGCCAGGAGCGCGAGGGAGAGTGGGACGGCGAGCAAGCGGGTCATGGCGAGGTCCTCCGGCGAGCGGGCTTGTGCGGGGCGAGCCCGGCGAAGACGAGGTCGAGGATGCGGAGCAGGCCTGCCTTGCCCGGGCTGAGCGCCGGGTAGGCCAGGGCCAGATCCATGCAGTAGGAGATCACCGCCAGGAAGGCGTGGGTGGCGTCGGGCACCCGGGCCCGGCGGAACTCGCCCGCGGCCATGCCCTGGGCCACCACCCGCTCAACCGTGGACACGAGCCGCCGGTGGATGACCTCGAAGTCGACGGCCGGGGCGCCTTCCCCGGGCCCCCAGTAGGCGGCGTTCAGGAAGCGGACCGAGGACCGGTGCGCCTCGAAGAGCCCGAACATGGCGGCGAAGAGCCGCTCGAGCCGCTCGCGGGCCGAACCCGGGGTGGCCACGCTCTCGGCCAGGGTGCTCTCCACCACCCCGCGGAGCTCCTCGACCAGGGCCAGGTAGAGCCCCTCCTTGCTCTGGAAGTGGTAGTAGAGGACGGGCTTGGTGACGCCGGCCACGTTCACGATCTCGCGGATGGAGGTGGCGGCGTAGCCGCGGGTGGCGAACAGCTCCATGGCGGCGTGGAGGAGCCGCTCGCGGACCGGACCGTTCCTGGCTGGAGGCATGAGGACCTGGCCTGCCTGCTGGGCGGTGGGGGAACCTACCTACCGGTCGGTAAGCTACGAAGAGGCCCGGCAGGGCGTCAACGCGCGATTCCGCGCGCTCCGGGGCGAGGCGCGGCGGCGGGCGACGGCAGTGGAATCACGCGGGCATTTCTGATACGTGCCGGCGCATGAGCCGGATCTACAAGTCGCTTCCCGAAAAGGGCACCCCGGTGGGCATCGCCTTCAGCGGCGGCCTGGACACCCGCTGCGCGGTGGCCTGGATGACCGAGCAGGGCATCCCGGTCCACTGCTACACCGCCGACCTGGCCCAGCCCGACGAGAAGAACCCCGCCGACATCCCGCCGGTCGCCCTCCAGCACGGCGCGGTCTCGGCCAAGCTGGTCGACTGCCGGGAGGCGCTGGTGCGCGAGGGGATCGCCGCCATCCAGTGCAACGCCTTCCACCTCTCCACCGGTGGCAAGAAGTACTACAACACCACGCCGCTGGGCCGGGCGGTGACCACCACCGCCATCGTGCGGGCCATGCGCCAGGACGGGGTGCACGTCTTCGGCGACGGATCCACGCACAAGGGGAACGACATCCAGCGGTTCTACCGCTACGGCATCCTGGTCGACCCGCAGCTGCGCATCTACAAGCCCTGGCTGGACCAGGCCTTCGTGAACGCCTTCGGCGGCCGCAAGGAGATGAGCGAGTACCTCCTGCGTCGCAAGCTCCCCTACAAGATGGGGACGGAGAAGGCCTACTCCACCGACTCCAACGCGCTGGGCGCCACCCACGAGGCCAAGGACCTGGAGCGGCTCGACAGCAGCATGCGCATCGTCGACCCGATCATGGGGGTGGCCCACTGGCGACCCCAGGTGGAGGTGGCGTCCGAGGAGGTCACGGTCGCCTTCGAGCAGGGGCAGCCGGTGGAGCTCTCCGGCCGCCGCTACGCCTCGCCGGTGGAGCTGCTCCTCGAGGCAAACCGCATCGGCGGCCGGCACGGCCTGGGCATGAGCGACCAGATCGAGAACCGGGTCATCGACGCCAAGAGCCGCGGCATCTACGAGGCCCCGGGCATGGCCCTCTTGCACCTGTGCTACGAGCGGCTCCTCTCCGCCATCCACAGCGAGAACACCCTCGACCTCTACTTCACCCTGGGGCGACGGCTGGGACGCCTGCTCTACGAGGGGAAGTGGTACGACGCCGAGGCCCTGATGCTCCGCGACGCCCTCACCCGCTGGGTGGCCACGGCGGCGACCGGCTCGGTCACCCTGGAGCTTCGCCGGGGGGACGACTGGAGCTTCCTCGCCACCCGGGCCCAGTACATGAGCTACGCGCCGGAGAAGCTGTCCATGGAGCGGGTGGCCGAGCCGGCCTTCACCCCCGAGGACCGGATCGGCGCACTGGAGATGCAGAACCTGGCGGTGGGCGACAGCCGCGAGCTGCTCCTCCACCACCTCGAGGCAATGCGGGCGCTGGGCGCGGGCCGCTCGGGCCCCGGCCTCTCGGCGCTGCTCGGGGCCGGCGACCTGCCGGACCCGGACTGACGGGGGAGGCGCGCGTGGCCACCGGCTTCATCACCCACAAGGGCAAGCGGATCTACGTCATCGACGCCGAGGGCATAGGGTCGGACGGGGTCGAGGCGCTGGCCGACAAGGCGGCGGCCGAGATCCGGGCCGAGCCCATGGGCTCGGTCCTCACCATCACCCAGGCCAAGGACGCCCACATCGAGATGCGTGTCATGGGGGCCCTGCGCAAGCTGGCCGAGGGGAACCGCCCCTACGTGCGGGCCGCCTGCGTGACTGGCCTCTCCCCGCCGCAGAAGCTGGTCTTCCTCACCTTGAAGGTCCTGGCCCGGCGCGACTTCACCCTCTTCGACACCGTCGAGGAGGCCAAGGACTACCTGGCCTCGCTCTGAGACGCGGCACCTCCTCGGAGGCGGCCAGAAATCCCTGGCTGCGCCTCGCCGTCCAGGGGGAAGGCCTTGTCGGCCAGGGCCTTCGGAGCGCGGGCGCCGTTGCGCTTCTCGGCCGGACGCGGGGCCGGGGCGGCGGGCGGCCCCCCCCCGAGGCGGCATTCCACGATGGCGATCAAGAGATTTGCTCGAAAGCGGGTGCGTGGCGCGGACTCTGGGTTTCAGCGACCCTGCAGAACCTGTACAAACAACGGCATCCCCGCCGGGGGAAGCAGGGCGCCCGGTCGGTAGAAACGCTACATTCGGACCCCCATGGAACCAGTGGTCAGACTCCGCGGACTGGAGAAGCGCTACGGCGAGGTCACCGCCCTGGCCGGCGTGGACCTCGACATCCGGCCGGGGGAGATCTTCGGCCTGCTCGGCCCCAACGGCGCCGGCAAGACCACGCTCATCTCGGTGGTGGCGGGGCTGGTGCGCGCCACCAGGGGCGAGGCCCGGGTGCTTGGGCGCGACGTGGTGCGGGACTACGCCTTCACCCGCCGTGCAGTGGGGCTCGTGCCCCAGGAGCTCAACTTCGACCCCTTCTTCACCGTGGAGGAGGCGCTGCGCTTCCAGGCGGGCTACTTCGGGGTGCGCCTCACGGAGGCGCGCCTGCTGGAGATCCTGGGGGCGCTGGAGCTCCTGGGGAAGCGCCAGGCCAACACCCGGGCGCTCTCCGGGGGCATGAAGCGGCGGCTGCTCATCGCCAAGGCGCTGGTGCACGAGCCGAGGGTGCTGTTCCTCGACGAGCCCACCGCCGGCGTGGACGTGGAGCTCCGTCACACCCTGTGGCAGTACGTGGGGAGCCTCCGCGACCGCGGCACCACCGTGGTGCTCACCACCCACTACCTGGAGGAGGCCGAGGAGCTGGCCGACCGCATCGGGGTCATCGACGGCGGCCGCCTGCTCTTGGTCGAGGACAAGGCGTCCCTGCTCCGGCGCCACGGCGCCAAGACGCTGCGGCTGGTGCCCGACCGGCGGCTCAGCGCCGTCCCCGCTTCGCTGGTGGCGCTGGGCGCGCGCCTGGAGGAGGGCGGGGACGTGGTCACGGTGGAGATCCCGGCCGGCGAGGCCTTCGGGCCCTTCCTGTCGGCGGTGGCGGCGGCCGGCGTCTCGGTGCGCGACCTGGAGACCCGGCACACCACCCTGGAGGATGTCTTCGTCCGCCTCCTCGCCGCCGGCGAGGAGCGCGAGGCGGCCGGGGGGACGCGGTGATCTCCCTCGGGCTCCGTACGCTGTTCACCAAGGAGGTGCGCCGCTTCCTGCGGGTCCCCGGCCAGACCCTCCTCTCGCCGCTGGTCACCACCACCCTCTACTTCGTGGTGTTCGGCTACTCCTTGGGCGGGCGGCTCCGGGAGGTCGAGGGCGTGCCCTACGTCCGCTTCATCGTGCCGGGACTGGTCACCCTGGGGGTGGTCACCAACGCCTACCTCAACTCGGCCTCGTCCCTGTTCGTCATGAAGCTCCAGGGGACCATGGTGGACCTTCTGGTCTCGCCCCTCACCCACGGCGAGGTCCTGGCGGGCTTCCTGGGGGCGGCGGTGCTGCGGGGCATGATGGTGGGGGTGGTCACCTGGGCGGTGGCCGGCCTCTTCGGGGGCTTCTCCCTGGCCCACCCGGCGCTGGCACTGCTGCTGCTGCTGCTGGCGGCCGTGACCTTCGCCGCGCTGGGGTTCATGACCGCGATCTGGGCCGCCACCTTCGAGCAGGTGAACTTCTTCCCGACCTTCGTCATCACCCCGCTCACCTTCCTGGGCGGCGTCTTCTACTCCGCGGCCATGCTCCCCTGGGCCCTGCGCCGCTTCACCCTGGCCAACCCGATCTTCTACGTGGTCGACGGGGTGCGGTTCGGCCTGCTGGGGATGTCCGACGCCTCGCCCTGGGTGGGCGTCCTGCTGCTCGTCTGCCTGGCGGCGGTGGCCGTGGGGGGCGCCTACCGGCTGCTCCGCTCCGGGTATCGGCTGCGCGGCTGAGGGCCGGGTGCCTGCGCGCCCCAAGGCCAGATCCGATCACCAGCCATCGAAATCGGGCGAGAGTGGGATTATCATTCGCCGCCCGAAGCCCCTCGGAGGTTCGCTCGCCCATGTCCCGCCTCGCCCTCCTCGCGCTCGCCGCCCTGACCCTCGCTCGCTGCAGCAGGAAGGAGGAGGTGGTGGTGGCCGCGCCGGTCGCGCCGGCCTCGGGTGCGCAGGCCGCCGCCCCGCAGGCGGGCCGCCCCAGGCCGCTCCCGCCCGGTGCGGGGAACGAGCTGCCGCCCGGCCACCCGTCGCTCGATCCGATGCAGGGCGGGGCCGCCCCCGGCGCCGGCCAGGCGCCCGCCGCCGTGCCCCAGCCGCCGCCGCACGGCGCCGCCATGTCGGGCGGCGCCGACGTGGGCGACGTGAAGGTGCCCAAGGCGACCGGCCCCGACGCCCGCACCATCGCCGAGGTCTTCGCCCAGCGCGCGGCGCTGAAGGACAAGACGGTGACCATCCGCGGCAAGGTGGTGAAGTACAACCCCGGCATCATGGGCCGCAACTGGATCCACCTGCGCGACGGCACCGGCACCGCCGGAAAGGACAACGACGTCACCGTCACCAGCCAGGACGGCGCCAAGCTGGGCGAGGTGGTGGTCGTGCAGGGCAAGGTGGCGGTCGACCAGGACATCGGGATGGGCGCGCCCTACCCGGTGGTGGTCCAGGACGCCAAGGTGACGAGGTGACCCTCCCGCAGGGTCGGGGCGAGCGGGCAGGAGCGTGATCGGCCAGGCCGACCTCGACGCCGCGCGCCGGGCGCTCGACGCCGAGGTGGAGGCGCTGGCCCGGGCCCTGGAGGGCGGGCCGCCGGCGGATCCGGTGGTGCGCGCCGACTGCTCCCGCCGACTCCACCGACTGCGGGCCCGCTGGCGCGAGGCGCCGCTGCTCTTCGGGGCCGAGCTCATCGGCCGGCTGCGCCAGCTGGCCGAGGCGCTCTCCCGCCCGCCGGGGCCGGAGGCGGCGCGCCGGGTGCTGCGCGAGGTGTTCGGCCACCCCTCCTTCCGCCCCGGGCAGGAGGAGATCGTCCAGGCGGTGCTGGCGGGGCGCGACTGCATCGGGGTCATGCCCACCGGGGCGGGGAAGTCGCTCACCTACCAGATCCCGGCCCGGCTCCTCCCCGGCACCACCCTGGTCGTGTCCCCGCTCATCGCGCTCATGAAGGACCAGGTCGACGCCATGGCCCGGGTCGGCCTCCAGGCCGCCTTCCTCAACTCCAGCCTCTCGCCCGAGGAGCGGCGGGAGCGGGTCCGGGCGCTGAGGAGCGGCGAGCTGGAGCTCGTCTACGCGGCGCCCGAGGGGCTGGAGGGGTCGGTGGGGGGCGCGCTGGACGGGGTGGGGCTCTCGCTCATCGCCGTGGACGAGGCCCACTGCATCAGCCACTGGGGCCACGACTTCCGCCCCGCCTACCGCAACCTGTCCGGCCTCAAGGCGCGCTTCCGGGCCCCGGTGCTGGCGCTCACCGCCACCGCCACCCGCGAGGTCACCCGCGACATCGCCGCGCAGCTGGGCATGGCCGATCCGCTGCTGGTGCGGGGCTCGTTCCTGCGCCGCAACCTCCGGCTGCACGCGAAGAAGAAGGGCGACGGTCTCAAGACCCGGGACGGGCTGGCCCGGCTGGTGTCGGCGCGGCGCGGGCAGAGCGGCATCGTCTACGCGCTCTCGCGCCGGTCGGTGGAGGAGACGGCCGAGCTCCTCCGGGCCCATGGGGTGCGGGCCGAGGCCTACCACGCCGGGCTCTCGCCCGAGGTTCGCGCCCGGGTACAGGACGGCTTCCAGTCCGGCGAGGTCGAGGTGGTGGCGGCCACGGTGGCCTTCGGGATGGGCATCGACAAGGCCGACATTCGCTTCGTCATCCACCGCGACCTGCCGCGCTCGGTCGAGGCCTACTACCAGGAGATCGGCCGGGCCGGCCGCGACGGGCAGCCCAGCGACTGCGTGCTGCTCTACTCCTGGGCCGACGTCCTCTCCTGGGATCGCATGCTGGAGGAGGCCGAGCCGGAGGTGGCCGAGTGGCAGCGGGCCCAGGTGCGCGAGGTCTTCCGGCTGGCGGAGGGCGAGGGCTGCCGCCACCGGCGGCTGGTGGCCCACTTCGGCGAGGTGATCGATCCCTGTGGGGAGGCCTGCGACCGCTGCAGCGGCGCGGACGTGCTGGCCGACGCGCCCGCGGTCCGTTGCGGCCGCCGGCGGGCGCCGCGCGCCCCTGGGAGCCGCGCGGCGGAGGGCGGGGCCAGGCCGGACGGCGCGCTCCTCGAGCGGCTGCGCGCCTGGCGCGGGCGGGAGGCGCGGGCCCGCGGCCTGCCCGCCTACATCGTCTTCCCCGACAAGACCCTGGTGGAGATGGCCCGGATGGCGCCGCGCGACCTCGACGAGCTGGCGGAGGTGAAGGGGGTGGGCCCGCGCCGGCTCGCGGAGTTCGGCCCGGCGGTGCTGGCGCTGGTGCGCGGGGCGGGCGGCCGACGCTAGGTCTCGCCCCGCTGCGGTGCGGGCCGGCCGGGTCCCCTCGTCGATCCGCCCGCGGGTGAGGCTGGGCGCCGGGCAGGTGGCCGGCCGCGAGGAGCGCCGGACCGCGCACGCCGAGGACCACCGGCCCCGGGTCCGGGCGGCCGGCGCCGCGTGGACGTCGCTGCGGTCGGTCTCCGGCGAGAGCAGCGCCCGGGAGTGGGGCAGCGCCCTCCCGGGCGGCCGGGGGTCGACGACCGGGTTCCTGGGCGGCCGCGCGGGCAGGTCCCTCCTGGAGGACGTGGCCGGGGAGGTCGGCCTCCACGCGGCCGAAGCGCTCCGCCATCACCACCACAGCAGCCGACCCTCCAGGCGCTCTGCCGAGCCATTCCGACGGCCCGGCAGGGCGGCGCCGCCGTCCCGACTCCTCCGGGCACACGCAGTTAATAGTCTGAAAATATTGCAGTTATTCCATCTTGTTCCGACCGCCTGGAACAACCTGTGCGAGCTGGTTAGATAATCGACTAAATGGACCGCTTAGGTCTGCTATATTCCACGGTGGGCGCCCGCGAGGCGGCCCGGGAGAACCAGGGATGATCCGGGTCGCCAAGCTCACCGACTACGCCATCGTGCTGCTCGCCCACCTGGCGAGGGGCGGGCGCACGCTCACCGCGCAGGAACTCGCCCGTCGCTCCTCGGTCCCGATGCCCACCGTCTCCAAGCTCTGCAAGGAGCTGTCCCGGGCAGGGCTGGTGGTGTCGCACCGGGGGCGGCACGGCGGCTACGGCCTGGCGCGCTCGGCCGATCGCATCACCGTGGCCGAGATCGTCGAGGCGCTGGAGGGGCCCATCGCGCTCACCGAGTGCGGGCAGGGCGCCCAGGCCTGCGAGCTCGAGGCCACCTGCGTGGCCAAGGCCGGGTGGGACCCGGTCTCCCGCGCCATCCACGGCGCCCTGTCCAACCTGCCCCTCTCCGCCATCGCGCCGCTGGGCGGCCCCGCCGCGCCCGCGGGTGGCCTGGTCACGCTGGGAGCGCACGCCTCATGAGCACCACCGCCGAGTTCAAGGAGCTGACGGAGCAGCGCTACAAGTACGGCTTCGTCACCGAGATCGAGGAGGACCGGGTCCCGAGGGGCCTGTCCGAGGAGATCGTCCGCCTCATCTCCCAGAAGAAGGGGGAGCCGGCCTTCATGCTGGAGTGGCGGCTGCACGCCTACCGGCGCTGGCTGGAGATGGAGGAGCCGACCTGGGCCAACGTCCGCTACCCCCGGATCGACTACCAGGGCATCACCTACTACTCCGCGCCCCGGCAGAAGAAGACGCTGGGCTCGATGGACGAGGTGGACCCGGAGCTGAAGCGCGCCTTCGGAAAGCTGGGCATCCCCCTCGAGGAGCAGATGCGCCTGGCCGGCGTGGCGGTGGACGCGGTCTTCGACTCGGTGTCGGTGGCCACCACCTACAAGAAGAAGCTGGCCGACCTGGGCATCGTCTTCTGCTCCTTCTCCGAGGCGGTGCGGGAGCACCCGGCGCTGGTGGAGAGGTGGCTCGGCTCGGTGGTCCCGGCCACCGACAACTTCTTCGCCGCCCTGAACAGTGCGGTCTTCTCCGACGGCTCCTTCGTCTACGTGCCCAAGGGCGTGCGCTGCCCCATGGAGCTGTCCACCTACTTCCGGATCAACGCCAAGGACACCGGCCAGTTCGAGCGGACGCTCCTCGTCGCCGACGAGGGGGCCTACGTCTCCTACCTCGAGGGCTGCACCGCCCCGCAGCGCGACGAGAACCAGCTGCACGCGGCGGTGGTGGAGCTGGTGGCGCTGGACGGCGCCACCATCAAGTACTCCACCGTCCAGAACTGGTACCCGGGCGACGCCGAGGGGCGGGGCGGGATCTTCAACTTCGTCACCAAGCGCGGCAAGGCCGGGCGCAAGGCCAAGATCAGCTGGACCCAGGTGGAGACCGGCTCGGCCATCACCTGGAAGTACCCGTCCTGCATCCTCCAGGGCGACGACTCGGTGGGCGAGTTCTACTCGGTGGCGCTGGCCAACCACCGGCAGCAGGCCGACACCGGCACCAAGATGATCCACATCGGGAAGAACACCCGCTCCACCATCATCTCCAAGGGCATCAGCGCCGGGCGCGGCCAGAACACCTACCGCGGGCAGGTGAAGGTGCTGAAGGGGGCGGAGGGGGCGCGCAATTACTCCCAGTGCGACTCGCTCCTCATCGGCGACCAGTGCGGGGCACACACCTTCCCGTACATCGAGGTGCGCAACCCCACCGCGAAGGTGGAGCACGAGGCCACCACCTCGCGGATCAGCGACGACCAGCTCTTCTACTGCCGGCAGCGGGGCATCTCCGACGAGGACGCCGTCTCGCTCATCGTGAACGGCTTCGCCAAGCTGGTGCTGAAGGAGCTGCCCATGGAGTTCGCGGTGGAGGCCCAGAAGCTGCTGGGCATGTCCCTGGAGGGGAGCGTCGGATGAGCGAGGCGATGCTGCAGGTGAGCGGCCTCAGGGCCACCGTGAACGGCCAGGAGATCCTGAAGGGCGTGGACCTCGAGCTGGGCACGGGCGAGGTGCACGCCATCATGGGGCCCAACGGCTCCGGCAAGTCGACGCTGGCGGGCGTGCTGGCCGGCCGGCCCGTCTACCAGGTCACCGGCGGCGAGGCCCGCTTCCTGGGGAAGGACCTCCTCGCCCAGGCCCCCGAGGAGCGGGCCGCGGCCGGCCTGTTCCTGGGCTTCCAGTACCCGGTGGAGATCCCCGGGGTGGGCAACCTGTACTTCCTCCGCACCGCGCTCAACGCCGTCCGGCGGTCGCGGGGCGAGGAGGAGCTCGACGCCATGGACTTCCTGGCGTTCGCCCGCGAGCGGATGAGGCTGCTCGAGCTCGACCCGTCGCTCGGGAGCCGCTCGGTGAACGAGGGCTTCTCCGGCGGCGAGAAGAAGCGGAACGAGATCTTCCAGATGGCGGTGCTGGAGCCCCGCCTGGCCATCCTCGACGAGATCGACTCCGGCCTGGACATCGACGCCCTGCGGGTGGTGGCGCGCGGGGTGAACGCCCTGCGCCGGCCGGACCGGGCCGTGCTGCTCGTCACCCACTACAAGCGGCTGCTGGAGCACATCCAGCCGGACCGGGTGCACGTGATGGCGGCGGGGCGCATCGTCCGCACCGGCGGTCCGGAGCTGGCCGACGAGCTGGAGCGGACCGGCTACGCCTGGGCGGCGGGGATGCGCCCGGAGCTGGAGGGGCCGGCCGCGGAGGCGCGCCCGTGAGTTCCCGGAGCCCATTCGAACTGGCGGCGGGACGGCTGCTGGCCGAGCCGCCGCCACCCGGCCCGGGCTGGCTGGCCGAGCTGCGCGCGGCCGGGGCGGCCGCCTTCCACGAGGCCGGGCTCCCCACCGCCCGCCACGAGGACTGGCGCTTCACCAACCTGGCGCCGCTCGCCGCCCTGGAGCTCTCGCGGGCCCGTGCCGGGGAGGGGGCGCTCGCCGCGCTGGCGTCGCTCCCGCCGGCGGCCGGTCCGCGGCTGGTCTTCGAGAACGGGCGGCTCAGGCCCGACCTCTCCTCCTCCGCCGGCCTGCCGAAGGGCGCGGTGGTGGCCGGCCTTGGCGAGGCGCTCTCCCACGCACCGGAGCTGGTCCGTCCCCACCTGGGGAGGCTGGCCCGGCCCGAGGGGCTGGCCTTCACCGCCCTCAACGCGGCGCTGCTCGAGGACGGCGCCCTGGTCCTGGTCCCGGCCGGCACCGCCCTCCCGGCCCCGGTGGAGCTGGTGTTCCTGGCCGGCGGCGGCGCCGCCGGGCTGTGGGCGCAACACCCGCGGGTGCTGGTGGTGGCGGCGCCCGGCGCCAAGGCCACGGTGGCGGAGATCTACCTGGGGGGCGGGGGCGGCTACTTCACCGGGGCGGTCAGCGAGCTGTCGCTGGGCGAGGGGGCCGAGCTCGAGCACGTGCGCCTGCAGGACGAGGGGGAGGGCGCCTTCCACGTGGGCGCGGTCTTCGCCGAGCAGGGTGCGGGGGCGCGCCTCTCGGCCCACTCGCTCTCCCTGGGCGCGCGCCTCTCTCGGGCCGAGCTGCGGGTGCGGCTGGCCGGCGAGGAGGGGCGGCTCGAGGCCTCGGGCCTGTTCATGGCCGACGGCAGCCGGGTCACCGACGCCTTCACCTGGGTGGACCACACCGTGCCGCGCTGCTCCACCTCCGAGGCCTACAAGGGCATCCTCGACGGCCAGGCCCGCGGGATCTTCGCCGGGCGCATCCGGGTGATGCCCGGCGCCCAGAAGACCGACGCCCGCCAGTCGAGCTCCAACCTCCTGCTCTCCGACGACGCGGTGGTCGACACCAAGCCGCAGCTGGAGATCTTCGCCGACGACGTGAAGTGCGGCCACGGCGGGACCGTGGGCCAGCTCGACGAGGAGGCCCGCTTCTACCTGCGGTCCCGCGGGCTGGGAGACGCCGAGGCGCGAAGCCTGCTCATCTGGGCCTTCGCAGCGGAGATGGTGGAGCGGGTCGGCGCCGAAGGGCTCCGGGCCCTGGCCCGGGCGCGGGTGGCCTGCCGGCTCCCCGCCGCGGTGGCGCTCCTGGAGGCTGCATGATCGCGGGGCAGGCGCAGGGCGAGGTGCGCGGCCGGCCGGGCGAGGAGAGGCCCGCCGCCCGCTACGATCTGGAGGGCATCCGGGCCCAGTTCCCCATCCTGGCCCGGCCGGTGCACGGCAAGCCGCTCGCCTACCTGGACAACGCCGCCACCACCCAGAAGCCGCGGGCGGTGATCGAGGCGGTGCGGCGCTACTACGAGGAGGACAACGCCAACGTGCACCGCGGCGTCCACCTCCTCTCCGAGCGCGCCACCCGCGCCCACGAGCAGGCGAGGGTCAAGGTGGGCCGCTTCCTGGGCGCCGCCGACCCGCGCGAGGTGGTGTTCGTGCGCGGCGCCACCGAGGCGGTGAACCTGGTGGCCCAGACCTTCGGCCGGCAGCGGGTGGGGCGGGGCGACGAGGTGCTGGTCACCGAGCTCGAGCACCACTCCAACATCGTGCCCTGGCAGATGCTCTGCCAGGAGAAGGGCGCCCACCTCCGGGTGCTGCCCATCGACCAGGCTGGGGACCTGCGGCTCGAGGCGCTGGACCAGCTCCTGGGCCCGCGCACGCGGCTCCTGGCGGTGACCCACGTGTCCAACGCCCTGGGCACGGTGAACCCGCTCCGGGAGCTCATCGCCCGGGCCCACGACCGCGGGGTGCCGGTGCTGGTCGACGGGGCCCAGGGCGCCCCGCACCTGCCGGTCGACGTCCGGGCGCTGGGGGCCGACTTCTACGCCTTCTCCGGCCACAAGCTCTACGGCCCCATGGGCATCGGGGCGCTCTGGGGGCGCAGGGCCCTCCTGGAGGAGATGCCGCCCTGGCAGGGCGGCGGCGACATGATCCTCTCGGTCACCTTCGAGAAGACCACCTTCAACGCCCTGCCGCACAAGTTCGAGGCCGGCACGCCCGACGTGGCCGGGGCGGTGGGGCTCGGGGCGGCCATCGACTGGCTGGGCTCGGTGGGGCTCGGGGCCATCGAGGCCCACGAGCGCGCGCTCATCGGCTCGTTCCTCGAGGCGCTCCGGGAGCTGCCCGAGGTGCGCCTGGTGGGGACGCCGCGGGAGCGGGCCGGGGTGGTGTCGTTCCTCCCTGGCGAGGTCCACCCCCACGACGCCGGCACCGTCCTCGACCAGCACGGGGTGGCGGTGCGGGCCGGACACCACTGCGCCCAGCCGCTGATGCACCGCCTGGGGGTGAGCGCCACCGTGCGCGCCTCCTTCGCCGCCTACTCCTCGCCGGCCGACGTCGAGGCGCTGGTGCGCGGGCTGCACGAGGTGAGGAGGATCTTCGCGTGAGCGAGCTCACCGACCTCTACCAGGAGGTGGTCCTCGACCACAGCAAGCGGCCGCGCAACTACGGGCCGCTCCCGACCGAGACCCACCACGCCGAGGGGCTCAACCCGCTGTGCGGCGACCGCATCACCGTCCACGCGCGGGTGGAGGGCGGGAGGGTGGCCGAGGTGCGGTTCGAGGGGAGCGGCTGCGCCATCTCCCGGGCCTCGGCCTCGGTGATGACCGGGGTGGTGAAGGGCAGGTCGGGCGCCGAGGTGGAGGCGCTGTTCGGGCGGTTCCACAAGCTGGTCACCGAGGGGCCGGACGCCGGGGGCGAGGAGTCCCTGGGCAAGCTGGCGGTGTTCGGCGGCGTGCACGAGTTCCCTGCGCGGGTGAAGTGCGCCAGCCTGGCCTGGCACGCGCTGCGCCAGGCGCTGGCAGGGGGCAAGGACCCCGTCTCCACGGAGTAGCCGATGACGCACATCCCCACCACCACGCGTCGGGACGTCGGGGCGCTGCTGGTCCCCAGCGGTGAGCGGGTGCTCTTCCCCGCCGGCACGTGGCTCGTGGTGCAGCAGGCGCTGGGCGGCCAGTTCACGGTGATGACCGACATGGGGGCCCTGGCCCGCATCGACGGCGGGGACGCCGACGCTCTGGGGCCCGAGGCGGTCGAGGCCGCACGGCGCTACGAGGCGGGGCGCGCCGCCGCCGGCGAGGGGCCGTTCGAGGAGCGGCGCGTCTGGGAGGCGCTGGGCACCGTCTACGATCCCGAGATCCCCGCCAGCATCGTGGAGCTGGGGCTGGTCTACGGCGTGGCGGCCGAGCCGGTCGAGGGCGGGCACAGGGTGAAGGTGCAGATGACCCTCACCGCCCCCGGTTGCGGCATCGGCCCGGTGCTGGTGGACGACGTCCGCCGCAAGCTCCTGGGCACGCCCGGGGTGAAGGACGTCGAGGTGGATCTGGTCTTCGACCCGCCCTGGGATCCGTCGCGGATGAGCGAGGCGGCTCGCCTGCAGCTCGGCTTCATGTAGGGCGCGCCGCCAGGAGCAGGAGCACCGCCCCGAGGAGGACCAGCACCGCACCGGCGGACTGGACCCCCCGTGCGCTCGGCCTCGACGCCGCCGGGTCGCGGTCCCGCGCGGCGATGGGGCCAGGCCTGTCGCGCCGCAGGCGCAGGGCGAATCGCTGGACCCGCGGCGCGAACGCGAGCAGCGCGACGCCGGAGGCGACGAGCAGCGCGCCGGCCATCACCAGGGGGACCGAGAAGCCCTCTTCCATCGCTCCTCCGGGGAAGGGCCGGCGCCGTGTGCACTGACCGGGCCGGCGTGCCTCAGGGAATCGCGGCTCCCGGCGCCTGTCAACGGCCAGCGGCGCCCGGCCGGGCGGCAAAGGTGCCCGAACGCGAGGATCACCGCACCCGCGCCATCACCAGGGCGTCGACGTAGGCGCCGTCGCGCCAGGCCTCGAGGCGCTTCAGGCCCTCGCGCGCGAAGCCGAACCGCTGGTAGAGCGCGATGGCCGGGCCATTGTCGGCGTAGACGTCGAGCTCGACGCGCCGCGCCTCCAGGGCGTCGGCGAGGTCCAGCAGGTGCCTCATGAGCGCCCGTCCCACGCCGCGGCCCTGCCACCCCGCGCCGACGCCCATCCCCAGCAGCCAGACGTGAGGGCGGCGCGGGCTCCCGGCCGCCCGGAGGCTGCAGCTGGCCACCACCCCCTCGCCGACCAGGGCCACGAAGCTGCGGTTCAGCCGGTGGTCGCTGGCCGCCAGCCGCTTCCGCCAGACCTCGGCGGGCGTGAAGGGCGTCTGGAGCGTGCCCCAGATGGCCCGCTCGCCGCCGAACAGGCGGGCGAAGCCGGCCGCGTCCTCCGGGCGGCTGCGCCGGATCTCGAAGCTCGGCGGCAGCGGGCCGCCCGGGTCGCGGGCGAAGGCGCGCTCGGCGAGCGGGGCGGCCAGCCCCGGGCGCACCCAGGCGTGCCCCAGGCTGTCCCGCAGGCCGCCGTCCTCGCCGGTGAGGTCCTGGCGGCGGCGCACCTCGGGGAGGAAGCCGGCCCCGGCCAGCGCCTCGGCCAGGGCGGTGGCGGCCGGCGTCGAGAGGTCGAGCCGATCGAGCTTCCACCAGTCGCGGGCCAGGTCGCGCAGCGCCGCCAGGAGCGTCGGGGCGGCCGCCGGCCCCGCCGCGAGCCAGGCGTGGCCCACGTGCCGCTGGCGCGGGCGGTCGAGAGCGGTCATCCCCGCCGCCCCCAGCAGATCCCCGCCCCGGAAGGCGCCGATGGCCGCGGTGGTGCCGGCCGCGCCCTGCAGCGCGCTCTCGCCCGGGATCTGGTCCAGGTCGCCGGCGATCTCGGGCCGGGCGCACAGCGCCGAGAGCGCCGGCAGGTCGGTGGGCTCGAGGGCGCGGAGCCGCACGCCCCTACGCGTCCACCACGTACTTGAAGACGGTGGAGGCGATGCGGATGACATCACCGTGCCGGAGCGTCTGCTCCTTGACCAGCTTGGAGTTCAGGAAGGTGCCGTTGGTGGAGTCGAGGTCGACCAGCACGTGGGCCCCGCCGGAGGCGAAGATCCGGGCGTGGCGCCGCGAGGCCTGCTCCGAGCCGATCACCACGGCGTTGCCGGGGTCGCGCCCCAGGGTCACGTCCTCGTCGCCGAGCGGGTAGCGCTTGCCTTGCTGGTCCGGGTCGACGGAGTGGACCACCTGGAGGGCCGCCCGGACCGCGGCGGCCGGCCCGCTCTGCTGAGGCGTTCCGCTGGCCCTGGTCTCGTCGTAGTCCATGGGGCCCTCCCGTTCGCAAACCCGTTAGCACGCCTGCGGCCCGGGGTGAAGAGGGGCCACCGTCCGAGGGCGCTGCCCGGCCGTCGACCGGGCTCTAGCCCCGCACCATCCGCCGCGGAACCGAGAGCTCCACCGTCGCGCCGTTGCGCACCAGGGTCAGCTGCACGGAGGTGCCCTCCGGTCCGCGGATGAGGTCCACCGCGCCGCCGAAGCCCAGCTCGGTCACCGGCTGGCCGTTCACCTCCACGAGGAGGTCGCCCGGGACCATCCCCGCCTCGGCCGCCCCGCCGCCCGGCGCGACCTGGGTGACGACCAGGCCGTCCTCGCGCGGGGAGAGCATCACCCCGATGCCGGCCAGCTCGGTGCGAGGGTCCTCCCCCTCGGAGAGCGGGCGCAGGCGGATCTCGATCGGGCCGGTCATCTGGCCGGGCTCCGTCTCCAGCCCGCCCACCACCCGGGCGTGGTGCCCGGCGGCGGCGGCCGAGACGGAGAATCGCCGCGGCAGGCCGCCGAGGGTGAACAGGCCGTCGTCCCCCGTGACCGCCAGGGACAGCACCGGGAAGGTGGAGGCGGCGGCCTCCAGGGAACCCTCCACCGCGAGGTGCGCCCCGGCCAGCGGGGCGCCGCTGGAGAGGTCCCGCACCACGCCGCTCAGGGTCCCGCCCGACTCCAGCGCGGCGTCGAGCTCCGCCTGGGCCGGCGGGGCAGGGACGTCCACCGGGAGCGGCGAGGAGGGGGCGCGGCCCGGCGCCGAGAACACCACCGCGGCCGGTCCGGGCACGAGGTCGGCCAGGGCGTAGCAGCCGGCGGGATCGACCACCGAGAGGCTCCGCTGGGGCTCGAGCCAGAGCGCGCTGTGGCGGGCGAAGACCATCACCGTGAAGGGGGCCACGGGCTGGCCGGTGGAGGCATCGCGCACGCAGCCCCGCAGGCGGCCGCCGTCGGGGAGCTCGAGCACCACCTGGTCGGGCGCTCCGGCCTCGGCCCGGGCCGTGGCCGGGGCGTGCTCCTCGGCCCGGGCCACGAGCCGGTAGGTGCCGGCCTCGAGGTCCCGGAGCCGGAAGCGGCCGTCGCCGTCGGTGCTGGCCTGGGCCACCGGTACCCCGCCGCCCCACCGGTCGCGCGCCGCCGTGGCCAGGACCAGCGCGCCGGGCACCGGGCCGCCGCCCCGGACGACGACCCGCCCGAAGATCTCGCCCCCCGGCGCCACCGGGCGGTCCCGGGGAGGACCGAGCACGATGGTCACCCGCCCGCTCACGAGGGCCAGGGCGTCCACCCGGGCGCGACCGGAGTACCTCCCGGGCAGGCGCGCCTCGAGCACCGAGCCCTCCGGCGCGGCCGCGCGGAACTCGCCGCGGGCGTCGGCGGTGAAGCGATCGGGGATGCTCACCAGCGTGGCCTCGCCGGCGGCGCCGAGGAGCCTCACCTCCGCTCCAGGCGCGGGGGCGCCGCCCTCCAGCACCACCCGGCCGGCGATCTCCAGCGCCGGCGCGAGGTGGATCTCGATGCCCCGGACCTGCTTTCCCGGCTCGGCCAGGAGCTCGACCGGGCTGTGGCCCCACTCCGGCGCGAAGGGGAAGTGGCCCGGCGCGGTCACCGCCGCCAGGAGCCAGGCGCCGGGCGAGGGCTCGAAGCGGAAGGTGCCGTCGGCCGCGGCCCGCACCACCTCGGCCGCGCCGCCACGGGCGAAGGTGAGCTCGGCGCCGGGGATCCCCGCGCCGGAGGCCGCGCTCACCACCCGGCCCTCGAAGCGGGCCGGGCCGGCGGACGCGCGCGCCGCGGGCGCGGCCGGGGGCACGAGCAGCACCGGCAGGCGGGGAGGCGGGACGAGTCGGGGCGCCGGGGCCGCCGCGGCGGCCGATCCCGGAGCGGGCCCGGGAGGCGGCGCCGCGCCCGGGCGCCCGCGGAGGGCGAGGAGGTGGATGAGGAGCGCAGCCAGCGGGACGACGAGGACGGGGATGAGCAGGTGGGGGAGCGGACGGCGCCGGCGCATGGAGGGAGCCTACCGCTTCCGCCTCGCGTCCACCCCCGCCGCATGGTGGGGAGGGTGGATCCCCCGCCCCATCTCCGGGGCGGGCGGAACCAGCGCCTCCTCGCAGCCCAGGGCGAGCAGCACGTGGCGCGCCACCACCCGGAGGGCGGTGCCCCGCTGCCGCGGCGAGAGGGGCAAGGCCCCGTCCACCAGCAGGGTGGCCAGGCCGTGCACGCTCGACCAGACCGCGACCTCCGCCCCCGGCCGCCGGTCGGCGGGCACGGCGCCCGAGGCCACCAGCTGGTCGAGCGTGTCGCCCAGGACCTGGTAGGCGTCGCGCCCGGCCACGCCGCAGCCGGGGATGAAGCCCTCGCTGCGCATCGCCGGGCCGAACATGACGCGGAAGAAGGAGGGGTTCCTCACCGCGAAGTCGACGTAGGCCTGCCCGATGGCGGCCAGCGCCAGGACCGCGCGCGCCGGGGCCGGTGCCGAGGGGGAGACCCTGGCGGCGGCCCTCTCCATCTCGGAGGCCAGCCGCCCGTGGCCGTCGGCGGCCAGCGCCGCCAGGAGCGCCGGCTTGTCGGCGAAGTGCCGGTAGGCGGCGGCCGGGGAGACCGACACCTCCCGGGCTGCCTCGCGCAGGCTGAAGCCCTCCGGGCCCCGCTCGCCGATGAGCCGGAGCGCGGTCTCCAGCAGGGTACGGCGGAGGTCGCCGTGGTGGTAGCTCGCCCGGGTGGGGGTCAGAGGCTCCTTCACGCCTTCCATGTTGACATCGATAACATCGCTTGGCAATGTTATCGTCGTTCACATCGAAGTAAGCACCAATCACATCGAGGTCCCCATGCGCCCCGTCCGGGCGGTCGCCCTTCACACTGCTTCAAGGGAGCGCAA
>Ga0335071_10002306_pt1 | contig 20449 bp, 17 predicted proteins | sample Lox_Sample_15_FD_206724 | JGI IMG/M metagenome (GOLD analysis project Ga0335071, IMG submission 206724) | Soil microbial communities from Loxahatchee National Wildlife Refuge, Florida, United States - Lox_Sample_1.5 | ecosystem: Environmental > Terrestrial > Soil > Wetlands | place: USA...
GAAAGAGCGACAACGCGAAAACGCATATACCCATGATGAGTGTTCGCGCAGGAAGTCGCAAAATTGAAAGGCGGGTGCGGGCGAATCCGAGGCAGAAATGAAATCACCCAGCGACAAGGATGTATGGCCTCAACTTACATTAGTCTTTTTGTTTCATACATTTAGGCGTAACCTGTAACGAAATATGTAGCTTCGCTGGTGCAAGTGGCGTATAATGTCGCTGCGTTTGATCTTTAAGAGTTCCTTCGCAGTATCCAGCATCTCCGCTTAACCCAGCGCGTGACCTGCCTGCAGAAGACCCGAAAAGTTTCAGCGCTATATCAACTCAAAGGAACAAAGCAACAACATGGAAACAGGAACAGTGAAGTGGTTTAACGACGCCAAGGGCTATGGATTCATCAGCCGCCAGAACGGTGAAGATGTGTTCGTGCACTTCTCCGCCATTCAGGCCAGCGGCTTCCGCAGCCTTCAGGAAGGTCAACAAGTCCAGTTCGACGTGGTCAAAGGCCCGAAAGGCTGGCAGGCAGAGAACGTCAAGAGTGTCTAAACCGCTTCACCGTGTACGACAAATAAGGGCGGCCATCAATGGCCGCCCTTCATGTTTCCACGGGGATTCGGAATTACCATCCCAGTGCCGCGTAGATCGCTCCCTGCGTCAGAGGGCCGGGAATGGCGTCCCACTGGCTTTTGTCATCAAACCAATCTTTCTGGAAAGCCAGCACCGCGTTCTTGGTTTGTTTGTCGTTCAAACCGCTTACGGGTCCCTTGTAGTAGTTCAGATACTTGAGCCGATACTGCACTCCAGTGAGCCAATCAATGCGGGGAGCGTTGCCGGCCTCCGGCGGCAGCGGGGCGACCCCCAACCTTTTTCCGTTCTGATCAGGAACCGACGGAATGGAAGGCAAGGTGTCGGGGATGTCGGGCAAGACCGAAGGCTGTTTCGGAGGGGGCGCCAAGGTGGACTTCCGTGACTTCACAAAGCGCCAGACGGAGCGGGCCATATCGAAGATTTTGTCCTCTTTCGTTGCGCCCCGCAGCCACTTCACACCCATCGCCACCGGAACTCCGATGCTGAAGCTACCGTCTGCAAATGACAAGAGCCTGAGGTAGCGGCTACTAAACGCATAGATCGGGGCGGCTTTACTTAACACGACTTGTTCAAAACCCGGCCAACCCGTTCGCGCCTCCCGAATTTCCGCGATTGAGCGAAAACCCTGAAACACACCTTTCTCGCCTTGGGGCACATAGTCGAGAATCTTGACTTCACCGGCGGCATCCTTCACCGCCGTGAACATGTGTCTTGCGGTCTGACCATTCGGCTTTGGCCATTCCACCCCAAACGTGATGGGGCCGTCGGTTGCTTTCGCCGCGCGCAGAACATCGTCGATGGAGGTCAGCCCGGTACGCGTCTCGAACGTGATGCCGAACTTCGCCAACGCGCTTTGAACTTCCGGAGTGGCGAACAGCGTCTTCGGGTTGATGCCCTCGTTTCCGCCCTTCACGGCCACGATGTCCTCCACGGTCGCGAAGAGCTGAACGGTTTTTCCTCGTAGATAGGACAGAACGTTGTTGGCACTGACGTAGGCGCAGGGGCCGGTGGCACCCTTTATCTTCGACAAGTCCGCGGTCGCAAGGATGCCGGCATACCGCCCCCCCGCCTGGACTGCCTCAGACGCGGGTTCAATGACCGTGGCTAGGCGCAGGACATTCAGAACCGTTCCCTTCGCCACACCCCACCCTGAACTGAAATCGAAGTCGTTGCCCAGCCGCAGGACATCGACGACTCCTCCCGCCAACATATGCTGCGTGCGTTCTCCAATCGTAGACAGGCGGTCGTTGTACCACGCCGCAAAGACAAGTACAGGACTGGCGTCTCCCAGCCGCTGCGACTGGATCAGCCATTCATCGTGCTCTCGCCAGTACTTGTCGTCCTGCTCATCGAACCAGTCAGCGAGATCGGACGCGGTGTACTTCCAATTGAGAAAACCCATGGGCACGCCTCCATGAATTTGAAGTTGTTGGATTTGAACTGCGGGATCCCGACTGCCCCAGGGTTGCCGAGATATTAACTCAATTGCCGGGAGAGAGGAAGAGGTGGGCAGATTGCGCAGCCACAGCTTTAGAACTGTCGCAGGGCCTGGGTCTTGGGAATGAGGCTTAAGCCTGTTGTTGCGGATGTACGGAATCGACGAACTGGAAGAACTGCTCTACCCGCGTTACCTTCAGGGCGTCACGGACGCGGTTGGAAACGCCGGCCAGGACAAGCTTGCGGGCAGAGTTCTGCCGGGTTACATACGCGCCCACGAGAGCGCCGATTCCGGCGGAGTCGGCATAAGGTACGTTAGTGAAATCGATGACAAGGATTTGCGACTGGTCGGCTCGCACCATCGCCTGGAACTCGAACATGGTGTTCAGAACCAGGGGGCCTGTCAGCAGCAAAACCCGCTCTCCGGGCTGAGTTCCGGGCTGATCGGCAATGCGGAGGGGATCCTGGGACATGGGGAAGATATTAACTTCCCGGTAAAGTCCGGAATGTTAATCGTGTGTTAATTTTTTCGCGTTTGAAACATAACGGTTGCGAGTTTCCGGGTTCCCGCGCCCTGACCGGTTTCGAGGTCGCGTCTCAGACTTCACCCGGCGGGCAGCTCTCTTTGTCCGCCAATCCACCTCGGAGCGCGGTGGATTCCGAGATAGCTTTTACGCCGTCTTAGAAATCATTTCCGATTTCTCCCGGGACTCTCGATTGCTCTGATTTGCGTTATTCTATGTGTTTCCTGCATTTCAGTGAGGGGGAGAAATTGATCGGATCGCGTTCCATTGTGGCTTTCTCTCTGTTCTGTTTGGCGAACCTGTGCTGGTCCCAGGTTCCAGAAAGCACCTACCAAGAACTGCACTGGCGGATGATAGGACCGTTTCGCGGCGGCCGAACCCGGGCGGCCTGCGGGGTGGCAACCCAGCCGAACGTGTTTTATGTGGCTCCAGTGAATGGCGGTGTCTGGAAGAGCAATGATTACGGCCGAACCTGGAACCCGATTTTCGATCACGAACCGACTCAATCCATTGGCGCGATCGCCGTTGCCCCATCCGATCCAAATGTTGTCTATGTTGCCAGCGGCGAAGGTCTACATCGCCCTGACCTTTCCGTCGGAAATGGAATTTACAAGTCGACCGATGCGGGCAAGAGCTGGAATCATCTCGGCCTCAACGATGGGCAGCAGATTCCCGCCCTCGCCGTCGACCCGCGTAACCCGGACCGCGTCTTTGCCGCAGTTCTCGGGCATCCCTACGGACCAAGTCCCGACCGCGGGCTTTACCTCTCCGTCGATGGCGGAAAGAACTGGAAGCGAGTCCTGACAAAAGACGCGAACACGGGTGCGTCCGATGTGGAAATTGATCCAGCCAATTCCGACGTTGTCTACGCTTCGATGTGGGAGGTACGCGAGGGCCCCTGGGAAGATAACAACGAATTCAATGGCAGCGGCGGGGGATTGTTCAAATCGACCGATGGCGGAAATACCTGGCAGCAGTTGAAAAACGGCTTGCCACAGGACCTGTCGCAAATCAACGTGGCCATTGCTCCCAGTGACCCTCGGCGCTTGTACGCGACTGCGGGCATGGCTTCCGGGAAACTTGGCGTCTTTCGATCCGATGACGCCGGTGCAAGCTGGGCGCAGGTCACGCAGGATCCTCGACCTTCCGGCCGTATCGGCGGCGGCGACCTGCCGATTCCCAGGGTGGATCCTAAAAATCCTGATCTCGTCTATGTTGCCAGCACCGTCTCGATGCAATCGAGCGATGGCGGAAGGAACTGGTCGGGTTTTCGCGGAGCTCCAGGGGGCGATGACTATCAGAATCTTTGGATCAATCCGAACGACGGCAACGTAATTCTGCTGGTGAGTGATCAGGGCGCTCTTGTGACAGTGAACCGGGGGGCAACGTGGAGTTCCTGGTACAACCAACCCACGGCACAGCTGTATCACGTGATTACGAACAATACGTTCCCCTACCGCGTGTGCGGCGGACAGCAGGAAAGTGGCTCGGTATGCACCTTGAGCCGTGGCAACGACGGGGGCATCACCTTTCGCGACTGGCATCCTGTTGGGGCTATTGAGTACGGCTACGTGGCACCGGACCCGCTCGACGAGGATCTGATCTACGGCGGCGGGCGCACCGAGGTCTCGAAGTTCCACTGGTCCACCGGGGAAGTCCAGGACGTTACACCGATCCCGCTGCGTAACCCGAAATATCGTACCGACCGGACCGAACCACTGATGTTTTCTCCCGTGGACCCGCATACGCTGTATTACGCAGCGAACGTACTGTTCCAGACCACCGATGGCGGCGCTTCCTGGCAGACAATCAGTCCTGACTTAAGCCGTGAGAATCCCGGAGCTCCCGAGAGCGTCGGTACGCTTTACAACAAAGGGATGGAGAAGCAGCGCGGCGTGATCTATGCGCTCGCTCCGTCATTCAAGGACATTCATACACTGTGGGCCGGAACAGATGACGGGCTGCTCTGGATCACACACGACAGCGGGAAGAACTGGAGCAACATCACTCCGAAAGAACTTACGGCCTGGAGCAAGGTCACGCAGATTTCGGCGTCGCATTTCGATGAGCGGACCGCTTATGCATCGGTGAGCCGATTCCGGATCAACGATAATCATCCTTACATCTACCGGACGCACGACGGCGGAAAATCGTGGCAACCGATCACCGCCGGTTTGCCCGATTTCGGACCGGTGGATACTGTCCGCGAAGATCCTGTGCGGAAAGGCCTGTTGTTTGCCGGCACGGAAAATGGGGTGTGGGTATCGTTTGACGATGGTGACCACTGGCAATCGTTGCAGCTCAACCTTCCTCATACTTCCATGCGCGATCTCTGGATCCATGATGACGACCTAATTGTCGGCACTCACGGGCGTTCCTTCTGGATCCTTGACGACATCTCTCCGCTGCGTCAGATTTCGGCCGATACTACGCAATCGGCCCACCTGTTCTCTCCCGCCCTAGCCTACCGGGTGCAGCGGAATACAAATACCGACACACCCCTTCCGCCCGATGAACCCGCGGGGGAGAATCCGCCGGACGGTGCCCCTGTCGACTACTTCCTTCCCGCAACAGCGAAGGAATTAACTCTGGAGATTTTCGACGCGCAAAATCAGCTGGTGCGGCGCTTCTCGAGCACTGACCAGCCCGATGTTACCGAGGAACAGCTCCAGAAGCAGCTGATTCCCCTTTATTGGCTGCGGCCGGAGCGCAGGCTTGCGATCGAACCTGGTATGCATCGCTGGATCTGGCATCTGCACTATGCGCCTCCGTTGGCGACACATCACGACTATCCGATCGCCGCAATTCCGCATGACACCCCTCGGTATCCGCTTGGGCCGACGGTGATGCCCGGCAAGTACACCGTGCGCCTGACGGTGGATGGCAGGACTCAGAGTGCACCGCTCACCGTGAAAATGGACCCGCGCGTGAAAACGTCAACCGCTGGTCTTGAACGCAAAGTGAATACGGAGAAACGTCTCGCATCTCTCGTGAGCGAATCCTCGCGGGCAATTTTCGAAGGCGAGTCGCTGCGGGAACAACTGGAAACAATGCATCCTCAACCGGAAGAGCAGCAAGCAATCGAGTCCTTCGAAAAGAAGCTGGACACATTGCTCGATGCTCGGGGCACAGACCTTGGAGTCTCTATTACTCTCAGCGCAGTGAATGCGGGAGCAAGCACGCTATACCAGGAGATCTGGGGTCCGGACGCGGAACCAACTACGGCCCAGATGGACGCTCTTGCCGCAATTGAACGCGACCAGTCTTCCATCCTCAAGCAATGGGCCACTTTCAAAGACTCAGAACTTCCCGCGTTGAACCGTTCTCTGCGGGAGGCCAAGCAACCCGAGATCCGTCCCAAGCCCGATTTCCATCACGCGGAATCGCAAGTGGACGAGGAGTAAAAGGCTCGCGCCCTTCCTACAACTGTTCTACTTCCCGCTGCAGGTCTCTTGCGATTTTTGTCGCATCTTCCTCGACGGAAAACCGTTTCGGGCTGCCGATATGTACAGAGATTTTGTGCGGCCTGGCAAACCATTTTCCAGCCTGTTTCAATTCAAACAAGCCGTCAATCCGCATCGGTAAAACTGGAATCCGCAGATTTTGCGCGAGTAATCCGATCCCCAGCCGGAACGGGTTCATCTTTCCGTCGGTGGTGTGCCTTCCCTCAGGGAAGACCAACACGCTGTAGCCTCGATCGATTGCCTCGCCAGCATATTTGAAGCTCCGGCGGAATCCAGCCTCGCGCGGCAGAGGGAAGAGGTTCAATAACGAAACCCCAAGAAGCCATTGCACCCGGTCATAAATTCTGAGGAGAAAACTGCGGTTTGGAGAAGGTGCGCGCAGAGCCTCCAACGCCTCTCCGCCGGTCGCGATCGCCAGCCGGTGGCGAAAGCGCGCCGGCAAGGCAGTCAGTATGAATCCCGGATCCACGTCTCCCAGATGATTTGAGACTACGAGCAGCGGGCCTTGCACGCCCCGCAGGTGCTCGCGGCCTTCGATCCTGGGCCAGCCAAGAAGGATCACTGCCGGCAGCATCAGGAGGTAGTGGGCGACTATTCGCAGCCACGTGACTGGCCAGCGCAGCACCCAGTAAGGATAGTGATAGCCCGGTCCCGGGGAAGTCTCGCCTCGTAAGATCCGCTCCAGATCGCCAACCGTGCGCGCCGAAGCGAACCGTGTTTCGCTGAGATCGACCTGATAACGATCCTCGATTTCGCCCATCAATGCCACGCGATCCAAAGAGCTCAGGCCGAGGTCGGAGTCGAGACTGGCAGTGTCATCCAACCGCGGCACGGAGCGGCCGGTCACGCGCGCAATGAACTCGGCGAGTTGCGAGTGACTTTGCGCATTGTGTCGGGATACCGCACTTCCATTCAGTTGCCATTGGCGGGCAACTTCAGCAATCTGGTTCCGGCGCGGCTTTTGCGTACTCGTTCGCGGAAAATCCTGCTCCGGCCACTCCATCCACACCCTCATCCTTTGATATTCGGCCAGCGATTGATTCGCACGCTGTATGGTCTGCTCCAGATTCGCTTGATCGTTCAGGATCACGACTGCGCATGGTTCCGCGTTACCCTCCCGCTCGATCCCAACCACGACGCAGTCTTTCACCCCGGGCTGCATACGCAGAGCAGCCTCCAAATCGTCGGGGTATACGTTCATCCCACCTGGAGTCACGAGCACTTCCTTCTTCCGCCCTTTGAAATACAAATGCCCGGACTCATCCAGCGCGCCGATATCGCCGGTCCGGTACCAGCCCTCCGTGTCCGAGACTTGATGTGCGCCCTGTGCGTCCCAATAGCCGGAAGCCACGCCCCCACCGCGCACAAGAATTTCGCCGTCCCCGGCCAATTTCACCTCCCGGCCGGGAAGCACTTTACCGATTGATCCCTTTCCGATCCGGAAAGGATGGTTCACGCTGATGAGCGACGTGGTTTCGGTCAGCCCGTAACCTTGGATCACGGCATAGCCCAGCCGATGCCAAAAGTTCTCAGTAGCGCTGTCGAGCGCCGCGCCACCCGAGATAAAGGCGAGAAATTTCCATCCGAACCGCCGCCGGACGGAGCGAAATGTCCACCATCGACGCAGGAAGTGTTTCTCCTTGGCTAATTGGAATTTTCTGTAGAACGATTCGTAATCAGACTGCTGCTCAAGATCGCGCTCCAGCTTCTGTTTCAAAGACTGCAGAACCCTGGGAACACTTACCAGTACTGAAACGCGTTCGCCCTTGATGGTATTCACAATCTCTGACGGCTTGAGTTCCTCCTGAAAGATGACAACGCCTCCAAGCAGGGGCGGAAGGAACATTCCCAGAAATTGTCCGAAGACGTGGCTCAATGGCAGGAGGCTCAAGAAGCGCAAGGGGTGCACAACACGCTCATATTTCAAGTACCGGCCGATTTCGCGTTGCAGTGGGGAAATATTTGCGAGAACGTTCCCGTGGGTAATCATGACGCCGCGCGGTTCGGCCGTAGTCCCGGAGGTGAATACGATCTGCAATACGTCATCTTTGCTCAAGGCGCTGGCGGATAGGATTGGCGGGGTCGCGGCGCTGTCGAGGTCTTCCAGTGCGAACGCATCGGCTGACATCGCGGGAAAAGCGGCGAGATGCTTATGCGATAGGACCAGCAGCCTGGCCTCAACCTGGCGTGCGACGCGAACTGCGAAATCGTCGGGCGCAGCGTCGTCAATTGGAACCACCACAACTCCGCGGAGGGCACATCCGAAGAAACAGGCCACCCATTGGGCGCTGTTCTCGCCCCACAGCAGGATGCGATCTCCTTTATGGATTCCACGCGCAGCAAGTTCCCGGGCGAAGCTGTGTGCCATGCCCAGAACGTCTGCATAGGAGAACGATTCGGTTCGGTATCCGAGACGCTGCCGGTAGGCAGTCTCAACTTTGTGCCTCGCGAAGTTTTCCTGGAAAAATTCCGCCAGCGATTCGGGCATTTCAGTTGCCGATGGGCACGCGATTCGGTGACCCTGCTTTTTCAGTGTAGTAGAGCGCGGAGCCGGGAAGAGCGCCAGTCATACAGTTTGCGAAGTGCACTGGTGAAATCAGACACTGCCGTGCCGAAATCGCTCAATACAAGCGGCTTGGTGCGGTACAGGGAATACGGCAGACAACTAGGAGGACGTTCCGGTATATAATGCCCCACCTTTTCCTATGAAAACCATCGCGCTGGCAACCGCCGTAGTATCCATGCTTCTTTTTGTTGCTTGTGGCGGCTCGAACACGGGCTCGAATCCTCTGGTGGCCCAATACAAGGTCAGTGCCCCAGAGGGGTCCTCGGTTACGGTTCAATTTGGCACCGACACCAACTACGGACTCGCCACATCTCCGGTCACGGTTCCCGCCGGACAAGATAGCGTCACTGTTCTGGTCGCCGGTATGAGACCAAATACCAAGTACCACATGCGTGCGATTACGACCATGCCGGATAGCAGTCAGCAGACGGACTCGGACCACACTTACACCACGGGGGGAATCCCACCCGACCTGATTCCTTCGGTGAGAGTGACCACGCATTCGGGAATGCAGGCTTCTTCCGGGGTGGAGTTGCTGGGACTGAATCCGGCCGGCGGAAGCGCAGACAAGAGACTGACGGTTCTCGCGCTGGATCCCTCGGGCAATATCATCTGGTATTACAACTACGATCACTCGCTTGGCATTGCCCAGCCCGTTAAGCTTCTGCCCAACGGACACTTCCTGCTCAACTTGTATGTAGGGACTGCCGCGCCGGGAGGCTTACTGCGAGAAATCGATCTTGCAGGTAACACGATTCACGAGTTCTCGGTGGATGACCTGAATCAGTGGCTCAGCACGGCAGGCTACAATTTCACGGCCTACTCCATGCACCACGATTTTGTCCTCCTGCCGAACGGGCACCTCTTGGTTCTGATGAATATCAATAAAGACTTCGACAATCTGGTCGGATATTCGGGAACTACGACGGTGCTGGGCGATGCCATCGTGGACCTCGACCCCGACTACAACCCGGTCTGGGTCTGGTCTACGTTTGATCATCTGGATGTTAATCGGCATCCCATGCAGTTCCCGGACTGGACGCATGCGAATGCGCTTGTCTACTCGCCGGACGATGGCAATCTTTTGCTGTCATTGCGGCACCAATACTGGGTACTCAAGATCGACTATGCCAACGGGCAGGGCACCGGCGACATTCTCTGGCGGTTAGGTCCGGGGGGAGATTTCACGCTGCTGAACTCGAGTTCTCCAGCGGACTGGTTCTACGCGCAGCATTATGCCAACATCGTCAGCCCAAACAGCGCAGGAGATTTTCAACTGGCGCTGTTTGACAACGGCGACAACCGGGTGCTCGACACCTCAGGAACGGTCTGCGGCGTCAACGGAGCTCCGGCTTGCTATAGCCGCCCGGCCATATTTGAGGTGAACGAGAACGACAAGACGGCCCAAGTACTCTGGTCGCAGCAGACCGTCTACTCCTTCTGGGGCGGAGCCATTCAGGAATTGCCGAATTCGAATCTATTCGTCGACATTACTACGCCTGCTGACAACATCAAGGGTGCGCGCATGGTCGAACTGACACAGGAACAAACTCCGCAGGTCGTTTGGCAGCTCGACGTCAACGGCCAGAATTCCTACAGGACGATCCACCTGCCGAGCCTGTATCCGGGGGTCCAGTGGTGAACCCTGTATCAGCCGGATGAAGATCTTGAGCCAGTTTTGTATAGTCTGGCTTGCGATGAGAGGTGCCATCCAGCAGATTTACCAGCCCCGCTGGAAGATCGTGTATGTGCTGGCCATGCTGGCAGTGGTGTCCGCCTGCACGCATCCACCGGCATCGGACAGATCCAGCAACGTCCCATTTTCAGCGGCTAGCCGTGATCTGTCCCAAGACGAAGCGGCCGGTGGACACACCCTGAGAAAGCACGTTGGCCGCACCGATGCCGAGCTTCGCGAACGCCTGGATCACGAGCGTGACATAGCAGCCGCGTCCACGTGGAATGACCGGGCCAGTGCTGAAAAGGCTGTTGGAGCTGCCATCAGCGAACAGGGTCCAAGGATTTCCCACTGGCTGGCGCGCGATCATCATCCCAATCTCGTGCTCGACTATGACGGTGATCCGGGCCACCCCTTCGGGCGGACGCTGCGGCGAGGCGATGATCACGTACAGCCTTGCTCTCATGCGGTGATTGTGCTCAAGTGGAGGAGGCCGGACGGTTACTACGTTTTGACTGCATACCCAGAGTGCCGTTATGAGCACTGACCCTACGCGTCGCAAGGCCGCAAACGCCAGCAAACCTACTTCGCGTCCGGAGACGTTCTCTGCGGCGGATTTTCCGGCGTTACGTTCATTTCTCCGCGGATATTTTAACCAGGACATGAAAGATGAGTACGGTTCTTCGGAGAAGGCTACCCGCGAGTTTTGCGCAAACGGCAGTGCTGCAGATATTCAGTCGTTGGCTGAAAATTGGTCACGCTTTTTGAACCAGGCGCGGGGCCTGCCCCTGGACGAGCTAAACCGGATCCTGACCGGTACTCTGGGCAGTGCCTACGCTCTGACCAGCGAGGATGTGGCAGCAATTTCAGCAATTCTTTCACGCGCCGCGCGGTTGAGCACTTGACTACTCCCGTCCGACTCCCAGCGCGTCAGCGACACGATTTATGTAGTTGAACCACGCCGCGATGAGTGTGATTTGAAGGATTCCGCGATCATCAAATCCGACGGAGCGCAAGCGTTCGATATCGTCCTTCCAGACTGTGGTGGCATCCTTGGTCACTTTCACGACGTAATCCAGCATCACGCGGTCCTGGGTTGAAATGGGGGCGCTGGTATAGTCCTTTTCGAGCGCATCGACCAAGGCCTTATCCAACGTCACTCTACGCAGAAACTCTGCGTGGGACTCGATTCAATAGACGCACCGGTTGGTCACGGAGACCATCGTGGCGATCATCTCGTGCTGCCGGCGGTTGAGCGGTAACTCGGGCGCCATTAAAGAACCGAAAGTGGCGAATGCGTGATATAGCGCGTCGGGAATCAGGGTGTGCGACCCCACAATGGAAGCTCCACCAGCATCGTCGGGATGAACGGGTTCGGCATACTCCTTCGGATAGAACTGCTGCTCGCCTTCAACGGCCTTGCGCAGCTTCTCGTCTGCCTCGGACATTGCTACAGTGCGGATCCAGGTCATCGTTGAATGCCCTCCAAGCCAAGCTCCACAATTGGTAACGAGAAGTTACAGCGTGAGCCTCTCAAAACACATAACGATTTCATACTAGAACTACCTGAGTTGGTCGCCCCATCCTGCGCATCAGCAATCGAAGCAGGAGTCCTGCAGCACGCGTTCCCGTCGAATTTTGTTCCCCTCGCCTCTCCGCGGAATGCAACTAAGTATTCGGCAGCTGACGTATCCGATCCTTAATCCAGGCACGACACATTGAAGCGGGAAGATCTCCACAGAGGCGAAGGGAAGCAGTGGCGTGTTCACCGTCTGATTGGAAAAACGGCCGTCGTGAGCGTTGTCGTCATCGGAACCAATGTGTTGGGCAATTACGCGCTGCGGCGGGGGCTGAACAAAGTCGGCGCGGTCGAGTCCTGGTCGCCGTTACCTTACATCCGATCTTTCGCCCATCCCTGGGTCGGAGTCGGAGTCATCTTCATGTTGGCGTGGCTGACATCGCGCTTATCCCTACTCAGCTGGGCAGACCTCACATATGTTTTGCCAGTCACTTCATTTTCTTACGTGCTGAGCGCCATCGTGGGTGCCATTTATCTCAATGAGCAGGTCAGCGCGTTGCACTGGATCGGGATCTCTGTAATCACCCTCGGCATTCTTCTGGTGGTTTTGACCTATCCGAAAACGAGCGAAGGGCCCACTGCGGATTCATGATCGCCCTGCTCATCATTCTGGTGGTGATCCCCGGAGCGGTAGGCGACCTGCTGAACAGCGCCGGCATGAAGCGCCAAGGCGAGATCACTGACTGGAGCTTGCAAGGCCTGCTTCGCCTCTGTCGCGATTTGTTGCACAACTATTACATCCTGGCCAGCATCCCTGCCATGGCGATCTCCTTTTTTGCTCTGATGGCTCTCCTTTCGGTCAGCACTTTGAGCTTCGCTGTACCTATGACTGCATCCAGCTACATCCTCGAGACTGCGCTGGCCAAGTACTACCTGAAGGAGCATGTGGACTGGCGGCGCTGGGTGGGCACCAGCCTGGTGGCAATCGGAATCGCTCTGCTTTCATTCGATTGAATACGTGTTCGACCTGTTCAAGAACGGCGCTTTCATGGCCATCATCGCGCATGGCCTGCTAGGGCTTTCGCTCGTCTGGGACAAGGTCTTGCTCAGGCACCGGGGCACCCAAAATCTTTTCAGTTACGTGTTCTGGCTGGGAAGCCTGAGCGTGTTCGGAGTCCTGCTCGTTCCGTTCGGATACAAGTCTCCTTCGCTGGCAGTGATTGCACTTGCCTTTGGCGCCGGAGTGATTCACCTTGCCGGAACCTTCTTCTACTACATGGCGCTGAAGCGCGGCGAGGCTTCCGAGACACTTGCGGTGATGGGCGGTTTTTCCCCAGTAGCCACTGCTGCTCTAAGCTACGCCTTCCTTTCGCGCCAAATGACCGGGAATCAGCTGACGGGCTTTGCCCTTATGACAGCAGGCGGCTTCGTCATGTTCTTTGGAGAGAAACTCCGGCTCAGAAAACTGCTACCGCCTGTGCTCCTGGCAGCTGGGCTACTGGGCCTGGTCAATGTGCTGGAGAAAGTTGTATACGACCAGATTAACTTTGTGAGCGGATATGTCTGGTTCACTATCGGAACTTTCATCGGCGCGTTGTTGCTTCTGGCCCGTCCATCCTGGCGGCGGCAGATCTTTTCTGAGTCCGGACAAGATGATCCGAAGAACCGGTTCTGGTATTTCGTAAACCGATTTCTTTCCGGCGTGGGATCATTTCTCATCTTCTACGCAATCAGCCTGGCTCATCCCGCGCTGGTGGATTCGATCTCAGGCGTACGTTACGTTGTGATCTTTGTGGGCGCGCTCCTGCTGACGAAATTTCGCCCCAGAACGCTGCGGGAGGAATTCGGAGGTTGGGAGCTGGTTACAAAGATTGCAGCCACATGCCTGGTGGCTGCGGGCCTGGTGCTGGTAGGCCTGAGTGGCAAATCCGAAGGCTCCAGCAAGAGCGCCGCTCAGCACACCTCCTCGCAGCCCCGCACGCAGACGGCCCATGCCTCCCTGTGGTAGGTGGTAGACTTGAGGCACTGTGCCACAGTTCGTGATCGAACGCGAAATACCCGGTGCCGGAGCGCTCACGGAAGAGCAGATTCGGGAAATGTCCGTGCGTTCGCTACAGACGTTGAAAGAGATGGGTCCCCAGATCCAATGGCTGCACAGCTATGTGACTGAGGACAAGGTTTACTGCGTTTATTTAGCGCCTGACGAACAAAGCATTCGCGAGCACGCTCGCAAAGTAGGGATCCCCGCCGATCGCGTCTCCGCCGTGCGCCGCATGATCAATCCTGGCGCGTTCTAGTCCTTACCTATATGCGTTTGTTCGAGGCAGAACTCGACAGCGCACTCCACGCTCATGGCGGAACCCTCCCTCCATGCATGTGCCGCCTCGGACTCGGGAACCAACTCCCATGCCGGTCGCAATGACCGGTTCAGTTCTTCCTTGTCTGCCGGCATGAGCGGAGCTCCCATCAGATCGCGGATACGTGCAGCTGCTCCGGCCAGTTTCAGTGCACGTTGCGGCAGTTTTTGTTCCAGTGCGAGGCAGGCAGAACCCTCCAGCACGCGAGCAATACCGCGGCGATGGCCCAGATTGGCGAAGATTTCCAGGGCTTCCCGGTACTCGTCCCGGGCAGCCGTAAAGTCACCCTGTTTGCAGTCAATGTAGCCCAGGTCTGCCAGGCTCCTGGCGGAACCCCAGCGATCGCCGGATTCGCGGAATACCGAAAGCGCGCGCCGATAGAATTTTCCTGCGCCCGTCAGGTCCCCCTGCTCGCGCGCAACGTCGCCCAACTGATTGATGGACCAGGCGGCGCCGCTGCGATCTGCTTCCTTTTCGAAAATCTCTGCTGCCTCTTGCAGTGCCCATCTCGCCCGCGGATAGTCACCGCGAACGCGAACGACGTTCGCGAGGTTATGCAAGCAGCGAGCGACCGCGAGGTTATCGGGAAGCAGCCGCCAGCACGCCAAACTTCGCTCGAAATTTGCCTGCGCCGCAGCATACTCCCCGCGATCGCGCTCACTGACTGCTAAGGCGTTCAACGAAGCAGCAATGCCCCAGTCATCATCAAGGTCTTCATAAAGTTGGAGACCTTGACGCAGGTATTGTTCCGCCGCCTTAAAATCGCCCTGTGCGGTCGTAAGTGCTCCAAGGAACTGGCTCAGGCGAGCTCTTTCCCGGGTGTAATGGTCTCCTGCAAGACGCAGGGCCTGTTCCAGGCGCTCCCTCCCTTCGGCAAGATGTTCCCGCATATCCCAAAAGCGAAACAGGCTCGCACATAATCGCAGGCCCCACTCGAGGTCCCGACCCTGGAAAAGGAAATCGAGCGCGGACCGGAAATTGTCAATTTCGTCATCGCATCGCGTCAGCCACTGGACACGATCGGTTGGGCTCATTTCAGGATTTCCTTCCTCGGCGAGCACCAGGCAATACGCTGCCAGCGCTTTGCACGCGAGATGGCGCTCGCCACTCGTTTCCAGGCGCTCGAGTGCATACTCGCGAATCGTTTCCAGCAAGTAAAAGCGTGGCTCGATTCCGGGTCGCTCCGAAATCTGGAGCAGGTTCTTGTCCACCAGAGAAGTCAGTCCTTCAAACGAATCGAAACCCAGGTCCTGATTCGTGTTGCAGACGGCTTCGGCTGCCTCCGCCGTACAGCCGCCAATGAACACCGCAAGCCTCCGAAACAACTTTTGTTCCGGTTCGGTAAGCAGGCTGTAACTCCAATCGATGGTGTTGCGCAACGTTCGCTGCCGCTGGGGAAGATCCACGGCTCCGCTGGTCAGGAACAGCAGTGGCGATTGCAGCCGCTCCAGCATGGCTTCCGGTTGCACAACTTTGATCCGAGCCGCTGCGAGTTCTATTGCCAGGGGAAGTCCATCCAGGCGCGAGCAGATCTCCCGAATCAGACTTTCATTGCGTTCGCAGAGTGAAAAACCCGGACGTACCGCAGTGGCTCGCTGCACAAAAAGTTCCACAGCCGAATCCTGGGCCAAAGGAGTGACCGGGTACTCCTGCTCGCCGTAGATTCGGAGGCATTCCCGCGTCGTCACCAGCACTTTCAGGTTGGCACATGCCTCGAGAAGGTTTGCAACGAACGTGGACGCGGAGAGTACATGTTCGAAATTGTCCAGGATCAGCAGAAAAGCGCCCGAATCACGCAAGTGTTCCCGAATCGATTCGGCCACCGTTCGATTCGCAACATGCTGGATGCCCAAGGCTTCGGCGACCACATTGGTGACCAGTTCGTAGTTCGTAATGGAAGCCAACGCGACGAACTTTGCTCCTCCTGGGAATGTTTCCGCGACGGCCTCCGCGACCGCCAAACCGAGACGCGTCTTTCCGGAGCCCCCGGCTCCAGTGAGGCTTAGCAGACGAACGTCGCTTCGCTGCAGCAACTCGGCGGCGTCCCACACCTGCCGTTCGCGCCCGACTAGTGAGGTACGGGCAACCGGTAGGTCACGGGGCCTCCTAGGCGCAAGCGGTGAAGAGCCCAAAAACCTGGAATCGGATGAAAGCCCCCCGGAGTTCGGGGAGACCTTCTCAGCCACCGGCGCTGCGAACAAATATCCGCGCCTGGGAACGGTCTTTAGTATCAGTTGGCCGCGGTCGTCGAGAGCGCGTCGCAGTTCCAGCGTGCACTGGACCAGCGAATCGTCAGTGACGTAGGCATCAGGCCAAACGGCTTCCATCAGTTCCTGCTTGGCAATCAGCCGACCGGCATGTTCCACCAGATATTTAAGCGTTTCGAAGACTTTCGGGCGCAGACGGATCTGCTGGCCAGCCCGCAGCAAGCAGCCTTGGGCGGGATCCAGAGTGAAATCTCCGAACTCGTAGGTGGAATGGGTCGGCTCCAATGCATTTCCCCAAAAACGCACAACTAGGCCCGGCAATTTTGGCGTTTCTTCGGCTTTGTTTCGTTACTTGGAGTGCCGATGCTCGGTACCTTGTCATCAGCCGCGAAGTTCAGCACTCGGTTTCGCATGTTTCTCGAATGAATTCAGGGGACGAGAAAAGGCTTTGAGCGAATTTTAGCAAAGCTATCGGAATCGAGTGCTACCGGCGCAACACAGAAGAAAGTCGATCCCACAAAGGAGATGGATCCTATGAGCACAACGGAAGTTGCCAGTCCCACTCTCGATATGAACAAGTTGAACGCCTTTATCGGGCAATTCGTGACCGACCTGGGGGCCGCGGTGCATAGCGGTATGGTCGTCATCGGCGAGAAACTGGGGCTCTACAAAGCTCTTGCGGAAGGCCCGATGACTCCTGCCGAATTGGCGACCCGCACAAGCACCGACGAGCGTTATCTGCGCGAGTGGCTGAGCTCGCAAGCCGCCGGCGGTTATGTCACGTATGACGAGAAGACGCATAAATTCAGCCTTTCGCAGGAACAGGCCTTTGCGCTGGCCAATCCGGACAGCCCGGCTTATTTACCCGGAGCCTTCGAACTGGCTCTGGGTTCGCTGGCCGCCGTTCCGAGGATCGCCGACTCCTTCCGTACCGGGGCGGGCATGGGTTGGCACGAACATGAGGACGGCGTATTTCACGGATGCGAGAAGTTCTTCCGGCCCGGATACGCCGCCAACCTGGTGAGCTCATGGATTCCGGCACTGAACAATGATGTCAGAGCCAAGCTGGAATCGGGAGCCAAAGTAGCCGATGTAGGTTGCGGAAAGGGTGCTTCCACGCTGCTTCTGGCAAAAGCGTTCCCGAAATCGAAGTTCTATGGCTTTGACTATCACGACAAGTCGATCGAGGCAGCCCGCGAGTCGGCCAGGAAGCAGGGGCTTTCCGACCGCGTGACCTTCGAGGTCACGAAGGCAAAGGAGTTTCCGGGCAAAGGCTACGACTTTGTTGCCGTTTTCGATTGCCTGCACGACATGGGGGACCCGATCGGAGCTGCAGCTCATGTGCGTCAGTCGTTGGCGAAAGACGGCACGTGGATGATCGTCGAGCCGTATGCCAATGATCAACTGAAAGACAATCTGAATCCGGTCGGGCGCGTGTACTATTCGTTCTCGACCTTGTTGTGCACTCCCTGTTCGCGTTCCCAGGAAGTCGGTCTCTGTCTGGGAGCGCAGGCTGGTGAGACCCGCATTCGCGAAGTCGTGACGAGTGCCGGATTTAGCCGTTTCCGGCGCGCCACCGAGACGCCGTTCAATATCGTCTACGAGGCGAGACCGTAACCTCGGCCCTCCGGGTTCGGCTCTGGCTCTTTAGCCCGAATCGGTTGAGGCTTTACAGCAGCGCCTGGAAGCAGGACGGGCGATGTCGCAGAACTGGTTCGCCGCAAGCCAGCGAACGCGTCGCCCTCCTGGTCAGGCCGGAAGGTTTTGCTCTGACGGAAGTTTCCGAATCATGCGCCAGCCAATCATGGCACTACCCGCGGACAAGGCAGCGCACACCAGCATGACGATTCGGAATCCAAAGACGAACGATTGCGCGACCATCTGACCGACCTCGGCGGCCTGTTCCGGGGCAAGATCATTCGGTACCTGCAGACCTCCCAGTTTTGTCACATTGGCGCGAATGTTCTGCAAATCGGAATATGGGAGATTTTTGTGGAGTAGCATCGAATTCAGATGGTGCTCGAATGCCCTTACCATGACAATTCCCAGGATCGCGATTGCCATAACTCCAGCGATCCTGGCAGTCGCATTGTTAATTCCTGAGGCTGCACCGGCACGGTCCGCCTCGGCCGAATTCATTACGACTGTCGTCAACGGAGCAACCGTGACCGCCATCCCCAAGCCCAGAACCAGAAGAGCGGGGAGGAAACTACTCCAATAGTGGACGGCAAGCGATTGAGCCGCTAGGAGTGCAAATCCGGAGCCCGCCAATAAAGGCCCCACAATAAGCGGAAGCCGCGGACCGTAACGGGCGACCAGTCCTCCCGACCAGCGGGAAAGCAAAAACATCAGCAGGATGAGCGGGAGCAGTGCCGCGCCGGTCGCAGTGGCCGAGTATTTCTGCACTTGGATCAGGTTCAAAGGAAGCAGAAAGAAGAAAATTCCCAAGGCAGCATACAAGAAGAGGGTCACGAGGTTCGCCCCGCTAAAGTTGGGGGATGAGAAGAGTGCCAGCGGGACCATCGGATTGTGGACTCTTCTTTCCGTGTACACGAACCCTAGAAGTGTTCCGAAGCCGATAGATATTGCTCCCACCACCCGGGGACTCCACCACCCAAGGTTTGACGATTCGACAAACCCGAATACCAGGCAGCCCAATCCGACCGTGGCGAGGGTTGCCCCCAGCCAGTCGATTCGTGGGATGCGCTTGCTGCGGCTCTCAGGGATGCTCCAGATCGAGATCGCGATCACTAAAGCCGCCAGTGGAACATTGATGAAGAACACGGAACGCCACGAAGCTCGCTCGGTGAGCCAGCCGCCAAGCAAGGGTCCGATCGAACTTGTGATCGCAGTGAACCCCGACCACGTGCCGATGGCCTGGCCCCGGTGTTGTCGGTCGAAGGAGGCGCTGATGATGGCGAGACTCCCTGGCACCAGCAATGCGGCACCTATCCCCTGAACACTTCGAGCGAGGATCAACTGCCGCACCGTAGCGGACAGGCCGCAAGTCATGGACGCTGCCGCGAAAACTACTACTCCGGCCACGAACACCGCTCTTCTTCCCCATAGATCGCCTAACGAACCCCCGACCAGAATGAGAGCGCCCAGGAAGAGTCCGTACGATTCAATCACCCACTGCACATCGACCACGCTGGCGTGCAGGCTGCTTTGGAGAGCAGGGAGCGCAACATTTACGGCCGTGCTGTCGACGAACGCCATACTGGAGCCAAGAATGGTCGCCGCCAGCACCCAGTGCCTGTCTTCGGGTTGGCATGCCGTTTCGTAGGCAGCAAGTCGTACGATACTTTGATCACACGGGGCTCTCACGAGAACTATGGATGCCATTTCAAAGAAATGCGGCTCGGAAGATCCGTCGAGACGAATCGGCAAGCTGGCGTGATCCCCGATTCCCAAGGTAACCCGGTCGTACACTCCCTTTTGGTAACCCTTGGTAACCATGCCATCCCTGACCTCCGGACGTACAATGACCCTTGTCCGAAGGGCCATCTGCCGATATGCGGGATGAACCTTGCGGAGTGTACTCGGGGACCAGCTTCCCGAAACGTCGGCGGGTTTGCAGCAAGAACCAGGCTCTGGAGTTCGCACTCATATGGCGTTGTTCGGCTTCAACAAACAGAAGGTCCTCGCCAATGCGGAGAAGTACGTCCAGCAGGGCAAACTGCAGAATGCCATCTCCGAGTACGAAAAAATCCTGAAAAACGATGCCAAGGACCTGACGGTGACCAACACCGTAGGCGACCTCTATTCACGCATCGGGGAAAGCGAAAAGGCTACTGAGTGCTTCAAGACCGTCGGCGATGCCTATGCCAGCCAGGGCTTCACGGTCAAGGCGATCGCGATGTACAAGAAGATCAGCAAGCTCAAGCCTTCACTCGAGAGCCTGCTGAAGCTGGCCGAACTCTACACCCAGCAGGGCCTGTTCAACGACGCCCGAGCGCAATACCTGCAGGTTGCAGATGAATTTCTGAAAGCCGGAGAACTCGAAAACGCGGTCCGGATTTTCCAGAAAATCCTGGAAATGGATCCGGAAAACAGCTCCATGCGGGTACGCCTGGCGGAAGTTTATGTGCGGCTCGGCAAGAAAACGGAG
>Ga0335071_10002308_pt1 | contig 20448 bp, 15 predicted proteins | sample Lox_Sample_15_FD_206724 | JGI IMG/M metagenome (GOLD analysis project Ga0335071, IMG submission 206724) | Soil microbial communities from Loxahatchee National Wildlife Refuge, Florida, United States - Lox_Sample_1.5 | ecosystem: Environmental > Terrestrial > Soil > Wetlands | place: USA...
TCTGCCGACGTGTCCTGCTCGATGATGACGGTATCTGCCGGATATCTGCGGGAAGCAGCATATCCCAGGACTTCATTGAGTTCCGCCGTAGATAGTCTCCGCAGCAGGCGAGAGGTGCGAATGACGGGATCGTCGCGGCGAAGTCCAACAACTTTCCCCTGGTGCGTAAAGGAAGGTACATTCAGTTCGGGGGGGACTGTGCCTCCGATAATTCCAGGTTTGAACGTGCGCGCCGTAACAAACGATCCTCTTGGAGTCCCAATTTCTCGTGAGAGACTCACCTTAGCTTTGGATCGTAATGGAAGTCCGCAAACAATACCCACTGCGAAAGCTGACAGTCTCGCTCAAGCACACACTCAGTTCCAAATGTTTGCGAATGAGAGACGCATGGGGTGCTTCTTCGCTACATGGGATGCTTGGCTGTGATGTTCCTGATGCCGGCAGTCTCGCTTCAATGGCGGAAGTAAGTCTTGGCTCGCAAATTTGTTTCCTCGAAGCACCTCATTGATTGCGACCATCAAGGATCTGCCCGCATGGGCCTTAAGGACATAACCTGAAGCACCGATCTCGAATGCAGTGACAACGATATCGTGGTCGTCTTCCCCCGTCACGAAGACAATTTGCAATTGGGGCTGGACCGCAAGGATTCGTCTTGCCGCTTCCAGACCATTTACTTTCGGCATACGAATATCGAGCAGGACTACCGTCGGTTTCGTTTCAGCTGCGAGTTGGAGCGCATGTGACCCGTCGTACGCCTTGCCGACAATTTCGAATCGTTCATCTTTTGACAGCAGAGTGCAGATGAAGTCTCTCCACTCCTCGCTGTCGTCAGCCACGAGAACTCGAATCATTGAAATCTATGAATCTCCTTTCGGATTCTCACATCCGGAGAACTGTTGCGTTCAATATGGCACGCAGACACACTCGGGTCGTTGCTCGAAGTCAATGTTGTTCTCGGCGCATTATTTACTCGCGTAGCAAAGGAGAGAAAAGGACTTTGGAAGCGTCGGCGTGAGCCTAACGCGAGTGAAGGCCGCAGGTCTGAGAGGCTGCACGTGCTCCATCAATTGGATTGACGGGTGAATGCGCATCCACAGCAGTGTCTGAACTTGTCGTTGAAATTCCCGATAGTGCGAGTTGCCACTTCACTTCTGATGCTCGGATTCCCATGCTCGAACCTTCTGTCGCGCAGCATTAAAGAGTCGCTCATAGTTTGCCAAACGAACTTTCTCGCTCGCTTGTCTCGTCAACATCGCCCACAAAGGCGAGTACTGGTAGTAGACCTTCAGATAGGAATCCTGGTTGGAGGGCGCGACTTCATCGGTTCCGAAAAGAAATCGATCGGGATATTGATTGATCAGATCGGCCGTAATCCTGATTGCTTCTGGACTCGACACAATGTACTTCGCCACTTCGTCCCACGAGATGTCGAAGTAGACGTGACTAAAGCCCGGATCTTGTAGAATTTCTGCCAGGTGAGCTGCATGGTTGGTGATCGGGCGGACCACTCGCCCCAGCCCGGTGTGAGCCCAAATGATCGTAGTTCTGGGATGTTTCCTGAGAAGAGTTTTCATGTCTTCCAGGTAGGCCGGCTCGGATCCTTCCTTGGCGAAAGGAACATCCATGTCGTTGTGAATCAGCACAATCAGGCCCGCCTCCCCGGCGAAATCAAGAATCCGGTCCAGTGCGGGATCCTGCAGACTGGCAACCTCCCCCGCGATCTTGGCTGACACGAACTCCTTGTGAATTGTGAATTCGCCAATTCCGGAAAACACTCCCGGAAAGATCTGAAGGACGCGCCGGATGTGATCCGCAGCATACTGGTCCGTAGGATTGAATCCCGTAATCATCGGATCGAATCGTGCCTGTTCGTCCTTCGTGAGCGATTTGTACGCCATTGCGATCCAGGCATCCGTGAAGGAGTAGTAATACAGCGGGGCGTCGGTGTTCAGATAATAGATTGGCGCGCGTTCTCCATCAGAACGATAAGACCACTGTTGTTGGAGCGGAATTCCAAACAACGCCACGCGCCTGACTTTGTCACCCATGATTTGTAGGAAATCATGAATGTCAGTCCCTTCCTGAATGTAATTGGTTAAATGGAAGTGAGCATCATTGAACTCCGGCTGCTCGGGTGAGGTGGCTTGTGCAATCCCAGCAGTGGCCGAGAAGAGCAGAGAAACAAAAAACCAGACAAGGCCTGGCTTTAGTTGATGGCCACGACGCCGAACGTTGTTCATGGCAATCCCGATGAGAATTACGGCAACCCGACCGACGCCGGGGAGAAGATGTTGATTCCGAGTTTGTCAGCCACGTAAGCAATTGCCTTCTGGGCCTTCACGCTGTTCCCGGCATCGTCGAGCGGAGGTGCAAATACTGCCATGGCTCCCTTTCCGGGGACTACCGCGATGATGCCGCCTCCGACTCCACTCTTGGCGGGGATGCCGACGTGCCACGCCCAACGACCAGAGCCGTCGTAAAGACCAGCCATCATCATTACAGACAAAATGTGCGGCACATTCTCGTGCCTCATGACTTGCTCGCCCGTCAAAGGATTCTTTCCGTTATTCGACAGGGTCGCCCCCATGACAGCCAGTTGGTATGCCGTGACGCCGACAGAACACGCCTTTGTATAAACATCAACAGATTCGAACGGATCGGAGTAGATACGGTCGTACTTGGCCAGCAACATGGAGATTGCTTTGTTGCCCGTATTGGTTGCGGCTTCAGATTTATACACATCCCCAAGGATTGATAGGCTTGCGCCGGCTGCTTTGCTGTAGAACGTCAGCAGCTTATTCCATTTCTCGTCAGCAGTGCCTTTGATTAGACTTGCGGTGGCAATCGCGCCCGCGTTCACATACGGATTCCCAGTGTGTGTGGGCATATCAACGACGGCTGGAATCGAATTAAAGGCACGGCCGGTGGGCTCGCTGCCTACCTTCTTAAACACCTCCTCGGCTCCTTGTTCTTCCATGGCCAGGGCGAGTGTAAATACCTTCGAGATGGACTGAATTGAGAAAGGTTGGTCGACGTCGCCAATCTTGTAAACCCGCCCGTCGGTCGTAACAATTGCTATGCCGTAAAGTCTGGAATCGACTTGGGCCAGCGCCGGAATGTAGTCGGCATTCTTGCCATTTGTGTCGTTCTTGTAGTTCTCGTAGGCTTCCCTGACGATTGCATGATATGCCTGCTCCGTCGGTGCAACAGGGCTTCTATCTTGTGCGGCGATCGGGCCCGAGATTGCCGCGCATGTGACAATCGCTACAATTGCAAGCTGCCCTCTGAACATCCAGTGATTCATTACGTTCTCCAGTCCACCTCGATGGCGCTGGCGACTGGGCATTCCTGGCCAGTCCCATACATATTCTCGAGCGAAAACTGCGAATAGAAACTGGCACTTCTATCAGCGCATTCCTTTCCGAAGGACTTGACGCAGGCGAAAGGCCTAGGAATCGGTTGTTGGAAATGCTCCAGAGAAAGATCCAAGCCACCGCTCAGTTCTGCGGATTTAAGGCAGTCTCTGGACACACAACGGCAAGTTGCTCTGGACAGACGCAGCGCGCTCCGCGACCCTGAAACAAGTTACAGTTGCGACCCCAGAGAATGGCGGGGACACTCAGTGCGGAGGGCCTAGTGGACGGCCGTTCTATAAAACTAACACGCCAGTTCCGGTCACAGTCGGTCAGTTCGACGAGAATTGGAGCTGGCGTGTCACATTTCAGACCGGGTGATCTTGTGCAAGTGCACATGGATCGGCTCTTTCACGAAAACTCGAGGCATTCGCTGGTGATATGGGTACGTATCGAGCGATGTGATCTTGAGCACCGAATTGTGTTTGGAAAAATCGAGAGCGAATCGCACGGACTCACGAAGGCGCTCATGTACGGTTCGAGGATCGCTGTTAGCTACGATCTGGTGCGATAGAGAGATTTTTTCCTACGGATCTTGGATCGCAAGAAGCGCGCTTGATCATTACGCCTGCTCGGGCCAATCGACGCAGGGCTGCGGCTTAAACGAGGCGGGAAATGCTGCACACTAGTAGATTTGCTAGTTGCCAAGTGTCAAAACGGGAAATAATCTGACCCTTCCTTTCGGTCCCAATCGAACTACGCATCGTTACTTACTGTTAGATCAGGAATCAAATTGCACTCGGAGTTCTAAAAATGCTCTCGCCTATTCGAAGGAATCTCCCCAAAGTTGTAATCGCCGACGACCATACGCTGGTCGCTGAGGCATGTCAAAAGCTCTTGGAATCGGACTATGAGATCGTGGCCACGGTGAGAGACGGACGAGCCCTCGTACGGGCAGTCGCAGAATTCAGGCCTCACCTCATTATCGTGGATGTTTCAATGCCGCTGCTCAATGGTCTGGACGCTGGCCAACAGGCGAAGGAATTGTGTCCTTCAGTGAAGATAATATTCCTGACGATGAATCATGAGGCAGATTTGGCAGCCGAAGCTTTTCGTCGGGGAGCCTCAGGATATCTTGTGAAGACCTGCGCCGCCTCAGAACTGGCAATTGCGGTCCGTGAGGTGTTACGTGGGAAGTCTTACCTCTCGCCGATGATCGCAAAAGATACCGTGGATTTCTTGATTCGGCAGGATAAGAAGCTGGTCGAAGAAGCTGATCGTCTGACTGAACGTCAACGGGAAGTGCTGCAGCTTCTGGCTGAAGGAAAATGCATGAAGGAAGTCGCGGCTGTGCTTAACCTGACGACGCGAACCGTCGCCTTTCATAAGTATAGAATCATGGAAGTATTGAACATCAGAACTAATGCAGAATTGGTTCAGTACGCCATAAGGACTCACCTAATTGCGGCTTGAAGATCGTTGCTTCGGTCTGGAATCCCTTTCTTGATTCCACGATCGCGAATAGACATGTCGCGCGCCCTGATTTTTTCTTGATTGGGGAACCAGATCACCGAGGGTCATCCACGGCGTGCAATCTGAGCCGAAGATCCGTATCAGCCTCTCTCAGTCTCGTACTTCCGCTGACAGTGTTCCTGCAAGACAATTCAGGAAACAAAATAAATGGGTTCGGAACGGCAAAAAAAACTCGCCCTCCCGAACCCCGGCAGCAATTAAAAGGTGCTGCGAATTACCTTAAGCCCAAGCGAGGACAGAAGACAAAGACCGCCAAGCAGCCCGAGAAGCGGCAGGATGCTTCCAGTCTTTGGTAGCTGGGCCGGAGGTGGTGTCGCTTGTGCGATCAAGATCGGCTCATCAGCTGGCGGCGCCGGTGGCGGAGGTGGCACTGTACCCGTCACCTGTTGCTGATGCTGATACACGTCTACAGGCTCCTCAACTACCTTCGTGGCATTGATCTTCATGCCCTTCTTCAAGCCCCAGGCATCAGTCATCTGGCCGTCGACGTTGAACTTCTGGTCTTTGGGGATGTTGAATTTCTGGTTTGTCCCGTCTTCCAGCGTGAGAATCACCCAGTTTGGCGGCATCACTTGCCAGACTTTTCCCGTCACTTGCTTCGTCGTAGTGACGACCGTCGGAGTTTTCGTCACAGTGACCGTCTTCTGCAGCTTCATGCCGGGTTGTAGGTCATGAATTCCGAGTTGGCGGCCATCCACGGTGATCCGGGCGCTTTCGGAAATGTTCTTGAAATGCCGGAGCGTGCCATCTGCCATCTTAACGACGAGGTCGTTGCCGGAAACGTATGCCACTTCTCCATTTTCGACGGTGACGTCCTTCGTAGAAGCTCCCGCTGTGGTATTGGTTGACGTTTGCACTTGTGCGCTCATGCTGACTGTGAGGGCAAGAAACACTGCCGCCACGGCAAGCACTAGTAACACTTTCGTGCCGTTGGTATTTGAGTTCATTGTTTTATCTCCTTGATTGACTCCTGTGATTGTGCAGCTGCGTTGGTTCGTACGGATTCGGAACGAACTCCGGTCGTGCTCTGTTGGACGTTCACATCTTCAGGTACTCGTCCTGATCCCACGAGGGACGCGGTGACTATGTAACGTTGAGGTGCACTACCCATAAAATAAAAGGGATAGCAAGTCACCAGGCTCAACGTTGGCTTTGTTGTTGGTCGCAAGACGGACACGTCATCCGGCTTTACGATCACGATCTCATCGACTCGATAGAGATCGATGCGCTCCAGGGTTTCCAGCTCCAGCATGTCCCCGGGGCCGATGTCTTTCAGCCCTCGAAAGAATCCGTCTCGATGACCAGCAATGCCGATCCTTCCCCCTTCTCCCGGTCGACTCGTCCCGTCAATGAGGCCGACTCCTCGATTTAGCGCCAGATCGTCTGTGCCCGGCAGCACTGGCGCTTCCAAATGAATCGTCCGGATCCGCAAAATAGCCAACGGGGGCGCGAATTGCGCGGCAAGGCTTTCTTCGTACGCGGCGATCCTTTTACTCGACCAAAGGCTCGAGTCGAACATTAATTGCTTGTCCCACAGCGAAGCGGCGCTTTTTTGTTCCGGAGCTTGCTTTGCGATCTTGAAACTCTCTATTGCTCCTCGAGAAAAAAGTCCCCTGTGGATGTATGCGGCCACGAAGATCGTGATCAGAAAAGCACCCGCAAATAGCAACGCTTGTTCGAGGACTCGGATACGCCTGCTGGTCATGGGAAATGGTTGTTTTCTGCGAATCGGCGGGGATGCTTTTCACCCGATTCGGCTAGTCACAGACGTGTTGTCTCAGCACGCCTGTTCCGTGTGCTCGCACCGAAGTGTAGGTAGCGGAAGTACTGTTCGTAACTGTTATTTGTGACAGCAACCCCGAGCTGATTGGAATTAATCTTGTGCGTTCTCCGATGGGTCCCGCGGGTCGCGTGCGGAAGTCAGGCGACCGCTCCTCGCCTGTCAGGATTGCGAGTGGTTTGTCACATCTGATGGGAGTACAGAACTACGCAGACAGAAAGGAGCGACGCTCCATGCTAGATACTCATCAGCCGGGCGTGAACGGCTATCTTCAACTTCAGGACTGCCGAATCTGGGCGGAGATCGACTACCTGGATTCACCAACCGATTATCGCGAGTGCTTGCCCGGAGCGCAGACGCCGCCTCTCGCCGCTGATGATTCCGATCCTGTCCTGCTCGACACTCGGTTCCCACACTCTAGAAAGCCTACTGCAAGATCCCGAACCTTCTGCCTGGGACTCATCCTCACGCTACTGATCCTTGCATACATTTTGTATCAATTTGTGGAGGCAATGTAGGTTGTCTTCTCAAGCGGTAGGCAGAGCCCGAAATCCAAACTCATCATAGCGGCCTGAAACCCCAGAGAAGAGGCGGGGTGTTCCCGGTTCAGGCCGCTATAGGAAAGAGTTGCCCGTGAATTATTGCTCATTCACCGGTACTCATCCCACTCGTTCGAACCAGCTCTCAATGTAAGGGGCTGTACCAGCCGAAAGCTCAACGTGGACTCCACGGGGAGTTGAATATCCCTATTCCCGGTAGCCGCTCCCACAGTTCCTGCAGCGGCGCCGGCCAACGCGCCAATCGCCGCGCCCTTACCACCACCGGCAATGCCGCCGATTGCTGCTCCCACCCCGGTGCCTCCCACAACCATTCCGGCCGTTCGTTTTCCTTTTCCGGTCGACGTCTGATCAAACCCCTCCGTCTCGATGTTGTATTGATGTCCATTAACAGTGATTGAATCGAGTTGCAGTGAGAGAACGGCTGCTCCCTTAAAGCGGCCGGCTTTCTTCACCTCTCTGACTGTGCCAGTAATGTCCGAGCCAGCGGGGACAGCCATCTTCCCGCCAATCGAGATTGGTGTCGAGACCGATCCCGTAAAAGCAGTTCCCACCTGGCTGGTTTTTGATCCCAACGGCTGTCCCAAGCGGATCGTTAATACTGTTCCAGCCGGAACGACTACAGGTTTCGGCGGCGGAGGTGGGGGGATCGGCGCTCGATCGGCCGCTAACACCATCGGAGCAGCAGACGCGACAGGACTTGGAGCAACGCCTTCATCAATCAACACCTGGTCTTCAACGTTCGTTACGCCCGGTTCTGCTTTCGCGATCGTTTCTAATTCACGCCGGACATTTTCCGACTTGGCTTTTCCCGTGAGAGTGACCTTCCCGTGATTGCATTCAACAACCACCTGCGCGTCTTGTGCCTGCGGATCGGTAGCTGCCTTCTTCTGAATGTTCTGAGAAATGCTCTTATCGCTTGGCTTCTGGGAGCACGAAATCGCAATGCTGACACACATCACCAGACACAGAGTCACAAGCTTATTCATAAGTGTTTCCTTGAGAGCGACTGGAACTGACTCGCAGTACCTCGCCAAGAACGTAGCTAGAAACCTGCCGCGGCGGAACTGGCATTTATGTCAGGGAATTTCGACGGAGTCGATGTCGAAAAGGAATGCAGTCGCGCTGGAGCCTATCCTGCCAACGCGTGAGGCTCGACGTTCTCTAATGGAACTCGAGCGCGGATGGTGGTGCCGGCCCCGACGATTGATCGGATCGATAGCTCGCCCCGGACCATTTGCAGCCGTTCACGCATGCTGATCAGCCCCAGCCCTTTGTGATTGAGCGCATCCACTTGATCAAACCCATGTCCCGTATCCGCTACCGTCAATTCAATTGAATCGGATGAGCCGCGAAGGTCTACCGTGAATTTCTTGACACCGCTGTACTTCACCGCATTCTGCAGGGCTTCTTGCAAGACTCGGAACAAACAGAGTGAGATTTCCTGAGGTAAGCCGTGCGGAACTCCTTCATGAGTGAAGGCTACTTCCACCTTCGACTGTTCCGATAGCTCTCTGCAGAAGCTGTTGGCCGCCATTGCCAGGCCGAGATACTCAAGCTTGGATGAATGTAATCGGTGCGACAAGTTCTGCACATCCTTGGAGAGTTCCGTAATCCGTTGCTGAGCATGGTGTACAAGTTCACGAACCGGGCCGTGGGCGTGATGATCCTTCAGCCATCGACCCATCTCCACCGAGAGAAGCGCAAGCCGTTGATTGATGTCGTCATGCAACTCTCTGCCAATCCAGGTTCTTTCCTCTTCGTGGGCTTCTATCAATCTTCGACCAATGGTGGCCATTGCCTCCTCAGTTTGCTTCCTGTCCGTTATATCGATGCAAGAGCCGATATAGCCCGCGAAGGATCCGTCCGGACCAAAGCGCGGCACTCCGAGGTCTAAGATCCAGCGGTATTGCCCATCATGCGTCCGCAGACGGTATTGGACTTCGACAGTTGCCCTGTTTCTGAATCCTTCTCTGGACGTCTGAACGCAGGACTGCAGGTCTTCTGGATGAACTCCCTCGAGCCAGCCTTCCCCGAGTTCTTGCTCCACGTTTCGCCCGGTGAAATCCAGCCAGGTTTTGTTCACGTACGTACATTGGTCGTTGGTGTCGCACATCCAGATCATTACAGGAGCTGTATTGGCGACTAGGCGAAACCGCTCTTCGCTTTCCCGTAAAGCATGTTCGGCGCGGTCGCGTTCGGTGATGTCGCGATCGGTTCCCCGGTATCCACTCAACGTTCCGTCTAGCTCAATAATCGGAACTCCGTTGGTCTCCAACACGACTAGGTGGCCATCCTTGTGCAGGTTTACATTTCTCAGACCCCGAAACACTTTGCGCTGGGCGGCAATGGGGTTGAATATGGCCGCTACTCGAAGGGCCTCGTCTGGGGGCATAAGATCGAATGGCGTTTTGCCGAGGATTTCTGCTGGTTCGTATCCCAGAATCTGTTTGCACTGTGGGCCCGCGTAGGTGTAGATCGCATTGGCATCCACCTCCCATACCCAATCGTGGGAAGAACTGATCAGATGGCTCAGGCGTTCTTCACTCTCACGCAGAACCTGTTGTGCCCGCCTCTGCTCGGTTATGTCCCGCAACACCCGCTGTGAACCCACCACCTTACCTTCATGATCCTTCACCGGCACAACCCCTGCCTGGATCCATAAGCGAGTGCCGTCACCGCGCATCCCCTGGAATTCGTACCGGCTTTCCAGTTCCTCCCCCTTCATACGTCGACCATGCCGGTCGCGCATCGCGGCTTGATCTTCAGGTGCGATGTAAGTTTCCAGCGTCACGCTCTCAAGCTCTTCGCGGCGTAAGCCGAAGAGCTTTAAAAACTGGTCGTTTGCGAAGATAACTTGCCCTGCAACATCGTCAACCACAAGCGCATCTCCGATGTGTTCGACGACCCGGCGGAATCGTTCTTCACTCTCTCGCAATTCCAGTTCCGCCTGGTTGCGCTCGGTAATGTCGGTTACCATTCCTCGATACCCGCAGAACTCTCCGCTGTTACCGAGAATCGGGACACCATTTGTCTCCAACACGATCAAACGGCCATCCTTACGAACTCTCGCACTCCTGAAATTGCGGAAAGGTTTCGGGTCGGCAAGTAGCCGCTCGAACTGCCCCCTGAGTCGACCAGCTTCAGATGGAGGCATCAAATCAATCGGTGTTTTGCCCATGAGTTCCTCGGGCTCATATCCCAACAACTCCCGGCACTTCGGATCGACGTATGTATACTCTCCGTTCCGGTCCATCTCGTAAACCCAGTCGTTTGACGACTCGATAAGGTGGCGTAAGCGTTCTTCGCTGTCGCGGATTTTCTGGTGATCTCGCTCGCGTTCCGAGATATCCCGAATCAGGGCCTGCGTGCCCGATACCTTGCCTTCATCATCAACGATCGGGACGACATCCACCTCCAGCCACATGCGGCTACCATCGGCCCGAATCCCTTCGTGTTCGAAGTGTGTTGAAACCGACTCTCCGCGCATTCGGCGATCGTGGCGGTCGCGTACCTCAGCACGAAATTCAGGCGCGACGAAGTCCTCTAGCCGGATGGACGCTAATTCCTCCGGGCGGATTCCGAACAGTTGCAAGAAGCGGTCGTTCACAAACACCGGGCGCCTCTCGATGTTTTCGACAAGCAGCGCATCCCCGATATGTTCCACCACCCGGCGGAATCGTTCCTCACTTTCTCGGATCGCCTGCTCGGCCCGTTTGCGCTCCGAGATATCGCGGATCGCGGATTGCGTGCCTGCGATTTTGCCCTCGCTATCGACAATTGGCACGACGTCTACTTCCAGCCACATCCGAGATTCATCGGTGCGAAGCCCCTCATACTCGAAATGAGTGGGCACGTCTTCGCCGCGCATTCGGCGCCGGTGACGATCAACCAATTCCTCCCTGTATTCGGGAGCAATGTAGTCTTTCATTTCCAAGCTCGGCAATTGTTCTCGAGTGAAGCCGAATAGTTCCAGGAAACGGTCATTTGCGAACGTGATGCGTCCGTCGGAGTCGTCGGCAATCACCGCATCCCCGATGTGTTCCACCACCCGCCGAAATCGCTTTTCGCTTTCCCGCAGCTGATCTCTGGTCTGCTTCTCGTCTGTGATATCTCGGCTGACCCCGCGCAGCTTGATGATTGTTCCTTCTGCGTCCCTTCGAGCTTCGATGCGCGCGTGGACCCACCCCTTTGATCCGTCAGGTCGTACGAATTCCATTTCCATGTCAGGAAACGAGAGGGTCTCGATCGCTTGTTGCAGCCGCTTCCAGGTTTCCGGGGTATAGAGCTTCTGCAGTTCTTCAAGTGTAGGAGCTGGCTGGGACGGGTCCAGGCCATAGATCCGATACAAACCTTCCGACCACCGGGTCACTCCGGTTTCGATATCCCAATCCCAACTCCCCATACGGGCCAGGCGTTGGGCCTCCGCCAGATCGCGTTCCTTGCGCGCCAGCGCTTCTTCGCTACTCTTACGATCCGTGATGTCCTGTGTCGTTCCGCTGATAGCGACTACATCACCCGAGGCGTCGCGGATGGCCTTGCCGTGAGTGGCGACCCATCGCTTAATTCCGTCCGGACGGACAATCTCTAAGTCGACTGGCGACACAATCCCGCCCTCTGTCGCTCGTGCCATCGTCTCACGCAGAACTTGCCAGCTTTCAGGAGTGAAGAGCGTTTGGAAATCGTCATAGGAAATTGGCTGATCCAAAGCGACACCGTGAATTCGTCGAAGCTCTTCGGACCACGACAGTGAACGCTGCTTGACGTCAAATTGCCAACTTCCCACATGCGCCAGCCTTTGGGCCTCGGCCAACTCCCTCTCTTTCTGGCGCACTTCTTCTTCTGCTTGCTTCCGATCCGTAATATCCACTATGGCGGAGAGAATGCAAGGCTCATCACCAATGTGGATCAACTCTGCCGACGCCAGTCCGAAGCCTTGTCTTCCGTCCTTCCGACGAAATTGCAGCTCGTACTGACGCACCTGCTCTTTTGCGAGCACCTTTGCTGCTAGTCTCTCTCGCTCCTTTGGATCGACCCAGACGTTCAGGTCGAAGGGCGTTCGTCCAATGATCTCGTCGCGCTGCCACCCTGTATCCCTTTCGAACGCGTTGTTGACGTCCAGGTAGCGATGATCGCGTGCACTCGTCAGAGTCATAGAGATAGGACTATGGTGGAAAACCTTGGAGAATTTGTTTTCCGATTCGATCCGAGCCTCTTCCGCCTTCTTTCGCTCCGTAATATCCGCGGCAATCCCTAACATCCGCACTGGATCGCCCGCCTTCGAGTACTGAAATTCTCCCGTCGCGGCTACCCAGCGCGAGGTGCCGTCCTCGTGGAGAACGCGGAACTCGCACGCGTAAAGCGAGTGATTTTCTCGCGCATGCCCGACTGCTTCCGCAACACGCCGGCGGTCATCTTCGTGGACGGAGCGATAGAAATCGCCAATCGGTAGTGTCAGAGTCTCGGAAGTGATCCCAAACATCGTCTTCAAGTCGCCGAACCACCGATTCACACCAGTTTTGATATCCAGGTCCCATGCCACTGAATTCCCGGCCATCAATGCCTTCTGCATTCGGTCGTGCGCGATGCGGGCCTCTGAAAGTGCCGAACGAGACCGGAGGAGTTGAGCGGCAAGTACGACCACTCCTGACGCAAAAAAGGCTAAGAAAATGATGAGAAGGTGTGGATGGTGAGCGCCACTTCGAAACAATTCCCATATACCGAGCGCAGAAAGGACGGTGAGCGTTAGAAGCCCTGGTAGGGCCTGAATAGCACGGTCACGGAATGTAGACGCCGGCCAAGTTCGGTTCACCATGGGTTGGACCCTCAACGTGGTGCCCTTGACTCAGGCTACGCTGAGCCTCATCGGAACTCGGATGTCCACAGCGTTTTCGAATCTTTGTTGCTGTTTATGTATAAATACGCATGTACAACGAACGAAGAAGGTTAAGGCATTTCCATCAGACAGCGGACAATTTTACGCTTGATTTACACGCGTGCAAGGTATTCCTTCATTCCGACGGAGATTCTTACCATCACGATAGCTGACAAGAACCTGTCAGAAAGCGCAGGTCGTCAGATCCTGCGACGGGACTTCGTTACGGCTGAGAGGGGCAAAACTACCGGGCAGAAGGTCAATTCTTACAGCGCAGTTTCAAAGAGAATTCTCAAATTCAGGGCTTAACGTGCTTCTCCATCGAGCCCTTCGCTGACAAACTTCTTACCGTTGATGACCGCGTCTACAGCGGCACCCAAGTCACGCGCGACTGAAATCTTCAGAACGTATCCCCAGGCGCCGAGATCAAGTGCTGCATGCACCAGGTCAGGCGAAGATTCCTGCGTAACGAATACAATCCTGGCGTTTGGAGCTATGGAGCGAATTCGGCGTGCCGCTTCGATCCCGTTGAGACCCGGCAGGCCGATATCGAGAAGGATCAGGTCCGGTTGAAGATCCCTGGCGTATTCAACCGCTTCGAGCCCATTTTGCGTTTCGCCAACGACTTGGAGATCAGGGTGTGCCCGCAATGCGCTGCAGATATGATCGAGAAAGGGCCGGTGATCTTCAACTACGAGAGTGCGATAGGGCACGATCAGGGTCTTTCGGGCATCCGTCATTCCGCCTCTGTCTGACCTCAGGGCTCAGGTGCTGCGGGAAGGTTGAGGCTATACCCTAACTGAGCTCGCTTGCAATGGCACCAAAGCTGTATGCACCGAGCCCTGTGCAATACAGGCTCGTTCCACATCAAATCTTCGATCGAATGGGTATCCAATGCAACCGCCAAGATACGCCAGCAATGAACATCAATTACCTGTGCGTTCACGCACTAGTATCAGCCCGTGAGCCGTGAAAAAGTCGCGCTTACAGCAAGAGATTGCGGCAAGAAATTCTGACAACCGAACTCTCGACTTCGCTTCTACTTAGCAGGTTTTCCACATGCACGGGTGATATCTGACCTTGCGATCCACCGGCACGACGCGCCATCCTCGTACAGGCGCAGGCGCGTGCCCTCACGGAAAGCGCGGCTTCCCGTTTTGGAACAGTGTTTTCTAAACGTAGCGAACTAAGTTCTTTAAAACCAAGATTTTGCCCGTAAGTGATTGTGCCCCATAGATTATTTCGCAAATTCCCGCTAACTCCATGATTCCAGAGATTCGGGAGGGAGGGGGGATACCCTGGTCGGAAAACATCGTTCCGTTTCGGAACAAAAAATGCGAACGCGGCGTGCTACCACGTCCCAATTCTTAGAACGGCCCCTGTGGAGATTCGCATTGAGTTCCGTGGATGAATGTGGCCGACATCGTCCATCCAGGAGTGGGAATATTCGAGGTCGAGCAAGCGCCACGCGAACGGCCGCGTAACCACGACATCGAATCCGCCAGCGAGCTTGATTGCCGGTGCGTTTCGGCTGATTTCAACAGACCAGTCACTGCGTCGAGGATAGTGGTGCAGAGTTCCGTTGCCGTCATTCCAGTCCGCCATCAGTTGCTCGCGCAACGGGATATTGTCGGTTTCCTGCGTGACTTTGTTTCCCCCAAACATGAGTTGCAGATAAGGCGAGAATTTGCCTGAAGCCTTTGGTGCCCAGCGAGCGCCACCGCCGTAAAACAAAGAATCGCCGCTCTGATTCGAAGTCGGCATCCGCATAATCTGACACCCGCTCAGTTCAGCAACAAACTGCCAACTGGAGTTGATACGCGCAGCTCCCGAACCTCCACCGCCGATACAGCTTTGTCCCCCCAGAAAACGCTGGAAAACAGGAAACGCGGTGAGTTCGATCGATGCCTCCTTCGGGAAGAGATCAGGTGACTCGTCCGTCCGCGGTGGTCGGCTGTATTCGAATGCTTTCTCGCCAGTCTCATGGTACGTCTCAATCAGTTCTTTACGGATCTGGTGATTGTGGCCAAATAGACCAATGCGCATATCTCGGTGCCACGGCACGCGAAATGCCATCACGTTAGCGAAAGATCTCCCCGGATTAAGAAACGACCTCGCAAGCATGATGAGAGGCGGATTTGCTGTCCGGTTCTCTAGACCGACGATCAGGTATCGGTCTGCAGTGTCCTCGCCGATCATCGCGACCGTGCCAAGGGTTGGTGTATCTGTAAGAGTGATAAATCCAGGCGAAGCATGCAGCATGACGTTTCCGATGGATGCTTCGCTTGCCGGACCGATCTTCCACTGTGTGTGCCAGATTGCCGAATAAGTTAGCGAGCGCAAAAGGCTGATGAAGTACTCGCGCCCGTCTCCCCATTGAACCGTTCGATACTTGGGATCATTCTGACGTTCGATATAACCGAAAACCGCGCCTTCGATTGTGTGACCCACGTAAGGCGACATGAACATGTCACTGTCGCTCCAGCCGCGCAATGAGCTCACCGACTGAAAATAGTTTTGTAACCAGTGGCCATTCAGCGTGTCCCGCGTCCCGGCCTCTGTCCAGATATTGAATGTATGCATGATCCCGGTGAACAACAGAGATTCCTGGGTTGCAATCCTCCACTTCACGTGTTTGTCCAGGGGAAGGTCGTGGCTTGGTTGGACAGACACCTCGACACGCGGGTTTGCGGTAGGCAGCGGCGCGCCAGAACCCGGGTACTTGGAACTGCTTTCGTCGCGCAGATCCAACAACGGTTGAACAGCCTCGGCATTTTCTAGAAAGCCGGATTGTTGCAGGTAATAAGATGTGTCGAATGCATTCTTCGAATCGGAACTGAAATAGGATTGCCCGCTCATATCTGCGGGAACCGCAAAAACCAGGGCGAACACGAGAAACGCTTGACAGATTCGCATCTTCGATCCAGATCCCTCTTTGCCCTGCTCTCCAGGTGCACTTCGATCACTTCATCAGTCGCCAAGCTTTGGGCGCATTCTCGTCCATAATCTCCGCTGTTCCCCCAACCGCTCCGGCCGTCATCATTGACCCTGGAGCAGCCGTGCGAGTTTCGGCTTCTTTGCTCCAGAGAGCTGCCCCTTCGAGATGATCGAACTGCCCTCCCCTGCATCGAAGGGACAGCTACTCCAGTCTTCATTTATTTGTTTTGAGATCGTGATCCAACTGTCAGCTTTCTCAGGTAACGAGGAAAGCTGGAACTCAGTCTGGCCAACTTCATTAACTGAGGAAGGAACGTGGAGAAGGTCGGCTGCTCCGGCGGTCGGGGCGCACATCTATGGCTGCGGAAATTGGTGTTCAGCCGGCGGGCTGATGCTCGGAGGGAGTTGGGCTGGACAATGGCCCTGAACCCGAGAACGGCAAGGCTTTCCTATCTTCTAAAGCGCTCAGCCCGACACCCGGAGTTCTGGCGTGCTTTGCAGCACGCACCCCCTCAACAGGTGGGGGGAGACGCGGGCTGAGCAAGTAACACATTAGTCTCTTCACAAGGTGCTGTCCTTGCGCCAAGGCAATCATCTGTGAAAGATTCAGACTCTGGCTGCGGGCGCGACAATTCCTGCATACTTCCGTCCGGATATTCCTACTCCGTGAAGCGCAAATTGGTAACTTCGGTGTTCTAGGGGGGCGTTGGCGCGCTGTTGGAGATTTGATTAGTGCTAGCCCGAAGAATCGACGCGATGCTTCCGATGATTTCTTGCGCTCTTTGCGGGGCTGCGAACGATCTCCAAAAGCCAGAGGATAAGCGTGATGTTCAGGAAAAACTCGATTGGCGCCCTGCACCTCATTCTGGATATTCCTTCCTAAGCGGCTGCTCGCGTTTTTAGGCTTATGAGGCGACTTGGATCGATTTAGTACTTCTGAGGGATCCAACGATAAGGCCAGTCTGGTTCTTTGTAGCCATGTGGTTTTTGCCGCTTTGGCAGCACGACTTTCTCGGTTGGGATTCTTTTCCAAGATATAACACTCAGAAAGTGCGAGATGCAGTTCAGTCGAGCACGCTCTTTGTCGTCGGTCTGAACCACATACCAAGGGGATTGTGGCGTATCCGTCGCTTCAAACATCGCATCGCGAGCCCGGGAATAGTCATACCACCGCCGATGGGACTCAAGATCCATCGGGCTGAGTTTCCAATGCCGCATTGGATCTTCGATGCGCCTCAGGAATCTGCGATGTTGTTCCTTTTCGCTGACTTCGAACCAGTACTTGATAAGAGTGATGCCGTTGTTCCTAAGCAACGCTTCGAAGCCAGGGCACATGCGCAAGAACAATTCGTACTGTCTGTCGGAGCAAAAGCCCATTACGTGTTCCACAAGGGCACGGTTGTACCAGCTACGATCGAACAGCACTACTTCCCCAGACGCCGGCATTTCCTTGATGTATCTTTGAGCATACAGCTGGGATTTTTCGCGCTCAGTGGGAGCAGGCAAAGCCACGTGGCGAAAAACGCGAGGACTGACGCGCTCCATAATGCGGTGAATGACACCTCCTTTGCCAGCGGCGTCACGGCCTTCGAATACGACGACGATCTTGGATTCGGTAGCCTTCACCCATTCCTGCATCTCGACCAACTTCGTCTGAAGCTTACGCAACTCCCGCTGGTATTCTTTCCCCGTTAGCGATGGCCGTTCCTTAACTTGTTCTTTCGATTCCTGAGCTGGTCTTGCCATGAGGGCTCCTGTGCGTAGTTACTTTCTTCATGGATCCTTACTTGTGCCTAAATTCTGAGACTCCCGAATGTACGAGGGAACTGCAACTTCTGTCAGTGAGCGGCAGTGCGAAGCGCAATTCATCATGGTAGTGCTGTTTTTCGCTGACACTTTTAGCTGTTCTCCTTAAAAGCTTTTGCGAGGAGCATCGGCTCTCGAGAAGTTCGTTTATGCAAGAAAATCAACGTCGAGCAGCGACGGCTCTCTTTCTCGTATCGACGTTGTACCTCTTTCGTTCTTCCCATGAACGGGCAGAATCCCGAGACTGAGTCATTCAGAAGGCTTAACAGCAATGTTACGTTCGTCGTTATGGCGCCTGTGAATCAGACCGCAAGGTACGCGAGTACTGGGGGTTCACTTAGGGCGCTGGATTCAATTTCACGAGTCGTCACTCGCTCGTCGGCGAAGTGATGTGGAATAACCTTTCGCCCACCGACAACGCGCTCGCCCCAGTAAGGGCTTCAATTGCTCTTCCGGTATTGTCACCGCGAATCAAAATCTCCCCAGCTTCAGTTCTATCGTGCATTTGAGTCTCGGTACCATTACGCGCCAACGAAGGGCGTACATACCCAATTGATACCGATCGCAGTAGGAGTTCGATTTTGATCACAAATCCTGATAGCAAATCCCAGCCGTTTGATGCCAGAGCCAAAGCGGATATTCTCGAGCGATCGCCAAACCAATTTCACCGATGTTGCGCTGTAACTTGTGACAGTTCCTACCTATCGGCGAAGCTCCTAGCATCAACGAAGAGTTTTCAACGAGTGTCATAAGCCGGGTTGGCGGATGAACTAGGGAAGAATGTGGCCGTAGAACCGGCCTCACAATGGGACGGAGGTTCACGATGAAAAGAGTTTTGTTGTCTGTTGCGGTAGGCCTTCTCTTTGCCTCGACCGGTGCAGTTCTCGCCCAAGATGTCCGGTACAATTTCGACAAGGAAACCGATTTTTCTCGCTTCAAAACTTATAAATGGGTGGCATTAAAGGACGCCAAGAATCCGGGAGACCTCCTCGACAAACAGATCAAAAGCGCATTTGACGCTCAACTGGTAACCAAAGGACTGACCAAGGTCGAAGATGACTCCGCCAACCTTTATGTCGGCTACCAGGTAGCGATCGGGCAAGAGAAGGAATTCACGTCGTACAACACAGATTGGGGATATGGGGCGGGCTGGTATCGGGGCGGATGGTACGGCGGCTACCCGGGAGGTGGCATGACCACCGGGCAGACCTCCACCATTTATGTCGGACAACTCGTGCTGGATATGTACGATTCGGCGAATAAGGACCTCGTGTGGCGTGGCATAGGAAGCAAGACCATCGACACTGATGCGAAACCCGATAAGCAGGAAAAGAACCTGAACAAGACCGTCAAGAAGATGTTGAAGAATTATCCGCCGGTTGTGAAGAAGTAGTTGCCCACCGCAACCCCGGACCAAGTCTACGAGGGAATGGCGATGCGTGCTCCGAAGCTTGTTCAACTGATGAAAACAAAGTCTGCCGATCTATCGGAAGATCTGGTTCGCCGGATCAGGGCCTCTGCAAAATGCAAAGAGCTGTTCTTAAGAGTCCCCGAAAATGAGCAAAAGCAGCAAGGCCTGGAGATTTTTGAGGACCTGACGCAATGGCTGAGCAACGAAAGGGACTCCATCATCGAATCACGGTATGTGGCTCTTGGAGTTCGCCGAGCCGGCCAGAAGGTTCCGCTTTGCGAACTCTCGTGGGCTATATCGATCGCGCGCGAGTGTCTTTGGGACTACACACAACACGAATGCCTGCTTGAAGAACCGGTTGAGTTCTGGGGCGGTGTCGTGCTGCTTCGTTCGCTGAACAGCTTCTTCGATCGAGTTCTCTATTTCGCTCTTCTTGGATATGCAAAGGCTGAGAAGGACGAGTCGGCAGCGATGTCGTTTCTTGCTCATAAGCTTTCCGCATGAACTTGACCGCGCACCTTTCCCAAGGTGGGAGGAAGATTTTGGCGAGATGTTCTCATTGGCGGTTGCGCGCAAGAAGCAGGATGTTACCAGCCCTCGCGTTGTGTGTCGTCATGTGCGGCTTTGCCCATGAAGCACCGGCCCTGGACCGAGCGAGCAAATGGGCGGGTCCTTCAATTTCCAGCGAAGAGGTGGTGAACTCGTCCGAGCCGGTTGAAATGCCTGCTGAACATGGTTTGTCCGCCAAGGCCGTCGAAATCGCGCGTCCCTTCGGGTTTCCGATTACTAACTCAATGCTCGTCAGCTGGATCGTCGCGATTGTGTTGATTGTGATCGCTCAAGCGGCAACACGGAAGATGCGCATGGTCCCAACTGGTCTCCAGAATTTCGTGGAGTGGTTGGTCGGCGGCTTGCATACATTCATGGTCGGAATCATCGGGCCCCATTTGACTGAGAGGACATTTTGGTATTTTGCGTCGATCTTCATCTTTATTCTTTCAGCGAACTGGGTGGGCTTGATCCCCGGAGTGGGATCCATTGGGTGGGGCAGCCATACATCGCACGGGTTCGTGATCGCGCAGCCTCTGTTCCGCGGTGCGAATGCGGATGTGAACATGACTTTCGCAATGGCCCTGGTGTTTTTTGCATGTTGGATCGTATGGGCCCTTCGAGAAATTGGTCCGTTGGGCTTTCTG
>Ga0335071_10002309_pt1 | contig 20437 bp, 22 predicted proteins | sample Lox_Sample_15_FD_206724 | JGI IMG/M metagenome (GOLD analysis project Ga0335071, IMG submission 206724) | Soil microbial communities from Loxahatchee National Wildlife Refuge, Florida, United States - Lox_Sample_1.5 | ecosystem: Environmental > Terrestrial > Soil > Wetlands | place: USA...
ATAATTTGCTTATGGTTAATGATTTAATCCTGCCTCACGATTATGTGAGTGTTGGATTATAACCGTATTATAAGGATCAAATCGCCGATTGACGGGAGTAGTGACCCATGCTATTATGATATTAATTATTTGCACCTTATAAATACAAGTGAAAGGAGTTATTATGAGCGTTGAATTCATTTTTCGTATCATTGGCATGATTGTGTTTTCTGTTGGCGGGGGATATCTCGGTGCCGTAATTTCGCGCTACAGTGCCTCCAACGCGGAGGCGATTCGCATTGTTTGGTCCTCTGTGCTGATAGGCGCACTGACCGGGATCGTTGTGACACCTTATATCACGACGCGCCCGGCGCGGGTGTTGCGTTCTCTTCTTGGGCGGATCGCTGCAGAGACTCTCTTCGCCGGGCTGATCGGACTCATTGTGGGGTTGCTGATCGCGGCCTTGCTGTCGTTTCCATTGTCGCTTCTGCCGGAGCCATTTGGACGCATCCTGCCGTTCGTCGGGGTTTTACTCTTCGGCTATTTCGGTGTCATGTTGTTCGTCATGCGACAGGGCGACATCATGAGCCTGTTCGGCACCTTGAGCGGTCGTGGCGGCGAAGGAGGCTCCGGTTCCTCTTGGACGAATCTCAACCGCACGATCTTACTTGATACCAGCGTCATCATTGATGGACGCGTGGCGGATATTGCCCGCGTCGGTTTTTTGCCCGGCACCCTGCTCATCCCGCGCTTTGTGTTGAATGAACTTCAATATATTGCCGATTCCTCTGATGGCCTGCGACGTCAGCGCGGCAGACGCGGCATGGAAGTACTGGCGGAACTTCAGAAACTCCCCAATATCCTTGTGCGCGTCAGTGACATTGATGTGGAAGGTGTCCGTGAAGTCGACGATAAACTTGTCGTGCTCGGTAAACAGCTAAAGAGCCCGGTGCTTACGAACGATTACAACCTGAACCGCATTGCTGAGTTGCAGGGGGTGACTGTGTTGAATATCAATGAATTGGCTAACGCGGTCAAGTCGGTGGTTTTGCCGGGTGAAATCATGAAGATCAACATCTTTCAGGAAGGCAAGGAAATGGGGCAGGGGGTGGGGTACATGGATGATGGAACCATGGTGGTGGTTGAAAACGGCAAGGATTATATTGGCGAATATATGGAAGTGCATGTTACGAAGGTTTTGCAGACCGCGGCTGGGCGCATGGTCTTTGCCCGTGTGGAAGAAGAGAGCGGCAGACGCAGGAAATTAGGCCAGGGATGAACGAAATAGATGACCCCCGCGGACGAAGGGCGGGTAGGGAGTGCTTCCTGCCTGCGAATCATCGTTCTGGGCGGTGAGAAAAGAAATTATGTTGCGAATTTATAACACCCTAACCCGCAAGAAGGAAGATTTCGACACCATCGAACCGAATGTCGTCAGAATGTATGTCTGCGGCGTTACCGTCTATAATGATGCGCATGTGGGCCATGCCATGTCAGCGCTGGTCTTTGACATCATTCGCCGCTATCTCGAATATCGCGGTTACAAAGTCAAACACGTGATGAACTATACGGATGTGGACGACAAGATCATTCATCGTGCCAACCAATTGAAGGAAGACCCCTTTAAACTTGCCCAGCGTTATATTGATGATTATGCCCGCAACCTCGTTGATTTAAATGTCCTGCCCGCGACTATTAATCCGCGGGCGACCCAAACGATGGGCGAGATTCAATCCATGGTAAAAGGGCTGATCGAAAAGGGATACGCCTACGCGGCCTCGAACGGCGACGTTTATTTTCGTGTCACGAAGGATAAAGATTACGGAAAATTGTCCGGGCGCAAGCTCGAGGAGATGCAGGCAGGGGCCCGCATTGAAGTCGAGGAAGCCAAGGAACATCCAATGGATTTCGCCTTGTGGAAGGCGGCCAAGCCCGGTGAGCCTGCCTGGGATTCACCCTGGGGCAAAGGCCGTCCCGGCTGGCATATCGAATGCTCTGCCATGAATCTTAAAGAGCTTGGCGAGCAGATTGATATCCACGGTGGCGGCAACGATTTAATCTTCCCGCATCATGAGAATGAGATTGCCCAAAGCGAGTCGTTCACAGGCAAGCCATTTTCCCGTTATTGGATTCACAACGGCATGTTGCAGCTCGGTGGCGAGAAGATGTCGAAGTCGTTGGGCAACATTGTCAGCATCAAGGATTTTTTGTCGAAGCGGGATGCGGATGCAATGCGCATGCTGGTCTTGAATGGCTCGTATCGCGCTCCATTGGTTTTCAATGATGAAACGCTTGACGCCGCGGAGAAGAGCCTTGAACGCCTCAAATCCGGACTGAGGCCGGCCTTCCCCACCTCCGGGGGAATTCCAGCTGGAAGCGCTGCTGAACTCACTTCGCAGGCTGAAGCGACCCGGCAAGCCTTTGTCAATGCCATGGATGACGACTTCAACACACCCTTGGCATTGGCCGCTCTGTATGAATTGGTCAAAGCGGTCAACACAGCACGCGACAGTGGCGCAACTGATGAACAACTCGGGCCTGTACAGGTCACATTGCGCGAATTGGCCGGTGTGTTTGGTTTGAAATTAAAAGAAAGGAAGGGTTCTGACGACGCGGATCAGTTTATTGATCTATTGGTGCAGGTGCGCAGCGAGGTGCGAAAGCAAAAGCTTTGGGCGCTCTCCGATCAAATCCGTGATCATTTGAAATCCCTCGGTGTAACAATTGAGGATGGCAAAGACGGAACAACCTGGAGATGGGGTTAGGTTGTGGGCTGGGAAGTTGGTTGACCGGGCTTCCGGGGCGTTGTTCCCCGGAAGTTTTTGTTTGTTCATATCTTGACGGAAACCTTAACGCAAGGTAATCTTTGAAATATGATGCTCCCCGAACTTTTCATCAATGCCAAAGCCACACTCGGCGAAGCCCCGGCGTGGGATGCAAAGACCCAGACTCTCTACTGGGTGGACGTCCTCGAAAAGCGCGTCTACGCCGGGTCAAAACTTTTTCTGCAACTGGATGACTATGTAGGGTGTCTTGCTCCACGCAAGGATGGCGGACTGGTGATCGCCCAGCGCTTTGGCTTCTGGAATTTTGAACCGGATACCAACAGATTGATTACGCTGGCCTCTCCGAAGGGCGAGCCGTCGAACAATCGCTTCAATGACGGAAAATGCGATCCGCGCGGGCGCTTTGTGGCTGGAACGATGGATCACAATGAGCAGGAAGCCAGCGGTTCTTTATATTCGCTTTCCGTGGATGGGCGTGTCAAGCGACTGTTGAAAGATATCCGCATCTCGAATGGCATTGCCTGGTCGCCGGATTACAAGACCATGTATTTTATCGATACGCCCACCAAGGATGTCAAGGCGTTTGATTACGATGTTGAGACCGGGCAGATAGCCAATCCGCGCGTCCTCATTCACTTTTCCGACACGTTCGGCTTCCCCGACGGCATGACATCTGATATGAACGGCAACCTTTGGATCGCGATGTGGGGAGGGGCGCGTGTTTGTCAATGGACGCCGAATGGTGCGCTTTTGGAACAGTTTGGCGTTCCTGCATTGCAAGTCACATCCTGCGTCTTTGGTGGGTCCGATATGGACGAGTTGTTTATCACGTCTGCCCGCATTGGCATGGACGCCCCTTCGCTTAGAAAATACCCACAATCGGGCGGTATATTCCGAATGAAGACCAATGTTACAGGAATGCCAACGTTTGAGTTTGGAAATTAACAAAGGCGCCATATAGCCGCCCCGATTATGCATCCATAATCAAGCGGTGAAGGGACAATTCTCCTCAAGATCTGAATACCCGGGATTGCCACGTGGCCTTATGGCATTACTTGCAATGACATGCGATAATAAAAGTCTCCCTTTTGGGGAGACTTTTATTATCACTTTATGATTTTTTCGGAGAGGCTGGATGGCGAGGCAGGAATTGCTTTTTGCATTTGTTCTTGTTGTACCGTACGGATGCCATTTTGGATCTGGTTGAGGGTTTTTTCCATCTGGTCTTGTAAATTCAAAAGCGTTTCAACGATGTAATTATCAGCATCGCGGCGGGTGGCTTCGGCATCTGCGCGGGCCTGGCTGAGAATTTGTTCTGCACGGCGCTGCGCCTCCAGAACAATATTGTCCTTCATTGCCATTTGTTCGGCCTTTTCGCGCGAAAGCGCAATCGTGCGATCCGCCTCCTCCTGAGCCTGAGCCAAAAAGCGGTCGCGCTGGCCAAGAATCTGCTGGGCCTTCTTTACTTCGTCAGGGATCACAATCCGCATCTGGTCAATGATTTCCAGCATGCGATCCTCATCAATGACGACGTTGTGAGTAAAAGGCACAGCCTTGGCATCGTTGAACAGTTCTTCCAAGCGGTCAATCAGTTGCAGAATGTCCATAGATTCCTCCGCCTTGCTTGGCGGTACCATCGTATTATATATCAATCTCTCAAGGCATTGGGAGGGGAATGCAGTTCGCCCATGCTCATGATTTTTTGCTTCAACGCGGATTCGACATAAGGCGGCACCATGCTGGAAACATCCCCGCCCAATGAGGCGATCTCGCGCACGGTGCTGGATGAAAGAAAAGTGTGTTGTTCGGCTGTAATCAGCGCGACAGTTTCGATGTCCGTGGCAAGGCGCTGATTTGCCAAGGCCATGCGGAATTCAAACTCAAAATCTGAAAAGACGCGCAGACCGCGTACGATCACTTGCGCACCAATCTTGCGGCAAAAATCAACGGTCAACCCGCTATAGCCGGTCACCTTGATTTTGGGATTGCGTTTGAACGCTTCAGTGACCAATCCCATCCGCTCTTCGGGCGAAAACATCAATGACTTGAGCGGCCGATCATAGACCGCCATGATGATTTCATCGAAAAGGCGTGAGGCGCGTTCCGCGATGTCAATGTGGCCATAGTGGATAGGATCGAACGTGCCGGGGAAAAGCGCTTTAACCATCCTTATCTCCAACGAACGAAATTAGTAATGAACATTTACCAGCGTGCCGACCGAAGCCCAATTATATAACCATTCTGCGTCTGGAATGCTGAGGTTGACGCATCCATGGCTCATGGGTGTGCCAAAATTGTGGTGCCAGTAGGTTCCGTGCAAGCCGTACCCTTGATAGAAATACATGGTATATGGAACATTCGGCAAAAAATATCCAGGGCCGGTCATATCGGTGTAAAGGAGTTTTACATAGATGTGATATTGGCCGGTCACGGTTGGATATTGCCATGTGCCCGTGGAAACAATGAAGGTGTTTGCAAGAGAATCTCCCTGATAGGCATTGACCTTTTGTTGTGTGAGATTCACATCAATCCAGCGTGCACCATTGCTCGCGACCTGAGGTTGAGTCAGAGGTGAGGAGGTTGACCCTGGAGTTGTGAGAGGTGCATTGGTTGCACCCGGACTGGCCAAATTCCCGGGCGTCGGTGTATCCGGGACGATGGACATCGAGATCGAACCGGAATAGGTCGGTGTGGGTATCAGCGCCACTTCCGTACTTTGTTGGAGCGGTATCGAGGTCGTGGTTGGCAAACCCGTATTTTGTGGAAGCAAAGGCGTCCCGGCGGGTGCTTGCAGCATGACGGGTGTTTCGGTGGACAATGGAACCGGCGTTTGCGTCGGCCCGGTTGTCGGTTGTAACAGTAACTGCGGCGTCGGCGTGGCTTGAGCTTCCGAAAGGGGTGGAGAGGTATAGGTCGGTTTTGGAATTTCGACCCGCGCCCACACCTGCGGATGCGTCTCCGGTCCTGTAGAGCTGTTCGGATTCATAAGCGAGGCCAATAAGGGCGATGAATAGGCAAACCAGCCTGCCGCCGCGCAGATCATGCAGCCAAGGCCAAGCAACACAAGGGCCAAGAGTTGATTGCGATTTGAGGTTGGTCTGCCGCCTCTTTTTGGACCTGTCGCAGTTGCTTCGTTTGGGATTGATTTCGGCGGAGGGCTGTCCTGCTGTGAGGGTGAAGCCTGCCATCTCTGCATTGCCCAATCCAAGCCCTGGCGTGCGCGCTCACTGTTTGGATTGATGCTCAGCGCCCTCTGCATATATTCGACGCTGGCACGCGGACTGGCAACCGCCGCGAGGATCAGCCATGGATCCTCCATTTCAGGTGCGAGCGATGCGGCATGCTCCGCCCACTGACGTGCTTCCGTCCGATTGCCGTTTCGAAGGGCTTCACGAGCCTTTTCAACCGATAAATGGGCATTATTAATTCGAGTGTTCATGGGGTATAGGTGGGTGTGGGTGTCGGTTCTATGTTTTCGTTGTTTACAAAGCAAAGAATACCGTTAACGACCCCATCCGCGACCTGGTCGGTATGTTGGGTCAGGATTTCCTGATCCAAATTCAGGAAGCCTGTTTCAATGATCGCGGCTACTGTGTTGGGGTCAATTTCACTGAATGCATGATAGCTGGTCATATCCGGAGTGATGCTGTTGTCGTGGAAGGACAATCCGGTTGCCTGGTGATAGCGGTCCACCATGCAAGCCAGCAGGCGGCTGGCCCGATTGGCGTCGCGAGTGTCCAACGCCGCGGCCACCTTGAAACCCGTCGCTTCCGGGTTGATATATTGACAGGAGTCATTATGGATGGAGATGAGGACCACGGCACGATATCCGTTCAAACGTGTATCGAACTCATTGAGCAAATCCACCTGATAACCAAGCTTGGTCAGCTTTTGCACAACCAGGCTGGCAATCTTAAAGTTGACATCGGCTTCGGTCAGGGTCACGTTGTTGCTGGCGTCGGTGCAGACCGCCCCCGAGTCGTTGCCCCGGTGCCCGGAGACAATTCCAATTCGCAGGGCCGGTTCAACGGGGTTGGCCGGATTTTTCACCGGCTGGGGGGTCAGCAGCAAAGCCAATTTATCAGAGAGGGAAATCGTGGAGAAGCTGGTCGGGGACAGGGACGTGAAAAGCGTCGCCAGCAGGACCGCGATCCCCATGGTGGGTGCGATGGCGTTGACCGATTTGTGCCGTCGCGGCGCCTTTTGGGAAGGGCGCTGCCGGGGAGAAGTATCCATTTTGCTGGCATGATGGTACTAGTTTGTCCGGATAAAGACAAGGGCATTTTTTACCGATTTTTCATCTTGACTCCATCCCCCCCAGAAAGTATGATGAAAAACATGATTATGAATCCTGAAACCGAGGGTGTGCGCCGTGCCATGCGGGCCTGGACCTCGGGCGTAACGATCGTCACTGCGGTGCATGACAATGAACGACATGGAATGACTGTTAATTCATTTGCTTCCCTGTCGCTTGACCCACGTCCGGGCTCGTTTCACGGGCCCAGACGTTCGGTGTGACCGTACTATCTGCAGGCCAGGAGGAAATCTCGGATCGTTTTGCAGGGCGCGGCGACGACTCGAAGGATCGCCTGGAAGGCATCGAAACAGAAACGCTCAGCACGGGTGCGCCGTTCCTGAAAGGCGGATTGGCGTATTTCGATTGCCGCCTTCAACAGACCATCGAGGTTGGAACCAGTTCCATATTCATCGGGGAAGTCATTGCGGTAAAACAGTTTGAAGGCCGGCCGCTGGTTTATCACGACCGCCAGTATCAGCACCTAACCTGATGCCGGCTGGAGATGCGGGAGGAAGCATGAACGAGAAATTGACTCCTGAGGAAAAGCAGACGCTGCTTCATATCGCGCGTCAGTCACTTGAACTTGCCATACGCGGTGAAAAACTCCCGCCGTTGGACGAGGCGAGGCTGACCCCCTGCCTGCGCGAAGCAGGTGCATCGTTCGTGACCCTGACCGTGCAAGGGAACCTGCGCGGTTGCATCGGGGCGCTGGAACCTTATCAGCCTCTGGCAATGGACGTGCGCGAACATGCCATCGCTGCTGCATTGGAGGACCCGCGCTTTCCGCCGGTTCAACCGAAGGAGTTGAATCAGATCGAGATCGAGGTCTCCCGCCTGACGGTCCCGCACAGCCTCGAGTATAAGGACGCGGACGACCTGCTCGCCAAGCTGACCCCCAATGTGGATGGCGTGATCCTGAGCGACGGTTGGCGACGGGCGACGTTCCTGCCCCAGGTCTGGGAGAAAATTCCCGATAAGGCGGAGTTCCTGGCAGAATTGTGTTACAAGATGGGCTCCGCGCCGGATACCTGGAGAAGGAAACATCTAGATGTGTTGATTTACCGAGTGGAAGAGTTTCATGAGTGACATTCGCTAGTGACAACTTCCCTCTTGTTTTTCTGACATTATTCCTGACTTTATCCCCTCCTTGACATTCTTCTTGACAAGCCGTCAGGTTGTCATACAATTTATCGGTACCCAATTCAGCAAGGAGCAACACGAATGGATTTAATGGTCTCCACGTTGAATGTGATCGCCGAACCAACAAGCGCTGGTCTTCAACCTTACATATCAGAAGACCAGCGCTTTTTATTTTTAATTCATATTTCGGGCAGGGGGTGAAAAAGGGGCCACATCAACAGAATTTTTTGCCGGACAGTTTTTTTCACGCTCAGTTCGAACAATTCGGTCAAGGAGATCAGAATGAACAATATCGATACCGGGGCAACCGCCCTGGTTCTTGTGAGTGCTGCTTTGGTGATGCTCATGACGCCGGGTCTGGCGTTCTTTTATGGGGGGTTGGTGCGCCGGAAGAACGTCTTGACGATTATGATGCAGAGTTTCGTTTCAATGGGTATCGTCACCATCATCTGGGTCTTCGGGGGATTTAGCATGGCGTTTGGCAAGGACATCGGCGGCATTATCGGCAACCCTGCCCAGTATTTTGCCCTGCGCGGTGTGGCTCTTGACTCCATGCAGATCCCGGGTTCGACGCAGACAATTCCCCTCCTGGCGTTTTTTGTTTTCCAGGAAATGTTCGCGATCATCACGCCTGCATTGATCACCGGTGCGTTTGCGGACCGCGTCAGTTTCAAGAGCTATCTAATCTTTCTGGTTCTGTGGAGCTTCCTTGTTTACATCCCGTTTGCCCATTGGGTCTGGGGCAATGGCTTCCTGGCACAGCTCGGCTTCAAGGATTTTGCAGGCGGCATGGTGGTGCACGCAAGCGCCGGGTTTGCAGCGCTGGCGTCCGTCCTGATTGTCGGTAAACGCAAGATCAAAAAGGGGGAAAAGACCCTGCCGCACAACATCACATACGTAGCGCTTGGTGCGGCCTTGCTATGGTTCGGCTGGTTCGGTTTTAATGGCGGCAGTGCGTTGGGGTCCAATGGGCTGGCCGCGGTGGCCTTCGTGAATACGGACGTAGCCGCCTCGTTCGCGATGATCACGTGGATGATCGTTGATTGGATTCGGCTTGGAAAGCCCAGTATGGTTGGCGCACTGACCGGCTCGGTGGCCGGACTGGCGACCGTCACACCGGCAGCCGGCTATGTCCAGCCATGGGCAGCGGCCATCATCGGTGTGGCCTGTGCCATAGTTTGTTATGTCGCCGTCATGTGGCGTGGAAAAATGGGGTGGGATGATGCCCTGGACGTCTGGGGCGTCCATGGCGTCGGCGGAGCGATCGGCCTGATATTTGTCGGTATCTTTGCCAGCGCCGCTGTGAACAATGTCGGCGGATTGATCGAGGGCGATGTCCATCAATTTCTAATCCAATTACTGGGAGCGGTCATTGCCATCGTCTATTCGTTTGTGGTGACCTATATCCTCCTGTGGCTGGTCAACCTGGTCGCACCTGTACGCGTGCCCGAACGGGTTGAAACCAAGGGACTGGATCAAGGGATTTTTGGCGAAGACGCCTATGTGGAATAGTCAATAACAGGAATTGAAAGGCGTTCCGTTCGAGTTCCCGCCAGACGGAACGCCTTTATTTAAAGAGGGGCATTTCATTCCTATTGCAGGGATTGTTTTCACACTTGTCTCTTTGTCGGCCCTATACTACAATCAACTCATGGCCGAAGATGGCTCCCAAGATACCACGTTTCAGGATGCAGTTGCCGCCCTGCATGAGGGCGATAAAGGGCGTGCCAAGGACCTCCTGACACAATTGTTGAAAACGGAGCAGGGCAACGCGACCTATTGGGTGTGGATGAGCGCGGCGGTGGACACGAACAAGGAGCGCATCTACTGTCTGGAAACTGCACTCAAGCTCGACCCTGAAAACACATCTGCAAAACGCGGCCTGATTCTGCTGGGTGCGCTCCAGCCTGATGAGAGCGTTCAGCCGTTTCCGCTCAACCACGCGCGGGCATGGGAGGAGAGACTCCTGCTCACCCATGAAAAGCCCGAGGCCAAGAAGGTCACGGTGGGGCCGGGGATGCGGCTGGCGGGCATCATCGTGGTTGGGATCATCTTTGTGGGGCTGGTGAGCGCGGGCTTCATCCTGCTGCCGCGCCGGAGCGCCAATTCCTTCTTCCGCGTATACAATACCAATACCCCGGGTGCATCGGCCACCTTCACCCTTACTCCAACCTTTGTAGGGGCGACGGCACAGGCGGTTTCCATCGCAACCGGTCCCGGCTCGCTGGCAACTGCACTGCGCGTTTACTATACCGTGACCCCGCTTTATGTCAATACGCCGCGCGCCCCGCAGTCGGTGGATGAATACAATGTGGCGGAAGCCGCGTATCAGAAAGGCGATTGGACGGGTTATATTGCGGGCCTGCAAGAGATTGCCACGATCGAGCCCACTTCCGCGGATGTCCCCTTTTACATCGGCGAGGCGTACCGTCTTCAGGGCGATTACAAGGACGCGCTGGATGCCTATACGTCCTCGCTTCATATTAATTCGAGTTTTGCCCCCGCCTATCTTGGAATGGCGCGGGCCAACCTGCTCCGCAACCCCAACACCGATATCACCCAGTTATTAAGCACGGCCCTGCAATTCGACCCGAATTACGGCGAGGTATACCTCGAGCGCGCCAATTATTACCTGTATCATAACCAGCCTGACCTGGCGCTCAACGACCTCGACACGGCCAACAAGCGGATGCCCAATTCGGCGCTGGTCCAATTGAGCTACGCCCGCGCCTATCTGGCCCAGGGAAATGTTGATAAGGGACTGACCGCGGCCGAACAGGCCAACCAGATCGATCAGACGCTCCTGCCGGCATATTACGTGCTCGGCCAGGCGTATGTTGCGAATGCCAGGTATTCGGAGGCGATCAAGCCGCTCAACACGTTCCTCACCTACGGTACGCCGGATGGGAGCACGTACTCCCTGCTGGGCCAGGCTTATGAAGAGACGGGGGCTTATCAGGATGCTGTCACGGCGACGACGCAGGCGCTGGCCCTCGATCCCACCCAGCGGCGGGCCTACCTGTACCGCGGGTTATCGTACCTCGAACTAAACAACATCAATGGGGCGGACAACGACATCCACAAGGCGTTCGAATTCTTCCCCGAATCGTTTGCAGCGAGCCTCGGGTTGATGCGTGTTTCCTATGAGGAGGGTCATTACGGCGATTCCTACCTGCGCATCCCAGCGACCGAGGCGCTGGCCCAGACGGACCAACAGAAGGCACTGGTGCTCTATTGGACCGGGTTGATCCAGGAAAAACGCGGCTATATTGATGAGTCGATCAAGGCCTGGCACTCCCTGCTGGCCATGTCTCCGAAGGTCATGACCTCGCAGATGCGCGACGATGCGACCCGGCACATGGACGTGTTGTTAACCGGGACACCCACGCCGGGGAGTGCGACCGAATCCGCCTCGACCGGAACGCCGGCCTCGACGCCGCCGTCCAATCAAACCCCGGCTTCCACCGGTACACCGTAATCGAAATGACGGCCGCTCCCGAAGCGGCCGTGTTTTGTTTATTCGGGATTATTCCTTCCGACCATGTGGGGTTAATGACGAATAAATAAAGCAACGGTTTCCCAGAATATCCAATATCCAGTAATCAGTACCCAGTAATCAGTACCCAGTAATCAGTACCCAGTAATCAGTATCCAGTAATCAGTATCCAGTGTCCAGTTGTTCTGTCCGAGAGAAGAACCGTCTAAAAAGCGACTAAAGTCGCTACTACAGATTTCAAGCAGGGTAACGGCTCCCCGCAGGCTTTATCCATCCCATTATCCTTTCCTGCAGCGGGGAGCCGAACAGGAGTAATTCCCTGCCACTTATCGGGTGTATAGGATATGTATAGGATGCGTAAAGGATGTGTATAGGAAGTGTATAGGATGTGCGTGTAGTACGCTTGTGAATTTCTTATCTATAACTAACTTCGGAGCCTGGGAAACCTTGGGTTACCGGCGGGCGAGATACTATCTCGCCCTACAATATCGGTGCTTGTGAAATAATATCAATTGCCTAGGATGTACGAATGAAGTGCGACTGAAGTACGACTGAAGTGCGGTAGTTGGGTAGGGCGATAGTTGGGTGGTTCGATAGTTCGGTAGTGCGATAGTTAGATAGTTGAGTAGGGGGCTTTTGATCGCGGGTCGGATACCCGGATGTCGAAGACAAACTTGGTCGTCATACCAAGGAGGATGACTATTTCAGAGGCTCAATTTTATGAAGGACTTGATTCTTAGACGCCAAATCCCACAGTTCAAGCAATTCATCGCGATGTTGTGATGCCCATTCAACCACCATGCCCAAAACGCGTGGCGGTAACTCGCCTTGAATAATCACCAGTCCTTGAATATCTATTTGAGCTTTGAACTCCCCGTACTCCGCATGAAAGTGGGGAGGAACATGATCCCCGAAAAACATTTTGATGCTAATTCCTAAAGAAATGACTGATCTCAGGCATGATTTAACTGTCGAAGCTTTGGAAGCACATCTTCCGGTTTCTTGCCAGTAATTTTCAAATAGATCCCCAGCCCATCCATGTCCGCTTCATCATTCCAGACCAATTCGCCGCTTGAACCGATCCTGACCTTCTCGAACTGGCCATAATCATTCCACAGGGCGAAGACACCTTTTCCAGCGAATTCGGAAAGATCAATCGCGCCTTGCACGCCGTCCGAGAATTTGACGGCTAAACGGTATTTTTCGAGTGGTTTGGCTTCGACAAGCACAGGAATTTTTTCGTTCATTTTAAAGATTTACCACTCCCGACCTTCATTACTTCTTGAAGAGACTTCCGAAGTTCTTACGACTTCGGAAGTCCGCCGTATTTCTTGCGGTCTTCAGCGCATGGGCATAAGGCGCGCAGGTAATGCCAGTTGTAGATCCCGTAATCGTGGCCGTCCTCCCAGACGACGGTGAGGGCATAGGAGCCGACGGCCTTGACGTTGTTGATGCGCGTCATCGGGGAATCTTCCAGCCGGACAGCGAACACTTCGGGGTCGGGCTCGGAGCCCATGTTCTCGTGTCCGCCGCGGCAGGAGGCGCAGGGACAGGCGGCGCGCAACAACCCGAACGGATAAACGCTGACGTGCCCGTCGTCCCAGTTGATGGTGAACTCGCGGGTCTTTTTATTGGCAGTGATGTTGGCCGGTTTTTCAGACATGGTTTTTTCCTGTTGGGCGGGAGGACCCCGCCCCTACTTCCTCACCCTTTGTCCCTCTCCCTGTGGCGCCTCGGCGCCATGCTTCGCGAGGAGAGGGAAATTCGGAGGGTTGATATAGCGAATGGGGCGAGAGGACCTCGCCCCTACATATTCATTTACGGGGAGGGCACGACGGCCAGGTAATTTGCGGCGGCCCAGCCGGCGCGGGTGCTGTCATACGGTGCGACGACGTACCACCAGGTATATCCATCGGCCTGCTGCGGGCCGTCCTTCACCATGAAGGTTTCGGAATCCTCACCGCGGAACACCGTATTGCTGTTGAGGCCCGGGTCGGAGCGGATCCGCAAGCCGTCGGTGCCGGTGCCGGTGATCTTGACGTAGGTGTTGACCGCAATTTGATTCGGCTGTTTGGTCAGCGAGGCGGCCAGGCCCGGATTAATGGTTGGGGTGGGGATCGGAACGGTGGCAGTGGGTAGTGGAATGACGGTCAGGTCCGCGGCGGCAAAGCCGGAGGTCGAGGATCGATGCGGATGTGAGGTCTGAATCCCGATCCAGGTGGCGACCAGCAGAAATCCGGCGCAGGCCAGCGCCCCGAGGATCGTCCAGGTGTTCAAGAGATTCCTTTGGTTCATGGCAGCAGGAAGAAGCCCAACCCGAGGATCAAGTAAACAGCCAGCAAGCCCGCGCCTTCGAGCCAGGTGGATTCGCCGTCGGAGGAAACGAGCGCAGAGACGGCCACCGCTGCCAGGACGGCCAGCAGCTCGAAGCGATTGAAATTCAACTGCAGGGGGTGACCGAGCAGGAGGCTGATGAAGACCAACAGCGGTGCAACGAACAGCGCGATCTGCAGGCTGGAGGAGGTCGCCACTTCGACGCTCAACTCCATCTTGTTTTTGAGCGCCAACTGCACCGAAACGAGGTGTTCGGCGACGTTGCCGATGATCGGGACGAGGATGATGCCGAGGAAAAATTCCGAAACGCCCAGGCTTGCAATCACGGCTTCGGTGGCGCCCACGAGGGTCTCGCTCAACCAAAGCACGCCGAGCGTCGCCAGCACCAGGATGATAAGGGCCTGGCGCAACGTCCAGCCGGGCAAATCGCTTTTGGATAATTGTTGTGAGAGCGGACTTTCTTTAACCTTCGAGGCGTCCAGCAGGCCGAGGGCATACAACGCGATCATGATGACGGCCACGCCCAGGCTGAGGGCCTCGACTTTGGGAGCCCCTTCCGTCCCGATGGCCTGGCTCCAGGCCGATGGGATGATCAGGGCGACGACCGCCAGCACCAGCAAGATGGCATTGCGGCCGGCGCTGCGCTTGTTGAAGGTCTGCGTGCCGTGACGAATGCCGCCGGCCAGCATGGCAAAGCCCAGGACCAATAAGAGATTGCCGATGATCGAACCGGTGATGGAGGCCTTGACCAATTCGATCAATCCGGCCCGGACGGCGGCGATGGTGATGATCAATTCCGCGGCGTTGCCGAAGGTGGCATTCAAGAGGGCGCCCAGCCGCGGATTCGTATGAGCCGCGAGGTTCTCCGTGGCCTGGCCGATGTAAGCCGCCAGGGGCACGATGCCCAGGGCCGCGCAGATAAAGACGAGGAGCGGCAAGCCATGCAGGAGCTGTGCGGCGAGGGTCGCCGGGAGGGCCACCAGCAAAAAGCTCCATGGATTGCCTGCGAGGAATTCGCGAAAGCGTCTCATGCCCGTTGTTCCTTCAGCAATTTTAACGCTTTTGATGGAACAATGACCTTGAGGGCCTGCTTTTGAATCCGTATCTCCGCCTTGCTTCCGCCCAGCAACGGTTCGCCATCCACGTGCATCGAGAAGGGCGTATCGGATTCGACGCGCACCGAGTGGAAAGGCAGGCGCCGGGCCTGGTCGCTGGTTAAATGGCGGCCGGCAAACAGGTCGACGAAGTGGCGAAGGGCAACGGCGACGTTGTCGCCGCTAAACAGCCACATATCCATTTCGCCGTCATCCACATAGGCATTCGGTGAAAGCACGGCAATGCCCCCGATATAGCGCCGGATATTGGTCGCGACCGCCAGCAGAAAATGTCCGTCCACGCGCTGGTCGTCGGCCCAGACGCGCAAGTCCATGCCGTGCCAGATGGCCGCGTTCCAGACGGTGGCGGCGGCATATTGCGGCACGGAAAGATATTTGGCGAAGCGCGGGCGCGGCTCCATTTGATTGACGGCAATCGCATCCAGCCCGCCGATGCCGGCCCACAACAAAAACACCTGGTTATTGCAAATCCCGACATCGACGCGATAGATTTTTGAGTTTGCAAGCAGGTGCGCGTTTTTTTGCAAGGCCTGGTTATGCAGCCAGTCGAAGACAGGGATGCCCACTTCCGCCGCCCAGACGTTCATCGTGCCGGCCGGCAGGACCGCCAAAGCGGTTTCGGAATTCATCAACCCGCCGGCGACCTGGCCGACGGTCCCGTCTCCGCCGATGGCGAACACGGCGTCATATTTCTCGAGGGCGGCCTGGTGTGCCACTTGTGTGGCATGACGTCCGCTGAGAGTTTCGGCAACTTCGATCTGCCATCCCGATGAGGTGAGCGGGCGTACGATACCGTGCACGAAAGGACGAACGGGCAGGCGTCCCGCGGCGGGATTGTAGAGAAGCAGGCCTTTGCGCATTAGCAGATTATAACCTTACCCCACCCGCCGCTTTGCGGCACCCTCCCCATTTTCACAACGCGAAAATAGGGAGGGGTGTAATTTCTTCGATTTCTGAAACGATGCAGGTCATATCCTTCCAAATCATTACCAACTGTTGGAGCAATTTGCTTCCGGCGGCATGGCGGAGATTACCCGCGCGTGAACTTGTGTTGAGCCGTACCGTCGCCATTAAGTTGCTGTGCGAAAGCCGCCTTAGCCAGGACAGGTTGACATAAATGAGTCGAAGGATTTTAAGTGAATTGACGGGCATGAAAAACACAGGTAGGATAGGGTCAGTTTCCCAAAACAAAAGGTGAAACTGATATCGACCTGTACCAGACTTATCTCTCAGGTATTTCAGGGAGGAAAATTGTTGATCTCACACAATCCTGCCGTTGACCTTAAACCCGATTTTCCCGGCCGGTTTCTCCCATGATGTCCTCGTTCCGTGCCTTACGCCAACGTCCGTTTGCACTCCTGTGGAGCGGGCAAACAATTTCCCGGATGGGGGATTATTTCTACCAAGTAGCATTGGCGTGGTGGGTTTTGGAAAAAACCGGTTCGGCGGTGGTGATGGGCACGGTATTGATCTGTTCAACTGTTCCGATGTTAGTCTTCCTTTTGCTTGGCGGCGCCCTGGTAGATCGCTGGCCGCGTCTGCCGGTGATGATGTTCTCCGACCTTGTGCGCGGGCTGGCAGTCGGTTTGGTGGCGGTTCTGGCTTTTGATAATTCATTACAGGTTATGCATATTTATATCGTCAGCCTGCTCTTTGGGACGGTGGATGCGTTATTTCAACCTGCTTATCGTGCGTCGGTTCCGGAAATCGTGCCGGTCGATCATCTGGCCAGCGCCAATTCATTAACCAGCTTGAGCGGTGAAATCAGCGGCATCATCGGCCCGGCCATGGGTGCAGGGATGGTCGCATTGGGTGGCACGCCGTCAGCGTTTGCGCTGGATGCACTTTCGTTTTTCATTTCGGCCGCATGCCTGATACCCATACTAAGATTGTCCGGGTTCCCTCGCGCAGAAGAACCAGCCGGGAGCATACTTCGAGATGTGCGCGCCGGGCTGGGGACTGTATTTGGGACACCCTGGTTGTGGATCACAATTGCCGTAGCGGGGGTTTCCAACATCACATATGCCGGGCCGATGGGTGTCGCCCTTCCGTTTTTGATCAAAGACCACCTGCACGCGCAAGTCGGAGTGCTGGGTCTCTTCTACACTTCCATGTCTCTGGGCGCGGTTCTTACTGCATTCTGGCTGGGGCGATATACGCGCATCCGAAAACGCGGCCTCAAACTGTACGGTGTCTGGATGCTGATAGGGATCATGGTCGTACTCATAGGCCTGCCAATTTCGATCCCCGGCGTGCTGATAGCGGCGTTCGTTATCGGAGGAGCCAATACTGCCCTCGGGTTGATTTGGGTTAATACACTTCAGGAACAGATTCCGCGTGAGCTACAGGGGCGCGTCTCCAGTGTGGATTTTCTAGGATCCTCACTTTTGGCGCCCGTAGGATTCGCAGTCGGCGGATGGGCAACCGAGTTACTGGGCCCGGTGTCGATCTTCATTATCGGTGGCATTCTTCAGACCGGTCTTATCGGCTTGGGCCTGCTGCACCCGAAGGTCAGAACGCTCGATTGAAATTCAACTGCTATGACAGGCTGGCACAATCAGTCGAAAGAAGTTTCATTTGGTTGACGGGCAAGAACAATCCATTAAATCCTGGCTGAGCCAAGCTGGGAGTGGCAGGGCCCGGTGAGGGGTGGGATGTTATAATTTCCACGATGCCCGAGACAAACGAAGGCCACCAGCTTCTCAACCGATATCAACTGCTGGAGCAATTTGGTTCCGGCGGGATGGCGGAAATCTATCGCGCCCGTGATTTGATGCTGGATCGGTACGTCGCCATCAAGGTATTGCGCGAGGATCATTCCAGGAATCCCGAATTCGAACGCCAATTCCGAAACGAAGCCCGCTCGGCGGCCAATCTCACGCATCCGAACATCGTCACCGTATATGACTTTGGCAACGACCACGGCCAGCTCTTCATTGTCATGGAACTGGTGCCCGGCAAGGATTTGAAATCCCTGCTCCGACAGCGCGGCCGCTTCACGGTCGCAGAATGCCTGCCATTGATGGTCCAGGCCTGTGCGGGAATCGGTTATGCCCACCGCGCCGGGCTGGTGCATTGCGACGTCAAGCCGCACAACATGCTGGTTACGCCGGATAACCACCTCAAGGTGACGGACTTTGGCATTGCGCGTGCGATGGCCGGCATCGTTCTTGGAGAGCACACCAATGTGGTCTGGGGTTCGCCGCAATATTTCTCGCCCGAACAGGCGGCAGGCGAAGCGCCCACGCCGGCGTCCGATGTATATTCGCTGGGCATTGTGCTCTATGAAATGCTGACGGGCACGCTTCCATTTACTGCGTCCACCGCCGAGGAATTGGCCCGCCTGCACATGGAAGCCAAACCGATCCCACCCAGCGAATACATTCCCGACCTGCCGGAAGCGCTCCAAGAGATCATCCTGAAAGTCCTGTCGAAGGAGCCGTCTGCACGTTACCGCACAGCGGACCAGCTGGGCCGTGTGCTGACCAATTTTGGAACGCAGGGACACGTGCCCACAGCCACCTCCGGCGCGCCGTCGCTGCTCGAGAACCCGCCTGCACCGGCCAGGGAGGAGGAACACATGCCCTCCCCCGCCAAACCTGAAGCGAATCCGTCGCCATTGAACATCGACTGGCTTGCGATTGGGTTGGGCCTGCTGGCCTTGATCTCGGTGGGAGGCCTGATCCCGTTCTGGATGTGGGTTTATTTTAGTTATAATCCGCCGGTAAAATAGGAATTGTGACGGCCCCCGCCGCCGCATAAAAAATCAAATACACAACACGCTGACCTTCAATGACCAAATACATCATTTCCTCGTCCCTGCTATCTGCTGATTTTCTACGACTGAAAGAGTCCATTGACATGTGCGAAGCTGTGGGGGTGGATTGGCTTCATGTAGATGTGATGGACGGGCATTTTGCCCCCAACATCACGATGGGGCCGTTCCTGGTGGCAACGTTCAAGCGCGCAACGAGCCTGCCGCTGGACGTTCATCTGATGATCGATGAACCGGAACGTTATCTCGAAGCCTTTGCGAAGGCAGGGGCTTCGAATTTGACGGTGCACGTCGAAGCCTGCCCGCACCTGGCGGACACACTCCGCCAAATCAAGTCGCTGGGTTGTTCGGCGGGAGTGACCTTGAATCCCGCCACGCCGGTTTCGGACATCGAACCGTTCCTGCCCCTGGCCGATCTGGTGCTGGTGATGAGCGTCAATCCCGGCTTTTCAGGACAGGCCTTCATGCCGGAGACCGTTTCGAAAGTTGCACAGATCCGGAAAAAACTGGATGAGATTCATTCCAGCGCGTATCTCGAAGTGGACGGCGGCATCACGGCGGAAACGCTGCCCTTGATGAAAAACGCAGGCGCCGATACGTTTGTGGCGGCGACTGCGATATTCAAAAACCCAATGGGAATCGAAGCGGGAGTCAACTCATTGAGGGAAGTCATGGCGAGGGGGGCCTAGCCCGGGGCGGAATTTCCCGGGGGCAAGCGGCAGGGGGGCCTTTAAACAAAAATCACGGCTTGAATTCCGCCGTGACCTTTGATATGAGAAGATAACAGCCTGCGAGGTTATGCCGCCGATTTGCCCAGCGCCTTAATGCATTTGGCACACAGCACTTTTTTGACCTTGTGGCCGTTCTCCAAAATCGTCACTTTTTGCAGGTTGGGCTTGAACTCCCGATTGGTGGCGCGCTGAGAAAACGAGCGATTATGCCCAAAAGTGGTTATCTTGCCGCAGTTTGCACACTTAGCCATCGTACACGATCCTTTCTCTTTCTTGCAATGATTCCGAGTGTTTTGCCCTGTTTTCGGGGCGGGAAAAGCTCCCCCACCTTCGGCAGAAAAAAAGTCTGCACCTTCGGCGGGCACGGCATTGTACCACAGAATTTTGCAGGCAAAACGGGGTTTTGCTTGCAGAACTGCAATTCGTTAATTCCTTTTGGGTGTTATAAGAGGCAGTAAAATTGAGCAAGAGGAACCTATGGGCGAAGAAACTACATCTCTCGGCGGGATCCATATCTCTCCCAATGCGGTCGCAGCGATCGTTTATCACGCCACGCTCCAATCCTACGGTGTGGTGGGACTCGCACCGAAAAACCTGGTGGAGGGCCTGGCACAGACCATCACCCATGAACCGGCGAACGGCGTGGCGGTGCGTTACGACGGCGAGAACATCGATATCGATGTTTATGTCATCGTTGAATACGGCACGCGGATCACCACCGTGGCGGACAGCGTTGCCGATACGGTCAAGTTCCATGTTGAAAAATCCCTGGGGATGCCTGTAC